>Ga0207646_10005187_pt1 | contig 13777 bp, 13 predicted proteins | sample KBSK5502metaG_FD_184343 | JGI IMG/M metagenome (GOLD analysis project Ga0207646, IMG submission 184343) | Corn, switchgrass and miscanthus rhizosphere microbial communities from Kellogg Biological Station, Michigan, USA - KBS K5-50-2 metaG... | ecosystem: Host-associated > Plants > Roots >... | reverse complement strand
GCCGGGCCCGTTGATTGTCGTACCTTGCGAGGAAAAGAATTTGTAAACAGTACACCCGGTCTGGGTTTGCATGGAAGCACGCTGAGCTGCATTTCCTGAAATACTGAGGGCATACCGGGATGATTTCGTTAGCCGCCGGACGGCTTACTCCTCGAAGCGGCGGCTCTGAAAAACCTCGCGACCAGGGAAGCGAATGGCGGTGAGTACGCCCTGCGAGATTGTGTCTATTCCGCAGGTGCGGTTCGCTTTCAGGTTCGGGTGGGGCCATCCTTGCGCATCCAGAATGGCATTTCTATGATGTCCATATACCACATAGTCTTTTCCGGAATATTCATCCGGAAAATCCTCGCTCCCCCACATGAATGCCTGAGGATGTTGCGCGGCTAATCTCTTGACGTTAGTGTCCAAACCGCCGTGCACGCACAGGACGCGATTAGCATGATGGTAATGCCGAAGAGATAAAAAAAAATGCAGATGTTCGGAAGGAACGGAGTCGAAGAACACATTGTATGGAAGCGGCGACTTTCCGTCAACGAGGTTCGTTCCTGAACGCTCGGCTTCCCGGGTGAGGACCTCTGCGGCCTGTTCAGAATAGCTGGCGATCGTATCCAGGGCTTCCATCCCTAAAAACCAGAAGTGGCGTGTGGGATCGCGATAGGACTCCATCATCCAGTCTTCGTGATTGCCTCGAAGAGTAACGACGGAGAACGGTGAGCGCTTTTTCAAATCGATGATTCGATCTATACACTCGCGAACGTTCGGGCCTCGATCGATGTAGTCGCCCAGAAACACGAGAGTGTCGCCTGAGGACATTTGCGGCAGGATTTTCTCAAGCAGATCGTTCAGCGCTCGAACATTTCCGTGAATGTCTCCAATTGCAAACAGATTAGTGGTTTTCTTTTTTCGAAACCAACGCATATATCCTCAAGGAATGAAAGCGGGCGAGTGAGTTTGCTCGCCCAAAAAGCATTAATACTATCACTCTGAGGAGAACTGAACGGAAATGTTTACATGGCGTCGTTAACGTCGGCCGCGGCGTGAACTACAAATTGCGTCGAATCGGCCACAGAACCAATGGAGGCGATCCTTCTACGCCCGATGCCGCTCGCCGCGGGTGCCGGACGGTGGATCTGCCACTTCTTAATTTTGTTCAACAACGCTTTATAGCAGATATTCAGGCGGCGCGCTGCGAGCTTTCTGTTCCAATTCGTTTCGTCAAGCATTCTCAGCACAACCTCTCGTTGGGCACGGTCAGCCGCAAGCTCGCCCACTTCCTTCAATGACGAAAATTCCACCGGTACGGAGGTTCTCAACGGTGGTGGGGGAGTCGGAACGACGGCCGGAGTTACAACAGAGGGGCTGGAGGCTCTTCCTGGCACGGTCTGCAGGAAATCCGCCGCTTGAATAGGCATCTCCGGCAATATGAGGTGGCGCTTGATAACGTTCTCTAATTGGCGGATATTGCCAGGCCAGTCATAATCCAACAGAGTTTGAAGAAACTCGGGGGATAATTCCTGAACGGAACTGTGGTACTTATCGCGATATTTCTGGAGAAAATAGTTGATGAGGATAACGATTTCCTCTTTTCTTTCGCGAAGAGGCGGAATCTTGATTCGGATGACGTTCAATCTGAAATAGAGGTCATCTCGAAACTCACCGCGCGAGACCGCTTCCTCGAGCCTGCGGTTTGTCGATGCAATAACGCGCGCATCCGCACGGAACTGCCGGTTTCCGCCAAGCCGGCAGAACTCGCCGTCCTGAAGCACATGAAGCAGCTTCGCCTGGAGTTGCGGGCTCATTTCACCGATTTCGTCCAGAAGAATTGTCCCGCCGTTCGCCACCTCAAATTTGCCGGCCTTTTCGGCTGTTGCCCCGGTAAACGCCCCCCGCTCGTATCCGAATAACTCCGATTCCAGCAGGTCATTCGGCAACGCCGCACAATTCACTTTGATGAGCGGCTTTTGCGCGCGAGGAGAACGATTATGAATCAAACGAGCGAACACTTCTTTGCCGACGCCCGACTCGCCGGTAATGAGAACCGGTACGTCCGTCCGCGCAACCATCTTCGCAATGTTGGCAGCGCGCAACATCTCCGGACTGGAGAATGTGGCTTCAGCCGCAAGATCAGGAGCTGCACATTTGGCTTGGTCGTTCTTATGCCTCTCAAGGGCGTGTTCGATCGCGAGTTGCGCCTGCTGAGCGTCGAATGGAGCGATCAAATAATCGTCGGCACCCATTTGTACCGCTTCGACGACCAGGCGAATCTGTGTTGTCGACGCGGCCACGACTACAGGTACGGCGCCGTTTGTTTCTCGAATGCATGCCAGAAACTTCAGCGCTGCAGGGCCTGATTGCGTGATGTTCAACAGGATAAACAGAGGTGAATTGCCTTGTGTGAGCCAACTCAGAGCTCGCTTTTGAGAGAGCTCGAGCTGATTGGTGTATCCAAGAGACGACAGGAGAGTCGAAAAACGGGAAGAGTATTCCGCGGCTTCAGTGATCAAGAGGACCGATCGTTTATCCATAGCATTCATCCACAGCTTTGTACCGCCATCCTGACGGCCTGATACGTCGCACGAAGGTCACGAGAACTTCGGGATGCTAACGGCGTGCCGCTGAAATGACAATAGCCTGACGGTGACGTCTGGTATGGCCCAAAGGGGTCCCCTCCCTTAGGGCCATACGAAACTCACCATAAAGTGCTAAATGCCTATCGATTGATTACAGGAATTCGACTAAAAGAGAGGCTCAAGCTCGCGTGACCCACTCACGTATTCGTTCGCGTAGCCGATCTCAAATTGAGACCCGTGTCGGTGGCAGAATGGCGCGAATTGAAGTCCATGACTAGTGTGTCGCGGACATAGAGCGCCAATTCAAGTCTGCTCGATACGCCGGCCTTCACGAATATGGTGCTTAAGTGGTGTTTAACTGTCTGCGCGCTGATGGAGAAGCGCGCTGCAATTTGCTTGTTGCTGTGGCCTGCCACGATGCCTGTCATGACATCCTTCTCGCGATCGGTGAATCGGGATCTTACGAACCTTCCCAGCCGTCTTGCATCGACGGGGTGCGTAGCCGCGACCTGCTGTGCCCAACTTTGCCCGGCATGGACGGAGCGGATACAGCTGAGCAGCTCCTCGAATGAAGACTTCTTCGGCAGCACCGCACTGGCACCGAAGTTCAATGCCCTAAGAGTCGCCTCCCGCCTGAGTTCGTCGGTCAGGACAATCATACGAACCGGATAAGCACGGCTGATGCGACGGAGCAGTTGAAGCCCCTCCAACTCGTCTATAGCCGGATCCAGCAGGAGAATATCCGGCCTCAGCTCGTGGACCAACTGCATCGTCTCAGTGAAGTCGGCTGCCTTGCCGGCAACCTCGATGTCTGAACACGGTTCAAACACCTTCTGCAAGCCCTCTCGCAAAAGAGTGTGTGCGTCGGAAATCAGGACACGAATTCTTTTTTGGACTGCTTTTTCATTATTCTTCACTACGAGAGCTGTCATCGGTCGCTCCTCTTGCTCCGAGCGCGTGTAGTTGCACGTGTCATTCCACGGGTTTCGAATCACGATTCAAATTTGCGATAAAGTCTTTGCATTCAATAAAACAATGGCAAACAGCCAGACTGCGGAGCGGGTGGTGCGGAATCTGGATACTCTTTTTTGCAGAATCCCGGTTCTCACCCAATTGTGCGGAGGTGAACCTTCAGCAGGGTCTGGTCAACTCCCTGCGATCGAGAAGCCACATCACAAAGGCCTTTGCCGACCGCAAAGAGGGTCGATTCGATCATTGATGGAAAACTGCTGGGCGATTTCCTTGTTGGGACGGCCTGTGACAACGGCCCGGATAACGTCGAGTTCACATGCGGTAAGGTTGAATTGTCGGTGGCTGCGAAAGACCGGGCCATTTTGGCGGACCAGGAAGGCCCACGCCGCCACAAGTTGATGGCGACGAGAATATCGCACGCTCTGCGAGAGCTGATAGAGTCTTCCCCAGTGAGTTGTTGAATCCCGGCTGAAGCCTGAAACAATGATGAAGGCGCCTCGAGAGGACTGCAATCCCTCTGAGACTTGAACTTTCTGGGAGCGAGCCCTCCCATGAGCCCCAGTCAAGATCGGCCAACCTGGCAAAAAAATCAACTCCGAGACAACAAGCAAACGAGGAAGAGAGCGATCGCGGCAACCGCGAAACCGAGAGTGCTTGTTGAAGGGATGCGGAAACAATTTCGGCCAACGCATCCGATGGCGCGCTACTGCAGCACAGAATGCCGCGTTGTAACGCGCGGCGGTAGCGTCCCCCTTCAAACCAAGAAATCGTTAGAATAAGTTTCGGCAGTAAGGCAAACAATTCGACAAGAGGACAGGCCAGAACGATATCGGCGATCCCACGGTCGCTGCAGCAGACTGGATCGCCTGGTTCACAACGCTCACCGTATCGAGCTGGCCGGTGCGTCTATGCGGAAATCCAAAAACGGCAAATCGTCTCCCGATGAAGGCGATACCAAATTGAAAAACGGGACGCCTCCGCTGCGGAGGATGTCAATGATCTTTGACCGCCACCCGGCGCGCTTCGCGCGTCATTGACATCCTTTTCGCTTCGGCTCAATCGCAATCGCAATTATGGGAATCTGGGCTTCCCTCTTTCTAAAGAAAGGAGACAACAACCGGATGAACCAAAGTTTGACGAAAATGCTGTTCTTGTTTGACCGAAGCCATCCACTTCGGAAATGATGAACGCTCCAGCGTCGCTACGCTCCGATCACTGGATGCTTTTCGTCGGAATCGGTTGATGCTTTTACTCGGATCAGTGGTGGCTTTAGCCGGAATACGCAATGTGGCCGTTGACCTTAATGAGCTTGCAATTCCTCCCGGAAATCGGCTGGAGGCCTTCAAGGGTAACAGGTTGGGCCAGCACAGTATTCGGATCAATGATTAGTGGCGCATTCGTCTCGCGGAATAGCGATGATACGACATGGAGATCGTTGACTATCACAGAGGTAATGAACGGATAAGAGTAGGAAATTGGCGCCTGTTCATCCGGGCAAGATCTCATGGGACGACTTTCTGGCGCGGCTGGAAATCAGCACGAACAAACTACTTTGTGAACGCGCTCCTGATTCGACCCGTATTAGAGTAATGTAGGCACCGGCTTTGGCCCCGCGCCTGCATATGAAGGTCAGACCCCTCTCACCCAATGTGTATCTCGTTGCGCTCTCACTGATTCTTGCGTATGCCGTGTTCCAGTCTGGCGGAATCGCAGCCGTGGATTGGGACGGATGTATGGTCGCTCTCGGTCTTGTTGCTCTCGTTTATTTTCGATTCACGAGCAACGACGATCTCGCGCCGCCTCTGCAGTGGTGGTTGCACTGGCCTGCTTTGCTGCTTTTGATATTCATCGGTGTTCAACTGGCGCCACTGCCGTTGTGGCTGCTGCGCGCCGTTTCACCCGCTCGAGCCAGTCTCACGGAATCATTACAGCCCATATTGCCGGGAACAGGATTAGCGCCGATCAGCGTGTTTCCTTCGGCGACGTTGGCGCACCTGCTGCGCGTGGCGGCCTATACGGTTGTGTTCGTATTAACGCGCGAGCTGGCCTGGAGAACAATCGAAAACAGGTGGTTGATTGTTGCTCCCCTCGTCGTCATTGCCGGAGCGGAAGCCGCTTGGGGTGTGTTGCAGTATTCGCCGGATTCCACGGCGCATGGGTCATACATAAATCGTAACCATTTTGCCGGTCTGCTGGAGCTGTCGCTGCCGTTCGCGACCGTCAATCCCATTGCCGCTCTGAAAATGCGTAAGTACGAGTCTTTCCGCCATGCAGTCGTGATTTCCATATCACTCGCCTTAGCTGCACTCATGGCGCTGGGAGTCATACTTTCATTATCGAGGGGCGGCTTTATCGCGTCACTCGCTTCACTGATTGTTATCAGCTTCCTGACGCCGGCGGGGCGATTGAACGATCTTCGGCGATTTGTGACCATCGGTTTTGTCGCGGCCGCTGTGATCCTAGCTTCGTTTTTTCTGGCGCCCGATCGCCTGATCAGCCGGTTTGGCGAGATTCGCGAAATCACGACAGATATTAAGCCCGACACACGAACCCAGGTGTGGAAGGATACACTACGCCTGGTCGCTGATTATCCGATTGTGGGTTGCGGGTTGGGCGCGTTCGAAAAAGCCTTTCCGAAGTACAGAACGTTCCTGCCTCAGCGTGCTGTGAATACGGTATACAACGATTACCTGCAATTTCTCGCCGAGCTGGGTGCGATCGGGTTTGCGATTTCTGCGGTTGGGATGATGGCCGTCGTGACATCGGCGGTTCGCGCTGTTCTCAAGAGTGGGGATTCGACCACGAGGCACCTTGCAATCGCGAGCTTTGCGGCGCTCGTCGCGATCGGGATTCACAGCTTAACGGATTACAACCTCTATATACCCGCAAACGCAATGCTTCTGGCGTGGATCGCCGGCGTGGTGGCGAGTCTCAATTTCGGATCACGGGAAGTGTTTATAACCTGACGAGCGACACGTTAATAACAGCTAAACAACCACGTCGCGCGCGACGGAGTGGAAATCAACATTTTCCGTTCGATCAAATTGAATACGCAATGACGAAGCGCCGTCCGTGCGACGGCGGAATCGCGTGTAATTTCGACGCCGGGCGTCCCGTCAATTCGCGCGTCCTTTAAGTAAAGCGAGAAGCGGCATCATCGGTTAACGGGGGAGGCGAGGAGTTCCTGCACCCAATCGCAGAGCTTTCCGAGTCCTTCTCCCAACTTCGTCTTCGGCTGCCAGCCAAGGTCCGCAGCGGCCCGGCGGATGTCGGACACGTAGATGCGCTGATCACCCGGTCTCCACGAGGCGTAATCGACCTTCACCTTCTTCTGAAACAACCGATCCAGATGCGGCTCGAGCTCGATCCACACGGACATGCTGTTTTCGATGCCGCCGCCGACATTGTAAATTTGTCCTTTGGCTCGTTCGATGTTTTGAACCGCCAGATCGTAGAAGTCGAGGAGATCGTCGATATAAAGCAGGTCGCGAACCTGTTTGCCATCTCCGTATACCGTCAGTTGCTTATCCTGAGCCGCAGCAATAAAGAACCATGCCAGCCAGCCCTGATCTTCAGTTCCGAACTGTCGAGGTCCATAAATGCAGCTCTGACGCGCGACCACTGACCGAATACCATAAATGCGAGCATAATCGCGCGTGTACTGGTCGCCTGCGCCTTTAGAACACCCGTAGGGGGAATGGAAATCCAGCGGCATTGCCTCCTCAATTCCGAGGGGGCGATCCACGTAGGAATAGCGAGTCTCAAGCTCTACAACGCCGACTTCCTCCATGCCGCCATACACCTTATTAGTAGATGCGTAAATGAGGACAGGGTTCCGGTCCGAATGCCGGGCAGCTTCAAGGAGATTTAGTGTTCCTATCGCATTGATCTCAAAGTCGTTCCGGGGATTCTCAACTGAGGTCGTGACCGCGGTTTGGGCCGCGAGGTGATAGATGACGTCGGCTTCGCGTGCCGCTGACCACACCGCATCCGCATCACGCACATCACCATTAATAAAGGTTAACCATGAGCCGCAGTCCAGTGTTTTCAGCCATTGGAGATTCGCGTCCACCCCGAACCGGCTGAGATTGTCGAAAACCGTGACAGTCTCACCGCGAGATAATAATCGCGCAACCAGACTCGATCCGATGAATCCAGCACCACCAGTCACTAAATGCTTTGCCACCAAAGCCCCTCTTCAAACGCTTCTTGCGTTCAGACACGATTTTACACCGGCCGGCACATCCACTTGTGCAAAAAACCTATGTTTTTGTCTCTATATTTGACGCAGTGCCGGAAATTTGACATGGCAAATCAACATATTGGATACATTTGTCACTGAAATTGGTAGACAAACTCGCCAATTTGAAGGCAAACGTCCACCGCGTAACCAGCCCACCAACCAACAGAACTCGTTGTCCCTCCTGGTACTTATCGGCAAAACCCCGCGTTGCGTTATCAAGAACTCCTCCAAAGTTTTGCCTTGGGTAGCAAAATTGCACGCGCAGCGGTACCATGAGGGGTATCGATATATGAAAGCCAATCTAATCGCATCAGCTCTTGAACGAGAGAAGGAACTCTTGGAAAAGATCCTTGATCTGGCCGAATGCCAACCCGAGCTACTGGAATCGGGCCGCGTCGAAGCCCTCGAAATCCTGCTATCGCTTCGGTCCGGGCCGCTATCCGAATTAAATGAGGCGGAGGGAGCCATCGAAGCAGAGATGGGCGACGGCCAGTATCTCGGCATGACGACCGAAGAGCTTCGTGACATCCATCACTTGAATGTCGCGATTTTGGGCCTGGTCGACCGGATCGTAAATCTCGACGAGCAGATTGAACTTTTGGCTGAGCCGTCAGACGATTGCACGTTTGCCGGCGATCACGCCGAATCCAAAGCTTCCTGCTCCGACTAGACGCGCTATACAGGTCGGGATTCTTTATGGATCGCGCGGCGACGCACCCACCACTCGGTGTCTTCAGAAATCGGAATTCTGATCATTAGCCGCACTCCGCTGTCAGACCCCGACTCAACCTTTAGCGTTCCGTTAAGAAGGAGGACTCGTTCTCGAATCACGGCCGGTTCCCAACTTTTTCGCTTCCGGCCGTCCTCATGACGCTGGCCTTCCCATCTGGAACCGGCTCCGTTATCTTCGATGACGAGTCTTAATCCATCGTTATCCCTGCTCAGTTTCACGTCGACATTCGTTGCGCGGCTGTGTTTGCGGACGTTCACAAGCGCTTCCTGGACGATGCGCGCCAGTTCATGGCAGGCGTTTGCAGGCAGAGGCGGGGCTTCAACGTCGCAAATGAATCGAGCATTGATTCCCGTCTCATAGCCGAACTTCGCTACGAGGTTATCCAGAAAAGGAATGAGCTCGCGAAACATCACAGCCGGCGTCTTCATCCGCTGCATCAAATCTCGAGCCTCCTGGCTCTGCTCGCGAAGCAGCTTTTGAACTCGTTCCAGCTGAAGCCGGCTCGTCGCGGTATGTCCCTCATTGAGGAGTAGTACCTCGATCTCAAGTTCCAGACCAATCAGGGATTGAATAATACCGTCGTGTATCTCGCGCGCCGCCCGGACCTGCTCGATAATGTGCGCCTTGGAACGAACCCTCCGCCACTGGTAAAGGTTGTGCGCTATTGGACGAACCTCATTCAGCAGTCGCAACAGATGGCGCATGGCTCTGGACTCAGACGAGTCTAATTGAGGATCAAGGATATAAAGCCGTCCTGCAAGATCGTCTCCGCACAAAAGGGACACAGCCAGAAGCGAATCGCACGCCACCGCTTCAACAAATGCTTCGGGAGGTTGGAAGCGAAGCCGATGGATGAGACTTCCTTCGTCATCCACAGCCGCCGTTTGGGGATTCGATCCGGAACGTAAGTCTCGCCAGAACCATACGGGCACGGAAGACCAGAATAAATATTTCCGAGCTTCCTCGGCGTTCACTTCATGCAGACGGATTGATGTGTCATTTTCCGAACTCGGATACTGCCATCGAAAAACGCGGTGTGTGGCGTTCTCCTGAATCACAAGCAGAGCGCGCTTTGCATGATAAAAATCGTTGATGATTTTCAAACACGTGTGTATGGTCGGGCTCATCTCGCCTTCCGTCTGACATACTCGGACGATGTGTGTGATCAGCGAATTCTCCTTCCTGGCTCTTTTGTCATGCTCCGCAAGATAGCCAAGAAGCCCAAACACAAGCGACAAGTAAGCGGAAGTCGCCAGAAAACGGTTAAGATCGAAAGTATCAGCGATGCCGGTCAACGCACCTTCGATCAGGAACAGGATCAGGAATGTGCCGCCCGTTAAAACCGTTTCCCAAAATCCCCAGCGGTAAGCTGCAGCGAGAACAACGATCGTGAAGAAGACAAAAAAGGAAAGACTGTCAGGACCCTGCGTGAATGCGCTGATGAGAAAAATAAATGACACGTCGGCCGCATGCACAATCGGGATGATTCTGGGTTGTATGGAATGCCGTCGAGCCAAAACAAAGAACGCAAAACTCAGGCATGCATACAGCAGTAACGCGGTATACGCGACCACCGGGCTCCGCATTGGCAGTGGATCAAAGAAAACTGCAATTAGTGAAAATACGGCCATGGCCGCTCGAGCACGAGCCAGAATTCTTTCAGTGCGCACAGCTTCAGACGAGTTCGACGCTGAAAAAATTCGCGACGTACGATGAACAAGACCAAAAGCCAGCAATCGCAAGGTCAAAGCCTCTAGAGGGAAGTACGTAATTGTCTTAAATGGCGGAACATTATCCACAACGAGCATGTGGAATACAAGTTCCACGTCAGACGAATTCTACTGGCTTGACTGCTCCTTTCTCCTAGGGTCTTCTTGCAGAGGTCTTTTTCGATCTCACGCGCCTTTTCGATCGATTCGCTCGGCTCAAAATCGTCGAGCTCAAACAACTGGCGCAGCTCAATCTCACCGTCTTCGCCGTATGGATTCGGGACACGGATCGCCCAATCGATGGCCTCTTGCCTGGACTTTACCTATAGATTGGCAGATTGGCCACTTCTTAATCTCCTTAGGCCGTTCTATTGGGCAGGCCCGAAATTTCCATCACCGGCCGGATTTCGATGGTGCCCCATCGCGCTACGGGAATTCTCTCGGCGATACCGATGGCCTCGTCGAGATTGGCCGCATCGATCAGGTAGTAACCGCCGAGCTGTTCCCGAGTCTCTGCAAACGGTCCGTCGGTCACCTGCCTTTTGCCCTCACGGACACGAATGCTGGTTGCCGTGGATGTCGGATAGAGCGGCGACGCATCCAGATATTGCCCGTTTGAATGAATCTCTTGCGTGAGTTGTGCGGATTTCACGTAACACTGCTCCCGCTCGGCTTCGCTCAAAATCTGCTCATCCAGATAAACCAGCAACATGTATTTCAAATGTCTGTGCCCTTAGCTAAAGTAGACTCGCGATTGCTCGAATCGACACTATTTCAAAAAAGAATTTGTTTATCCTGGAGTATGCTCCTGGACGCCAACGTCGCCATCGAGAACGTTTATCGCTCGGACTGGGGTCGAATTGTTGCCGCATTGATCCGGCTTTTCGGAGATTTCGAACTCGCCGAAGAGGTGGCCCAGGAAGCTTTCGCAGCTGCAGTCGACCAGTGGCGAGTTTCGGGCATCCCCGAATCTCCTCGCGCTTGGCTTATTCAGACGGCTCGGCACAAGGCGATTGACCGCATTCGCCGGAAGATGCGATTTGCCGAGAAAATGGATTCGTACGCCGCTTCAGAGATCACACAACGCGTTGCAGACATCAATACCGATTCCGACGAGAGTGAAATTCCCGACGACCGCCTTCGACTGATCTTCACCTGCTGTCATCCGGCGCTGGCCTTTGAGACGCAGGTGGCGCTGACGCTCCGCACGCTATGCGGCCTCGAGACCGACGAAATTGCCCGCGCGTTTCTCGTGCCAGTGGCGACGATGGCGCAGCGGCTCGTCCGGGCGAAACGCAAAATTCATGATGCGGGGATTCCATACGCGGTGCCGGCCGCGCGCGACCTGCCCGAGCGGTTGGACGCGGTGTTGACCGTGATCTACCTCATCTTCAATGAAGGTTACGCTGCGACGCGAACCGGTCCGCTCGTGAGAGCCGATCTTTGTGTGGAGGCAATCCGTCTCGGCCGGCTGGTGCGAATGTTGATGACATCGCCTTCCGCGGAAGCGACCGGTCTCCTCGCGCTGATGCTTCTTCACGATTCCCGGCGCAACACGCGCGTGGATGAAAATGGAGATCTCGTCCTTCTCGAAGATCAGGATCGGAGCCGTTGGAATCGAGAGCAGATCGCTGAGGCTGTGCCGCTGGTGCAGGAAGCTCTTCGCAGCGATGACGCGGGACCATTCGCGATTCAGGCTGCGATCGCGGCTGTCCATTGCGAGGCAAGGCGGGCCGAAGAAACAAACTGGCCAGAAATTGTCCTCCTCTACGATCTGCTTGAACGCGTCCAGCCCTCGCCCATCGTGTCGCTGAACCGTGCCGTGGCAGTGGCAATGGTGCATGGTCCTCAGCGGGCGCTGGTATTGATTAACTCACTTGCCGCCCGAGGCGATCTCGACAGGTACCACCTCTTTCATGCAGCCCGGGCCGATCTGCTCCGCCGCATCGGATCCTCGGCTGAAGCCGCAGAAAGCTACAAGCGAGCCCTCGAACTCGTTACGAACGATAGTGAACGGAGATATCTCGAACGCCGCCTGCGCGAAGTGCGCCTGTAGCCGGCAGCCTTAGCGGGCGGTGTGCATTGCGATGCAACATGAATATTGCATCGCAATTGCATTTTTAGTGTCACCCGCGTGCATACCACTCCGGTTCTGTCTTGGCGTAGCTGAAGGAAGTGTCGAAGGAGTGATCCAGCAGGTGCAGCCGGATTGAAATTGTTGACAAATGCTCAGCCGGGACCAGAATCGACCTAACTTGTTAACTGGAAGGTAATGTGAAGTCTCAACTCAAGAACGAACAGTGGTATGCGCTACAAGTGAGACCGCATTTTGAAAAGATTGTGGCGCGACATCTGCAACACAAAGGATACAGCGAATATCTTCCGCTCTATAAACCTCGCCATCGCCGCTGGTCAGAACGGATGAAAGAAATGGACCTTCCGCTATTTTCCGGATACACGTTCTGCAAATTCGATGTTCAACAAAGGCTTCCGATTCTGGTCGCTCCCGGAGTGCTATCTATTGTTGGAATCGGCAGAACTCCAACGCCGGTCAGCGACAAAGAAATCGCATCGATCGAGCGGATCATTCAGTCCGGATTGCAGTATGAGCCGTGGCCATTCACGAAGGTCGGTCAGGTTGGTACGGTTGCGAAAGGACCACTGACGGGGCTCGGTGGGATCGTCGTTGAGGTCAAACCGAACGTGCGTTTGGTCGTTTCTTTACCTTTGCTCCAGCGTTCGGTTGCGGTAGAGATCGAGAGAGATTGTATTGAACCAATACAGCTGGCTCACACTGCCGGCGCATTCACTCGATAATCTGGCGTACGGCACGTGCTGTAGCTTCGCTTGCAGGTGAGGACTCATTTCGCCGATTTCGTCGAGCAGGATCGATCCTGGAATAATCGAGCATCAGATTCGCGGTATCGTGGAAAATAAAGATCGCAATCTGGCCAGCAAATCGTTATTCGAAACCTACCTGTATTTTGCCGGAACACAATACGCATTCGAGCCGGCAGCCAAGACCCGCCTCAGGCGCTCCCTCCGAAAGCGAGGCGTAAAAGGTTTTCCGAGCTCTTTCTCTCGTTGCATTTGTTCAACGTCGTTGCACTCGAGATTCAGGATAGGGTCGCTGCGTCCATGCCCGATCTGCAGGCGCTGGAGATTTACATGTTGAACGTCGGAGCCATATGCCGGGACATCGTAGCGCGCGCGCTCAAAAATTTTGAGGCAGGACTCGATGAGCGATGGGCCGCTGAGGTTCGAATCAACATCGAGGCGCAACTTCTGTCGGTCCCCAGGTAATTTCAGGCATCCCGCCTTCGATCGATTTTTCATTCTCTTCAACAACTCAAGTTCAGGACTGCACCCTTGTATTTTGTCTGTAGAGTTTCATCCGTTTGGGATTTCGAGGCATTCCAATGGCACTGTATGGCAGCGCCTATCCACTTCTCGTCGGCCTTTTCGTCTTGTTCAATTCGGCCTCTGCGCCTTTTTCAACCGAACGATATTACCGTGTGGACCCGCGCCGGATGTGGATTGTCCTATGTTC
>Ga0207646_10005184_pt1 | contig 13780 bp, 16 predicted proteins | sample KBSK5502metaG_FD_184343 | JGI IMG/M metagenome (GOLD analysis project Ga0207646, IMG submission 184343) | Corn, switchgrass and miscanthus rhizosphere microbial communities from Kellogg Biological Station, Michigan, USA - KBS K5-50-2 metaG... | ecosystem: Host-associated > Plants > Roots >... | reverse complement strand
AGGCGGTACGACAATTCTCCGCCGGGACGCGCCGCCCGCTCCTGCTCTTCGACTCGCTGGAGTCGCTCTCGGGCCGCTGGGGGATGCGCACGGCGAGCGACTTCTTCGGACGCTGCTGCCCGATGCTGCTCGACCTCGGCGCCATCGCCTACTGGTCGGTGCCGGGAGCGAGCCAGTACCGGACCCTGCACCGCGAGATCGAGCAGATTACCCAGTGCGTCATCGTGGTCGGCGAAGGCCGGCTTCGCATCAGCAAGGCCGAGGGGCGCCCGCCGGGAGCCCAGGGCCAGCTGTTCCGTTACTCCGTCAAGGACGGGACGCTGCAGCTGCAGCCGGCGCCGGCAGTGGCGCGCGTCGGCGCGGCGCTGCGGGCTTACCGCTCGCGCCGGGAGCTGAGCCAGAGCGACCTTGCCCGCCTCGCCGGAGTTTCGCCTAGCGCCATTTCGCAAGTGGAGCGGGGAGAACGAGGGCTCTCACTCGAAACGCTGCTCACCCTGGCCGGGCGCCTCAACATCACCCTCGATGAACTGCTCGGCGGCGAGGTCACGCCCGACTACCGGATTGGCAGGCGGCATGGCCATGGCGGCGCGGCCGAGGGCTCGGTCCTCGCGCTGCTCGACGACGCCGAGGCCGGCATGCGGGCCTACCTCGTCTCACTGCCGCGAGCGGCAACAGTCGAGCCTCCCTTCAGCCACAAGGGCGCGGAACTCGTCGGCGTGGTCACCGGGCTGGTCCAGGTGCTGGTCGGCTCAGGTCGGCCGGTCTTGCGTCGCGGCGAGACGCTGCTCGCCTCGCGCCGCCGGATCGACGGCTGGCGCAACGTCGGAGACGGCGACGCGCAGTGCCTGTGGGTGCTGCGGGACTAGCCGGACCTGGCGCCGTCATGATCACGGCCGCAGCGGCCATCGTGGTAGCGATGATCCTGCGATCGAACCCGCCTCACCTAACGGCTCCGGCAGGGCCCCGGCTGGCTCGGCGCGCACGGGCCCGCGCCCGGCCGACGGGCGGCAGCAGCGTGACAGGGCACTTGCCGGAGGCTCACGGGCGAGCGCCGATCTGTTGTTGCGCCCGGGCCAAGACGCGTCCTACGTCGCGGCCGAAGCGGACGTCGCATGGGTGAGCGGTCTGGCCCGATCGGGCACCGGCCGCCAGCTCGGCGAGGGCGGTCCGCAGCGGCTTCACCGGCTGATCGGTCTCGACGGGAGCCGCCGACCGGCCAGGCTCCCCCCAGAGAAACAGGTCGGCGAGCTCCGCGCCGTCGGGCGCGCTCAGGGTCACGGTCACCGTGCTCGTCGCCCCGGGCTCGTGGTGCAGGATCAGGTGCGTGACGTCGGTCATCCCTGCCTGCGCGGTCACCGACCGCACCGGGCCCAGGCTGGCCCACAGCAGCGAGATCAGGTGTGGTGCGAGGTCCCACAGCCCGCCCTTGTCCCGGCGCCATGGGGTGTTGAACGGGTTACCCTCCCGCAGCGCGGATCCCAGCCACACCGCGCATCCCCCGGTCCAACCGCCAGCGGCTGCGACGCCGGCCAGCCACGCCCGCACGTCAGCCTGAAACCGGGCGGTGAAGAAAACCACGGACGCAACGTTGGCCCGCTCCACCGCGTTGACCAGATCGTCCGCATCTGACGCGGAGGTCGCAACGGGCTTCTCGAGCAACAGGTGCTTGCCTGCTCTGGCCGCGCGAATGGCGATTGGGGCCTGCACGTCTGGAGGTACCGCGAAGGCGACCGCCTCGACGTCGGCCAGGAACTCGGAGAGGTTGCGGTATGCCGTAGCGCCATAGGCGACGGCTAGCTCCGCCGCGGCGCTCTCGTTCCGCCCCCAGACCGCGGTGAAGTCGACGCCGTCGGTCGAGGCAAGCGCTGGCGCATGCGTGATCCGCGCCCAGTGGCCGGTGCCGACAAGGCCGAATCGCATTGACCGGGTCATCCGGTGCTCCTCCGTCCGCGGATGGCGTGGTAACCGTGGCGGCGTCCGCATCAGCCTTCGTACCAGCCGTCGTCCGCGATTACGACGAGCACTGACCCGATGTCGCACGCTGGCGCGGCGGCGCGGGCGCGGAGCGCGCCCACCAGCGCCATAGATCCTGAGGACCCGATTCGGTATCCCCGTCGGCGCAGGGCTCGCATTGCCCGGAAGGTAGCCTCGTCCTCCACCGTGATCTCCTGGTCCATGAGGTCTGGCCGGTAGTTGCGCGGCGGGAAGGGGTTCCCCGCTCCGGCAACTCTGTAGCGACCGGCAACACGGTTGAAGATCGTAGAACCCGCGGGCTCGACGGCGACGATGCGGGCAGCCCGTCCGGCGGGCCGCGATGCCGCGATCCCGGACATCGTCGCGCCGGTGCCGACGGCCCCGGCCACGAGGTCGAAGGCAACCGGGTCGTTCCACAGTTCCGGGCCGGTCGTCTCCGCGTGCACGCGGACCCACTCGGCGCCGTCGTATTGATTCGGCCAGTAAAGCCCCTGCCTGGCGTACTGCTCGGCAAGCGCGACGCGCTTGCGCACGCCCGCTTGTTCGTCGATCTCCCGATCGGTCAGCGGGACGGACTCGGTAAGGCAGCCCGCATCGGCGAGGGCCTGTCGCATGGCGGGCTCGCAGCAGTCATCGACCAGGCACAGCGGCCGGGGAGCGCCAAGGCGCTCGCACCAGAACCCGAGCCCCAGCGCGAGATTCCCTGACGATGACTCGACGATCTGCCTGCGGGAACGCTTGCTCTGCCGGGCCATCGCGTATGCGACCCGGCCTTTGACGCTCCTGCCGTGCTGATAGCGCTCTTCTTTCAGATAGACGCGGACGTGACTCGAGAATCCCAGGATCTCGGCAATCCCGGGCATGTACGTGTGCGGAGTCGCGATCGGAACCCGCGCTCGCTGATCCTCGCCACCCTCGCCCATGCCACAAGTAAACGCGCAGTGCGATGCGGATCTGGCCCGGTCCAGGCCGCCTTTAGGCGCGGACGCAGTCGGGCCGGAACACGCGCCGGGTGGACGGCGGATCGGCTGCAAGCAGCCTGGCTGGCCGGATCGGACGCCTGACGAGCTCACCGCCGCAGTTCGGGCAGATTCCGCGCAGGATGTTCTCGGCGCAGTCGCGGCACCAGGTGCACTCATAGCTGCAGATGAGCGCGTCCGGTGCGGCCGGGTCGAGGTCTCGGTCGCAACATTCACAATTCGGCCGCAGCTCAAGCACTCCCGCAGTATCGGCGGGCGGTCGCCTCGGGCGCAACCAGTTGGCCGGCGCAGCTCGGCCGGGACGAGGTTCTCGCCGCAAGCGCGGATGCGCAGGGCAGCTGGTCCGGGCGGTTCTGTGCGGGGGGCAGGTTCGCCGTGGTCGAGGCCGGGCACTTCGTGTAGCAGGGGCCAGCCGGCGCGCACGCCCGCCTGATCGCCGACCGGGTCGCGGACGGGTACGGCGCGGCGGCGGCAAGCGCGCCGGCCCGGCCGTGATGTTCACCGGCAGCCGACGGAGGTAACGATGAGCTCGGACAGCGGCTATGACGTGATCATTCTCGGCGGCGGGGCACCCGGCGAGCACTGCGCTGCGGCGCTCGCCGCGCGCGGGCTGCGCGTCGCCGTCGTTGAGCGGGAGCTCGTCGGCGGCGAGTGCTCGTACTGGGCTTGCATTCCGTCGAAGTCGCTGCTGCGCCCGGGCGAGGCGGTACACGGCGCGCGCCAGGCCGGCGCGACCGCGCAGGTCGACGTTCGGGCCGCGCTGGCCTGGCGGGACTTCATGGTGTCTGGCTATTCCGACGCCGGCCAGGAGCGCTGGCTGGCGGACCGGGGCATCGACCTGCTGCGGGGCACGGGCAGGCTGGCCGGCACCGGCGTCGTCGAAGTCGAGGGCGTTCGCCACTTCGCCGCGCACGTCGTCGTGGCGACCGGCGCGGATCCGATCGTGCCTGCGATCCCGGGCCTGGCTGAGCTCGAGGGTGTCTGGGGCACCCGCGAGGCGACGAGCATGAAGGCCGTGCCGCGCCGCCTGCTCGTCCTGGGCGGCGGTTCTGCGGGCGTCGAGATTGCGCAGGTCGTACGGCGTCTCGGCGGTGAGGCGGTGCTCATCGAGGGCGCCGATCGCCTGCTTCCGCGCGAACCCGCGCCGCTCGGCAAGGCACTGGGCGAGGCGTTGCGCCGGGACGGGATCGAGCTGATGCTCGGGATGCACGCCACCGCCGCGCGGCGCGAGGGCGACGAGTATGTCCTGCGGTTCGATGGCCGTCCTGACCTTCGGGGCGACCGGTTGCTCGTGGCAACCGGCCGCCGGCCCCGGGTCGAGGGAATCGGCCTCGAGACGGTCGGCGTCGAGGCCGGGCCCCGCGGGATCCCGGTTGACGAGCACCTGCGCGTCGCCGAGCGCCTCTGGGCGATCGGCGACGTCAACGGCATCTGGCCGCTGACCCACGTCGGCGAGTACGAAGGGGACGTAGTCGCGGCGAATATCAGCGGCGAAGCGCGCCCGGCGAATTATGAAGCGGTTCCGCGGGTGACCTACACCGATCCGCAGGCAGCGGCCGTCGGGGCTGTCGCAGCGGAACACAGCGCCACCGCTGCTATGTCGGAGGTCCCGAAGACCGCCACCTACACCCACGACTACGCCGAGTCCAACGGGTTCCTGACGCTGCTCAGCGACGGCAAGCGGCTGACCGGCGCCTATGCGCTCGGGCCCGAAGCCGGCGAGTGGATGCAGCAGGCGACGCTTGCAATCCGCGCGCACGTCCCGATCGAGGTGCTGAGCGACACGATCCAGCCCTTCCCCAGCTTCTCGGGGATCTACGACGCGACGCTGGCCGCGCTCCGCATGCAGATTGCCGACATGCCGCGGCCGGCCAGGCCGATGGACGCGCAGATCGCGAGCCTGTCGGGGCGGGGCCACCGATCAGAGGAACCATGACCAGCGCGACTACTGCTCTTGCTTGACCAGGGCGAATGCCTCGACCTCCAGCAGCAGCTCAGGTCGGATCGGATGGCCGCGCTGGCGCCTCAGGCAGCAATTCCCCGCCGCAAAGGGAGCTTCCGCATCTCGGGGCGACCAATGCAACTGATTGTGTCCGTGCCGATACATAACGTGCTTTCATGTGGTCATGCTGCGTGTCGACAACTTCACGTACGGTGCCTTAACCCCCGCGATCGCCTACCTGATGTCCTGGCAGGGAGCCCTGGTCGGCCTGCGGTGCGCGACCCGCGCCCGCGCCTATGAAGGGCGCGCCCGGGCGCACTGGCTGCTCCTGGCGGCCGCCTCGATCGGCACGACCGGCATCTGGGTGATGCACTTCATCGCGATGCTTGGCTTCAGCATCCCCGGCAAGCCGATCCGCTACAGCGTGCCGGTGACCGTTTTATCCATGCTGACGGCGGTGGCCGTCGTGGCCGCCGGGTTGTTCATCGCCGGATACCGCCGGACGAGCTTCCCCAACCTGTTGCTGGCCGGGGCCGTGACCGGTGCCGGGGTCGCGGCGATGCACTACACGGGGATGGCGGCCATGCGGATGGACGCGACGATGAGCTACGACCCGCTGCTGTTCACGCTGTCGGTCGTCATAGCGATGGCCGCTGCGACGGCGGCGTTCTGGTTCGCGCTTCGGCTACGCGGCGTCGCCTCCAGCGTGGGAGCAGCCCTGATCATGGCCGCGGCCGTGAGCGGAATGCACTACACGGGGATGGCGGCCATGCGCGTGTGGCCCGCCGACGGACACGGCATGGACACCGGTGGCGCAACGGGCGTGAGTTTCTTGCTGCCGCTGATCGTCGGGATCACCCTCACGTCGTTCCTGCTGATTGGGCACGTCGCGCTCGCCCCGACCGAGGACGAGATCCGCGCCGAGGCAGCGCTGGTGGCCCGGCTCCGCGCGGGCGGCATGGAAATCTGACTCCGGTGATTCCCGGGTCGACGTCTGTGCCGTCGGAACTACCGAAGTATGACCGTGGTAGAATCCTGGTATGACCACGAAGCTAGCCGTGAGCCTGCCGGACGAACTCGCCGAGCAGGCACGAGAGGCCGTGCGAGAAGGTCGGGCGGCCTCGGTCTCGGCCTACATTGCCGATGCGATAGCGCAGTCGGCGCGGACCAGATCAATCACCCGCCTGGTTGCGGACATGCGGGCTGAGGACGGGCAGCCGAACGAGGACGACTACGCCTGGGCTCGCCGGGCGCTCGGAGTCGAGTGACGAACGCCATCACCTTCGATACCGGCGCACTCATCGCGATTGAGCGCCGCAGCAGCCGGATGCAGGCCCTGCTGGACGAGATCGACCGGCGAGATTGGGAAGTTGCCGTGCCCGCAGGAGCAGTCGCCCAGGCGTGGCGCGGCGGGCCGCGGCAGGCGCGGATCGCCGCCCTGCTCAGCGATGCGCGTACTCAAATCGTTCCGCTGGACGACCCGACTGCCCGCGCCGTCGGCCTGCTTTGCGGCAGGTCAGGCCATGCTGATGTCGTCGATGTTTCGGTTGCGATCTGCGCCAGGCAGCGCAATCTGCATGTGATCACGTCCGATCCAGAAGATTTGCGGGCGGTCGACCCCGCCCTCATCCTGCATGTTCCGTGACCCAGAGCCTGCGGTGACCCGCGGAAGGCGGCGGGGTCGGTCGGCGGCGGGGCAGTTTCGTCATTCGATCACGACGAGCTGAGCTGGAGTCGATTGCAGGAAGTCCGCCGATTCCGGCGTGAATGCCAGCGTGTTGATGCACATCGCCATCCCGGCGGCCCGAGGCAGGTAGAAGTTGGCCTCGTAGTTGACCACCATCCCCGGCTCGAATACTGAGTCGCCGGGGTCGGTGCCCAGCTCATAGTAGAACTCCCCGACCCAGTCAGGCGGAAAGGCGATTCCGAGCTCGTACCCGCCGATCCACCAATTGTCCTCAAGGATTCTGGCCTCGGCGTAGTAACCAGGGCCCCGGCAAAGTCATTGAGGGCGTGTCTGGTCGATCGGGGCGGATCGTGCGGCAGATAGATCGCTTGACATCGCACGATCAAGATCTGGCTTCGAGAGCTGACCGGATGCCGTCCTGGGTTGCCACCGTCAGGGAGACTGATCCCGTGGCCATAGCAGTCGTGCAGATGACACCATCCCACCAGGTGTTCGGCCAGGTAGCTGCCCTGTTCGACGATTACAGGGCACACTACGGCCAGCCACCGTCCCCCGGGTTCGCCCGCGACTGGCTTCACGGCCAGCTGGCTCAGCACCGGATGACGATCGCCGCCGCCATCCACGCCGGGCAGGCCTGCGGGTTCATCACGACCACGGTCATGCCGGCGTCACTGATGCTCGGTACCGCCTGGTCGATCCGCGACCTGTACGTCGCACCGCAGCACCGTCGCGGCGGTATCGCGCACGCCCTGCTCCGGCATGTCCTCGCCGACGCCCGCGCCGCCGGCGCCAGTCGCGTGTCAGTGCAAACCGAGGCCGGTAACGCCCCCGCGCTCAGGCTTTACACGGCGGCCGGCTTCCAGCCGGTCAGCGGCCTGGAACTGCTCAACCTTTCCCTCAGGGCTCCGGCAAGTCGTTGAGGAGTTCATGATCGTTCGTAGTGGCCGGCTCGGCCGCCGGCGTGGTACCGCAGGGCGGCGGTGATGCTGGCCGGGACGTCCCGCCACGGCAGGCGGGCAAGCTGCGCGTGGGCCGGGCCGGTTGCGCTTGACGATCAGCACGTAATGGGCGACGCGAAGCCGCGCGGCATCGTGTTCGTCCCCGAGGTCAGGCGCAGCCCCTCAGGCAAGGCGGACCTGCTTTGGGCGCGGGCTGTCGCCGAGGCCGCCGCCGCCGGCCAGCAGACCCGGTGACCGATCCGGCGCGCAGCGGGCGCGCCCGCGTTCCCGGGGATACTGGCGGCATGCCTGTACGACTGCATCACGTAGTGATCGACGCTCACGATCTGCCGGGACTGGCGCGGTTCTGGACTGAGGCACTGGGCTGGCTAGTCCTATCTGAGCGCGATCGCGAGGTCGTCATCGGACCGGACGAAAACGCGCCGGTTGGCATCTGCTTGATGCCGGTGACCGACCAGAAGATCGTCAAGAACCGGGTGCATCTCGACCTGACCACCAGCGCAGAGGACCGTGACGCCGAGATCGACCGGCTGCTGGCGCTTGGCGCGCGCCGCGTCGACATCGGGCAGACCGGGACCGAGTCATGGACGGTGCTGGCCGATCCGGAGGGAAACGAGTTCTGCGTTGTGCGCCAGAAACGCACGCTCATCGGATAGCCGAGGGCCGCCGCAGTCGGCATGCTCCAGCCAATCCGCCCTTGTCGGATTCGGCGGCGTCGCTGGTCATGAGCGGCGGCCGGCTCGCCGGTCCGGTCCTTGACCAGCGCATCCCGGCGCTGCACGATGACGAGGTTCTGGAACGGCTACGGGGGGAGTCGGAGATGCCGATTTACGTCTCGCTGGTCAAATGGACCGACCAGGGAATCAAGAATTACCGCGCGACGGTCGACCGCGCGCGAGACTACGCCGCGCTGATTGAGGGTCACGGCGGACGGGCACGCGAACTGCTGTGGACGATCGGGGAGTACGACATCGTCACGGTGGCCGAGTTTCCGGACGACGACACCGCGGTGGCCGCCATGCTCCAGGTGGGCGCGCTCGGCAATGTCCGCACCACGACGATGCGTGCGCTCGACGCCGACCAGATGACGCGCGTCATCGCTTTGACCGGCTGAGCGGCGCCAGCGGCTCCAAGTCCGACGGCCGCCCTGGCAGGTGTCCCCAAACGTGCCGATCGTGTTAGCCTCCTGCAAATCAGGCACTGGTCATATGCGATGACAGGACGGGACACGGGGGATGTGCGGGATCACCGGCCTTCAGCTCAGGAATCCAAGTCTTTACCCGCAGCTTGGCCAGCTCACGGTTCCCATGCTCGACGTGCTTGCCTCACGCGGCCCGGACTCGACCGGAGTGGCGGTCTACCGGCATGACGCGCCGCCCGGCCAGCACAAGTACTCGCTGTGCGCTCCTTCAGCGGGCTACGACTGGGCTGGCTACGTCTCGGCGCTTGAGGGCGCCGCGGGGGTAGTGCCAGTGGAGTTCCGCGCGCGAGGGCGCGACGGCGTGATCGTGACCTCGATCGGCCCGGACCGCGGCCCGGAATTGCTGACGGCAATCGATCCGTCGGTCCGGCTTTTCGGTTACGGAACCGCCATCGAGGTGTACAAGGACGTCGGTCCCGCGGCGGAGGTATGCGCTCGCTACGACGTGGGAAGCATGGGCGGTTACCAGGCCGTCGGCCACACCAGGATGGCGACGGAGTCGGCGGTCACCACCGAGCACTCGCACCCGTTCGCCGTCTCATCCGATCTCGCCCTGGTCCACAACGGCTCGTTCTCCAACTACGCCAGCGTGCGCAGGCAGCTCGCTGATCGCGGCGTCCGGTTCGATACCGACAACGACTCCGAGGTGGCAGCTCGTTACATCGCGATGCAGATGGCCGGCGGCGCCGATCTCGCCGAGGCGCTGCTCCTGGTGATGAAGACGTTCGACGGCTTCTACACGCTGCTCGTGGCCGCAGAGCGGTCGATCGCGATCGTCCGTGACTCGTTCGCCTGCAAGCCGATGGTGGTGGCCGAGACGGACGACTACGTCGCCGTGGGGTCGGAATACGTGGCCCTGGCCGGCCTTCCCGGGGTGGAGAAGGCGCGCGTGTTCGAACCGATGCCGGAGGAGATCTATACGTGGGAGGCGTAGCGACCGTCGAGCTCAGCTGCGCTGAGCTCTCGGTGCGCGAGGTGAACGCGGCATTGCGCGCCTTGCCCGACGGCAGCGTCGCCCGCGTCATCGCGCCCCGCGGACTGCACAACCTCGCCGTCGGCCTGACCGCCCGCATCGACATCACGATCGCGGGCAACGCCGGGTACTACCTGGCCGGCCTGTGCGACGGGCCTGACGTCGACGTCGAGGGCTTCGTCGGCTGGTCGGTCGGCGAGAACCTGATGTCAGGAACGGTGCGCGTGCGCGGCAACGCGTCGGAATGCGCCGGCGCCTCGGCGCGCGGCGGGCTCATCGTGATCGAAGGGGACGCGTCCTCCAGGGCCGGGATCTCGCTCAAGGGCGGAATGATCGCCATCGGAGGCGACGTCGGCCATATGAGCGGCTTCATGGCCCAGGCCGGCACGATCCTGATTGGCGGTGATGCGGCCGATTCGCTGGGCGACTCGCTGTACGAGGCCGTGATCTACGTCGGCGGGAAGATCCGGTCGCTGGGCTCCGACGCGAGGGTCGAGGAGCTCGACGCCGAGGATATGCGGCGAGTGCGGGAACTGGCCGCCGCGGCTGGGTTCGATCACGTGATCGCGGAGGACGTGACAAAGGTGGCGTCAGCTAAGCAGCTCTATAACTTCGACGCGCTGAAGGATCAGAAGTACTGATGGAATCCGGGCCGCACGGGCTGCCGTGGACGGGCATGGAGCGCAGTTACAGCTTCCCGCCCGAAGTGATCGGCCAGGTGCACGAGATGGCCGAGGCCGGCAGGTACGAGATACGCGGGTGGGGCGCCAAGAGGCGGCTGCCGACCTTTGACGACCTGGTGTTCCTGACGGCCTCGCTGTCCAGGTACCCGCTCGAGGGCTACCGGGAGCGGTGCGACACCACCACGGTGCTCGGAACCCGGTTCGCGAGCCGTCCGCTGGAGCTCGCGATCCCGATCACGATCGCGGGGATGAGCTTCGGCGCGCTGTCGGCCCATGCCAAGGAAGCGCTTGGCCGGGCGGCGACCGCGGTGGGCACGTCCACCACCACCGGCGACGGCGGCATGACGCCGGAGGAACGCCGGGCATCCAGGCTCCTTGTCTACCAGTGCCTTCCTTCCCGCTACGGGTTCAACCTGCACGACCTGCTGGCCGCGGACGCGATCGAGGTCGTGATCGGGCAGGGCGCCAAACCGGGCGGTGGCGGCATGCTGCTCGGCCAGAAGGTCAGCGAACGAGTGGCGTCCATGCGGACGCTGCCGCCCGGCATCGACCAGCGATCCGCGTCGCGGCACCCGGACTGGACGGGACCCGACGACCTGCGAATCAAGATCGAGGAACTGCGCGAGGCCACCGGCTGGGAGAAGCCGGTCTACGTCAAGCTCGGCGCCACCAGGGTTGATCACGATGTCAAGCTCGCCGTGGCGGCCGGCGCGGACGTCGTCGTCGTGGATGGCCTGCAGGGCGGGACCGGCGCGACGCAGACCGTCTTCATCGAGCACGCGGGGATCCCGACGCTGCCCGCCGTGCGCGTCGCCGCCGAGGCGCTGCGCGAGATCGGCATGCGCGACCAGGTGCAGCTCGTTGTCTCCGGCGGAATCCGGTCGGGCGCCGACGTCGCCAAGGCACTCGCACTTGGCGCCGACGCGGTCTCCATCGGCGTGTCCGCGCTGCTCGCGCTCGGCTGCAACCGGCCGGCCTACCGGGCCGGCGGCCGCGATCATGACGCGACCGCCGATTACGCGGCGATCGGGACCGCGCCCGGCCATTGCCACCACTGCCATACCGGCCTGTGCCCCGTGGGCGTGACCACCCAGGACCCCGAGCTCGAGCAGCGCCTGGACCCAGAGGTCGGCGCCCGGTGGATGACGAACTATCTCAAGGCGCTGACGATGGAGCTCACCGCGCTCGCCCGCGCGTGCGGCAAGTCCAACGTCCACCACCTCGAGCCCGATGACCTGGTCGCGCTGACCATCGAGGCGGCCGCGATGGCCAGGGTCCCGCTGGCCGGCACGGACTGGATCCCCGGGACGCCGGACGGCCGGCGGTGACAAGCTCATAGCCAGAAATCTCCTGACCAAGGACCCTAGAGCGGCGGGCCTTCCTGGCGCATCGTAGATGCGGGAATGATCCCCGAGACCGTTCGCGAGAGAGCGAGGGCCGATCGATGTACGAGAGAATCCTGGTAGCCCTGGACCACTCGGCTGCCACCGACCAGGTGATCGACGCGGCGAAGAACCTGGCCGAGGCGTCCAAGGCCAAGGTCTGGGTGCTCCATCTCAGGGAGCGCGAGGTGATCCCCCGGATGGGCCTCGTGCCGACCGAGTCGGACACGGAGGCGGCGGCGGTCGTGGAGGGCGCAGTCAAGACGCTGACCGAGGCGGGCATCGACGCCAAGGCGGAGGTGCGGGAGACGATCTTCGGCCATGCGGCCCGCGAGATCATCGAGGACGCCAAGCTGCACGAGGCGGACGTGATCGTGATGGGCTCGCGCGGCCGGAGCGACCTGACCGGGCTCGTCCTCGGCAGCACCGCGCACAAGGTGATCCACCTGGCCGAGCACCCCGTCCTCGTGGTCCGCTGACCGATGCCGCGGGCGGTGGTGCTGCAGCACATCAGGTGCGAGCCGCCTGGCCTCTTCACCGGCATGCTCGCCGACCGTGGCATCGCGATCCACACGGTCGAGCTCGACGAGGGCGGCAGCCTGCCCGATTGGCGGGACGCGGACTTCGTGATCGCGATGGGCGGGCCGATGGGGGCCTACGACGAGGCCGCGCATCCGTGGCTGGCCGCGGAGAAGCGGTGGATCGCGGCCGCCGTGCTGGCCGGCGCGCCCTACTTCGGTGTCTGCCTCGGGGCGCAGCTGCTGGCCGCCAGCCTCGGCGCGGACGTGTACGCCGGAGACCGACCAGAGGTCGGCGTCCTGCCGGTCGAGGTGATCGGCCACGGCCGGGCCGATCCTGTGTTCGGCGTGCTCGGCGAGGGCTTCCCTGCGCTGCAGTGGCACGGCGATACGTTCGCGATCCCGGCTGGCGCGGTTCGGCTGGCCCGGTCCGCGGCCTATCCGAACCAGGCGTTCAGGTTCGGTCAGGTCGCCTACGCCGTCCAGTTCCATGTCGAGGTCACCGAGCCGATGTTCGGCGAGTGGCGCCGGGTGCCGGCCTATCGTGAGTCCGCCCGCGCCGTGCTGGGTCCTGGCGGGCTCGGGCGTCTCGCAGCAGCGTTCGCAGCAGAGAGCGACTCGATGGCGAAATCGGCTGCTGACATGTTCACCGCGTGGCTCGACCACGCGAGCCGGGCGGAACGGCGGGCGGGAGCGGCGCCGGCGGGGCCGCCGACCGAGCCGGCCGCGCGGACATAACGACCTGTTAACTGTCAGGAGACGCTGCCTAGTGGCAGTGAACAGGCGCCGGCGCACCACGAGCCATCCGGGTGCGCCGTCAGCCTGGCGATTCGTTCCGCCTGGCCAGCGGCGGCGGACTCCGGCTCGGCCGTTCTCCGTAACGGGCGTGTCGTGTGGGGATCTTCCCATAGGCGTGCGTTGGGCGTACTCTCACACCATCGTGTCGTGTAAGTAAACATCGTCCATTTCTCCACGCTGATCTTCCGAAGCGCCCGGCGCGGCTCCCGCAGCCCGTCTGGCGCTTCGGCGGAGGCCGCGATCCCTACCCGCGGCCGGTAAGAGTCGGCCGCTGACCGCAACGGAGTCGACGGAGAGCGCGAATGGCAGACGTTGAGGCCGACCTTCGCCGCAGGGCAGAGTCGGACGGCATTGAGTTCTTCTTCGCCATGTTCGTGGACATGCACGGGAAGCCGTGCGCGAAACTGATCCCGGTTACGGCGCTTGACGTGCTGCTCGGCGGGGCCGGCTTCGCCGGGTTCGCGGCCGGGCCGATGGGCCAGAGCCCGGCGGATCCCGACATGATCGCCGCACCAGATCCCGCGTCGTACACGGTCGTGCCGTGGCAGCCGGGGCTGGCGGTGCTGCAATGCGACATCCAGGTCGAGGGTGAGCCCTGGCCGTACACCCCGCGCCTGATCCTGAAGGGAATGCTGGAGAAGGCGCGCGAGCGGGGCTACGTCTACAACGTCGGATGCGAGGCT
>Ga0207646_10005183_pt1 | contig 13781 bp, 13 predicted proteins | sample KBSK5502metaG_FD_184343 | JGI IMG/M metagenome (GOLD analysis project Ga0207646, IMG submission 184343) | Corn, switchgrass and miscanthus rhizosphere microbial communities from Kellogg Biological Station, Michigan, USA - KBS K5-50-2 metaG... | ecosystem: Host-associated > Plants > Roots >... | reverse complement strand
CGATGGTCAAGATGTCGTACTGCCCGCCTTTGGTGGCAATGTCCGTGGTCACACGCTGACGCAGAACATTCTCCTCGAGGGTCACCCACTTCAGGGTGACGCCGGGGTTCTTGGCGGTGAAGTCGCCGGTCAGGCGCTGCATCCTGATCATGTCGCCGTTGTTGACGGTCGCAACGGTCAGGGCCGTCTGGGCCATCGCCTGGCTGGCAAGGATCAGGGAAATTCCGCCGATAGCGGCGCGAAGTGGCATTCTCATCGTGTCCCTCCCCGTTGAGTGGCTGAACGCTCTTCGTCCGGGCCATATGCTCGGCGCGGCTTCCGCCATTGTCAACAGGGATTCGCGGCCTGTCCAGACTCGGGTTGATGTTGACACATTGTCCGGTCGCGATCCGACAGCCGTGGATGGGGGCGGTCGAAAATGCGGAAGTGCAGGAAGGCGCGCAAGCTGCCTCGAGCGCGGTCCCATGGGTGAAGCGGCTGAGCCTCGCTTGGCCGCGCGGCCGGTTCAACCCGCCCAGCGTCGCAGCAGCTCGCGCGCGAGGGCCATGGCTCGGCCGCGATGGCTGATCGCGTGTTTCGCCTCGGCCGCGATCTCCGCGAAGGTGGCGCCAAGCGGCGGGTAGTAGAAGATCGGGTCGTAGCCGAAGCCGCCCTGGCCCCGCGGGGCTTGCAGCAGCACGCCCTCAACCGAGCCTTCCACCGTGGCTTCACGGCCGTCGGGCCCGGTCATCGCGATGACCGCGCGGTAGCGAGCCGTGCGGCGCTCGGTCGGGACCCGCTCCAGCTCCCGTAGCATCAGCGCGTTGCGCTCCGGGTCGGTCAGGTCCGGGCCGCCGTAGCGGGCCGAGAGCACGCCCGGGCGGCCGCCGAGAGCGTCCACCTCGATGCCCGAGTCGTCGGCCAGCGCCAGGGCCCCCGTCGCGATGGTGACGGTCCGCGCTTTGCCGAGCGCGTTCTCCGCGTACGACGACTCACCCTCCTGGGGCAACACCACGCCCGGGTAGGCGGAGAGGTCCCGGATGCGATAGGGGAGATCCGCGAGGAGAGCCGCCAGCTCCCGGCCCTTGGCCCGGTTGGCCGTGGCCAGAACCAGCAGCGGATCAGAGGGTGAAGCGCCTGTCGCCACGCGCCTCGAGGGCGCGGCGCTGCAGCCCGATGAGGCGCGCGATGCCGTCGCCCGCCAGCGCCAGCAGCTCGTCGAGACGGGCCTTGGCGAACGGCGTTTGCTCGGCGGTGCCCTGCACCTCCACGAACGCGCCGGCGCCGGTCATGACCACGTTCATGTCCACCTCGGCGGTGGAGTCCTCCACGTAGTCGAGATCGAGCACGGGCCGGTTGCCCACCATGCCCACGCTGATCGCGGCGACGCAGTCGCGGATGGGCGAGCCGGCCAGCGCGCCCGTCTTGACGAGCCCGCCGATGGCGTCGGTCACCGCCACGAAGGCGCCGGTGATGGCGGCGGTGCGCGTGCCGCCGTCGGCCTGGATGACGTCGCAGTCCACCCAGACGGTGCGCTCGCCGAGCTTCGCCATCTCCACCACCGAGCGGAGCGAGCGGCCGACCAGCCGCTGGATCTCCTGCGACCGCCCACTCGGGCCGCCCCGCTCGCGGTTGGTGCGGGTGTTCGTGGAGCGGGGCAGCATCGCGTACTCGGCGGTCACCCAGCCCTTCCCCTGCCCCTTGAGGAACGGTGGCACCTTGTCCTCGAGGGACGCCGTGCAAATGACCTGGGTGTCGCCGAACTCGACGAGGACGGAGCCCTCCGGATGACGCAGGTAGTCCCGGGTGACCACGACCGGCCGGAGCTGGTCGGGACGGCGGCCATCGTGCCGCAGGTGCACGGTGCTCACCGCGCGGGCGTGCTCCTGGGAGGCAGGCTCTGGGCCGTGCGCAGACGCTGATCGTAGCGGCGCTTGTACTCGGCCAGGCCCCCGTAGATCGCCCGGGCGAGTGCCTCGCGGTGCTCGATGGTGGCCAGCTTCTTCTCCTCCTTGCGGTTGGTGAGGAAGCCGATCTCGATGAGGATGGCGGGCATGGCCGCGCCGCCCAGCACGTAGAAGCCCGCCTGCTTGACCCCGCGATTGACCAGGCTCAGCGACCGGCTCATGGAGTCCTGCACGGTCTCGGCCATGAAGCTCGACTCTTGCTGGAACTCGGACTGCGCCAGGTCCCACAGGATGCTCTTGAGCACGTCACCGCGCTGGCGCGATCCGGGGCTCTCGAGCTGGACCACCCCATTCTCGATGGCCGCGACCTGCCGCGCGCCGCTATCGGAGGCCTCCGAGGAGAGGAAATAGGTCTCGACGCCTTCCGACACCGCCTGGGGATGGGCGTTGGCGTGGATCGAGACGAAGAGGTCGGCCCGCTGCTTGTTGGCGAAGTTGGTGCGATCGCGCAGCGCGACGAAGACGTCGCTGTCGCGGCTCATGACCACCTTCACCCCCAGCCCGCCTTCGACCATCCGCGCCACCCGGCGCGTCACGTCGAGCACCACCTCCTTCTCCATGAGGCCGCTCGGGCCGACCGCGCCCGAGTCGTGCCCGCCGTGGCCCGCGTCGAGCACGATCAGCTTGAGCGGCTGCATCGCGCCGGCGCGTCCAGGCTCGCCGGCACCGCCCTCCCTGGGACGGTAAATGTCGAGCACGAGGCGATAGGGGTCCTGGAGGACCGTGTGCTTGACCTCGCCCGGCGTGCTCTCGAGTACCACGCGCAGCACCACCGTGTCGCCCACCGCCTCGAGCCGGATCTCCTGCACGAGCCCGTCCCCGATCTCCTCGACCCGGGAGCTGGTGAGGGACAGCCCGGGTAGCCGCACCCGCACCTCGTCCTCGCCCGCGACCACCGCGTAGGCCAGCCGACCGCCGGTCTCGATGACCACCCGGGTGAACGAGGGATAGGAGCGGTAGCGCAGCTCCTCCAGGGGTACCGAGCCCTGCACGGTCTCCGTCGTCGGCTTCCGCGGCTCCGTCACCGCGATGACCGAGACGCCCGGGGCCAGGCGTGGCAGCCCCTTGCCCAGGAAGTCACGCGAGATGAGCCAGCCCCGCCCGACGACGCGCGTCGCCGAATCGAGCGCGACGGCCTGGCCCTGCACAGTGGCGCGGGACTGGCCGCGGACGAACTCGGCGGTGTGCGCGCCCACCGTGAGGGTGCCGCGGTCGCCCTTGATCGACCAGGCGCCCTTGAGCACGGCGGCGAGTAGATCCGGGGCGATGTAGGCGGCTCCGTCGTCGGTGACCGTGATCGGGAGCAGGCCGCGGCTGCCCGCGCGGTCCTTCACCTCCACGGATTCGGAGCGCGCGGCCTGGACCCCGCCGACGAGGATCGCCATCAGCGCGCAAAGCAGGAAGACCGATCTCAGTCGTCGCGTCATGATCGAAGGGTGGCCGCGGCACCGCCATTCTAGCAACGGAGCGCGGGCGTGGCGAAGGAGGAAATTATGGTAGGCTTCGGCCACTATGACAGTTTCCCAGCTTGCCTATGTTGGGATCGGCGTGAGCCAGATGGCCCGCTGGCAGACGTTCGCGACCGAGGTCCTGGGCCTGCAGGTGGTGAAGGGCGACGACGACACGGTCTACCTGCGCATGGACGAGTACCACCATCGCATCGCGCTCCACCCGACCGGCGAGGACGACGTGCTCTACGTCGGGCTGCAGACCCCGACCCTCACCGCCTACGCGCAGGGCCAGGCCGCGCTCCAGGCCGCCGGCGCCGCGCTGACGCAGGGGACCCCGGCCGAGATCGCCAATCGCCGCGTGATCGACCTGGTGAAGTTCGAGACCGGCGGGCTCCCCTTCGAGCTCTCGGTGGGCCCGACCGCGCGCTGGGACGCGCCGTTCCAATCCGGACGCCCCATGGCAGGCTTCAAGACCGGCGCGCTCGGCCTGGGGCACGTCGTGCTGCGCAGCGACGACCTCCCGGCCAGCGTGGGGCTCCTCACCGGGGCGCTCGGCTTCCGGATCTCCGACTACATCGGCACCATGACGTTCCTGCACTGCAACCCGCGCCATCACTCGATCGCCTTCCAGCCTCGAGCCAAGAACCTGCCTCGCAGCCGCGACAAGAAGCTCTGGCACTTCATGCTCGAGACCAACAACCTCGACGACGTGGGCAGCGGCCTCGACGCCGCGATGAAGAGCGGCGCCACCCTGGCCACCACGCTGGGCCGTCACACCAACGACCAGATGGTGTCGTTCTACGTGATCACGCCCTCCGGCTTCGAGGTCGAGTACGGCTGGGGCGGCCGGCTGATCGACGACAGCGTCTGGCAGGTGCAGCGCCACGACCGGGGCGCCCTCTGGGGCCACAAGGTGCAGGTGCCCGCCACCTCCTGATGGGCCAGTTCGGGATCGGCCAGTCCGTCAAGCGCTTCGAGGACATCCGCCTGCTGCAGGGCAAGGGCCGCTTCCACGGCGATGTGAACCTGGCCGACCAGGTCTACGCGGTGCTCGTGCGGTCCCCACACGCCCACGCGCGCATCGTCTCCGTCGACGCCACCGCCGCCCTTCGCGCGGCGGGTGTGCTGGCCGTCTTCACGGGGGCCGACGTGGCGCGCGACGGCCTCGGGACCATGAAAATGACGCTCAAACGCGCGAGGCCGGACGGCTCGCCGATGTTCGCGCCCCCACACCGGGGCCTGGCGCCGGACCGCGCGCGGCATGTGGGCGACCCGGTGGCCCTGGTCGTGGCCGAGACGCACGCGCAGGCCGAGGACGCGGCCGACCTCGTGCGGGTGGACTACGATCCGCTGCCGTCGGTGACGGACACCGCGACGGCATCCGAGCCCGGGAGCGCGGCCGTCTGGGATGAATGCCCCGACAACGTCTCCAACCTGCACCAGGCGGGGGACAAGGCGGCCACCGCCGCCGCCTTCGCGAAGGCCGCGCACGTGGTCCGGCGTCGCTACGTCATCACCCGCGTGCACGCGCAGTACATGGAGCCGCGCGGCACGCTCGGGGTCTACGATCCGGGCGAAGACCGCTACACGCTGTACGCCGACGTGCAGTATCCTCATCGCGTCCGCAACGCGCTCGCCAGCAACATCTTCAAGATCCCGGAGCATCAGATTCGGGTCATCGCGGGCGACGTGGGCGGCGCTTTCGGGACGAAGGGCTGGCAGTACGTCGAGCAGCGGCTCGTGCTCTGGGCCGCGCGCAAGCTCGGGCGGCCCGTCAAGTGGCTGTGCGAGCGGCGCGAGGCGATCCCGGCGGACGAGCACGCGCGTGACAACGTCAGCGACGCCGAGCTGGCCCTCGACGGCCAGGGCCGCTTCCTCGGCCTGCGGGTTTCCACCTTCGCCAACGTGGGCGCCTACGTCTCGTCGGACCGGAACCTGCTCGCCACCTTCAGCAACATCGCCACCCTGGTGGGCGTGTACGCATTCCCGGCGGCCCACGTCGCGGTACACTCGGTGCTGACCAACACCAACCCGACCGCGCCCTATCGCGGGGCGGGCCGGCCCGAAGCGACCTACGTGATCGAGCGCCTGATCGACGACGCGGCCCGCGAGCTCGGGATGGACCGCCTCGCCCTGCGGCGGGCGAACCTGATCCCGGCCGCCGCGATGCCCTATCGCACCGCGCTCGGCGTCACCTACGACTGCGGCGAGTTCGAGCGGTGCATGGACGCCGCGCTCCAGCTCGGCGACGTGGGCGGCTTCGCGGCGCGGCGGGAGGCCTCGCGGGCGCGCGGCCGGCTCCGGGGGCTGGCCGTGGTGAACGCCATCGAGCAGGCGGCGGGCCCGCAGCCCGAGTTCGCAGAGATCCGCTTCTCGCCGAGCGGCAGCGCCACCGTGTTCATGGGGACGAAGAACCAGGGCCAGGGACACGAGACCACCTTCAAGCAAATTCTCCACGAGCGGCTCGGGCTCGAGCCGAGCGAGGTGCGCTACATCGACGGCGACACCGATCGCGTCGCCTTCGGCATGGGTACCATGGGCTCGCGCTCCACGGTGATCGGCGGGACGGCGCTGTGGACGGCCGCGGACAAGGTAATCGCCAAGGGCCGGAAGATCGCGGCCCGGCTGCTGGAGGCGGCGGAGGCCGACATCGGCTTCGCCGACGGGAAGTTCTCGGTGGTAGGGACGGACCGTGCGCTGTCCCTGAAAGAGGTGGCCCGCGCCGCCTTCCAGCCGGCGCAGCTCCCGCCCGGGCTCGAGCCGGGTCTCTACGAGACCGGGACGTTCGCCCCGAAGCAACCCACGTGGCCGAACGGCTGCCACGTGTGTGAGGTGGAGGTGGATCCCGATACCGGCGCGGTCGCCCTCGATCGCTACGTGATCGCGGACGACGTCGGCACCGTCATCAACCCGGTCACGCTCAAGGGCCAGATCCACGGCGGCGTGGCGCAGGGCGTGGGCCAGGCCCTGATGGAGCAGGTGGTGTACGAGCCTGGCTCGGGGCAGCTCCTGACCGCGTCGTTCATGGAGTACGCCATGCCGCGCGCCGACACCTTCTGCGACATGGTCATCGAGAGCCACCCGGTGCCCACCGCGCACAACCCGCTCGGGGCCAAGGGCGCAGGCGAGGCGGGCACGGTCGGGGCGCTGCCTGCGGTGATCAACGCGGTCATGGACGCGCTCGGCCCGCTGGGCGTCCGCGAGCTCGACATGCCCGCGAGCAGCGACCGCGTGTGGCGCGCGATCCAGGACGCGAAGGCGCGGGCGGGGGCTCCGGCCCAGAACCGGTAGCGGACACCGGCGGCGATCACGTTCGAGCCGCCGTGGGAGAAGCGGCCGAAGATCCCGGAGCGGTGATGAATGCGGATCACGACGAGCAGGAGCCGGTTCACGGCCGGGGCTTCAGACCGAGCATGAAGAGGTCGGTGACGGTATGGGCCAACCGTTCCGCCTCTTCGGCCGAGCCGACGCGATCCTTGAGCTTTCCATCGACCAGGAGCGCGGCCAGACCGTGGACAATGGACCAGGCCGCCACCGCGAGCTCCTCCGGGTCGCCGCTCCTCACCTGCCCGGCCGTCTGGCAGTCCGTGATCGCCTGGATCAGCAGCGCGAACGTCCGCTCGCCCGCCTCCTTGAGGCCGGGATGCACCGCCTTGTCCGGGACCTCGGAACCGAACATCACCCGCAGATACGAGGGATGCGCCAGGGCGAAGCGCACGTAGCCGATCCCGAGCGCCCGGAAGCGGTCCGAGGGCCCGGCCACCCGCGACCAGATCTCCATCATCCCCTTGGCCATCTCCACGAAACCACGCTCCGCCACCGCGGCGAGGAGCGCCTCCCGATCGGTGAAGTGCCAGTAGGGCGCGGCTTCGGACACTCGGGCCCGCCGGGCGACCTCCCGGAGGCTGAAGCCCTGCGGGCCCTTGCGCGCGATCAGCGCCACCGCGGCGTCCACGAGCGTGTCGCGCAGACTGCCGGGCGCAGCGCCGGATCGGGCGCGACGGGGCTTCGACTTCTCGCGACGGCGCTTGACGGGCGTCACTTAACAGCGTTAATGTATCACCGGACGTCACTGACAACGGGGCGGATCTCCAGGCCCCGACGCGGGAGGGTATCATGAGCCGACACCGGGTGCTCCTGGGAACGCTCTTGGCGCTGGCGCTCACCGGGCTCGTCGCGGTGGCGGGATGCGGCCGGCTCGCCGTCTGGTCGGCGCCGGAGAAGGCCGCGAGCACCGAGCGCAGCGCGGCCGCGGTCGCAGCCGACCAGCTCTTCTGGAAGACGCTCCACGGCGGCGAATACGAGAAGATCCCCGAGGCGCTCACCGCGCTGAAGGGGGCCTACCTCGCGAACCCCAACGACGCGGTGACCGCCGCCCACATCGGCTGGATGCACATCTGGCGCCTCGGCGAGCGGGCCCGGCAGCCGGCTCTTCGCCCCGAGATCACGGACGACGCGGTGCTCGCCCGCAAATACTTCGAGGAAGCGGTGCGGCTCCACCCCGGCGAGGCGCGCTACCTTGGCTTCTACGCCAGCCTCCTGATGGCCGAGGGCACCATCCACAAGGACGAGAAGATGGTCCGGCGCGGTTTCTACACCATGAAGGACGCGGTCAGCGCGTGGCCCGAGTTCAACTACTTCACCGCGGGCTATACCGCCTCGGCCCAGCCGGCGGACTCGGAGCGCTTCCGGGAGGCGCTCGAGTACCAGTGGCTGAACCTCGACGTGTGCGTCGGCGAGAAAGTCGACCGCGCCAATCCGGACTACGCTCGCTATATGCGGCTCGAGACCAAGGACGGCCCCAAGCGCGTGTGCTGGAACTCCTGGATCGCGCCGCACAACTTCGAGGGCTTCTTCCTCAACTTCGGCGACATGCTGGTCAAGGCGGGCCAGCCCGCGGTCGCGGCGGCGATGTACCGGAACGCCAAGCTCGCGCGCGAATACCCGGCGTGGCGCTACCGGGCGGTCCTGGAAGAGCGTATCGTCAACGCGTCCAAGAACGTCGAGGCGTTTCGGAAACCGGAGCCCGGGCCGGACTCGGCCACCCTGATGGTCCGCTCCACCCTCGCCTGCATGGGCTGCCACCAGCAGTAAACCGCACCGCCCTCCGGGTCTCGTATTCCGACCCGGAGGGCGGTGTCACATGGTGGAGGCGGTGGGCATCGAACCCACGTCCGGAAATCCTCGGCAACAGGCATCTACATCAATAGCCGGTTTCTCCCTGCGTCTCGCCTCTCGGCCCCCCAACCGGCCGGGTCACCGATCAGCCAGCTCCTGTAGTTCTCGCCCCTCACCCCGGAGCGGGGCTTGGAGCCAGTCACCAGAATATGACGCCCTGACCCGGACCCTGATGACGCGATCCGGAGGACGCTAGCGGGTGTTAGGCCGCCAGAGCTAGCTGATTGTCGGCAGCTATAACCGTGCCCCCAGTTTTACGAGGAGAGAGCACCTCGTGATGCCGCCTGTGCGTCACTGATCCCCGTCGAAACCAGTCGCCCCCTTCTACGCCCGCGAGCGGGCGCGTGATTCCTTCTCCATCTCCCGCCGGCTTTCGCGCTCCCGGATGGACGCGCGCTTGTCGTGAAGCTTCTTGCCGCGGGCCAGGCCGAGCTCGATCTTCGCCCGGCCCTCCTTGAAGTATAGACGAAGCGGGACGAGGGTCAACCCGCGCTCGGCCACCTTGCCGAGCAGGCGGGAGATCTCGCGCTTGTGCAGGAGCAGCTTCCGTCGCCGGTCCGGATCGTGATTGGCGTCCGAGCCGTGATGATACGGGCTGATGTGACAGCCCACCAGCCACGCCTCCCCGTCGTCGATAGTGGCGTAGCAGTCCTTGAAGTTGACCTGGGCCTCGCGGAGCGACTTGACCTCGGTCCCCCGCAGCACGAGCCCCGCCTCGTAGGTCTCGAGGATGGAGAAGTTGTGGAAGGCCTTGCGGTTGGTAGCGATGACTTTCTCGTCGGCCATCGCGCTCAGCCCTCAGGACCCGCAGGCCCTCTTGACTTCATGTGCGCCGTCCGTAAGATGAAGACCTTGCCCGGGCCGAAGTGGCGGAATTGGCAGACGCGCATGATTCAGGGTCATGTGCCCGCAAGGGTGTGGGGGTTCGAGTCCCCCCTTCGGCACCAGCGAAACCCCATCTCATCACCCTCGCGCCGCGCTAGAGCGTGACGCGCCGGCCCAGTGCCGAGGACCGCTGCGCCGCCTCGACGATGCGCAAGGCGGCCAGGCCCGCGTGCACGTCTATCGAGGGGCGGCCACGCTGGGCGACCGCCTCGAGGAACAGCGCCAGCTCGCGGTGGAGCGGCTCGGGGCCCGAAGCCTTGAAGGTCTCGATCGCGCCCTCCGGCGCCTGCCAGCCCGACGCGCTCTGGACGTGGCGATTGGCGAGCACGCGCACCTCCGAGCTCCCGAAGTCGGCCGCGATGGTCGCGTGCTCCCCCACGATCGCGCAGTCGCGCACGGTGCCCGGAGCGAAGTAGCCCGCCTCCACGACCGCGGTCACGTCGCCGTACTCCACGGTGGCGAACGCGCAGTCGTCCATCCCGCGCCCCAGGTAGTCGCGCAGGGTGGCGGTGACCGCGGTGGCCGGGCGCTCGAGCAGGTACGCGAACAGGTCGAAGTAGTGAATCGCGTCGGTCTGGGTCACGCCCACGTCGGTGCGCGGGCGCTTGAAGCCCGCGAAGCGGCCCGTACAGTAGCGAACGCGGCCGAGCGCGCCCGCGGCGAGCCGCTCGCGCAGCGCGGTCGTCACGGGATGAAAGCGGAAGATGTGGCCCACCTGCAGGATGCGGCCTGTATCCGCCACGATGCCGGCGAGCCGCCGACCTTCGTCGACGGTCAGGGTCAGCGGCTTCTCGATGAAGCAGTCGCGCCCCGCGCGCAGGCACTCCCCGGCCAGCGCCAGGTGATTGTCGGCGGGCGTCACGATGTCCACCGCGTCCACCTGGGGCAGCGCTCGGCGGAAGTCCGCCACGGCGCGCTCCCGGGCGACGCCGGCGTTGACTGCGAACGCGCGGCGCTCGGCCGACACGTCGGCCGCCCACAGCTCGACGCCAAGCTCGGTGAGCACCCGCAGGTGCTTTTCACCCCAGCGCCCCAGCCCGACCAGCAGCACCTTCATCGGCGGTCGCTCGCCTCGCCGCCCAGGTCCTCGGCGATCTGGTAGCGCAGCCGTCGGTCCTTCATCCAGCGGACCACCAGCAGGTCCACGAACGCGCGCAGCGCCCTATTCCCGATGCCGTACTTGGACCGCCCGAAGCGGCGCGGCCGATGATTCACCGGCACCTCGAGCACCCGGAAACCGCGCATCTTGAGCAGCGTGGGGACGAAGCGGTGAAAGCCCTTGTAGAGCACCAGATCGCGCAGGCACTCGCGGCGGAACGCGCGGAAGGTGCAGCCGCTGTCCTGCACCGTCTCGTCGCTGAGCCGGTTGCGCACGCGGTTGGCGATGCGGGAGGAGATGCGGCGCACCCACGAGTCGCCCGCGGCCCGGTTCACGCGCCAGCCGGTCACCGCGTCCCACTGATCGAGATGTCGGAGCATCGCGGGGATGTCGTGGGGATCGTTCTGCAGATCCGCGTCCATCACGACCACGTACCGGCCCCGCACCGACTTGAAGCCCGCATCGGTGGCCGCGGTCTCCCCCGCGTTGGCCTTGAGGCGCACGAGCCGCACGCGGGAGTCCCGCTCGCGGAACTCCCGGACGATCTCGGCGCTCCGGTCCCCGCTCCCGTCGTCGACGAAGATCACTTCGTAGCGCAGCCCGGTGGGCTCCAGCACCTCGCGGATCTCCGGCCACAACAGCGGGAGGTTCTCCTCCTCGTTGTACACGGGCACGACTATGGACAGATCGGGGGACAGATCGAGCGGGCTCGGCACGGGCTGGCTCGGCGCGTCCGGCGTGGTCACGCGCGGGGCGGCGGGGGCACGCGGGGCGGCGTGCCCTGCCATTCCGGCGCGAGGGTGTGGTGCAGACCGAGCCGGTCGAGGACGCGGGCCAGCGTATGGGTCACGAGATCGTCGATCTGCTTCGGCCGGTTGTAAAAGGCGGGCATCGGCGGCAGCAGCACCGCTCCCATCTCGGCGAGCGCGGTCAGCACGCGCAGGTGGCCCAGGTGCAGTGGGGTCTCGCGCACGACGAGAACGAGGGGCCGTCCTTCTTTCAGCGTCACGTCGGCCGCCCGCGCGATCAAGGTGTCGGACACGCAGTGGGCGACGGCGGCCGCGGTCTTGATACTGCAGGGGACGACGACCATGCCGTCGGTCTTGAACGATCCGGAGGCCATCGCCGCGCCGATGTCCCGGTTGCGGTAACGCCGGGTGGCCAGCGCCTCCACGTCGGCCACCGTGTGATCCGTCTCCTCGACGATGGTGCGCCGCCCCGCGTCGGAGATGATCAGATGCGACTCCACCTCCGGCATGCCGCGCAGAAGCTCGAGGAAGCGGATACCGTAGATCGCGCCGGAGGCCCCGCTGATGCCCACCACCAGGCGCTTCACAGGCGGAACCTGCGCTTGTAGACTTCGTCCCGCGTCTTCTGGTAGAGCAGCTCCCACTCCGCGCTACCCTCGGGCGCCGGCCGCGAGTAGGTGCTGAGCGACCGGCGCACTTCCTGATCGATCGACTCCTCGAGCTTCGATTCGTCCTCCAGCACGCGGAAGACTTCGGTGCGCAGCTGGCCGTGCGCCTTCTCGTCGGCGGCCTTGATCATCATGCTCTCGGTCGCGGCCAGGTCCGCCACGATCCGGTCGGCTAGGGCGAACATGCGCTCGCGGCTCATGCGGCTCACAGCGTGAACCCCCGCTCCTTGGCGAGCTTGGCCTTCACGAGCGCGAAGAGCCGCTTGTAGTCGGAGGCCGAGTCGCGGATCAGCTTGGCGTTGTCCATGAGAAGGGTGCGGGCGTCGGCATCGATCTTCTCTTCGGCCTGGAAGTTCTCGATGAGGATGCGCCGCACGACCTCCCGCGCTCGGGTCTCGTCGCGGACGTCGGCGAGCTTTCGCCCCACCAGCCGCTTCACCACGGCCTCCGCCATCCGCCCGGCCACCTCGTCCCGTCGTCCCATGCCCGAAGAGACAGGGTACACGGCCGCGATCTGGGGTGTCAAGCACAACTATACGGAAAATAGGTCAAAAGTGGGCGTCGAGGCCGGGAAGTAACACACGGAATCGGGATCCTTTTCCGGGAAGACTGTCGACCTCCGCCCGACCGCCATGCGCTTCGGCTAGGGCCTTGACGAGGCTCAGCCCGAGCCCCAGCCCACGGGCCGCCGCGGTCTCCGGGTGGGGAACGCGGACGTACCGCTCGAAGATCCGGGGGAGCTGATCGGCCGGAATGCCGACGCCGTCGTCCTCCACGGCCACCTCGACCATGCCCGGATGATCCAGCGCCGGGCTGGCGGACACGCACACCGCGCCGCCCCGCGGCGAGTACTTGACCGCGTTGGAAAGGAGATTCTTCATCATGCGGTCCAGCGCGTCGGGATCGGCGCGGAGCGCGATGCCGGGCACGCTCGGCGTCCACCGAAAGCGATGCTGGCGATGCTCGGCCGCGAACAGCTCGACGTTGCGCTCCATCAGCTCGTCGAGATCGATCGACTCCGGTCGGAGCTCGAGCGGACGCCCGGCCTCGATGCGGGAGAGATCGAGCAGCTCGCCGACGATGCGGCCGAGGGCACAGGCCTCGGTGTGCAGATAGACGAGGCAGCGGTGCGCCTTCTCGGGAGGCAGCACGGAACGGAGCAGCAGCTCGCTGAAGCCCTGCAGCGCGGTCAGCGGCGTACGCAGCTCGTGCGAGACCACCGAGAGGAATTCCGTCTTCGCCTGATCCAGCTCGCGCAGCCGGGCCGTGGCCGCCTCCACCTTCTCCGACAGCTCGTCGGCGAACCGGCGCTGACGCATGGTGAGCCGCGCATTTTCCACCGCCAATCCGGCGTGCAGCGCGAGCTCCTCGGCGGCGGCCCGAGTGGCCCGCGACAGCTCGCCCGTCCACTCGACCGCCATCACGCCGACCACCCCAACCCCCGAGGCGAGTGGCAACGAGAGCGCTCGGAGGGGTGTCGGCGAGGGCGGCTCGCTCGCCGCGATGCGGGGATCGGCGCGCAGGTCCGCGCTGGCCACCGCTTGCCCCGTCGCCATCGTGAAGGCCGCCGCCGAATCCGCGTCCACGAGCGTGCCTACCGGGACACTCGCCAGCCGGGCGGTGCGGACATCGTTACCGACCAGGAGCGCCACCCGCCGAGCCCTCAGGGTCACCCGCAGCTCCTCGGCCACGCCCGCCAGCGCGTCCTCCAGGGAGCCCGGTCCGGCCAGTCGTCGTTGAATCGCGAGGACGGCGCTCAGCCGCGCGGCCCGAGCGCGCGAGCCGTCGACCAGCCGGCCCACGAG
>Ga0207646_10005182_pt1 | contig 13782 bp, 17 predicted proteins | sample KBSK5502metaG_FD_184343 | JGI IMG/M metagenome (GOLD analysis project Ga0207646, IMG submission 184343) | Corn, switchgrass and miscanthus rhizosphere microbial communities from Kellogg Biological Station, Michigan, USA - KBS K5-50-2 metaG... | ecosystem: Host-associated > Plants > Roots >... | reverse complement strand
ATCTCGGAGGTTTATATTCTTGGGCTCTGGTGCAACACCGTAACTGGCGAGCACCCTAATGGGCGGGGCGGCCACGTTCCCTACACGAAGCACGCGGGCACGATTACCTTTGCCCCTCCAGGTATGGTCCCGCCTGTACGTCAACGTAACCGCTTCGAGATTATCTTGTGCGCACTGGAGCCAGCGTTTGTGAGTCGCGTGGAGGATGAACTGAACCAACCGGCGACCACGAGGCTTCCGTATCGGACGGGCTTCCATGACGCGACGCTGCGCCAGTTGATGAGACTTCTGGAAGCGGAGGCAAGCCAAGGCGGACCGTCGGGACGGCTCTATGCCGATCATCTTGCGCATGCACTAGTAATGCGATTTCTCCTACACGGAAAGCCGCAGAGGGGCAACGCCTCCGCTGCGGCATCGCCCCTGCCGCGTCACCTTCTGCAGCGTGTCCTGGAGCTCATGCATGACCTTGTCGCTGACCTGGATCTGCAAACACTGGCAACCGAGAGCGGGTATAGCCGGAGCCATTTTCTGCGAATGTTCGAGGCTGCGACGGGCATCACGCCACACCGTTATTTGCTGCAGCTCCGGTTGGAGCGCGCACAAGAGCTGATGAGAAAAGGGTCCACCTCGCTCATCGATATCGCCGCCCTTTGCGGATTTTCGAGCCACGCGCATATGTCCAGAGTATTTCGTCAACTGTTGGGAGTGACCCCAAGCCAGTATCGCCGCCATCTGTAGCACTTTTCTCCAAAGCTGCGACGTTCATGCAAGCTTCCCGTCCCGTCTTGGGATAAAAGTACCAGCCGAGGCTATGCGGAAAATGAACGCAACACTATCCTTCTATATGGACGGACTATATGGCTACGCCATGGTCCTCACCGGCGATGCGACCGTAGCAGCGGATCTCGTACAGGAAACGTACGTTCGCGCCATGGACCCGAGGGGACGGCTGCGTGAAAACAGTAATACAAAGGCGTGGCTGTATACCATTCTGCGGAACATTCGGCTCAACCAAGTGCGGCACCAGCGGACCAGGCCCAGGTTACTCGCGGACCTCGTCATAGAGACCGCCAAAGATCCTCACGCGCTTCATGTGAGCAAAGTGGAAATCGAGCAAGTGCGCGAAGCGATCATGCGGCTTCCTCTGGAGTTCCGCGAGATCATTCTGTTGCGCGAGTATGGGGAGTTTTCCTATCAGGAGATCGCCGTTTTGTTGGACTGCCCGCCTGGGACCGTCGTGTCACGCATAGCAACAGCGCGCTTCAAACTCCGAACCTTACTTCCTACAGGCCATTCATCGCCGAGCCCAGCAGTCCGCCGTGGCTGCCGCTACTAGGACGGGAGAGAACGATGGCGATACCTCGGTATGACGTTCCGAAAAGGGATTGTGGAGGACTACTCTGGATTGAGGTCGTGGACGATCTGGAATCCGCGTGGCTGCCCAGGAGCTAAGTTCCGCAACCTATGGCGAGTATTTAGTTTTTGATCAGAACATCGGTCAGACCGTGGACAAGTCCGCCATGGTCCCAGACATGAGATCCGAATAGAGACCGATGAGCTACTTGCTTGTCGCCGGAAAATGTATTGCACTTCACTGGCGTCTTCACAGGGAGTCCAAGATACGCTGCCCGCCGTAAATCGTGATCCGACTCGGCAGAACCACACGTGTGGGATTCCCAAAAACTCCAGCCATTTGATGGCGAAGTAGTTCCCTGGTTCCTGAAATCGCACCTCCCGAATGATCGGCGACTCTTTCGTGATCTGATTGTGAACTAATCTCTGGATCGAGGGCGCGTCCAACCACAGAGGCGACGTTCATGATGTGCCCACCTCCCCGGCTCTGCATGAGCGGGAATTTACACTCCAAAGTTTTTGGGCTTGCCGAGCAATCCGGCAGCGCCGCGCCCCATGAGACCTCAGCCGCCCTCAATCTCGTACTCCGAGAGAAGGCGTACGGCCTTCGCGATATTCCGTCGTAAGGCTGCAGGGCGCTTCTGCGCATCAGGATCGAGCGACAGACCAAAGGGGCTCGCCGCGGTCCAAGCTGAGCACACCTCGCGGAATAAATCCTTTAGCTGCGTGTTCAACATACCAGGCGCATTTGGAGATATTCAGCCATACGCCGGGAGCAAGTATGCACAAAAGCAAACCCAGAACTGGTTGAGTCGCTCCACTAGCTCATGAAAGGAAGTCACGCATGGCTCGCAAAGCGAAGAGAAATGTGGACACAGAGTTTCAAGCACTGGGTTCACTGAGGAGAATAATGAATCTGCTGAAACACAGAAGTATGTGGGTACTACCCGCTGTTGTCACTTTGAGCTTGGCATTTCATGTTGCTCATGCCCAGGATCAAGGTAAGACGAGCTACATCAAGGTGGACATCACGGAGGCATTTGCGTCCGTCATGGCGCGCATGCAGGCTGCAAAGCCGGACATAGAGAAGCGCCACTCCGATCTGCTCAGCGAGCGCTACGACCTGAGCGATCGACCGGCGCGCGGCGTCATGATGGAACGCAATAAACCGTTGCAGGAGGGCGTTCGCGTCAAGCTGGCTGAAGGCGTGACGTGGGAGACTCTCGCGTCTTTGAGCCCGGAGGAAATCCGCAACAAGAATATCTTTCCCAAGGGTTTCTATCCTTTGCCTCACCCCAACCAGCCCGAAGGGGGAATGGTTTTTCCGCACTTCGAAATCGAGGAAATCAAGAAGCTCGACGGGCGCGACCTCACCCGTTTTGATCTGGATTTCGATATTCCCGATCATTTCCTACCCGCATTTCCGCCAGCAATTTATCTGACGACGCGACCGGACTTGGGGGATGTTTCTCAGGGAAAACTTCTCGCGATCAATAACTACTACGAGATATTCAACGGCATTCTTAATCCCAAGCAGTTGGAAGGAATGCGCCTGCTGCTAACACCGTTTCCGCAGCAGCAGTTCAATGCGACCGAAGACCGCCGCTCCGAAAAGCCGAGCATGGGCGTGGCCTGCTTCGACTGCCATGCCAATGGCAGCACGAATGGCGCCACGCATTTGGTCGGTGATATTCGGCCGCAAGAGTTCCGCCACCGCATTGAGACACCGGCTCTCCGGGGCGTGAACATCCAGCGTCTTTTCGGTTCCCAGCGTGCTCTCAAGACCGTTGAAGATTTCACTGAGTTTGAGCAGCGCGCCGCGTATTTCGACGGCGACCCTGTAATCGCCACAAAGAAGGGCGTCAACATCCTTGAGCGCGGCAGCCAAGTTCATTTTATGGCGGAGTTTCAGGAGATTTTAGATTTTCCCCCCGCGCCCAAACTGGATATCGACGGCAGACTTCATCCCAAGAAAGCTACCGCTGCTGAACTCCATGGACAGGAGATCTTTTTCGGCAAAGGAAAGTGTGGGACCTGCCATACGGGAGCGTATTTCACCGATAATTTGATGCATAACCTGCAGGCAGAACGCTTTTATAAGCCCCAGATGATTAATGGGATGATGGCCAGCGCGGATGGACCGATCAAAACGTTCCCGCTCCGCGGGATCAAGGCCACGCCACCATACATGCACGATGGGCGTCTTCTGACCCTGGAAGACACCGTGGAATTCTTTAACTTGATCGGCGGCACTAAGCTGACTCCGCAGGAAAAGAAGGACCTCGTAGAGTTTCTACGCGCTCTTTAGAAGTACTGTGGCTAGCCGGGGAGCATGCTGGACGCGTGCTACACGTGATTTGGGACTGCTGGCAGCGCTCGTGCGGAATCACTACTGGCCCGCTGACATCTGTAATGCTGCTCATCAGTTCGTTCGCCAGAACCACACATTCAACAGACATGAAAGATTTGTCACGACCGTCGGCGTATCCTGCACTTCAATATCACAAAGCATCCGACAAGCTCATGGATCGTGCAGCAGCTGCGAGAAGCATTTCCATTTGGATCCGCTCCGAGGTTCGTCATCTTTGATCGTGATGCCAAGTATGGACTGGAGGTCCCCGCAGCGGTTCGATCCCTGAGGGTGAATCCTGTCCGCACTTCGTTCGAAAGTGCTTGGCAGAATGGAGTCGCAGAGCGTTGGGTAGGGAGTTGCCGGCGTGATCTCCTGGATCACATCATCGCAGTTGACGAACGCCACCTGAAACGCCGGCTCTCTGAGTATATTCGCTACTACCACGAGGACCGCACACATCTCGGACTCGGGAAGGGAACGCCAGACGGAAGAACTCGCACCATAGCCTCAAGTCACGTCCTTTCTCATCCGCGACTGGGAGGGCTGCACCACCGGTGCGATCGGGCTGCCTAATCCGAACCAACGTCGCGTCGTGAAAACGTCCGGGCTCCTCCATCCTTATATATACAGGTATACCGCTCGGGTTCCCCGGGACAGATTCTTGGCGTTCGAGGGTGAAGCGATGACCTGGATGAGGCAGCCATCGCGGCAGGGAATCGCACTATTTTCAGTGCGCATGGAATTTTGGCGAAGCACAGCTGGGATTTTCTGGGGTGGTTGCTGGCGTTGGGCTATCACAGGCAAGGGCCATCTGACCCGGGGGATGCCCCGGCGTACGTGGCTATAGGGCTGACGCTGCTAGGAGCATGTCTGGGCGCAATTGTCGGCTTAGTCGTTGGAATTATCTTCTCTGTACGACTGGCGCGACGAAAGGCTCTCTATCAGTTCGTTTAAGCTCGGTGCTATTTGCGAGTTTTTTGCCCCGCACTAATGCACTAATCGTCGATAATGGCCGCATGCGTGGCGGCCTGAACAGAACAACGGAAACTCGGTACAACTTCGGTACATTTGAGAGAGCGAAAATTTTGCTGATTTTCCGTGTAAGCGACACCAGACAAAGCTGTTAGTGTTTTACCCCGGCCTGCTTTGCAAGCAGGGGGTCGCCGGTTCGATCCCGGTCACGTCCACCAGATTTCTTCTTTTGAATCATTGCGTTAGTTGCCTCTGGGTTCTCGCGGGTCGAACTGAATTTTCGGCGCTGTGCCCAATTTTGTGCCCACCCATGCGCTCCATTGCGCCGAGCACCGCATCGTCTGATGGATGGACGTATCGCGAAGATTGCTTGATATTGCTGTGTCCTGCGATTCGGGCCAGTGTCCAGACATCGCATCCTGACTCTCCAAGCCTCGTCAGAAACGTATGCCTGAGGTCGTAAAGTACAAACGGTCGAAGTGGCTTTTCTTCATTCTTCTTCGCCTCTTCATTCACCCTCTCAAAGACTTTCCTGTGCTGTTTCTTGAGCGTGGACTTTTCGACGTGTCCGCTCTTTGTGGGCGCGGCAAATATCCAGCCTTCGTCAGGTTTGTTTGCACTCGCCCAACGTGCCTCGAGAACTGCGCGGACTCTCGGGGTCATCGGAAGAATCCGCCGAGCCGCCTTCGTCTTGCCGTGAGTTACTAAGGCGGTCCCATGTCTGCCGTTCGCCCACGTAACGGATTCCCATTGCAAGCGAAAGCATTCATCGGGCCGCATTCCGGTATCAATCAGGACTGTGACAATCGACGTCATGAGTTCAGAGGCGGCCGCCAAATACCGAGCTTCCTCATTGGTTGATATAACGCGTTCTCTATGCCGCTCGCCAGGCAAGAGCCTAATTTTCGGAGCAGATGGAACCGTGCCCCATTCAAACGCCAATTTCAACATCCGACGAAGAACGCGCAGAGAACTGTTAACGGAGCTAACCTGCAGTTTCTGTGACAGCCGCTTCGCAGAAAATGCAGCAATTTTCTCGGTCGTGATTTCCTCAAGTTTGCAGTCGGCCAGTGGCTTGAAACCCTTAATGGCTCGCAGATTGGGCCGATACCAATCGAGCCATGTCTTCGGCGAGGATTTCTCAAACGTGGCCTGGACCCACGGTTCAAACCGTTTGTCGATGAACTCAGCGAGAGTTGGGGACGGCTTCTTTTGGCGTATGCCCACTTCACCTTTTGCCAGCGAGGTGCGATGCGCTGACTCCATTTGGCGCGCCACCTTGTCGTTACCCTGTTTGGTCGATTCGCGCACAGGCTTCCCTTGCCACATGAACTTGTACCAATAGACGCCGCACGCGCGACGCTTGCCACACTTGGTGCACGTGCGATTAGGGCCTTTCTTGTCGCATCCGCGTTTATAGATCATCACTCTGCCTCCTTCGTTTCTCGTTCCCGCCGGCGATTAATTCCTCTGCGCTTACCCTGGCGCATTCTTTGCCATTCTTTCCCGTGTTCAGCCCACCAGCGGCGCTTGAACTCTCTTTGTCTCGGGAGAGCGCATGCGTCTGAGCAAAACTCCTGTTGCGGTCTATACTTCAAAAAATAAGGGGTCGGGCAGTCGTTACCTTTGCTTGCGCAGATGCCCAGTCGGCGTGATTGCTGTAGAAGGACCAGCCAGATCAGATCCTCCAGATTTCGAGGAGTTAGAAATAGCTGGCCTCTGTCCCAATCAACGGAGATTGGAGGAGCTGGTACAACGTCACCCTCTTCCGCGAAGTAGGCTTCCGGCTGGATTCCCAGACCTAACTTGACCTGCAGCCCTTCAATGCCTTTTTTCTTGCCCTCCCAAATCGCGCGAACTAAACCTTGAGACCAAAGAAAGCTCTTGTGATCGCTCTCCCACTTTAATGGGCTGACTCGTTGCCACTTCCCACTGAACCGCAGAAAGGCAGGTTCATCCGGAAGGCAATTTACGAACTCGACTAACATCGTCGCTGCTCGTTTCCCAAGACGCACTCCTAGAGTATTTGGCTCTGATTTCGACACTAGAGTTCTTCCATAGGCTAGATCTTCTCGTATGATCTGCTACTCTAATCATGGAAGAAGAACACCACCAAGTCAAGGGTGTTCGGAAGGAGCAGCAAAATGAAGCAAGCCAGTGAGCTGACTGTCCAGCAAGCCGCGCGCCGTTTGGGCGTGACGCTAAAGTACGTCCGTGACCTACTCTACGAGCAGAGACTGCCAGGAGCCTACAAAAGGGAACGCGTCTGGCGGATTCCGCTAGCAGCCGTCGAGGCCCAGATGAGAATCCGAGAGTCGCACAATGGCCAACAGTGAGCTGCTTACCCTATCTGAGGCATCGGCGCTGCTCCGGATCAAGGTTTCCACACTGAGAGCATGGCGGACTCAGAGGAGGGAATTGCCGTTTGTGAAATTAGGAGGTCGTGTGTTTGTGCGCCGCAGCGACACCGAGGCCCTAATTGCTCGAAGCATCGTGCCTATGCATGAGGCTAGCCGTTTAAGTTCGACGAAGGCAAGTGAGGGATCGTGACGCAAATGGAGAATGAGATCCAAGAGCTGGCGCCGTCCTCTGCCTCTGACGGCGGGACTTCAGATCCGAAGAGCCACGCTCCGCTATCTCTGGAACCCCCAATCGACGAAATGATCGAGGCGGATGTAGCTCACGCACCACCCGGTCGCCTCGCTACGTCTGTTGAAGCTTCCATGTTGGCCTTTCCGGAAAGCCGCTATTTGGGAGCTGCTGCGAAATTCGCCGACCTGTTCAGTAGGCATTTCGAGTCTCCGAAGGTATTTCTGTACATCGATCTGTTAGCGATCATCGGAGTCATGATCAGCGGCCGGTTCAGAGCTGACATCGATCTGCCTGTTCAACCGAGGCTATACGTTCTGAAAATTGCTCAGTCAGCCTGGAAGCGGAAGAGCACAAGCACGAAACTTGCTGATAAGTTCATTCGACCGATCTTAAGGCAGAAGGGCAATCCGCAATGGCGTTACGCAGATTACGAGTCACCTGTCATTTATGGAGTCGGCAGCGCAGAGGGGCTTGGAACGCGTCTTGTGGCGGATACCGAGAACACCGGAACCATAGGAATGCCCGTAACCACCAGACGCGCGGTCTTGATGTATGACGAGTTTCGTCGATTCGAGGCCAAATCAAGCATTGATGGTTCGGCGCTTCGTCCGATGGTCAACGAACTGTTTGAAAGTAACCAGTACGAAAATCTGACTAAGAACACTTCTCTGCGTATCCATGATGGCCATTTGGGTTTCTTGAGTAACACGACCGAAGAAACCTACAGAGATCTCCTCGCGTCTGGAGAAAGCATTGACCTCGGATTCCTCAACCGTTTTTTTCTGGTAGTTGGGAATACAGACCGACGCATCGCTCAGCCCAAGGCCCCATCCGAATCAGAATTGGCGCCTATCCGTACGGAGCTGGAGAAGTACTTCGCTGACCTACCTCCTCTTAATGAGGATGGCTCGGCGAACAACGAGATAGTTATCCCACTCACGCCGGCAGCCGTGAGTCGGTGGGAACGCTGGTATCAGGATCTCGAGGAAACGCCAGAGACGGCGCGACTCGACAGCCTAGGAATGAGACTAATGGGTCTGCTTGCGTTCACTTCAGGGCGGAAGGAGATCGACGAAGATTTGGTAGACGCGGTGCTAAATATTCTTGAATATCAACGGCGTGTGAGGACGACCTACCGACCGAACACAGGCGAAAATCCTACTGCCAGAATGGAACAGAAAATTAAATTCGAGCTCAGCAAGCAAGGTCATCTCAGTGAAAGAGACCTTCGTAGATACACAAACGCCGACCGGTCTGGAATCAAAATCTTCGTATCGGCAAAGAACTCGCTTATTAACGCCGGCGAGATCAGACTCCGAAAGGAAGACAAGAAGTTTGAACTTGTCGACTCATTATGACGAGAGTTTGCGTCGTCCTTGTCGTCTATCGAGCGACGACGATGACAAGTGCTGTGAACACGGCGACTTATGTGGCACAACCGGCATTTTGTCGTCACACTTGGGCCTTCACGAGTGTAGTAACGCCTCACGGTCACGTCGTCTGTCGTCGTGTCGTCGGTATGGGGATTGGGGACGCAATGGGGGAAATCGAGCGATTCGCAGGGAGATGACGACAACTATGAATTCTCAACTAAATCCTTCTTCTTTTGAGTCATATGACTTCGTCTTGCCTCGACGACACGTGACGACGGTTGATGTGAATGGCGACGCAGCGGAGACCGAACAACAGCGGAGGAACCACCTAATGGGTAATGAGCAAGCGGGCGGAGGAACCGAGAGGCGTCGAAACGCCTTGAGTGACTGGCGCGCCGCGAATCGAGAGCAATTGCACGAGTACTGCCGCAATTGGAAGGCGGCCCACCCCGATCGCGTCAAGGTCCACCGGGAACACGAGTATGCCCAGCGCAGACGAAAGCGCCGCCGATTGCGATTACGGAGGGAGGCTCAGCGGCAGAGGAGGGCTTTGCAGCGTTCGACAATAAGGCAGACCACCTTCTAGCCAAATCGGACGGTGGGAATAACAATGGAGCCAGCCAGGGCAATATTCATTGGCCGCCGCCTCTCTGTCCTGGTCTGCCACTGGGCTTCGCGACATCGTTGTCGTCCTTTAAATAGCGCACAAAGTGAGGGTAGGTCTAGGTGGGAATGGCAAAGTAATTCTGTACGTCGAACTTGGTTTTTCGCGACGCGCTTGGCCAGGGCGTATAAATGTCGTCTAGTGTGAAGCGCAGGGCCTCTCGCTCTTCGTTGACTTGGCTTTACACCGCAACCTAAGGTTGCAACACTTTCTGCTTGTGATCGGCCCAACCATTCCCACTACCGAATGATCGAGAAACTCGGCGGCGGGGGCACTGGTGTGGTCGATAAAGCGCAGGACACCCGGGAGAAGAACTGGGACTTCGGGTCAAAGGACGTCACCCATGGCCGAGGTTGACAAAGCAAGAGAGCTATTCCAAGAAGCCGGCTTGGCCTTTCCAGACATTCCCGCGGAGTTGGCGGGATCGCTGAAGGAACAGGATAAGTGGCTTTTCTCCACCCGAGAAATCAGCATGTCGCCGTACAATCTACGCTACTACGTCGACGAGATGGGTACAAAGGATTATGCAATTCTGTCCCATTCGGGCCACGGCGTAAACTCGTACGCGATTCAGTACTATTTGGTGTATAAGGCCTTACGGATGTTCCTGCATCTCGGTTGGGGCGGCGCGTACATGGACTTTAAGGCGGACGCGACCAAGATCCACGAGAGCTTTGCACTGGCAAACGAGATCATTCCTATAGTCCAAGACGTACGGACGATTCCAGCTGGGGATCGGCTAACAATAGTAGGATCGGATTTCTACGGGAGCTATTGGTCATTGCCGGGACGAAATCGCCGAGAAGGACCCGAAGGTTCTAAAGGCCCTGCGGTGGTCCTCGCGCGTGCGCTTCGTTGGCTTCAGAGCGGTGCCGACTGAGGAAGCGTCAGCGGATTTCCCGTAAAGGACATGTAGTGCAAGCAAGGTTAGGACTGGCGATGTGGGATGGGGTGCATGTATTCTTTAGAGACTTACATTTCCGAGTATGGTCAAGAGGGGTGAGAACGGCATGCCGCAACCGGAGCCTATCGATCCTGGTAAGTACAATTTTCCCACACTGATGAACGATATCGAGAACGGTCGCGTTCGATTGCCGCCGTTTCAAAGGGAATTCGTCTGGGGCCTCGGAAAAGTTATCGACCTCATGGACAGCATTTACAAAGGCTTCCCGAGTGTTCAAGGAAACAGAGTCGGACAACATCACGTTCATTTCGTTGCACGACATCCTATCGGAGAACGTGGCGACCTACGATGCGATCCGCGATCCATTGCCGCCGGTGAAAAAGCAGACGCTCTCAAAGGCTCGCGACCGTTTTAGAAATTATCCCTTTTCCGTGGTGAAGGTTTTCAACTTGGAATTGGAAGACGCCGTTGAAGTTTTCCAGCGAATTAACCAGGGTGGGAAGCGCCTGACGCGCTTCGAACTCGTCGCTGCCAATTGCTGGGTGGGCCGCCATCGTGACGGCTGTTGGCGAAGGCGACATCTATGACTCTGGCGCCGCGGTTCCTCGCGATCAGGCGCGACTTGCGGTGGATGAAATCGAGGTTAAGCTCCGTCGGGTACTTCACGATGTGCTGCATTCGCATCTTGGGGAGGACTATTGGAAGAGTGCCTTGCCAGGGGACTTGCAGACAAAAATAAAGGAACGAGTCAGCGAACGAAATCGCTCAAAAATCGTCATTCGGATCGAGGATCCACTTATTCGGCTTCAGTATGCTGACATCATGGACCTTTACAAGATTCTTGACAAGAACTGGGACCTCTTTAAGGACCGCTTCGGGAGTCGCGAAGCCCTCAAGTCTCACTTCTTAGCTCTAAAGAATTATCGGAATCCCTTGGGGCACATCCGAGATCTCGATGTCGTCGAACAGAAGCAAGGAGAGACTGCGATCATTTGGTTCAGAAGGGCTCTCGACGCGCCCGTTGATTCAAATAGTGTTCCCGATGCTGGCCAAGAGGAAACGACGGCCTAGAATCGAGAAAACGATTCGCATGTACCGCTTTCAGTCGGGTGACGCGGATCCCCCATTCGCGGCGATGTATTGAGGGCTTGGGTTGCAGTTAGCATGACGACCTATTCCAGGCTCTTTCGCTAGGTCTGGCCAACCGCTGATAAGCCCAAAAACAGTTCTTTTCTGAACCCAATTCATGCCTGGAACTCCGCTTGATTCTGCTCGACTTACGGACCTCGACGGGTGCAGGTTTTCGGAACCCATCGGATGTGCGGCACAGGCAAGGTTGTCGGTTGGTTGATATCCGGCGGACGAAGCTACGGGCGAAGCACCGCAGCGGGAGTACACTGAAACTCTACAGGAGGTTGCGATGTACAAGCCTCGCCGCCCTCACGTGATTCAGCTGTGGAAAACTGAGCAAACACAAAAAATAAATGGAGCGCACTGCCAAAGCGATAGCTGCGTCGACAGCGTAGCAAGAACGTGGCTACCCCGAAGCAGAGCTGGGCGTCCATCCATGGCTTTCGGAACATCCCCAGGCAAAGTAATGATGTGGCTCTTGCTGGCACTTTTGTTCGGGCCGGGTCTCGCGGAGACAGGCGCGCGACAATCCGCGGCACCTGGTTCCACCATGCTCGAAGCCGCCCGTATGTTCCTGGCGACGCTGGATCCAGCGCAGAAGTCCAAGGCCGTACTGCCGTTCAATTCTGAAGAGCGCTTCCACTGGTTTTATACGCCGGTGTCGAGGAAGGGTATTCCGTTGAAAGAGCTGACGGCGTCGCAGCGACAGGCGGCGCTGACCCTGTTGCGCGCCGGTCTGAGCGAAAAGGGGTATACAAAGGCGGAGGCGATCCGCAAGCTCGAAGGAGTGCTGCGCGAACTGGAAGGGAGCTCAGGACCCACGCGCGATCCGGATTTGTACTTCTTTACGTTTTTCGGAGAACCGGACGCAAATGGCGCGTGGGGCTGGCGATATGAAGGTCATCACTGTTCGCAGAACTGGACCATCTTGAAAGGCCAGTCGATCGGTAGCAGCCCGCAGTTTTTTGGCGCGAATCCCGCTGAAGTGCGGGACGGACCGATGAAGGGGACACGGGTGCTGAGTGCGGAGGAAGATCTGGCGAGGTCGCTTGTGAAGTCGCTCTCGGCAGAGCAGCGCGCGGAAGCCGTTCTCAACACTACCGCGCCGGCCGACATCCTGACGTCAAACGAGCGTAAGGCGGCAATCCAAGGAAACACGGGCCTCGCCTACAGCAAGCTTGGCAAAGACCAACAGGGCACGCTACTGGCTCTAATCGAAGAGTATCTTGGCGCACAACCGCGCGTGCAAGCACGCCAACGGCTGGACAAGGTTCGCCAGACGGGCTTCGATCAAATCAGATTCGCTTGGATGGGCGGACTGGAGAAAGGCCAAGGCCACTATTATCGGGTGCAAGGCAGCACGTTTCTGATCGAATACGACAACACACAGGACGGTGCCAATCACATTCACTGCGTCTGGCGAGATTTCAATGGCGACTGGGGTCAAGACCTGCTGGCGGAGCACTACCGGAACTCACCGCACCATCAACACGTAAATGAACACGTAAGTGTCCACTAAAATACAGCACAGCATGGTGACACTGCAGACGACGTAAGCTCCAGAAGACAGCGACTAAAGCACCGCTAGTTGGTTAGTCCGGATACTTGACCGAACAGCCGTAAGGGCGCGTTGTGGGGGTGCTCACTGGCTTGCCGGACGTGGCTTCTTCAAGCGCGAGCGACAGGTAATTCCTCGCGCCGTTCACGTCGGCCACGTCGGTTGTCGGCCGGTCATCAATGGCGCCGTTGTAAATCAGGATTCCCTTGGCGTCGATGATGAACATATGCGGCGTGGTCTTCGCGTTATAGAGGTGGCCGAGCACGCCCGTGGGATCAAGCAAGACAGCGGTGGGCGCGGCGTTCACCTGCTTCACGTAAGCATTTTCTTCGGCGGCTTTGACGTAACCCTGCTTGCCGGGTGCGGACGAGATTACCGTCAGCCAGATCACTCCGCGGCTTGTCCACTCGCGTTGCAGCCGCTGCATGTTCCCGCTGTTGTAGTGCTTCTGCGTGTAGGGACAGCCACGGTTCGTCCATTCGAGCACCACGAATTTGTCCTGATACTCGGAAAGCTTGTGAACTCTGCCGTTGCTGTCCGTCGCCGTGAAATCGGGCGCCCTATCACCGACGCGCGTGGCGTTTCCCGCCGAGAGTCCCACGAAGAGGAAGACAAACAAGGTCATAGCGATGCTAATCGACGCGCTACGCGACGTAACAGTTTTTCTTCTCATGTGAGCCTCCTTCGCTTTCCGACTGGATATTCTCCTTAATGGAATCCACGATGCCAAGCCGGCCATCATCTGCGCGAAATCACCGGAGCAGTCAGCTCAAACGCGCGCCCAGAATCGAGTACCAAGACACCGTTCAGGGCGGAGATAGGTCTTGCAAGCTGGTCCGACATACGCAATGCCAGCCGAAAGCCAGCCTTCGTCATAATGAA
>Ga0207646_10005181_pt1 | contig 13784 bp, 11 predicted proteins | sample KBSK5502metaG_FD_184343 | JGI IMG/M metagenome (GOLD analysis project Ga0207646, IMG submission 184343) | Corn, switchgrass and miscanthus rhizosphere microbial communities from Kellogg Biological Station, Michigan, USA - KBS K5-50-2 metaG... | ecosystem: Host-associated > Plants > Roots >... | reverse complement strand
GAGTGGTGCAGCGGGGAGTGGTGCAGCGGGGAGTGGTGCAGCGGGGGGTGGTCCAGCGCCGCGCGTGATCCTCATCGAGCACGGCACCATCATCACCGTAGACGCTGGGCGCCGGATCCTGACTGACGGTTCCATCCTGATCGACCGCGGTGAGATCCTCCAGGTCGGCCCGGCCGCCGATGTCCACGCACCGCGGGCGCCCGATCGGGTGATCGATGCGCGGCGGGCGGTGGTGGCGCCGGGCTTCGTCGACACCCACGTGCACCTCTCCGAGCACCTGAACCGCGGGCTCCTGCTGGACGACATCCCGGTGGACCGCTACCTGCCCGACTGGCTCATCCCGCTCTACTCGGTCATGACCGCGGAGGACGAGGAGCACGCGGCGCTCCTGGCCGGCATCGAGATGATTCGCACCGGCACCACCACCTTCTGCGAAGCGGGCACGCTCTTCGATACCGGTGCGGTGGCGGCGGCCGTCGAGCGGCTCGGCATGCGGGCGGTGCTGGGACGCTGGACGTGGGATCTCGAATCGGGCCCGGATCGCATGCGGCAGACGACGCGCGAGGCGCTCCGCGCCAACGACGTGATGTTAGAGCGGTTGAACGGGCGCGGTCTCGTGAGCGCCTGGCCGCTGCTCCTCGGATTCGGTACCTGCTCGGAAGAGCTGATCCGGGGGGCGAAGGCGCTCGCCGACCGATACGGCGTCGGCTGGGGGATGATGCACCTGGCCTCGCATCCCTCCCGCAAGACGCAGGACCGGCTGCCCCTCGCCACGCTGGACGCCTGGGGCGTGCTCGGCCCGAACACCAAGCTCTCCCACATGGTCTACCTGGACGACGCCGACATCGCGCGACTCGCGCGGCGGGGCGTGAAGGTGAGCCACTGTCCCACCGCCGGCCTCAAGCACACGAAGGGCCTGGCCGCCCACGGGCGGATCCCCGAGATGATCGCGGCCGGCGTGTGCGTCTCGCTCGGCGGCGACAGCGGCAACGGCTCGAACCACTTCGACATGCTGCGCATGATGTACCTCGTGGCGAACATCTACAAGGACGCGCGCCTCGACGTGACCGTGATGCCCCCGGAGACCGTGCTCGAGATGGCGACGATTCGCGGCGCCGAATCGCTGCTGATGCAGCGTGAGATCGGCTCGATCGAGCGGGGCAAGCGGGCCGACCTCGTGCTCTACGACCGCGACACCCCGGAGTGGCGCCCGCTGCTCAACCCACTCAACAACCTGGTCTACGCGGTCAGCGGCTCGAGCGTGCGGAGCGTGATGATCGACGGGCGCCTGGTGCTCGACGAGGGGCGGCTCACCACCGTGGACGAGCGGGCCGTCTACGAACGCGTGGAGTATCTGGCGCGCGAGCAGGTGCGCCGCGCCGGGCTCACCATCGAGAGCAAGTGGCCTACAGGATGAAGCCGCGGAAGCCCTTGCGGGCCAGCGCGTCGCGGGTCGATTCGGCCTGCTCGCGCGTCGAGTAGGTTCCGACCCGCACCACCCACGGCACCGCGGCCGACTCGATGCGACGCACGTCGGCTGGATAGCCGTCGCTCTTGACCCGGGCCGCGAGGCGACTGGCCGGCTTTGAATCTTTGAACGCCGCGATCTGAACCGTGTAGGTGCGCTTGGCCGGCGCGGCCGGTTTCGCGTCTTTCTGAATCGTCGCGGGCTGAATCGCGGCGGGCTGACTCGCCGTCGGCGGAGCGGCGGCCGGGATCGCGTTGCTCTTGGGCGGGACGGCCGGAGGCGCCGCGGCTGGCGGCGGGGCGACGGGCGGCGTCTCGACCGCGGGGCCCGATGGCTTCGCGGTCACGGTAGAAATTACCGATTCGGGCGTGACGTCGCGCTTCGCGCGCTGGGTGGTGGTGCCGACCTCATACCAGCCCAGCCAGTGGGGAATGGCGAAGACGAGCACGAAGGTGACCGCGGCGGCGGCGATCCCGAACCAGATGCCGCGAAACGCGGAGTCCCGCGGAGCTTCCATCTCCTCGAGATCGTCTTCCTCGAGCCAGGCGGGCTCCTCGAGGACGGGGAACGTCATCTGCGTATCGTGCTCGCTCGCGCGCTCTCTCTCGGGCGGCAGATCGTGTTCGCGGGGAGCCTCGTGATCGGTCAGCATACCTTCCTCTTAGCATGGCCCCCGCCGGCCCTCAGCAAGAAATAGCGCCACGAGAGGTGACGCTGCGCGGCAGTCCTTGCCAGGGCGACTTGACTCCGCGCCCCGGCCGACGTAGCGTTCACCCCGCTGCCCCGTCCAGCGTGCGGTGACGCGTTCTTCAGGAGGTGCGCCGTGGACCCCGAGCCTCGCGAGCTGGCCGTCCGCGGCACGCCGGTCCGCCTGCTCACGGGGGGCGCCGGGCCGCCGCTCCTCTTTCTGCACGGCGCGGGCGGCGGGGGCCGCTGGCTCCCCTTCCAGGAGCGGATGGCCGAGCGCTTCTCCGTCCATTTCCCGAATCACCCAGGGCACGCGGGCGCGCCGGCGGCGGAGTGGATCGAGCACATCTCCGACCTCGCGTTCCACTACCTCGACCTCCTCGACTCCCTGGGGCTCGAGCGGGTCCACCTGGTGGGCGCCTCCTTCGGGGGCTGGATCGCCGCCGAGATCGCGGTGATGGCGGGCTCGCGTCTTTCCTCGCTGGTGCTCATCGATCCGGTCGGGATCAAGGTCGAGGGCTGGATCTATCCGTTCCTCTTCGGGATGGAGCTGCCCCAGCTCGTCTCGACCGTGTTCCACAATCCGGTGGCCGCGCTGGCCCTGGCCCCGAAGGACCAGTCGGTGGATACGCTGGTCGAGCTGTACCGCCAGAGCGCGGCGCTGGCGCGGGTGGCCTGGAACCCGTACCTCTACGACCCCCTGCTGCGGCGACGGCTCGCCCGCATCACGACGCCCACGCTGCTCTGCTGGGGGCGCCACGACCAGGTCGCGCCGCCGCTCTGCGCCGATGCGTGGGTGAAGGAGATCCCGGGCGCTCGGCTGGTCACCTTCGAGGAGTCGGGCCACGTGCCGCATCTGGAGGAGCCGGAGGCGGTGGCGGCGGCGGTGATCGAGTTCTGCGGGAGCCGGGAGGGCGCGCGGTGAAGTTCTACTACTTCCACCTGATGCCGTACGTGATGCAGCACGACGAGCCGTCCTCGTGGGTGACGCTCTCCAATCGTCACTACGACCCGGCGGCCGGCCACACCCTCTACCACCAGTATCTCGACCAGCTCGAGTACGCGGAGCGGCTCGGCTGGGACGGCCTGTGCGTCAACGAGCACCACCAGAACTGCTACGGCACCATGCCCAGCCCCAACGTGATGGCCGCGATGCTGGTGCGCCGGACCAGCCGCGCCAAGATCGCCATCCTGGGCAACGGGCTGCCGCTCCGCGAGAACCCCCTGCGCATCGCGGAGGAGATCGCGATGCTCGACGTGGTCTCGGGGGGCCGCGTGATCTCCGGCTTCGTCCGCGGCATCGGGCCCGAGTACTTCTCGCTCGGGGTCAACCCGACCCACTCGCGGGAGCGCTTCTACGAGGCGGCCGAGCTGATCCTGCGCGCGTGGACGGAGGAGGGGCCGTTTCCCTTCGACGGGCGCTTCTATCGCTATCACTACGTCAACCCGTGGCCGCGGCCGCTGCAGAAGCCGCACCCGCCGGTCTGGTGCCCGTCGCAGGGGAGCACCGAGACGGTGGAGTGGGCGGCCAAGCGCCGCTTCCCCTACCTGATGGTGTTCACCCCGATCAAGCGCATCGCCCAGATCTACGGCGAGTACCGCGAGGCCTGCGAGCGGCACGGCTACGAGGCCAGCCGCTACCAGCTCACCGTGAACCTGCCCATCGTGGTGGCGGAGAGCGACGCCAAGGCGGAAGCGCTCGCCCGGGAGAACGCGCTGTGGGTCTACAACGTCGGCCTGCGCATGGCGACGCCCTTCTACCAGCCGCCGGGCTACGTGACCGAGCCGTCGCTGCGGCGGGTGCTCGCCAACCGGCCGAAGCTGCCGACCGAGCTGACCTTCGAGGATCTGGTCGAGGGCGGCTATCTCATCTGCGGCAGCCCCACGACGGTGCGGGATCGTCTCCGCGTCTTTGCCGACGAGCTCGAGGCCGGTATCGTCTGCTCGGGCATGAACGCGGGGAGCCACGAGAAGACCCTCGAGATGATGCAGCTCTTCGCCGAGGAGGTCATGCCCCATTTTCGCGAGGACGCGGCCGTCGACGAGACGGCGGGCGTCGGGAGGTAGACCGTGAAGCTCAAGGACCGGGTAGCTCTCGTGACGGGCGGCGGCTCCGGCATCGGCCGGGCCATCGCGCTGCGCTTCGCCGAGGAAGGCGCGCGCGTGATCGTCAACGACGTGAAGCTCCCGAAGGCGCAGGGGACGGTCGACGCGATCGCGGCCGGGAGCGAGGCGCAGCGGGGCCGCGCGCTCGAAGCCGACGTGGCGGACTCGAGCCAGGTGCGGAGCATGTTCGCCGAGATCGACCGGGACTTCGGCGCGCTCGACATCCTCGTGAACAACGCGGGCATCGCGGAGACGGGGCCCGGGGACCGCGACCGCCTGAAGGCGAAGGGGGAGGCGCGGCTCGGGGAGCTGATGTCGGGCGCGCCGGTCACCACCCACTGGGACGTTACCCAGGAGATGTCGGACGAGGCGTGGCACCGCATGATCGGGGTGCACCTGAACGGCACCTTCTTCTGCACCCGCGAGGCCCTGCGGCTGATGGCGCGGCGCAACCGGGGCGTCATCATCAACATGTCGAGCGTGGCCGCGCTCATGGGGCTCGACGCGACCCCGCACTACAGCGCAGCCAAGGGCGGCATCCTCGCCTTCACGCGCGCGCTCGCGCGCGAGGTGGCCTCGCGCGGGATCCGGGTCAACGCGATCTGCCCGGGCTACATCGACACGCCGATGACCGCGCCGATCTCCCCGCTCATACAGCGCGTGATCCTGAGCCGCACCCCGATGGGCCGCATGGGCGAGCCGGGCGAGATCGCGTCCACCGCGCTCTTCCTCGCCTCCGACGACGGCTCCTACTTCACGGGGCAGTGGCTCTCGCCCAACGGCGGCCTCTTCATCGGCTAGCGTAGCTGACGTGACCCCTAGCTGATGACGCGGGTGATGGCCGCGCGGGCGAGGGCGTCGGCGCGGTCGTTGAGGGGGTCGCCGCTGTGGCCGGCGACCTTGTGCCAGGTGACGTCGTGCTGCTCGACGAGGGCGATCAGGGCCTCCCAGAGATCGCGGTTCTCCACCGGCTTCTTCTGCGAGTTGAGCCAGCCGTTCTTGCGCCAGCGCTCGTACCATCGGTCGCGGAAGCAGTTGATCACGTACGCGCTGTCGCTGTAGATGTCCACGCGGCGCCGGCCCTCCAGCGCGCGCAGCCCCTCGAGGGGGGCGGTGAGCTCCATGCGCTGGTTGGTGGTCGGGTTCTCGCCGCCGGAGAGCTCTCGCTCCCGTCCGGCCTCGATGAGGATAGCGCCCCAGCCGCCGGGGCCGGGATTTCCGGAGCACGCGCCGTCCGTATACATGACGACGGGGGATTTCGCAGGCATCGGGAGCCCCTCACCCTGACCCTCTCCCCGGAGAGGAGAGGGATACCCGAGGGGTCAGGAGGGCCAGTAGAGGTAGCGGCCGCAGGACTCGCAGGGGATGAGCGAGGACTGCGCGCGGAGCTCCTGCAGACGCTGGGGCGTGATGGTCATGCGGCAGGCGCCGCAGAAATTGGGCTTGGCCACCGGCACCAGAGCCAGGCCGGCGCGGGCGCGGAGGATGCGGTCGTAGTCGGCCAGGATCGGGGCGGGGAGCTGGGCGGCCAGCTCCTTCCGCTCGGTGCGCACCGCGGCCAGCTCCGTCTCGATGCCGCGGAGCTGCTCCTTGAGCGTGGCTTCCTGGCCCCGGCCCTCGCCCTCGCGCTGCTTGAAGCGCGTCTCGGCCTCGCGGATCTCGCCGGTCAGCCGCTCCTGCGCCTCCATCAGGACTAGGACCTCCTCCTCCATCCGGGCCTTCTCCTGCTTGATCTCCTCGATCTCGGTCAGGACGGCGGAGTATTCCTTGTTGGTCTTGACCTCGTAGAGGCGGGCTTCGTTCTTGGACCGCTTGGCCTGGACGACCTCGAGGTCCTTCTCCTTGGCGCGCTGGTCCTTGCGGGCGGCGTCGAGGCGGGTCTTGGTCTGGTCGACGTGCTTCTTGGCTTCCTCGACGGCGGCGTGGATGGCGGCGATCTCCTTGGGGAGCCGCGCGGCATCGGCCTCGAGGGCGGCGATGCGCGTGTCGATCGCCTGCAGATTGATCAGCGTCTGTAGCTGCCCGTCCACTTACCCTCTCTCGGTGTCATGGCCCCTCACCTTGCCCTCTCCCCAGAGGGGAGAGGGTGCCGGGTGGTGGGCCCACTTGGACTCGAACCAAGACCGGACCGGTTATGAGCCGGGGGCTCTGCCAATTGAGCTATGGGCCCGGCGGTCATGATACCACCCCGCTCGCCGGTCTCACGACTCGAGGAAGCTCCGCAGCTTCTTGGAGCGCGAGGGATGCCGCAGCTTGCGCAGCGCCTTGGCCTCGATCTGACGGATGCGCTCGCGCGTGACCGCGAAGTCCTGGCCGACTTCTTCCAACGTGTGCTCACAACCGTCCGATAGTCCAAAGCGCAGCCGCAGCACCTTTTCCTCTCTCGGCGTGAGGGAGTTGAGGACCCGGTTGGTCTGCTCCCTCAGGCTGAGCCCGATCATGCTCTCCACCGGCGAGCCGACTTGCTTGTCCTCGATGAAGTCGCCCAGGTGGCTGTCCTCCTCCTCGCCGATGGGGGTCTCGAGCGAGATGGGCTCCTGGGCGATCTTGAGGACCTTCCGCACCTTGTCGACCGGGACTTCCATCTTGACCGCGATCTCTTCCGGGGTGGGCTCGCGCCCCAGCTCCTGGACCAACTGTCGGGACGTTCGGATCAGCTTGTTGATGGTCTCGATCATGTGCACCGGGATGCGGATGGTGCGGGCCTGGTCCGCGATGGCCCGCGTGATTGCCTGACGGATCCACCAGGTGGCGTAGGTCGAGAACTTGTAGCCGCGGCGGTACTCGAACTTGTCCACCGCTTTCATCAATCCGATATTGCCTTCCTGGATGAGATCGAGGAACTGCAGCCCGCGGTTGGTGTACTTCTTGGCGATCGAGATGACGAGCCGCAGGTTGGCCTCGACCATCTCTTTCTTGGCCCGGGCCGCCTTGGCCTCGCCCTGTCGGATGATCTTGACGATGTGCTTGAGCTCTTCGGCCCGGGCGTCGGCCAGCTCCTCGGCCCGCTTGATCTTCTGCTGGGCCACCCACACCAGTCGGTCCTTGATCGAGGGGTACTTGGCGGCCGCCTTCTGGTAGAGGTCGCGATCGCCGTCGTCACGATCGTCGTCGGCCAGCGAGGAGAGGAAGGCGTCCACCGCGGTGGGCGCGGGGCGCTTGCCGTCGGACCAGAGCGCGATCTCGCGCTCCGCCCGGTGGATCTTCTCGACGAGCTTCTTGAGATCGTTGCCCCACAGATCGAGGAGGGACTGCTGGAGGTTGAGACCGCGGAGGATCGAGAGGACCTTGCCCTTCTTGGCTTCGGCCTGCCCTTCGATGCGCTTCCAGGCCGGCTCGCCCCTGCTTCGCTTTCGCCCCCCGGCTTTGGCCTTGAGGCGCCGCCACTGGTGGGTGAGCCGCTCCCGCTCGCGCAGGAGCCGGTCCATGTTGCCCAGCTCGCGGATGACCGAGCGGCGAAGGGCCTCTTCCTTCTCCTCCGTGGATTCCTCTTCAGGAAAATCCACCACCTCCTTGATGGGCGCTTCGTTGCTCCGCAACTCGTCGCGGAGGGCGCGGATCTTCTCGACGGCGAGGCTGGTGGAGAGGATGGCCGCGGTGGCTTCGTCCTTGCCTTCCTCGATGCGCTTGGCGAGCGTGATCTCGCCCTCGCGGGTGAGGAGGGCCACCTTGCCCATCTCGCGCAGGTACAGGCGGACCGGGTCCTCGGTGCGACCGACGGGACCGGGCGTGAGATCGATGCGGCGGGGCTCGGGCTCCTCGTCGTCGGGCTCGGGGTCGGCCGCCTGGGCCGCCATCTCCGAAGGCAGCCGCGCCGCCTTAGTTGAATCCACCAGTTCAATGTCCATCGAGCCGAACAGCAGCATGATGTCGTCGAGCTGGTCGAGGGTGACGAGGTCGGAGGGGAGCGCGTCGTTCACTTCGTCATAGGTGAGAAAGCCCTTCTGCTTGCCCTTGGCGATGAGCTTGTCCAGCTCTTCGATCTTCGGCTCTTCCGCGACCTTTGATTCGTCCGCCATGCCTCGCCGTTCTCCTGGTGGGGGGTTAGGGTGTTTCTGCCTGGCGCTGGGGGTCCGCCAGCCTCTGGCTCGGCAGCCCCGGGCGCGCCAGGGCCAGCTCCCTGACGGCCTCCGCCTCCCGTTGCAGGTCACGCTGCAGACCCCGAAGCTCCGCTTCGAGGGCGGGCAGCGCCGGGTCGCCGGTGGCCTGAGCATCCGTGATGGCCTGCATCATCTGACGTACCCGCTGTTTGCGATGCCGGATATGGTACCGCCTCTTTAGCTCTGCAACGTGACTATGTGTATCGACCCACTTGCGCTCCTCGACGAGGAGGGCCGCCAGCAGGCCCTGCTCCCGGACGCCCGGTAGCTCGGCCATCAGGGCCTCGGGCGCCCCGGACGGTGCTCGCCGCAGCGCGGCGAGCACCAAGCGCAGTCCCAGATGGACCACATCGTCCTCCTCGAGAAGCGGGAGCAGCTCGGCCCTGGCCTCGTCGACCTGCAAGAGGAGGGCCACGAGATCCCGCTCGAAGGGGACCGGCGTCGGCCAGGCATCGCCTCCGGCCGACTCTCGCGCGATGTCCGTCAGCTGCTCGGGCCGGCGCCCGCGCGCCCGGGCCCCCTGCAACTGCTGCGCCTCGATCCAGAGCTGGGTGGAGTCCACTCCGAGCCGGCGGGCGGCTTCGCGCGCCAGCGCGGTGGCCTCCTCGGCGTTGGCCACCTTGGAGAGGATCAGCGCCACCCGCGCGTGCGCGTTGGCCCGGCCTCGGGGTGTGGCCAGGTCCTCCTCGCCGAGGGCCTTCTCGAGCACGAAGGAGAGCAGGGGGCGCGCCGCGTCGAGCCGCGCGGTGAGTGCGGCCGCGCCCTCGGCGCGGAGCAGGCTGTCCGGGTCGTGGCCCGGAGGCAGCAGCGCCACCCGGATCGGCAGGTGTCCCGCCTTCTCGAAGCCGCCGGTGCGCGCCACGGACCAGCCCAGGTTCTGCAGGTCCATCACGTCGTTCATCATCTCCTCGAGCCGCGTCGAGGCCTTCTGGCCGGCCGCGTCGGCGTCGAAGAGGGCCAGCACCTCGTCGGCGTACCGGCGGAGCAGGCCGAGCTGAGCCGGCGTGAAGGCGGTGCCCAGCGCGGCCACCGTCTCGCCGAAGCCGTGCTGGTGGGCCATCAGGCAGTCGAGATAGCCCTCGACGATGATGGCGCGGCTGCGGTCGCGGATCGCGCTCTTGGCCACGTCGAGGGCATAGAGTGTCTGTCCCTTGACGTACAGCGGTGTCTCCGGGGAGTTCAGATATTTGGGCTCCTCGCCCGACAGGGCCCGACCCCCGAAGGCCACCACGCGGCCCTGGACGTCGCGGATCGGAAACAGGAGCCGGCCGCGGAACCGGTCGTAGAAACCCGGTCCGTTCTGGCGCGCGAGGGCGAGCCCGGCCTGGACCAGCGCATCGTCTCCGATGCCCTGCCTGGCCATGGCCCCCAGCAAAGCGTTCCAGCTTTCCGGGGCGTAGCCGAGACCGAAGCGACGAGCCACCTCCGATTCGACGCCGCGCTGCTCGAGGTATGCCCTGGCCTTCTCGCCGCCCTGCTCCCAGAGCGACTGGGTGTAGAACTCGGCGGCCAGCGCCATCACGCGCCGGAGCGCCTCCAGCCTGCCGTCCGCCTCGGGCGCCCGGCCACCCAGGGTGGGCAGCGCGACGCCGGCCCGCTCGGCCAGTGTCCGCACGGCCTCGGGGAAGGCGACGCGATCCTGACGCATCATGAAGCTGAAGGCGTCGCCGCCCGCGCCGCAGCCGAAGCAGTGATAGATGTTGCGCTTGGGATTCACGGTGAAGGACGGGGTCTTCTCGGTGTGGAAGGGACAGAGACCCTTCCAGTTCTCCCCGGCCCGCTTGAGCTTCACGGACTGGCCGACGATCTCCACGATGTCGACGCGCGACCGGATCTCGTCGAGCTGCTGCTGGGAGAAGCCGCCTGGCATGGACGCCCGCCTCAGTCTCGTGTGAGGGTCGCGACGGTGGCCCCGGCGCCCCCCTCGGAGGAGGCCCCCGGGCGATGCTCGGCGACTAGGGGGTGAGCGCTCAGCACTTCCTCGACCGCGCGGCGGAGGGCACCCGTGCCCTTGCCGTGGATGATACGCACCGAGGTGAGGCCGGCCAAGAAGGCATCGTCGATGTACTTTTCTAACAGATCCCGGGCCTCTTCTCTAGTCCTTCCGATGATGTTCATCTCCACCGCGACCCCGCTCTTGCCCGGCGTCGACACGCCGCCCCCCTCGCCCTGCCCGCTCCTCCTTCGGGAGCGAGGGTACATCTCACCCTGTCCCCTCTGGGATGAGGGGCTTCGCGGGACGACACGGACGGCCTGCAACGGCACCTTCACGGTCACGGAGCCCGCCTGCACGGTGGCGGTCTGCCCGTCGATGGCCAGCACGTCGCCCTTCAAGCCCAGATGCGCGATCTCGACGCGATCGCCCACGGCGGCCGGGCCCGCCGCATCCACCTCGGGCGCCGCGGCTCCGGCCGTCTGCTCCAGGCGCTGCGCGGTCTCCACGAGGCGCTTGCGCGCGCGGTCGAGCTCCGGGCGGCTCTTCTCCGTGCGCTTGAGCCGGTCCCACTCCTCGTTCACGTGGCGGCGCACCTCGGTGACGAGGCGCTGCGCGTCGGCCTTGGCCCGGGCCACCGTCTCGCGCGCGGTGGTTCGCGCCGCCTCCAGCTCCGCGTGCGCCCGCGCCAGCAGGCCCGCGCTCTCCGCCTCGCGCCGTTCGAGGAGCGCGGTCCGCTCGGCGTCCTTTCGGTCCCGATCGTCCAGGCGGGCCAGCAGCTCCTGGAGCTGGCGCTGGTGAGTGGAGCGATGGGCGTGCGCGCGCTCGATCAGGGGCGCGGGCAAGCCCAGCCGGGCCCCGATGGAGAGCGCATAGCTCTGGCCCGGCCGGTCGTAGATCAGACGGAAGGTCGGGGCGAGACGCTCGGGATCGAACTCCACCGAGGCGTTGCGCGCCTTGGGATGCGTGGACGCGAAGCCCTTGAGCGGCTCGAGATGCGTCGAGGCCGCGACGATCGCGCCACGCTCGGCCAGCGCCTCGAGGACGGCCTGGGCCAGGGCGGCGCCGTCGTCCGGATCGGTGCCCGCGCCCAGCTCGTCGAGCAGCACGAGCGAGTGGTCGTCCACGCGCTCCAGCACGTCGCGGAGCTGCTTGACGAAGGCCGAGAAGGTCGAGAGGTTCTCGGCCACGCTCTGATCGTCGCCCACGATCGCGAAGCACTGGGTGAAGACCGGTAGCCGCGCTCCGCCGCGGGCGGGCACGTGGCAGCCCGACTGCGCCATGAGCGCGAGCAGCCCGAGCGTCTTGAGGGCCACCGTCTTGCCGCCCGCGTTGGGGCCGGTGATGACGAGCAGCGGCCGGTCGGCGCGGATCTCGATGTCCATGGGGACTACTGATCCGCTCGGCTCGCCTTCGGCTGCACCTCGCCAATCAACTGCGGCAGCAACCCGCCAGGATTGCGCGAGGAGCAGGGGGTTCCGGGCGCCGCGCAGGAGGACGTCGCGCTCGTCGCCGATCGTGGGCTCGACGGCCTCCATGCGCTCCGCGAGAGCGCCGCGGGCGAAGATCAGGTCCATCCCGCCGATCCCGGCCACGAGCGCGTCCAGATCGGGCAGCGCTTCCCGTACCGCGTCGGTGAGCGCGGCGAGGATCCGGACGACCTCGATCTCCTCCTCGCGGGCGGCCTGGACCAGGTCGTTGTTGGCCTCCACCATCGCTTCCGGCTCCACGAAGAGCGTGGCGCCGCTCTGGGAGCGGTCGTGGACGATGCCGCGCAGCCGGCTCTTGGCCTCGGCCCGGATCGGCAGCACGTAGCGGCCGTGGCGGACCGTGACGTAGCGCTCCTGGAACGTCGAGTCCGCGTTGGGTCCCCCGAAGTAGGCCTCGAGCCGCTTGACGATCTCGCGCCGCAGGTCGCGGATGCGCTGGCGCACCCGGCGCAGCGCGGGCGAGGCGTCGTCGCGTAGCTGCCCGTCGGCGTCGAGCGACCGGCGGAGCAGATCGGCCAGCTCCTTCTTCGGAGGGAAGGCCACGATGGAAGCGGCGAGATCGGGCGCGACCGGTGCGATGGCGCGACCGTAGGCCTGGAGCCGCCCCGCCGCATCGAGCAGCGGGATCAGCGCGGCGAGGTCGGCGGCCTCGGCGACCGAGCCGGGCACGCGCGCGGCCTCGAGCGTGGGCCGCACGTCGGCGATGCCCTCCCACGGCGGGATCCCGCTCTGCCCGAGGGCGGCCCGGGCCTGGCCGGTCTCGCCGAGGGCGCGCCGGATCGCGGGGGGATCGACGAAGGGCGTCGTCTCGAGGGCCAGCTCGCCCCCCATGGGGGTGCTGGCCTCGCGGGCGAGCAGGGCCAACACCTCCGGCCACTCGAGCCCGCCGCTCTTCGTCGAGAGCCGCAACCTGGTCATGCGCGGCCGGCCTTCAACGCCTCTCCACGAGCTTCAGCGCCTGGTCGGCGGCCTCGTCGCACGCCCCCGCGATCGTGTCGTGCTCCTCGGGATAGAACGGCGAGAGTACGTGGTCGGAGACCCGGTCCCGGTCCTCGCCCGGCCGCCCGGGGCGGCCGACGCCGATCTTGACGCGGCGAAGCGCGTCCGTGCCGAAGGCCTCGATCAGCGAGCGCACGCCGTTGTGGCCGCCCGCGCTGCCCTTCAGGCGGACGCGCACCTTGCCGAGCGGGAGGTCGATATCGTCGAAGACGATGACGAGGTCGGCGGGACCCAGATGAAACTTCCGGGCGAGCCGCGCGACGGGCGGCCCGGTGACGTTCATGAAGCTGCCCGGCTTGATCAGGTACAGCGTCTCGCCCTGCCAGCGCCCGTGCGCGACGGCGTGGCCGCCCTCGCGCTCGAAGCGCGTATGAATGCGGCGGGCCAGCGCGTCCACCACGCGCTGGCCCACGTTGTGACGGGTATTGCGGTACTCCGGGCCGGGATTCCCCAGTCCGACGACCGCCTGGGCCACTTACTTCTTCTTCTCTGGCCCGCCCTTCTCCTTGACGTCGCCCTCGGGCGCCGCCTCTTCCTTGGGCTTGCGCTCGGTGAGCACCTCGGGCTCGGCCGGCGCGGCGGCCTCCGCGGTCACCGCGGTCGGGGCCGCGATCTCCTCGGCCGCCGGCGGCGCCACCGTCACCACCGCCTGGTTCGGGTCGTTCAGGATGCGCACGCCTTCCGGGACCTTGAGGTCCTTGACGGTGAGCACGTCGCCGATGGCGAGATTGGTGACGTCGGCTTCCAGATGCTCGGGGATATTGCCGGGCAGGCAGGAGACCCGCACCTCGCGGAGCACCATCTCGAGAATGCCCTGCGTGTCCCTGACGCCGACCGACTCGCCCACGTGGTGGATGGCCACCGAGACCTGGATGGAGCGGTCCATGGCCACTTCCTGCAGGTCCACGTGAATGAGGTCCTCCGACACCGGATCGAACTGCATGTCCCGGATGATGACCATTTTGCCGTCCTGTGCGCCCTCGAAGGTCACGCGGCACAGC
>Ga0207646_10005180_pt1 | contig 13785 bp, 10 predicted proteins | sample KBSK5502metaG_FD_184343 | JGI IMG/M metagenome (GOLD analysis project Ga0207646, IMG submission 184343) | Corn, switchgrass and miscanthus rhizosphere microbial communities from Kellogg Biological Station, Michigan, USA - KBS K5-50-2 metaG... | ecosystem: Host-associated > Plants > Roots >... | reverse complement strand
AGCCGACATTGTTGTCGACGAAGATCTTCTGCTCGCAGACCGGATTCGGCAGGTTGAAGCCGCCTTGGCTGGTGCAACTGTCGCTGGTGTCGGTGACCTGTGTCACTTCGATCTGCACCATCTGGCCGATCTTCTCTGGCAGCGTCATGCGGCCGAGCAGATCGTGCACGCGAGCCTGGACAGTCAGCTTGGCGTCCAGGTACGCGGGCCGGGCCGCCGCGGCCGCCGCTGTGCTGATCTTTGCCGATGCCGGCATCGCGATCATCAGCCCCAGTCCCGCCATGGTGGCGATCACGGGCCAGCGGGACCCCTTCGCTTCCGGCCACTTGCCGGCCCGGCCACGCTTGGCAAGATCACGGATCTTCTGTCTCATTGGCCTATCCCTTCATGTCGCAGGTGAAATCCATGTCGCCGCTGACGCTAATTGCGAAATAGATTAGGTTCCATTAATAAATGGTAAACATGAGCACGGCGGTGCCCGCCTATATGGCAGCAGGGTGCAGGGCTGTTCTTGGGGCAGACCGCATGGGCACGCTGGCCGCAGTGAGACCAGTGGTGCTGGCGGACACGCACGAGCGCGCCCGGTTCACTGGTGCCAGGTGAACTGAATCGCGCGGGGGCTGGTGTCGAGATAGGCGCCGCCCGGAAGCCGACCGTGCATCGCCGGGCCGAGGGTGACCGTGCACAGGGCAGTAACGACGGCGCGCTGCCGCCCCAGGTCGGGAGTCTGCCAGAGTGCTGCCGCGTCCGGGCGGCCGGCGATCGGGTCGAGCCGCTCACGCCGGATGACCACGGCGAGCCGGCGGTTGCTGCGCTACTTCTCGCTTAGTGCAAGCGGCCCGACGTCCGGTCCGACCTGCGGAACGGCAGTTAGCCAACTCCGCGGAACGGGGCCCCGCGGAGTTGGCGATCCGGTCCTCCCAGCTCACGCGTTACTGCACGGCCAGCGCCACCAGGCAGGTGTCATCATCGGTATGCGTGGGACTGAGGGCGTCAAGCGCCACCGCCACGAGCCGCTCCGGGTCGTCCACCCCGCGCACGGCCGCGACCAGCTTGGCGACGCCTTCGTCGATCGATCGGTCTCGCCGCTCCACCAGCCCGTCGCTATAGAGCAGCAGCAGGTCGCCAGGCCGGAGCAGGAGCCGCTCCGCGTCATAGGAGCCGCGGCCGGCCCCGAGCAGGATGCCAGCGGGCGGCTCAAGCGGCAGCGCCCATGCGCCACGAACCAGAACGGGCGGCGGATGGCCCGCCTGCGCCCAGGTCAGCACCCGGTCGCGCGGGTCGAAGTAGCCAGCGATCACCGATGCCGTGTGCTCGGGGGAGACGTGCCATACGAGGTCATTGAGCCAGCCGAGCAGTCGCTCGGGGGGCGCGCCCGTGATGGCCAGCCCCGCCAGCGCCCCGCGCAGCCGCGCCATTCCGGCGGCCGCCTCGAGCCCGTGCCCGCCGACGTCCCCGATCGCGACCAGCACGGTCCCGTTGGGCATCTCGGCGGTTATGTACCAGTCACCGCCGACCCTGCTGTCCTGCGACGCGGGCAGGTACCGCACGACCGTGCGCAGCCCCGGGAGGTCGAACGGCGTGTCATGCAGCGGCAGGATCGCCCGCTGCAGCTCGAGCGTGATGTGCCGCTCCTGGGCCAGTTCGGCCGCCAGGCTCGCCTCACTGGGGCGCGCACCCAGGAAGCGCATATGAGGCACCTGGGGCACCGGGGGCACCGCAGCCGGACCGCGCGACGAACCTCGGGCGGACGACCCTCGTGCCGTGGAAGCAGGCGGCGGCACCGATGCCTCTGACATCATCGCTGCTGACATTTCGTGAGACGTCGCTGCCTAATCGCGAGCCATGCCGAGTGCACGTGGCTAGCCACCGACATGCGCCGAGGCCTGGCCGGGTGCGATGATTTCGTAGATGCATACCCGGAGGGAGCCAGAGGACTGGACCCTAACCGTGCCCTAACGGCACCGTCCCAGGGAGCTGTCACAGTGACCATGCTAAACGAGTTGTACCCCGCGACGCGACTAGCAGATACCGCGGCTGCGGCGGCCGGAGCGGGGCTGGACGTGCTGCTGCTCACGCCGGGGCCCGACCTGCGGTACGTGACCGGCTACGACGCGCCTGCCCTGGAACGACTGACCTGTCTGGCCGTCCCCGCCGCCGACGATCCGTTCCTGGTGGTCCCGCGGCTCGAGCTGCCCGCGGCACAGGCCTCGCCGGCCGGTCACCTCGGCCTGGAGATGATCGCCTGGGAGGAGACCGACGACCCCTACGCGCTCGTGGCGGCGCGGCTCGGCCGGCCCGGCACGGTCGGCCTCGCCGACCGGATGTGGGCGCTGATGGTGCTCAGGTTCGCCGCGGCGCTGCCGGGCGCCAGGCAGGACCTGGCCAGCAAGGCGCTGAGCCCGCTACGCTCGCGCAAATCGCCGGCCGAGGTTGCGGCGCTGCGGCAGGCCGGCCAGGCGATCGACCGGGTACACGCCAGCGTGCCCGGCTGGCTGCGGGCCGGCCGCACCGAGCAGCAGGTCGCCGCCGACATCAGCGATGCGATCGTAGCCGAAGGACACTCCAGGGCGGACTTCGCGATCGTGGCCTCTGGCCCCAATGGCGCCAGCCCGCACCACACGGCCAGCGACCGGGAACTGCGCCAGGGCGATGTGGTCGTGGTCGACATCGGCGGGACGATGCCGAGCGGGTACTGCTCGGACTGCACGCGAACCTACGTGATCGGCGAGCCGCCCCACGATGTCACCGCCTACTACCAGGTGCTCAAGGACGCACAGGACGCCGCATGCGCAGCTGTGCGGCCTGGCGCCAGCGCGGAGTCCGTGGACGCGGCGGCCAGGGAGCCGATCACGGCGGCCGGGTACGGGCAGTTCTTCCTGCACCGGACCGGCCATGGCATCGGCCTTGAGACGCACGAGGACCCGTACATCGTGGCCGGGAACGCCGAACCGCTCCAGCCGGGCCATGCCTTCTCGGTGGAGCCCGGCATTTACCCAGGTCGTAGCGGCGCCAGGATCGAGGACATCGTCGTCTGCACGGACACCGGCTACGAGCGGCTCAACACGGTGACTCGCGAGCTGGTCACCGTGCCGACGTGATGCGCGCCGCCGAGCGCGAGAGCCGCGACGAGGTGGCCAGGGCGCTGTTCGAGCTGACTGCGAAGATCGCGGACAATGAGCTGCGGCCAGCCGCCGCAGCCGCCGAGCACGACGGGCGCTTCCCGCGCGAGGAGTTCAAGCTGCTCGGCCGGGCCGGGTTGCTCGGGCTGCCGTATGCCGAACAGCTTGGTGGCGCTGGTCAGCCATACGAGACCTACCTCCAGGTCGTCGAGGAGCTCTCGGCCGCCTGGCTGACCATCGGCCTTGGCCTGTCCGTGCATGTGCTCAGTTGCTTCGCGCTCGCCACCGAGGGCTCTGCCGACCAGCAGCAGTGCTGGCTCCCCGCCATGCTCGGCGGCGACCTGCTCGGCGCCTATTGCCTCTCCGAGCCAGGCAGCGGATCCGACGCCGCGGCGATGCGGATGACCGCCGAGGCGGCCGGCCCTGATTTCATTCTCAACGGGACCAAGGCCTGGATCACGCACGCAGGGCGAGCCGACTTCTACACGGTCTTCGCCCGCACGTCGGGCGAACCGGAGGGGCGGGACCGGGCCAAGGGGATCAGCTGCTTCCATGTCCCCGCGCAGACGCCGGGCGTCGTGGCGGCCGAGCCTGAGCACAAGATGGGCATGCGCGCCTCGGTCACGGCGCAGATGAACTTCGAGTCGGCGGCCGTGCCGGCCAGTCAGCTAGTCGGCGGGCAGGACGCGGGGTTCTCGATTGCGCTCGCCGCCCTGGATGCCGGTCGGCTTGGCATCGCCGCCTGCGCGACCGGCGTTGCGCAGGCCGCGCTGGACGCGGCCACGGCCTATGCCACGCAGCGGCGCCAGTTCGGCCGGCCGATCATCGAGTTCCAGGGGCTGTCGTTCATGCTCGCCGACATGGCCACCGCGGTAGCCGCAGCGCGCGCCCTGTACCTGTCGGCGGCGCGGCGCAAGGATGCCGGCCTGCCCTACAGGCAGCAGGCGGCGATGGCCAAGCTGTTCGCCAGCGACGCGGCGATGAAGGTAACGACCGACGCCGTGCAGGTGCTCGGCGGCTACGGCTACGTCGAGGACTTCCCGGCCGAGCGGCTCATGCGGGAGGCGAAGGCGCTGCAGATCGTCGAGGGCACGAACCAGATCCAGCGGATGGTGATCGGCCGGTCGCTAGTCAATGGGCAGCCCGAGGGCTCCGGGGGGTCGGCTCCCCGGGCGGACGCTGGACGGTAGCGGGTGGAGGAGACCAACCGCAAGATCCTCGCGCTGCTGGCCAGCGACGGGCGGCTGAGCTTTACCGAGCTCGCCAGGCATACCGGGCTCTCGGTGTCCGCCGTGCAGCAGCGGGTGCGGCGGCTCGAGGAACGCGGCGTCATCCGCGGTTACAGCGCGGTCATCGACGCTGCCGCGGCCGGGCTCCCGCTGACCGCGTTCGTCTCGATAAAGCCGTTCGACCCGGCCGCCCCGGACGACGCACCCGAGCGGCTCGCGCACCTGAGCGCGATCGAGGCCTGCCACAGCGTGGCGGGGGACGAGAATTACATACTCAAGGTGCGGGTCGCCTCGCCTGCCGCGCTCGAGGACCTGCTCCAGGAGATCCGCGCGGCGGCCGGGGTGTCCACCAGGACCACGATCGTGCTGAGCACTCCCTACGAGGGCCGCCCGCCCGACGTGTAAACGGTCTGCCGGCCGCCTCGCGGCGGCCGGCAGACCGGCCCTCCCCCCGGAGCAAGATTGGCTTGGCCTACCCGACCGGGATCGCGCGCACGGAGCCGGGAACAGCGATCCCCAAATCCTTCGGTACGACCACGACGGTGCCGTGATGCGCCGCGGCCGCCATCGTGAGCCCGTGCCCGCGCACCGCGACCACGGTGGCGCCGCGGAGCAGTGCGCTGTCGATCAGCGTCGCGTAGGCGAGCCCGTCGCCGACCGGCGGCATGGCGAGCACTACGTCCCGACCGGTGATCCCGGCGCCCTGGTCGGCTCGGTCAATGAGCTCGACCAGCTCCCTGTGGTTGACAGGTGCGGGCCGCAATCTGCCGTCCTGGCCGCGGGAGAATGGCAGCAGTGCGACATCATCCGGCCGGCCCCTGGACGGCCGGATCATGTCGAGCCCGAGCAGATCGCTGAAGCGGGTCGCGCCCGGTGCGTCCACGAACGAGAACACCTGGCGGACCCACGACCGGTCGACAGCCGCGAGCGCGGTGTCGGCGAGCGGCGGCGCCGTGATGACCATGCGGGCGCCGCTCTCGGCCAGCTGGCCGGCCGTCTCGACCGCGCACAGTCCGGCGTCTACAGGCGAGGGCACGCCTCCCGCGGCGCGGACGGCGTGCGTCGCGAGCACGAAGCCGACCACGTCAGGCACGAGCACCCCGACCACATCCCTGGGCCGAAGCCCGCGCCAGGTCAGGCCGGCCGCCGCGGCCTGCACGGTCGTCGCCAGGCTGACGTAGCTGTAGGACCCCCCGCTGGGCTGGCCGTCAGGGCCTGGCCCGCCGACGAGCGCTGTCAGCCCGGCGCGATCGGTCGCGATCGACACGAGCCGCTTCGTCACCGACACCTCGGTGAGGAGGTCGTCAAGCTTCGACATGTGACATGCCCTTCAGCGCGTGCAGGCGTTTCAGGTATGGACACTAGGAGAACGTGGCAGCTGCTGTCATCGGCAGAAATGTGCACTGAGCTATGTATTCAGTGTTGCGCGGTATGTAGACGCGTCGCGCGGCATATGCACAAGCCCGGCCTGCTCGGTGCCGCGCATGCACGCGGCAGGCAACTAGGCGCCGGCCGGCGGCCGGTTGTCGGCCATCCACGCGGCCAGCTGAGCACGCGAGGTGAGCCTGAGCTTGCCGAAGATGTTCGCGATATGCCTGGCGGCGGTGGCCTGCGCGATATAAAGCTCAGCCGCGATCGCACGGTTCGACAGCCCCCGGGCCGCCAGGGTCGCCACCTCGAGCTCACGCTCGCTGAGCGGGCCACCGCCAGTACTGGTCGCGGCGGCCGCGGGCTCCCGCACCGGCGCGAGCATGCTCGCCGCGGCCTGGTGCGGGCTCATCGCCCGGCCCTCGGCCAGAAGGGACGTGACGGCGTCCGGCCCTATCGTGCCGCGGGCCACGTCAAGCAGGGAGTCGATCCTGCGGTTCCCGGCTGCGGATGGCTGCGCGCCGATCGCCTTGTTCGCGGCCCGGGCGGCACCGGCGAGCCTGACGGCCTGCCTGATGTCGCCCGAAGCGCTGGCGAGCGCGGCGAGGGCCTGCAGCCCGCGAGCGATCGCGAGCCGGTGGCCGGCGGCCAGGCTCAGTCGCATGCTCTCGGTCAGGGTCGCTGCGGCAGTTCCCAGGTCTGCCTGCGACAGCGCGATTCCGCCGAGGCCGGCCAGGCAGCGGGCCATTTCCGGCCGCGCGTCGATCTGGCGGTACAGGGCAAGCGCTTGGCGGTAGTAGCGGGCGGCACCGGCGAGGTCGCGCCGGACCCCCGCGATCCGGCCCAGCCCGTACAGCACGCTCGCGACGCCCCAGCCGTTGTTGTCGCTGAGCACGTCAAGCGCCTGTTGGAAGACCCGTTCCGCTTCGGTGAGGTCGCCCTGGTTCGCGATGATGGCGCCCCTCGCCGCGAGGGCGACACCGTGCTCCCAGTCATCGCCCATTTGCGTGGCCGCGGCCACCGCGGCGTCGGCGTACGAGAGTGCTTCGGCGAGGCGGCCGGACACGAGGTCGGTCAGCGCGAGCACCCGGTACGCGCCCGCCGGGTTCCCGTCGTCGATGCGGTCGCTCAGGTCGAGGCAGGCCCGCGCGTATCTGGCGGCGCCCGCGTAGTCCAGCTGCTCGAAGGCGAGCTCGGCGCGGACGGCCAGCGCTCTCGCCCGGACGACGGCGGGCACGGGCGCCTCGATGGCCAGGAGCCGGTCGAACCAGCCAGCGCCCTCGGCAACCTCGCCGCTGGCCAGCCAGTACCCGCTGAGCGCATGGCACAGGCGCAGCCCTTCGGTGGCATCGCCGCGCTGGACGCAGCAGGCGAGCGCCAGGTTGAAGTTAGCCCGGTCAGAGCGGACCTGGTGGTACAACGCCACTCGCTCCGTCCAGGCAGGCTCGCCGCGGACGTACGCGACCGCGGCGATCTGCTCGGCGATACCTAGCATGCAGTCGCGGTGCGCTGCCCGCAGCGCTGCGATCTCGCCAGCCGCGGCAGCCTGCTCTGCGGCGAGCTCCCTGACCGTGTCGAGCAGCCGGTACCTGGCGTCCCCGTTCAGCTCACCGTCCATCGTGACCAGCGACTTGTCGATCAGCGCCCGGAGCAGGTCGAGTACCTCGCAGGAGCCGATCTGGCCCTGCGCGCACACTCGCTCGGCCATCTCCAAACTCCAGCCGTGGAAGACCGACAGTCTGCTGAGCAGCAGCCGCTCGGCGGGATTGAGCAGCTCGTAGCTCCATTCCACGGTGGCCCGCAGCGTTTGCTGGCGAGGCGGCGCGGTCCGGTCGCCGAGGGCGAGCAGCTCGAACTTGTCGGCCAGCCGGGCAGCGATCTGCTCGGCGGACAGGGCCCGTACCCGGGCCGCCGCAAGCTCGATCGCCAGCGGCATGCCGTCAAGTGTGCGGCAGATGTCGGCGACCGCGGCAAGGTTCCCTTCGTTGCGGCCGAAGTCTGGCCGCACGGCAGCCGCCCGCTCGAGGAAGAGCTGGACAGCCTCGCACCGCGGCACCTCGCCGGTGTCGGCGACATCGCCGGGCGCGGCTTGGGGCAGCCCGAGCGGGGGAACCCGCCAGATGATTTCGCCGCGGACGCCGAGCGGCTCGCGACTGGTCGCGATCACCCGTAGTCCCGGGCATCCGGCGAGCAGCCGCTGCACGAATTCTGCGCACGCCTGAACCAGGTGCTCGCACGTGTCCAAGATGAGCAGCATGGTGCGCGGTCGCAGCGCCTCGGCGAGCGTGTCGGCCAGCGGCCGGTCAGCCTCCTGGCGAATGCCGAGCGCCGCTGTCACCAGGGCTACGACCCGGCCGGCTTCGCCAGCGGCGGCCTCGCCAGCGGCCTCGCCCGCAGGATCCGGCTGGCCTGCTCCGGCTGCTGCGCGCGTCTCGTCGAGATCGACATCGGCCAGGTCAGCGATCCAGACCCCACTCGGATACTGCGCGCCGAGCACCGCGCCGAGCCGGAGCGCGAGCCTAGTCTTACCGATCCCGCCCGGACCGCACAGCGTCAGCGCCCTGACCCGGCCGAGAATCGCGGCCAGTTCTGTCAGGTCGCGCTCCCGGCCGACGAAGCTGTTCGGTTCTGCCGGGAGGTTGCCGAGTGCCGTTGGGAGTTCCGAGGTCATGGGTCGTGAGTGCGAAGTCGAAGCTAGCCGAATTTCGTGAATCGTCTGTTGTCACATTATCTGACAGGCCTGTCAGCGGTGACGGTAATCCAGACCGGCTCGCTGTAGCGGAGCCGGCCGAAATACATGACCTTCACCAGGGCCCACCACCGTTGGCCAGGGCGGGCATCACGGGGAATGGCGACGCTGAAGCTCAGGTCAGCGGCGCGGCCCGGCTCGGCCACGAAGCCGGTAGTCCACGTGTGGTGCGCGGTCCAGCTGCCGTGCGGCGAGATCAGCTGCGCCTCGCCTCGCAGCTCGGACGCCGTGGTGTTGGACAGCCGGACCGCAACGCTGCCGCGCCCGCCGGGCGGCAGCTCCAGATGACCGGTCAGCCTCGTCAGCTTGGCCTCGGCGGCCTCGGCGAGGCTGATCTCCTCCAGCGCGGGCAGCAGCTCATCGAGCGGTGCGGCGAGGCCGGGCGGCGCGGCCTCCCCGACGGCGATGACAGCTACGTCCTCAAGCAGCTGACCCACGTCGTCGATGATCCTCGCAGCCACGAAATGCCGCGCACTGGCCGAGTCGTCGGGTACCCGCAGCAGCACATCCCAGGCGGCGAAGCCGCCGGCCGTCAGATGGTAGGGCAACTTTCCGGCGTCGGTGTCGTGGCTGGCTGCGCCTGCCTCAGCGGTCACGCCGCTCACGGGACCGGTTCTGACCGCCGAAATCAGCGTCAGCGCCTCGGGCACGTCGAGCAGGACCGTGCCGGAAGCCGGCTCAGGGCCGCAGGCGACGGTGACCCTGAGCCGCGCCAATTCGCCGGGCCGCATGGCCAGCCAACCGGGAGCAATGTGCACGGCGACGGGCAGGTTCCCGGCCGGCGCCGGACCCTTGCCGTGCAGCCAGTATCTGGTGAAGATCGGCTGGGCGGGCTCTGGGGGCGCGCCATTGGCCGCAGGTCGCGGACCCTGGCCGCTCCCGGTCATCAGCTGGCCCGGCGTGATGGCGAGGGTGACAGTGCCGCGCTCGGGCACGGCGGCGGTGACGACCCCCTCGCCGCTGCCCGCCGGGCTGGTCTGGCCGTCCTCGAGCAGGCCCGTCACGGCCGCCCCCGAGGCTCCGGTGAACAGGCGCACAGCCGCCGTCGTATGGTTGCGCCCGACGAGGTCGCGCAGCCGCACCGTAACGCCGTCGCGCGGGTCTGGCTGGGCCATGGGCGCGAGCGGATTGCCGTGCGGCTTGAACGCCATCACGTCCACGCCGGCCGGCGTCACGCTGGCCAGGCTCGCTACCGGCGGCATCGGCCCGGCGTGCAGGTCGGTGATGCAGGACAGCAGCCGGTGACTGTACTCCTGGCCGGCCACGGGAAAGCCGGCGGTCCGCCAGTCGCCTGATCCTGAGGCGAGCGCGTACTCGAACGTGTGGCTCCAGTGCTGCCAGGCGAAGCTGCTGCAGTCAGGGACGGTGCGCTTGTCGCCGTCCATCCAGGTACCGCTCGGCCACGCGCTGCACGCGCGCATGAGCGAGATGCACGCTTCACCGCCGGGCGTGACCAGGCTCCCAGGCACGCCGCGGTTCAGCAGCGCGATGGTGTGGCCGACCAGGCTTGGCTCGTCGCTCCAGCTGTAGTCCGACCACGGGGCCTCGATTTGCGCGTCGGCCAGATCGTCGATCAGAGCTTCGATCGCGGCCGTGAGGTCGGTCCCGGCCACGACCAGTACCGGGAGGTCGCGTCGACCGCGCAGGTCGGCGCCAGGGGCGAAGGACTCGCGCCTGCTCCGTGCGCCAGGAACCCAGATCCTGGCCGACCCGGTCGCCGCCAGCTGGCTGTCGAGGGCGTCCGTCGCCGCGGGACCGGCCGCGGCGAGCACCTGTGCGGTGAAGTCGTTCTTCTCCGGGCCGCCGAGCGCGATCCTGACGTCGGGCAGGTTCGAGTCCAGCTCGACGGCACCGTACCTGGGCCCTTCAGGAACCGAGCAGGTCGCGGTGACCCCCTGCCCGGCCAGGGCGATCAGCAGGTCCCGCACCGCCGGCCGGCAATCGCAGGCTGCGCCGCTGTCCCGCGGCGCGAACCCGTCGGTCGCTGGGTCCGCGGGGGCGATAACCTCGGCGACCCCGATCGCGTGCAGCCGCCGCTCGCCAGCCTGGCCGGTGAGCGACACGCGGGCGGTCGATCCCACGCCGAACCATTCGTGCGCCGGATTGTCCATCGTGTAGGTGTGCTCGGCGACGTCGATCTCGGCGTCACCGAACGGCCTGCCGATCACCGACAGGCCGGTCTGGTACACCGGTAGCCCACCCGGTACATCGGTCGCGAACCTGACCCGCAGCAGCCGGTCGTGGCCGATCGAGCCATCGACGTGGGTGCGGAACTCGACCACGTCCGCACTATCCCAGAGCAGCGTCTCCTGGGTGACCCGCAGCTCGTCGACGGTGTATTGGGTCACGAGCCGGGTTCCTACCGGGCAGCGCTGCGCCCGCACGCTCGCGTGCCGGTCGGCGCGGCCGCGCCAGCGCCCCTTCTGGCAGAGCAGCCACGGCCCCTCGCCCCAGCGCGGGTGGGTGGCATACTCCTCCTGGATCACGAGCTCGTTGCCGGATCCGGCCAGCAGCTCGGTGCCGCTGCGCCGGTCGACGATCGATTCGAGCGACCCGCCGTCCGTCTGGTCGGCTCGGATAGTGAACGTGTCGTTCTCGATCACCAGGCCGACCGCTGGCTGCCAGGCCGAAGCCTCAGGCCCTGCCGGGTCAGGCGCACCGGCGTCGGGACCGGACGCGTCGTGCTGCCGCGGCGGGACTGGCCGCACCACGAAGGTCTTGTAGCCGAGCGGCGGCACGTCGGCGGCGCGGAAGGTGAGCGTCGCCGCGGCCAGCGACCCGTCGCCGTGCCTGGCCACCCCGTCGGCGAGGTAGCCGGTCGTGGCGCCCGCCATGTCGGTGAGGGTCAGGCCAGCCGCCTCCCGCTCGGTGAACTCGATGCAGGCCGTGACCATGCCGGATCGCGGCCAGGCAAGCGTATTGAAGACCACGATCGCGCGCGGCCGGCCCTGCGGGCCGGCCGCCCCCGGGTCCCGCTCAGGGCTTGGAGGACCGCCTCCGGCTGCCGACGCGGTGTCGGCCAGGCCAGCCAGGTAGGCGGCAGCATCCGCGCGGGCCGCGGCGCCGCGCTCGTATGCCTCCCGCCAGCCCGCCAGCAGGTCCAGGTAGACCTGGTCGCCTTCGGTTCCCGTGATGGCGTCGTGGTGAGCGCCGTACACCAACAGCCGCCAGGCCTTATCCAGGCTCGCGATCGGGTACGGCGCCCCGGCGAGCCATGCGGCCGTGGCCAGCCTTTCGCCGTCAAGCAGCGCGATCTCGCCGTCGCGCTGGGCCTGCTTGGTGTCGATGTAGGTGACGTCCTTGCCGGGATACAGCGGGTTCATGTCCCTGGTCTGGGGCATGAACCAGCCCCCGGTCGCGGTCTTCTCCGCGCGGACGGCCGCGAAGAACTCGCGCGGCACGGCCGTCAGGAAGCGCGGCCAGACATACCTGGAATTCCAGGCGCGGTGGATCGCCGTAGCCCACCTAGACGGCACCACGTGATCACCGCCAACGGGCAGCAGCACGTTGCGGGTGGCGGCCACCGGAGCGAGCGACCGGAACTGGGTGTAGGCGTCTTTCTCGGCCGTCTCCAGATCAGCCGCGTGCTGGGTGATCCAGCCGGCCGAGTAATGGTTCGGCATGTAGCTGGTGAGCAGTCCGTTACCGTCCGGCGACAGCCATTCGAAGTCGGCAGGAAACTGCATCCGCCGGTTGCCGCCATGGATTTTCTCGGGCCCCCACTGATGGAAAGGCCCGCGCGCCCAGGATGACTCGGCCAGCCCGGCCGCCGCCATCAGCCCGGGGTAGGACGGGTCGAAGCCGAACGCGTCGAGCATCCAGGCCGTACTTGGTGCCGCTCCGAGCACCTCGCGCTGGTACGCGAGCCCGTACACCGCGTTGCGGATAGTCGACTCGGCGCAGGTCAGATTGCTATTCGGCTCGTTGTAGCTGCCGCCGACAATCTCGATCCTGCCGCAGGAGATGAACTCGAGCAGGTCAGCCCTGTCCTCCGGGTGAGCGTCGAAATAGGGCTTGAGGTAGTCGATCTCGGCCATCACGAATTTGTAGTCCGGATCGTTCCTCGCCTCCTGCAAATGCAGCCTGACCAGCTCGAACGCTGTGCGTACCTCGGGCAGCGAGCCGTCCCGGGCGGGCAGCAGCGGCCAGGTCTGCGTGAACTGGCCCTGGGTGTTCCACCAGACCGGGTCGTAGTGGAAGTGGCTGACCATCCACATCGTCCAGCCCGGCTCGGCGACGGAGATCTGGCCAGCCACCTCCCAGTGCCCAGTCCCGCTCTTGGCGAACGCGGTGACCCGGCGTGCGCCGCCCGGAGCGGCTGGCGCGGCGATCTCAACCGGCACCTCGACGGTCCGCTGCTCGCCGTGGTACAGCTTGGTCACCATGACGGGCTCCGGCGTGACAACCCCGGCCCCGTGCACGCCGACCGTTACCTGGCCAGCGGGATCGCTGATCATGCCAGGGCCGTCGTTGACCAGGGTGACCCTGACTATCTGGAGCGGCCTAGCGGCCGAGCCAGCGAACAGGTCCGTCGAGACAACCTCAGTGATCCGCATGCCTCATGGTACGAGGTGAACTCATGATCTACGCCCGGCCAGGTCATGCAGCGATCTGCCGGCCAGCCGCTGCACGGTCCACTCGCTCATCGGCTCCGCGCCGATCGATCGGTAGAAGCCGATGGCCGGCGTGTTCCAGTCCAGCACCCACCACTCCAGCCTGCCGTAGCCGCGGCGCACGCAGATCGCCGCGAGCTCGGCGAGCAGCGCCGTGCCGATTCCGCGCCCGCGCATCGCCGGCGTCACGTACAGATCCTCGAGGTAGATGCCGTGACGGCCGAGCCAGGTCGAGAAGTTCATGAACCACAGCGCGAACCCAATGACAACATCATCGACAACCGCCACTTGGGCGAACACGGCAGGATGAGCAGCGAACAGGGTCGCTCGCAGGCCGTCCTCGGTGGCGGTCACGTGATCAAGCGAGCGTTCATACGCGGCGAGTTCCCTGATCAGTTCGAGTATTCGCGGTACGTCAGCGGCCGTGGCCGGCCTGATCGTCACGGCGCCGCCCGTACCGGTCACGGGGCGGCCCGCTGGCCTGCCTGGCCAACGGGGAAGCGGTACCTGAGCCTGAACTTGTCAGCGGGGACCACCACTTCGGCCGCCTCCACGGCCCTGGCGCCGCAGTAGTGGACGCGCTCGACGACCAGCACCGCAGCCCCGGCCGGCACCGCGAGGGTGGTCGCCTCGGTCAGCATCGCCGGGCGCACCGAGACCTCCTCGGCGACGTCGTCGACGTCAAGGCCAATCGACCTCATCCG
>Ga0207646_10005175_pt1 | contig 13793 bp, 12 predicted proteins | sample KBSK5502metaG_FD_184343 | JGI IMG/M metagenome (GOLD analysis project Ga0207646, IMG submission 184343) | Corn, switchgrass and miscanthus rhizosphere microbial communities from Kellogg Biological Station, Michigan, USA - KBS K5-50-2 metaG... | ecosystem: Host-associated > Plants > Roots >... | reverse complement strand
CAATTTTATTAGCCTGTGGTTTCGCTTGGATGACCATGTTTGACTCGCTTTCAGAACCTATCTCGAACTAAATCAACCGTATATAGCTAGTATAAAGGAAAATATGGGAGAAATCAACCACATACATCCTTCATTGACGTAAGCGCAGCGTTCGTGCTACAATTCGTCCATCGATAAACGTAGGAGTGAAGCCGAAATGCAGGATAGTGACGATACTTTGTATACAACCGTAGAAGTAGCCAAGAAGCTGAAGATCACCCCGAAGACAGTGCGCGAGTATATTCAGCGTGGAGAACTGGAAGCTATCGATATGGGTCAAGGATACCGTATCTATAAGCGCGACCTTGACGCGTTTCTTGAGCATCGGCGGCGCAGACGAACGGAGCGGGATAAGTAGGTCCAGAGCTATTTAAGTGAGCAGATGGAAGAGAAATCCGATTGGCACTGTTGGCACGACAAGTTGGTTTTAGAGAAAATAATGACACCTGAACATCCAATGTTCAGGTGTTTTGGCAGGGGCGGCAGGAATCGAACCCGCAACCTTCGCTTTTGGAGAGCGCTGCTCTACCAATTGAGCTACGCCCCTACAGATGTGCCATGATGATAGCAAAGCGGGAAGGATTTGTCAAGGTCATACGCGTCCGAAATTGTTCAGATTTGACTAGAACTCTTTCAATTTTGGTTATACGTGTAGTTTGCGTTTATGTTTATAAAGCTTATAACTAGGCGCATCTTTACCATATTACAGACCGCAAAGAGAATATGAGCATCGGGAGAATAATGTAGAGGCAAGACTGTTAACAAGACGAGCGTCCAATTTTTAAGCCTGAGGAGAAGAATGTCGTGAAGGCTGGCAAAACTGTTCTGGTTGCTTTAGCGATTATTGTCGCGTTTGTCTATCAAATTCTTGCGAATACTGCTTCTGCATATTTGCCGAAGTTCTCCTGGGGAATCTTTTGGGGAGCGATAGTTGCGCCACTAATCCTAGTAACCATCATCATTTCCATCGTCCAAAGCAGGCATGAAAATAAGCCGCATACCCCGTCAACATCACAAGAGTCAACGCAATCTTCACGAAAATCTAAGACTGCTCAACATCTGCAAACTAACAACCAATCAGTACAGCAACCTCCATCTTCTCGGCCTTTTCAAGTTGAAGGAAGTATTTCCTTGAACCCATCTCAGCCTAAAATTATAGAAGAAGGTCAACCAACGGTAGAACACCCGGCGCTTCTTTGCTTTGCGCTTGATGTATCGGATACGATGATCGACTCGGTCATCGATCATGCAGGAAAAACGGTGAAACGATGGGCCAATATCCAGGCGGTCTTAGACCGCTTCATATATCTGGGAGCTGCTTTCGTTAAGGACCCCGATACACGTAAGGTCTTACCGCTTTATCATACCATCGCCTATGGGTTTGGTTTTACGGAGAGAGCACACCTACTCGGATTCAGTAAAAAGCCTGGCGGTACTGTGCGAGACTTACTCGCTCAACCTTCCCTTCCAACACTTCCATCGGTTGCTCAGCTTACAAATCATTGGGATGAATATAAAGAGCACCTCACCTCAAAAAGATATACGCTTGACCTTCTGGGAACTACTCCTTTATGCCAGGTACTCGCAACTATCCGTGATCGTATCAAGGGGGAGCTGGCACAGAAAGCACTTGTGCTGCCCGTGCTTCTTCTCATCGTATCTGATGGAGTATCGACCGATGGAGACCCTTTGCCAATCATTGCTGAACTCCAAGAGATGGGAGTGCTGACACTATGCTGCTACTTGGGCGAGCAGGATATTCTCAATGCTAAGCGACTTTATGAGGGAGAAGATTCTCGGTGGTCTGAAGGTGCAAAATGTATGTTTCGTATGGCATCTGTTCTACGAAATGATTGCTATTTATCTCGCGCCATGTTTGACTACCTCTCCCATACCGGCTGGCATCCCCAAGAAGGAGTGCGATTATTCGCTCAGATAAACCATTCTGAAGCGCTTGATAGTTTTCTAAAAGTCCTCCTCTCCGGTTTTATGCAAGAAAGGAACGCCTAAAACTATGCCTCGGGAGATCAGGCAGAGAGTACCATCGAACAGCACTCAACTCGCGACTAGAAAAGGGACACTGCTAGGCGTCGTTGTTGATCTCTCAGGTTCAATGCAGGCAAATCTAAAAAATGATCAGGGAGGACAATACTCGCGCATTGAGAGCCTATCAAAAGCCTTCCAGAGAGCTATTGAGCATATCGAGAGATTACTAGAAAGTCCTACATCAGAGAACTCCGCACAGCTAAAGCTATTCGTTTACGGATTTGGCTTTTACGTCCCTGGACAGCAGATGTGCGATGTTCTTGCGGCTTTAAAACTTCTCAAGAAAAAGATGAGCCGTTACAAACGATTGCAGCCAGAACTGAAAGATATCTGGCTGCGAGAGGTAGAATGCATTCTGGCAAAGGGCCGCAAGCCTGGAGATGCAAAGGAGCAGTTACGTCTCTTAATCGAAAAGGAATTGCGCGAGAAGGCTATCGAGGCTGAGCAGCAAAGGAAGGCAGCAAGATTTCAGCGCCGGTGTGAGTCGATCTGCTTGTGGCTTGATAGGACGCAAGCAAGACTCGGTAACGCGCTTAATCGGTCAAAATCCATGAAGGTTCTTTTAACTCCTTTCGTTGTCTGCCTCCTATGGGTGTTGCGTGGCCCTACTATAGCAATGGCCCGTATAAACAGGTTTTTCGAGGCATGGGTACAGAAAAAGCTGACTGCTATTCGCAACAATGCTAATCATTACTCAATACTGCTCTCCGAGAAGGTTGTTGCAGAGACAAAGAAGGCTGTAGATACTCATCAGCACGAAATTGATGAGATTATCACAGACAATCTACGACCATTTTTAGACTATCAGTCGCACCAGCTAATTCGGCTTTACGATGCAAGGCTACCCAAAGCGGAGCGAGGGCAGGCACTACGCTGGGACGAGCTGAATGCTATCTATGAGGAACTGACCGAGAAGATCGGGAAGATTATTGCTCCCCAGGCCAACTCCGCTTGGAAACAAAATCTTTTCATTTACAAGCAAGCCGCGAAGCTACTGAAAATGAAACCCAACTGGGATTTACTAAGACTCAGGACGATCGAATGCGCGTATCAGGCAGTCTGGAGTATGACAGAGCCGTATGTACAACAGGTGGCTGAAGGCTTTGCGAAGCAACGCTTTGTAAAGGCAGTATTGGCAACGACTGTCGCATCTGCAAAAGATCAGGAAGTTATTCTTTCTATTAAAGATGTGTCTGCCTTACTGCAAGGATACAAAGAAGCAAAGCTTTCCCTGGAAGAGTTGCCTCTATTTGGTGGAAGTACCATGGGCCAAGCTCTTGCTCGAACGTTACAACGCTTGAAACGTGATTTGCCCTTACCGCAAAATAGGGGGCTTCGGCCTGTCTTGCTCATCATTTCTGATGGAGAGGTCATAGATCGAGTGCATCCTTTGCCAGTGGTAGAGGAGCTTAAAAGGTTGGGTGTAACCGTCATTTGCTGTTTCTTAGCGAACAAAAATATCCGACGTCCGTGGGTATTGCGTCGACGACCCATTTGGCTTTGGCCTTCTGATGCCAAACTGATGTTTTCTATGGCATCATCAGTAGATGAGTGGCCAGAGTTTGGCAAACAATTGAGAGATAGCCGCTTCATTGTAAAGAAGCACGCCCAACTTTTCGTGCAGATTAATCACTCTGAATACCTTGAAAACTTCATCAATGCAGTCCTACAGCCATTAGAAGAAGAACACAAATTTTTGCAAACACACATGAGTGGCGCTGGCTAAGCATGCGCGTCCAGGTCAAGACGAGAAGAATGGCAAAAAGGGTTTGTCAAGGTCAAAATGTTCTGCGGTTCTGACGTTCGGGGGCTATCTTATCTCTTCTTCCGATATCCATCGGGACAAAGCAAAGCAAACAGCCATATGATACGATAACGGTAGCTTGCTATCGGTGATTCATCGCGAGAAAGGACAGACAGGATGGACCGATTCGCTTCGTTTGATGGCGTCGAGATTGCTTACCAGACATGGGGAACTGCTGGCGAATTGCCACCCGTGATACTGCATCACGGGTTTATTGCCAATGCCAATGTCAACTGGGTTCTTCCAGGGATAGTGACGGCGCTTACGAACGCCGGACGCCAGGTCGTGGCGCTCGATGCACGCGGACACGGGGACTCCGGCAAACCGCATGACCCCGTCTTCTACGGTGAAGAGAAGATGGTACAGGACCTCCGCCGCCTCTTCGATAGTGTCGGGGCGTCTCGCGTCGATCTGGTCGGTTATTCCATGGGAGCCATTGTCTCCCTCATTGCCGCCAGCCAAGACGAGCGCATTCGCCGCCTGGTGGTCGGTGGGGTTGGTGCTGGAGTGGTAGAGCAAGGTGGAGTAGATACCCGGGTGGTCGCCAGAACCGCTATGGTCGCTGCTCTGCAAACCCAGGACCCCAGCACCATCACGAATCCGGTGGCAGCGGCGTTCCGCTCCTTCGCCGATCGAGTCGGAGCAGACCGTGAGGCGCTTGCCGCTCATGCGAGTTCTGTGCGCACGAGGCAAATCCCCCTGCGCCAGATTACAGCTCCGACACTGGTCATCGCCGGGGACAATGACGCTTTCGCTGCCCGGCCCGAGGTACTCGCTTCCTCCATTCCCAACGCCCGTTCCTTGCTCCTTCCCGGAGATCATCTCAGCGTCGTGCCAACGCCCCAATTTGCTTCAGCAATTGTCGAGTTTCTCGCATCCTAGCCTTCGGTTTAGGAATGCGTGGCTGGTACGAGGGAACCATAAGGAAACGTACACTGTATCTTTATCATTCACATCGTCAGGCAGGAGACCAGAGCGCAGCGACCGGCGCTGCAAATTCACGACCCTGTGTGCGTCCAGCCAGTGCCGAGGGTTCCCGGGTTGCCGGGTCCAGCGGGTTCAATCCGATAGCAGTTGCCGATGCTGCATCGGGCGCGATCACCAGCACCCGGCTCCCCTCGCGTTCCAGGGCCGCTGCTTGCTCATCAATGCCAACTCCCAAGTAATTCGCGTTTGCTCCCAGTGGGTTCAGGATCAAAATGCGGTCATAGCCCCTTGCCAGGTCTGCATTCGTCGCCGAACGTACTCCGCCATCCATGTAACGACGCCCCGCAATGGTCACCGGCGGCCAGACACCGGGAACGGCACAACTGGCCGCGACGGCATCAACCAGAAAGACACCCGACTCTCGATCCATGAAGTATTCCTCGCCGGTCTCAGTATCTACAGCTACAATCAGAAGACGTTGCCGAGGCCACGTATGAACGGGAAGCCGGGCCTCGATGGTGACACGCCGTTCCGCTTCCGAGATCGTCGGAGCTGCCAGAGCATACACTCCGATCCGCGCCCGAATCGCTTTGACATCAGGACCCGCCCCTGCTACCGCTTGACTAAACGCTTCCATCATCTGAGCGGCATCGAACGCCACCATGCGCTCCCTCGACTGCGCGAGCGGGGTCAGTTGAGAGGCGAAGAGGCTCTCGAGATCGGTCCCGCTGGCGATCTGAGCCCCGACTACTGATCCGGCAGAAGTCCCGATGATGACGTCAGCTCCCCGCACATCCACACCAGTATCGTACAAACCCAGGAGTATGCCCAGCTCCCAGGCAACACCAGCAACGCCTCCCCCTCCGAGAACCAGCGCTCGTGTGCTTGTCTCATTCGATTTCATCAAAGTCCTCCAATATTGAGCGAGTGAATCTGACCATCCGATACAGCAGTGTACAGCTACTCGTAGATAGGTGGCCACAGGCTCGTGATCGGAATTTCCCAGCCGGGAAAGAGTTCAGGAATGCTCAGGATATCTCCATCTCGCAGGGGTATTCCCGCAGGGAGGGATGCTTCACCGTCGGCATTGCTCCTCAGTCCACTGGAGCGATAGACCAAGACGGTATGGGTATCAGGATCAATGAGCAGGCCGACCTGCACCCCTTGATGTAAAAAGAGGGCGATCTTCTCTTCCAGCTCACGAAGACGGTCTCGGCTCGATTTGATCTCGACGATCAGTTCAGGTACCACGGACAGGTATGTGCGGGGATTATGCTTGAGGCGCTCTCGTGAGACAAAGGAGACATCGGGAGAGAGCAGATCGCCATTGGGCAGGCGAAAACCTGTGCTTGCATTCAGGACTCGCCCGATGTTATGGGTATCAAGCCAGGTACCTAAGAGCCGAATGAAACGGGCTCCGATTTCGCCAGACGCGCTGTCTGACGGGCTCAGAACAATCAGTTTTCCTTCTCTCAATTCGATGCGGTAGTCAGGGTAGACCGCCTGAAGTTTTTCGACATCATCCAGGCTAATAGACATAATAGATCCTCCTTCGCTCCCATGGTTCTTCTGAAGGTGCGAGGTTGCAAACATGGTATCATCTTTTCGTCTCTTCATAGAGCATAGCACATGGTTCACCAGATTAATATGACGCATCAATGTACGGGATAGAATCAAAGCACCTGGATACTCAAGGCACAGGTGCTTATTTTGCAAGGCAGAAGCGAGAGGAATTGAGAGTCGGGTGCTCTGCCAATTGAGCTACGCCCCTACAGGCTGCATCATGCTGCTAGCAGCGCGAGATTACCCGATCATCCCCTTGCGCTCAAGCCATTCATTTATCAGGGTTTGCATCTGTGTCTGTAGAACAAGGCGCTCTCTCTCCGAAAGCACGGCCAGCAGAGGCCCTATCTCTTTTAACTCGATGGACACTTGCACCGGTTCCTGTTTGGCCGCAGCTGGTAGACGCGGGATGAGATTTTCCAGTGCTGGCATTGTGCCATTGGATGATACGCTATCAGTAGGTTGCTCGTGTTCCTGCTTGTCTTCCATGTTCATGCTCCAATAATTGCTAAAGTAGCCCTGAGCGGGCCACCTGTAGGGCCTATCTGAATTTGACCCGCGCTCGTATTGAAGAACCCAAAGCTGTCAGCATGTACAGAGGTCGCCACATCATTGGTACCAACAGCGGCCCTGGTGCCCAATGTCTTGATGATGCTGACATTCTGGGCGCTACCGCCACTGAACAAACTAAACGTGGCAATACCGATATTGCCGCAAATGAACACGCCAGAGGTCATACTGCTCGGAAAGTTGAAAGCCGCTACCCCCGTGCTACGGTAGTCATTAAACTCTACAATGAGTACCTTCAGGCCAGTTCCCCAGATCGGCGCACTGAATACGACTGTACCTGCTACACTGCCTGCTACTGAAGTTGTGGCAGCATTCGGCTGTAATACCTGGGCGACCGATACGCGGTTGTTAGCGATCTGCATTACCGGCGTACCATTGTTGCTGAGGGTGATACTATCGCCAGTGGTCAGCGTGTCTATAACGACGCTAGTTCCTGATTGGCTCGATATCTTTGAAGTGGACGTCAGGAAAATGGGATTGTTCATTGTCAGGCCGTTGACATCGATGAAACCCTTTTGCACCCCTGCTACCTGGAAAACAAGAACCTGCGTCCCCGCGTCAAGGATGAGGTTATTGGCATTATCCCCTTGTACTTTGCCTGTAGCAATGATTGGCCCTATGACGGAAAGTTGTCCGGCGTTGGTCGCGTCACCTATGGCTACTACCCCCGCATTGGTCACAGAAAAAGCGTTTTGTGCGTCACCCAATGGCGACAGGGCAACAATGAGTGTTCCTGATGCTTCACCGCCAGATATTAGTCTATTTGCTATTACTGTCACGGCGCTCCCAAAGTTTTGAGTTAAAGCTACTGCCTGGGGCTTTTGAAGTTCACCCGGCCCCCAGGTATTGATGTGTATACGCTCGAAAGTATAAACTCCATTGCGTCATTCCGTCAAGGGTAATAGCGTGGTAGGGTGTAATATAGAGATATATTTAAATATATCCAGAGGAGATAGTCATATGGAAACACAAACAACCACATCTCTTGTCGTCCTCGAAGAGCGACACTTCGATCATGGTCACTCTTGCGGCAGATTATGGTATTTCAACGCGGGGATACTCACCAATTGCATAAGCATGGTTTAGGTCAGGAAGGGTTATTTCACATTCTTGCAGGAATGCCGCAAACGTCAAAACGGGAGTAGAATATGAAGGATACATCACAGCAGGGCTTGATTTCCCACACTGCTATTTTGAACCGGCTTGTCCAGTTGGGGTTTGAGGTGCTGCTACCTTGGGCAGATCATCTTGGTTATGATCTGGCCTATTATGTCGTTGAGGACCACAGAAATTTTGGATTCTTCGTTCATCGAGAAGCACGGCTTGTACGTATTCAGTGTAAAACAGGGCGGCTGGTAAAAGATGGTAGCTGCTTTGAGTTTAGTACAGTCTCTGTCTCAGCAGGGAAACGCGGTAATTTGAAGAAAGGGTACGTGGGAAAGGCCGAGTATTTCGCGGTGTACTTGCCTGATAATGGGAAGGTCTATATGATAGCCGTCAATGAGGCCCCAAGGAGCTCTGATATGACGTTGCGGTTCAAGAGCGCGGGGCTAGTACGCGGGAACCATAAGAAGACGTATACTGTACCCTATGAGGAAATCAACGACCCTCGGTTCCATTGGGCAGAAGATTACGAGATTTAGGATGGGCGGAGAGGGTGGGAGTCGAACCCACGGAAGAGTTTCCCCTTCACCTATTTAGCAAACAGGCGCACTAGGCCACTATGCGACCTCTCCGTATGACTGCGAATGTATTATGCCATAGATGGGTACGCCTGTCAATCTCTTTTTCGGACCCTTGACAATGTGCCATGCGCAAGGAATACTTCTCTCATAAGTTAGTAAACGTTAATTAACTACAAAAAAGAAAGCTACCAATATGTTGAGAGAGCAGCACCCTCAACCAGAAAAACGCGTACGGCTGCGCGGTGAAGAGCGGCGCGCGTTGATCTTGCAGAGCGCCAAACGGGTCTTCGCGCGTTCCACCTATGCGGAGGCGAGTGTGGGCGACCTGGCCCGCGAGAGCGAGATAACCGAGCCCATGCTCTATAAACATTTCGGGAGCAAGAAGGGTCTCTTCCTGGCGGTACTCAGGGAATTTGGCGCGCAGTTTCTTGAGACCCTGCACAAACGCATCGCCGACCGGGCCGAGAAGGATGTGTTGGATGCACTCGAACAGGTCGTCCAGGACTATACTGCTGCGGTCAAAGCCGATCCTGAGATCCAGCGCGTTCTCTTTCAGGCAGTGATTGAATCGGCTGATCCCGAGATCGCACGCCTGATTCGGCATTTGGGCAAGGTGCCCGGGCTAAACTATGCCTTCGCTGAAGCAGCGATTCGCCAGTTGCGGGAGGTGGGTGCACGCATTCTGGCAGGGACGGATGCACCGATGCCTGGAACGGTGCATGGAGTCAGCCTGCATCGTGAGTTGGAGTTGTTGGTTCACGCCGGACTTACTCCGATGGAAGCCCTTGCTGCCGCCACGTCTCTCCCGGCAGATGCCTTCGGCTTACATGATCGTGGTCGCATTGCTCCCGGGTTGCGCGCCGATTTGCTGCTGGTGGAGGGAGATCCTGGCAGCGATATTCTGGCGACTCGCTATATTCGTGGGGTCTGGAAGCGAGGGAAGCCAGTAGATAGGTCAGCGTATCGTGCTCGGCTTGTCCAACCAGAGAAGACAGGGCTAAATAAAAGTGCTAATTCGCCGTCACAGTCCGGTTACAAGGGTTACAAGTGATACAAGTGATACAAATGTTACAACACTTTCTCTGCGTCCGGGCATTGCTCAACACATTCACTCATCTCTAGCGATCTTCGTTCTTTTGCTCCTCTACTGTCTGGCCTTTCTGGCTATACTGCCTGATCATTTCTTGTAAAGAGGGGTCGTTGAGGTCAGAGCCTGCCTGAGAGGAGTTCCGCTCATCGTACGCACCCGCTTGCGAGTCGCTGGGGCTCATAGCTTGCAATCTGACTGGCTTGCCTGGCAGAGGTTTTGCAGGCGCATCAGTAGTCCAGGCGTAGCTAGCAGGGCTGGTGGATGGGAACTGGTCGTAATTGTTGGCCGGAGCAACAAAGGCTGTAGGAGGAGTGATAGCATTGGATGGGCTGGTTGTTGGTGTAAAACCACTGTTCGCAGCAAAATAACCATCGTTGGTTGGAGCGAAGCTGCCAGTAGTGCTATTGGGTTGGGCAAAAGTACCTGTGTTAGGAGTCGGAGCAGACCATCCGCTGCCCGGCGCGGGATTCCAGGCCGAAGTGACAGCATCGTGTCCCCAGGATGACGGATTTGTGAATGCCAAATTGTTGGTGCCATCGTGCTGAAAGCTGCCGTTTGCGTAGGCATTGCCCGGCAGGGAATCGGTCCGCACTCGACTCCAGGGACCGGCTCCGCTCGAGGGCAACTTCGATGAACTCACTGGCAGCAATTTTTTGCGCAGGAAGTGCCACCCAACCAGGAGAACGGAGATTGCGGTGATGCAAGCTGCTAAGCCAATGCCCAGAGCAAGCACTGGGAAGCCGCTGCTCTGCTGGTCTTGTGAGGTATTTTGTGCGCTGCCGGTCGATGAAGTGGGTGGTGTTTGACTCGAGCTTGAATCCTGTGTAGCAGCCGCCGTAACGGTTGCAGTTGTGCCATGTGTGGCACTGGCAGTCGCGGTAGATGTGGAGGTAGGAGATGATGACAGGGTTGCAGTGGAGGTTGGTGAGGTAGTTGATGCTGGCGAGGCGGTGGAAGTTGCTGAGGCTTTTGGCGTTGGCGAAGGGGTAGGAGAGGGAGTAGAGGTTGTAGTAGAGGTAGGAGAGGGAGTAGAGGTCGTGGTGGGGGTAGGAGTGCTCGTCGTAGTGGAGGTAGGAGAAGGAGTCGTCGTAGTAGTAGTCGTAGGGGTAGCAGTAGAGGTCGTGGAGGCAGTAGGAGACGGTGTATTCGTCGTGGTTGGGGTAGAGGTATCTTTGGGGGACAGGTTACCTCGTGTAGCTGATGTTGTGTATGAAACCGAAGGAGCAGCGAGAGCACGCGAGCTGTTAAGAACAGCAAGCAACCCGGCGAGCGAAAATAAGAGCAATGTAATTGAAAATACTCCTGCAAAAGCCCATGTCGCGGTTAGCTTGTTACACATACAGAAATTCAATCGCCGGGTCTTATACGAACCTGCATCCAGGTTATTTTTCATCTTCGCATCCTTCGACAGGCATGATAGCAACTCACAAGGTAGTATCTTGGAATGCGAGCCTGCAACGCACTTCGTGCTACGCTTCGCGTCAGCAGGCTCGAAAGGTAGACTGATCTTATTCCGACCGGCAACGGACTGCGTCCTGGCTTCGCCCAGCCGGTCGGAAAGGTAGTATGTGTCACTGGCGAGATGGTGGCCTTTCATCCCCATGCTGTCCTGGCACGGCAAACAAACCTATCTGAGCCTGTCTTTTCATGGCCTCTAGCGTGGGATCATAGGGAACCAGTACGGGCTTGCCGGTATCAACACTTCCTCCAACGGATTGTTGCAGCAGTTGCGTATAAGGCGTGAATGGCAATGGTTTTGTTGAAGGCGGCGCTGCTTTGGTGCCTCCATGTGGTGCCCCATTATTCGTCGAAACCGCCTGCCCACCATTCACAGGTGGCGCTACCCAGGCGGAGGCGGGTGAGAACTGTCCAGGCATACCGTTCCCCAAAGGTGGGCTAGCACTCAGCCCATTCTGCCGGGGCGATACACCATTCGTGTTGAGTCCAACTGCAGGAGTTGCTCGCCTGATCATTTTCCTGGAGTGCGCTTTTTTGTGCCTGATCAGCAAAACAATTGCGAGTAGAACGATCAGAAGAACCAGGGAGCCAATGACTCCTGCGATAAGCAATACACTGCCCGGTTGATTTAGAGGGGTAGTCCCACCCGTGTTGCTTGAATCATTGGAAGTTGTATTTAAAACAGGTGTCTGGCTTGTGGTGGGATTCTGTGTCGCTGCTGGTGTCGTGGATCCGACAGTTGGTGTGGTACCCTTAGTTGCGGCAGCCGTAGGAGAGATCGTTGGAGTTGAGGTTGCCTGCTGCCCCGCTGTCAGTGTCGTAGGGGTGATGGAGATTTGCGGCGCTGAACCCTGTGCTGTAGCAGGTGTTGCGGCAAAGAACAATGCTGCAAGGGACAGCAGCATTGCGGCAACAATCGGAATACTACCTTTCGAGCCTGCTGACGCGAAGCGTAGCACGAAGTGCGTTGCAGGCTCGCATTCCAAGGTTCTACTAGTAAACCTCGCACAGTGTTTCATGACGCAATTCCTTAGCTACGTGCTTTATTGGCGGCAAACACGTAAAGGCCACCATCGCGGTCGCCTGATATATTCCCCCATAGCCCAAGTGTAAGACGGATGAGTTTCTACGTCAAGGCAGGGGTAAATATGTACTACCTCCGAAAATCATCCAAAAGCCCGTTTATTGGGAATAGATGTGTGCGGGAACATTATAGGGCAACCAGCGACAAGGATTTATTTTTCGGTTGCCCGGGTGTTGGATGGGTGCGAAGAAATATCTGTAGTGAAAGAAACATCCTATGCAGACAGATACCTGGTTGACCGAGGAGGCCGCTTATCCCGAGCAATGCCCTTTATGTAGCCGACCATTGAAAAATGGATCAACCACTTGCTATGCCTGTGGCTTCACAACGAATCCTCCTGAGGGTTCGTCAGTATGGATTGATCCTGCTGTCTATGAATCCCCCCTGCCTTCATCAGAGGGAGAGCCTTCGCAGGACAAGCAGCAAATCGAAGGGCGCTATCTTGGGATCTTGCCACAGCCAAAATGGCAGCGCAATCCACCTACTCCCATTCCAGCGCGTGCTTCTGCGCAACCGGCCAATGCTGTACCCGGCTCAGTCGTGATGCCGAATCGAGTTGGTAAAGGCCAGAAAAACTCCACGGCTGGCAAAACGAAACAACGGCAGGATCCAATACATTCTGGAGCGGAAAGCTCGACGCTCGTCAATACTCAGAGAACCTCACCCGTCTGGCAATATGAATCGTCTAATTTTCAGGCTGAGAGCAGCCTGCCGGCGCTCTCGCTATTGGTGTCTGAAACGCCTACGCAGCCCGAAGTGGAAGCAGGTGCCAAGACGACACGCCGGCTGCCTCGCGTTGACGAGATTGACACTGCCCCTCCTCAGCCCTCCAGGATGCTGGTTCCTGTCACTTCTCAATCAAATGTGGCGGCCTTGAGTGGACCGGGCAGGACGAGTATCGATTCCCAGCAGACCAAAGGCAGTGATCCAGTTTCATGGACAGCGGGTGCGGCATCCCAATCATCCTATGCACAACTGATTTCCGCGCGTGGAAAGCGCAAGAAGGGCCGGCATGGGATTTCGCTCAATCCACTTGATCGCGTGCGCTGGTGGCTTTTACGACCTGGACGTATCGAATTTGTATTATGGCTGGGGGGCACGATTCTACTTGTCGGCGTTACCTGCGTGCTTTTGCTGGTAAGCGCGTATAGTTTTGATTGGCTTGCTCCTAGATCAGCTGGTATAACATCCTCAAGCATTTCCGGAACCGCCACGCAGGCGCGACAAGGGGCAACAACAGTATCCACGGCTCATCGTACAGGATCGCAGAAGAGCAAGCAAGTTCCTGCCCCCGTGAGCACTGGGACACAGAACACCCCGGTGCCCACTGCGCCTCCAGGAGTAACGCCGACAGCAACTCCTATTATTACAGGTACTCAGCCCACAGGAGCCGGACAAACACCAGTCAGCAGTCCTACTCCTGGCAGAACGCCGACGCCGACACCGACACCGGGGACGACGCCGACGCCGACACCGGGAACAACGCCGACACCGACGCCAGGAACAACGCCGACAGCGGGGACGACG
>Ga0207646_10005172_pt1 | contig 13799 bp, 10 predicted proteins | sample KBSK5502metaG_FD_184343 | JGI IMG/M metagenome (GOLD analysis project Ga0207646, IMG submission 184343) | Corn, switchgrass and miscanthus rhizosphere microbial communities from Kellogg Biological Station, Michigan, USA - KBS K5-50-2 metaG... | ecosystem: Host-associated > Plants > Roots >... | reverse complement strand
GGGTGTGTCGGGAAAACCGACGAGTAGATGCTGGATATGTGCAAAGGACTTGAGGGGGAATGTACCGGTGAGGACCACTTTGCCGGTGGGTAACTTGACCGTTCCTTGTTCCAGGGTGATCTCGAACTTATCCCCTGCACTGAGGAGATTCGTGCCAACCTGCCCATTGCTGCTATTCCCGGCATAGTGGAGTGTAAAGGACTGGCCCTGTGACCTCAATGCTCCTAACGCTGTGACCTCTTCACTCTGGTTATCGATGAGCCAGGCAGCATACTGAGAGCCAGCGGGAGGGTCTTCCAGGCCAGGGGCAACGATGCTGAGGGTATCAGTATGCCCCAGTGGTCCATTCTGACCGTCAAAGAATATCACCTGTCCCGCGGTACCAGGCGCCCCACTGCCATTGTGTGAGAGCAACGTGATGCCGATGGCGCTACTTGCAGCAACGAGTAGTATAATCAGAGCAGCGATCAGGATGGTATGTCGTACATGCTTACGCTGGAATCTCTGTTGCAACGCTGTGCGGCGAGCATTACGCTGCACAAGAGAATCTGATGCTTGGATAGGAGACCGGGTGTGCGAGATAGGCGTCTGGAATTCTGAACGTTGCGGACCGGGATCGCGTTCGACGATGCTCGACCCGTTAAAGTTCCGCTCAAGTTCTGAAACCTGGACGTCTTGCAGTGACGCCACTTCATCGAGCGGTTGCTGGTACTGCGTGGCAGGTGATGAGGGAAGGACAAACGGCACGCGCGTCCTATTGCCGGGAATCACATTCCGGTGATAGGCATTGGCAAGCGCCCCTGGGTGGCGGAAGCGCTGCGCCGGGTCCTTGGCCAGGGCACGGGCAATGATGCTATAGAGGCCTGCGGGCAGGTCACTGCGCCACTGGCTGAGCGGCGGAACGGGAGCGTACAAATGCTGCTGGGCGATTTCGTCCGGTGTGTTGCCCACAAATACTGGAGAGCCGGTCAGCATATGGAAAAGGACCGCCCCAAGCGCGTACACATCGGTGTAGGTACCGACAGGCTTACCGAGCAATTGCTCTGGCGAGTACACTTCGCTCCCCACGTGGAGCAGATCCGCTTGCGTGTCCTGTCTATTCAAGATGAGCAGGCCGATTACGCCAAAGTCCGCAACGGCCACTTGCCCATCGAGCCGGATGAAAATGCAGTCAACCGAGAGGCTGCCATGCAGCACAGCATGCTGGTGGGCGTATTCCAAAGTAGCGGTGACCTGATCCAGGTAGCGGCCGACTGTTAAAACATCCAGGGGTCCGCTCTTGGTAAGGCGAGTATGCAGCGATCTCATAGCGATATGTGGTGAGACCAGGTAAGGGATACCATGATAGATCCCGAAGTCCAGGAGAGGAAGGATGTAGGGGTGTTGAAGAGCGGCAATCTGGCTGGCCTGGTTTTGAAAGCGTTCGAGGTAGTCGTCGCGATAACTTGCTGCGAGGTTTGTTGGGCCGACCAGGAAGCGAAATTGGTATGCAGTCGCTGCTGCATCGGTACGAGCGAGAAAGACAGGACCTATCTTGCTCTGTCCGATGAACTGTTCCAGGCGATAGTTCCCAAGCGTCGTCCCGGTTAGCTGATCAAACGTATACCCAACCGTCATGTCCTTTTACCCTCACTACACTCATTACACCTATCGATGTAAATATTTCTGCCAACGATATAACTATCCAGGTTCTACGTCCTTTGGAGTGAAACGCGAAACGAATATTTATGGATATATGTGATACTTTAGATGGTACAGATGAGTATTACGCTTACGATCAAACCCTGCCATTCTAATCTATTATACTTTCTCTCTTTCTCCTACACCTCTCATACCTACTCCAGCATGACCCAAATTGGCTATATACGGAGAAGCACATGTCAAAAAACAACGAGTAGTTTGCGAGTGGGAGAGAGTGGGTGCGGTGTTCAATCGCTTCCCGGCTGCTTGTGCCAGGAGGAGGTTATTGCAGTCAGCCAGGCCTGATCGCGATTCCCAAGTAGCGCACTGCGAGCCTCCATCACGACCTGCTCGGGTACTCCAGGCCGTCCACGTGCCCAGAGCCTGCGTATTGTCAACACGCGCGTTATCAAAATATCTACTATAGGCTGGAAGCCAACAAGGGCCACGCCGCTTTGAGAGGGCAGATTATCTGCATCTGTGCCAATCCATACGCGGCGCAGTCCTTCGCTTCGTAATTCGTTAAGCATGTATGCCAGCAGTGCAGGATAGAGACGCTGTCCACGATACGCAGGTAACGTCGCACAGTCCCAGATGTAGGCTTCACCTGCTTGCAGGCGAATGTTCAAACCTAACTCGCCAATTCTCTCTTCATCAAAGGTCACCCAGCCGTATGTGGCAAGCTTGCCCTCGACCTTGCCGGCATAACAGCGCTTTCTGTTGGCGAAACGTTGAAGTACTACGGTAGAGTTGTCGAGCTCCATTGCCCGGGTTAATGTTGATGCTGCCTCCGGCCCGACGCGTTGGAAGGCTGTCGCAATACGAGGTGCGACACTGGCCAGTGATGATTCATCAAGGTTCAATACCCAGAAGATACCCAGGTGTTGCGAACCAGGCTCGGAGGCACCTATCATGTCGACTGCAATCTCCGCGATATTCTTATATTCTGAAGAACATATGCCGGACCTGGTCGATCACCTTGGGATCACCACTTGTCTCTCCGCCTGGAAAGCGCTGGAACGTGGTGAGTACAAAGTCTGATGCATTTTTGAAGTGGAAAAGAGCTTGCACGCCATCAAGGTTGTCGGCTGGCGCGTAGCTATATGTGCCATCCTTCACTCGTACACGCCATTGACCGCCCCACTCACCATCGACCTTGACACCGAACTCAATATCCAGATCTTTGACCGATTCCTGGTCCACCGTAACCTGCATGAGGATGAACATGTAGGGGACGAGTACGCCTGCTGTCCGCTCGTCCAGCCTGGCGTCTTTCTGCCCCAGGCCCCACTTCATATCCCAGGTATGTACACCATAGTCCATGACGTGGAAAGCCGGGTAGAAGAGCGTTGGCAGCGGACCCATGTACGGATGGGTGACGTTGAAGCCTCCCCATTCTTCAGCCGTCAGGCCATCGAAAATAGCGAGCATCCTGTCCGAATCAGCCTTGAGCCGGGCGATTGCTTCTTCACGAGGCAGGCTGCGGAATGACTGGGCCTCCTGGTTGAGCCGTTCGCCCATAATCAGTAGGCCGAGCGCACCTGCCGGTTCGCCCTGACGAGCGATGTCCCAACGCGACAGGTAGCCTTCGGTCACATCAATCATGTGGCCGACGATATCGCGCACCTCCCATTCGGTGCAGCGGGTCTGCACATTCCAGTTTTCAGGGTCGTCAACGACGTCGAAAAAATTGATGCGCTCGGTGCGCACTACGTCAAGCACAGTATCCTTGCCGCTGTAATCCCCGCTGTAATCCATTGAATTGATGGCCATAGTGATCTCCTTTAGTTTTGTGTACAATACACTCTTTTTGGTACAGTATAAAGTGTACGGGGTGAGCGTCACCGGAACGTCACTGTACTTTTCTACACCGCACCCGTCCCTACGGGAATAGTTTGAAGTTCTGCACGGGCATCAAAGGCGGCGAGCGTATTACGAGCTTCGGCAAGAAGTGTATGTGCCTGGTGGGAACCTGGCCCATAGAGGAGTGCACTTTCGCCCCATGCAGCCCTGGTACGTGCGATTTCTAAGGGGAAGTCGAGGCTTGATGCGCGTTTCAGCGTGTTGGCGAAGAGGGCGTTGGCGCCTTGCCAGTCGTTGCGCATAGCCAGAAGACGGGCGTGTAGACGTTCACCCTGCAGGAGTAAGAGCCGGCGATCGTGCGCTCGCGCTGTCTCAAGTGCTGCATCAAGGTGAGACGCAGCTTCGCTTATATGCCCACGTATAAGCAGCGTCTCTGCCAGCCAGAGCCGGACGCGCGCCTGTAAATGCCAATAGCCCCGTGCAGTGATGAGTGTGAGCGCCTCCGCGAGCAGAGTGCTCGCTCCTTCGAGATCGCTCTGGCCCCGTGCAGCCAGTGCCAGTCCGGCCCGGTACCCTGCCTGTCGTTCGAGATTGCCCAACTCCTCTGCAAGTACGAGACCACGCTGGAATATCTCAGACGCTGCTGCCCACTCCCCCAGGTAGAGGTGAATTTCACCTTCCGTACTGTTAAGATGTAAGAGCGCGCCGAACATCTCGTACGTCTCGGCTAATTTTTTACCCTTTGCCAGCGCTCCCTGGGCGGCTTCGAGCTGGCCTAGCAGTAAACTATGATAGGCGAAATTGTTATGGGCGAGCGCGAGGAAATAGTGGACATGCGCGGCCTCGGCAGCGTGAGCCGCTTCTTGATACAGCTCTAGCGCGCGTCTCAGCTCTCCACGTTGCGCGGCCACATTGCCGAGTTCAAAGAGAGTCGCGCACAAATCGCTTGTATTGTCGATGTGCCGGTGAGCAGCGACCGCTTCTTGTAGGTGACGCTCGGCAGCGGGGAGATCGCTTCCCTCCATTGCCAGAGACGCGCCAAGCAGCCGGTGCCCGAGCGCAAGGAGCGCTATCCGCCGCGCATCTTCAGTGGGAATGTCGATTGCCAGGCCCGCCCTGGCCGCGGCTTCCGCGGCCAGGTAGTCGTTGGCCACGAGCGCGAGTTCGCTCAATGCAAAGTGAGCTGTGGCCTGAGCAGACGGATCGGCAAGCTTATTGGCAAGCTCGAGGCGCCGGTGATGCCAGAATGTAGCCTGCTCAAGTTGACCAAGCGACTGGTGCACCTGGCCCAGGGCCGAGGTGAGCCTGAGCATTTCAACCGTTGAGGCAGTCGGGGCGAGTAGATCGTACAGTTGATGGAGAAAATCTGCGGTCTGCGCGTTAGCGTTGTCTTGAGCCAGCTCATCCAGCACTTGCAGGCCGAGGCGCCGTGCCCGCTCGATGTCTTTACCAGCCACGGCATGCAAGGCAATCTGGCGCAGTGGAAATTCTTGTTGCAGTAGCGGGCAACTATCGAGGATGCCGGCCAGTTGGCGATGAATCACCTGGCGGCGCACATGGCTGATGGAATGTATGAGTGCCTCTTGTAACAGGTTGTGGGGTAAGCCAAAGATGTCAGTGGCAGTTTCGATTAACAATCCCCTCGCTACCAGGTCTTCAATAGCAGGCAAGAGTTGATCGTCCTGGAAGCCGGGTAAATCACGCAGTAGTACGAACGGGAGCGGCTGGTTGGCGATGGCCAGCATGTCGAGCAGGGAGCGTGCAGTGGGCGCGAGGTCGGCTAAACGCCACGTGACAAGATCGTGGGTGGTTTCCGGCAATGTATAGGGCGCGCGCCAGCGCAGCCATCGACCTACGTCGAGTCGCAGGCCATCTCCACTGGGCGTCAGAATGGCTTCGGCCTGCAACTGGGCAATAATTTCCGTCAGGATGAAAGGGCTGCCACCCGACCGCTCATATAACCATACTGCCAGTGTGGTATCGGCCCAATGGCCGGAAGCCGGGTCGATGCCTAAGACTGAAGTGAGTGACATTACGTCCTCTAATGTCAAAGGGGAAAGTGAGAAGAGATGGAAGTCGCCGCGCCGGCGGCCTAGTGTGACGAGGCGCTGCAAGTCGGAGATGGTTTCAGAGCGTTGAACGGTCCCCACCAACAGTAGCGGCAGGTTACGCAGTCGCGTGGCAAGGGAGCAGAAGAGGTGGAGCGTCGCATTGTTTGCCCAGTGCAGATCATCGAGGGTGAGCAGCAGCGGGGTGTGGCGAGCAAGCAAACGCAGGGCCTGAAGGACACGCCAGGGGAATTGTCCCGGCTCACCTGGAGCACCTTCACGAGGCGCTGAGAGGAGATCGGTCAAATCACCCGGTTGGGCACTTTGGAAGGCTTCAAGGAAAGGGCCGTAAGAGAGCAAATCATCGAAAGGCGAACAGGAGCCTTGCAAAATGATCCAGGGCGGCGAACCTCCTACTAATGCGCTGATCAGTTCCTCCAGCAGACGACTTTTACCGATACCATCTTCGCCCTGCAATAAGACTGTGACACCCTGGCCCGCGATTGGATCCCGGCTGATAGCGAGCAGTTTCTCAAGCAGGCTGTCGCGCCCGGTGAAAGGCAATGCCTGTGGAGTGTGCACGGACACACGCGTCTCCTTTTTGGCCCTGGATGTTGTACCGCGCCTTGCTCTGAGCGCCGTGGAAAGCAGAGCCTGGGTTTTAGAGGAGGGCCTGAGGCCGAGTTCCTGCCCCAACTCCGTCTCGAACTGGCGATACTGGTGCAAGGCCTGCCCAATCGCTCCTGTACGCACGTACAAACTTATTAACCGCTGCTGTGCTTCCTCGGACAACGGATCGACCAGGACGAGGCGCTGTACCCATACAATCGCCTCATTCCATGCCTGTCGATGTTCGGCCCAGGCTGCCAGGCGTTGCAGCGTGGAGAGATAGGCCTGCCTCAGTTCGCTCTCCTCAAAGCGCACCCACTCCTCGAATAACGGCGCATCGGCAACGGCAAAGCCTTGCAACAATGGGCCACGGTAGAGGGAGGCGGCTTCGGCCAATGCGCTCTCGCTTCCCTGCTTCAGGAATCGATGAAAGAGGGCAATGTCAGATGCATCATCATCTAGCCTGAGGTAGACCAGGTCACCGTCACCAACAAGCGCCTCACCTGCACCTTGATCATGCAGAGCCTGGCGGATACGGTAAAGGCTCGAGCGCAGAGAGTGGCGTGCGTTGCTCTCGGGAGACTCGCTCCAAAGCAAAGTGGCGAGGTGATCGCGCGTATGGGGTCGCCCGGTTGCGGCCAGGTAGTAGAGGAGGGCTCTCGCTTTCTGATGATGCAATACCAGGGGTGCTCCTGCAAGCCGTGCCTCTGGTGCACCAAACAGGTGTATTGTCAGTTTAACTGTGGCGTCAGCCATCATGCTCCCTCGAGATGACGATGGGCGGCAATTGAAAATGTGCCCTTCTCAGAAGTATATCACCTGCGTATCCTGATTAACAGTAAAACGAACAAGCGATCAGAACAGGGCTTCGCAAAAGTCGCTCTGATTGGCAGCAAGCCCCCCACCCCAGATGAATAAAAGAGCGTGTTGCCGCTGTGGCGCGGTCGCGCCACAGCGGCAACACGCTCTTTTACTCTTTTTTGGGGCGGGGAGGGGAAGAGGAAAAAGACGTTTGAGAAGCCCTGATCAACCAAGTCATCCATATAGACAGAGACCCCATAGCATGCTAAACTTAGAGAAATCGTAGCATGTGAGTCGAAAGGACGACCAGGAGATGGCTGATATGGAAACAGCGGTCCACGCCAAACCACTCTCTGTGCGTTGGGGACAGTTGATCAAAGCCACTAATGGACAGTTCATACGGTCGCTCTGGAAGAGCGGCCTCTTGATCCTCGCGCTCACAGGGCTGTTCGTCACCTATCTGCTCCTCAAACCTGGTGGACCTGGACCGGTGACGTTTGTTGACAATGTAATCCAAGGTCTCCTCGAAGGGGTGGGCTTGATGCTGGCACTCCCGGTCTTCTTGCAGGGTATTGGTCGAACCGGCCGGTCCCCCACCTCGTTCGCAGAGCGAGTGGCTCCGGCCAGGACCGGCCAGCGGTGGGTGCCCCTCCTGCTCAGTCTCGGTATTCTAAGCTATATCATTGGACAGTTTCTCTGGACGTACAACGAGAACGTCCTGCAACTCCCAGCAAAAGATCTCTTTCCTACCTGGGCAGACGCCGGCTTTCTGGGCTCCTATCCTTTTGTGCTACTTGCTCTGCTGCAGCTGCCTACCCGGCCGCTCCCTGCTAATACACGCACACGCATCGTGCTCGACAGCCTGCTGATCATGGTGGGGGTGACCACGTTTAGCTGGTATTTCATACTCGGTCCGACCATCATGCAAGGAGCCGACACGGTGTTGGCGCAGGTCATCGCTACTGCCTATCCCTTTATGACGCTCGTACTGATCTTCTGCCTCCTGCTACTTGTTATCGACTCCCATGACCACGCAATCCGGCCAGTTGCGCTCATCCTCGCACTTGCATTCATCATTATTGTGACCACGGATAGCATCTATCTCTACCAGCAACTTCACAAAGCGTATGCCACAGGAACGATACTGGATGTGGGATGGCCTTTGGGTTATATGCTGGTCGGTCTGGGTGCCCGGGCTTTGCGTGTTGTTATAGCTTCCAGGCCCCTTTCCGCTCCTCTAGCAGCAGAGTATGGTCTTTCAGATGAAAGGGTTGACAAGCGGTCATCTACGTCATTGTTATGGCAATCCTTGCTGCCTTACTTGTTTGTACCGGCTCTCATCGGCCTTCTGGGTTACACGATAGCCACTGATAAAATGAGTCCTCTGGAATGGGGGGTGTTTCTAGGAACGTCGATATTCATAGTACTGCTGATTTTGCGGCAGATCTTTACCATTCGAGCGGCTATCAGCCAGAACCAGAGACTGTGGGAGATGCACGAACAGATGGTTAAAGCGGAGCTGGCGCGCGAAAAGGCCGAACGCATCAGAGCGGAACGTGTCCTCGCGCTTAATGATGCGCTCGCGGCGAGCCAGCAAGCCAAACCCCATGCACGCATCCTGGCACTCGGTCATTATCAGATTCGGGACAGCCAGGAGGTCTACTATAATGTCCACTATGGTGAAGAGGGAGGACACCCGGTCTTCAAATGCGAGTGCCCTCAATACCAGCAACAGGCAATCTGCCCCCATTCCCTGGCTGCCGCCGCCTTGTATAGCGTTTCAGACTCCCCGCAGCGCTAACCTGGCAATTGGTGCTGCGAGAGTTCCTCTTCTATCTGCCACCATGCATGTTGCTCTGCCTCATTGTAGCTCATGGGGTGTTTGTCAGCAGTTGCCTTTTTCAAGAGTGCTGTGATACGCTGCTGGAAGGTGGATAAGTACGATTTTTGCACCTGGAAGGATGGCATGATCTGGAGGGCGATACGCTCCCGTTCATAGAAGTCTTCTGGGCGAAAGGCAAGCATAAGCAGCGCGGCATAGTTTTGGATGAGTTCAAGCAGGCTAGGTGAACTAAAATAGTAGGGTTGGGTGCTTGCAACAAGGAGACAGCCTGCTACGCGGCCTGCATATAGGATAGGAACTGCAACTGCGCTGACCGCGTGTTCTGGCAGATGGCTTGGGAGACGTAGCTCTTCGTTGAGGTTCGCGATGATCTGCGCGTGGCCTGTGGAGACGACATACCCGGCCAATGACTCTGCGCCAAAGAACCTCGCCTGGAGTTCCATCTTTCCTCCCCGGGGGGGAGTTCCCTGTACCATGTACTCACGGAGACAACGGATGGTGTTCCCATAGCGTGGAGCCATACATTGAATGATGCTTATCTGCAAGCCGAGACGATCCGGGTCGAGCTGTTTGAGTGCCTCAGGCAACACAGTAGAACAGATGGACCAGAAGCGTTGCTCATCGGAGGTGGTGCTAAAGAGATCGAGGACGTGGGCGTAGAACGTGACCGGGATGCTGTTCACAGGTGCAGCTATAGACGTTGTAGAAAACCCATCGAATTCCTTAGCGATCAGAGGAAGTAGTATCGCACGCTGTTGAGGGAGAACTTCGAGCAAACGGCGCAGATTGTGTACACGCGGGATTGAATCGCCGCGCACCCAGCGCCCCAAAGTGATTACGTTGATATCTAGTGTATCAGCAATGCGTTGCTTTTCCTGAGGATCCTTGATGATCTCTGCGAGCAGGTCACGCCACGTTTGTGATTCTTCCATTTTCACTTTTTCCCGTGTACCGCCTTGAAATTGCAAATGGTGTGATTTATCTTAGCAGTAATCTACGTTGCATGTCAAGCCTAACCAGTGATTTATCAGGGCTGGTACAAACTCCCTTTTTGCCGCCTGCGGCGGCGGGAAGGAGGGATGAAGCGAGGACACCTCGCGCTCCGGCAAAGGGCTGTCGCCCTCTGCACTCCCACAAGCACTTTATGGTTTTCCTTTCCCGTTCCCATTTCCCTTCTCGTTCCCAACATGATTACTGCTGCCATTCCCGTGTTCGTTTGAGCTGCCTGGTGTAATGACGGTTGTCTGAGCAGCAGTTTCGTCCGGGTTCAAGATGCCTATACTATGGGGATGCTGGTTACCGACCCAATGTGCCACAAAGACATACAAGCCGTTTTGGAAGGAGCCGCGAACCTGCACCAGGCGATTATCCACCAGCAATTGCGCTCCTGGCTGTATGTCGTCACCGGAGATGCTGACGGTGGTTTGCTCATTGGGATGTACGGGTAGGACAATAACAGCGCTCGTGAGTCGCGGTACAGTATCGCCCAAACGCCCCAGTTCATCAGTTGTCACCAGGCGTTCCGGTAAAGCAAGGTGGGGCAAGAATTCGCGTAATGTGTGACGCGTATCTGCTTTGAATGCAGCCAACTCGATTACCATGCGATCATGGTCCGCTCCGGCAGCGAGGGTATTAATGGCTCTCGAAGCGGCTGTGATCTGTTGATCTAGCTCCGTAAGCGCTTTGCGGTATGCCTCTGCGTGCGCTGAGTTGGCGAGACTAGCAAGCGAGTTAAGTCGATCCCGGGCAAATTGCAGTTCCAATTCGGTCTGCTTTTCCGGCGAGTTCGCGAGTGAGATCTGCACTTGTCGTTCCCAGCGTGTCACAGCATAGAGCGGGTTATTGGGATTCGTCACCTGCGCAGCGACTGCCAGCACTCCTGTTCCTAGCAGGAGCAGTAGACAAAGGCTGAGTGCCAAGCCAAAAACAGGATGCACACGCAGCAGGCGCGGGAACCACCAGCTACTTCCAGGCCGCTCCAGGCGCAACGCTGCATTGCGCACCAGGATGCGCTGCTCCAACTGCCGGGCAAAGTCTGGGTCGGCCTGCAAGGGACGTGCTGATTGCAAGCGCAGCGCGAGAGCCACTAACTCATCCACCTCTGGGTCCCGATTGGGGGCATGTTCAGGTGACAGGAGCCGGTCAGGTGGCTCCTCACCCTGCCAGGACCACACAGTTCGTCGCTCAAGCCGGTCATTGAGACGTTCGGGAAGTGATTTCATGGAGCATCCTCCTTCCGGCGTGTATGGATTTGCAATGCATGCTCAGGTGAACGTTCTTTCCCGAGTAAGCGCTGTAAGCTCTGCAGTGCACGAAATTGTAACGCTTTGATGGCGTTGGCTTTTTTCCCAAGCATGCGCGCCACGGTATCCACGTCATATCCTAGAATTAGTCGGCCAATCAGCACCTGGCGCTGCTCTTCCGTCAGCGTATTGATCGCTTTGACCACGGTATCCCATTCATCACGTGCTTCTGCCCGCTGCGCCGGGTCGCTAGCAGGATTACTCGCGGGGATCACCCAGTTTTCCCCAGGCGCTTCCTCTTCCCAATCCGCGGGTTCGAGCGGGACAAACGTTGGCTGATGCTCGCGCTTGCGGTAATAGCCGGCGACGGTGACACGTGCGATCTGGAGAATCCAGGCGACAAGGCCTGCCTTATCGCTGGCCCGCAGGCGGCTGATGCCTTCCACCATCTTCACAAACACTTCGGAGGTCAGGTCTTCCGCCGTGGCACGATCAGGCACGCGGGCAGCAATATAGCCGAATACCGCGGGGAGCAGCAGGCGATAGAGCGCGCTCAGTGCCTCGGGCTCCCCGCGTCGCGCACGGTCAAGTTGACCGTCGATAGCCTCCATATTGTTGATGGCCTCCATGAGATGGAAAGGTCTCTCTGAGAGAGTTGCAATTTTGCTTATTGTAGTTACGGGTAAACGAAAAGACAACCGGCATGGCCTATTTGTCCACCCAAAAGGTATAAGCCGTAACCAATGGCTGGCAAAATACAACTATCCCCCTGAGCATGGCATATATAAGGCAAATCTCGCCTTCATAGAAGCTGTGTGATTTCATTCACTATTTAGGAGGCACGTATGAAGTTCATTCGTTTGTTCAGAAAAAAGCTTGTGGCAGTTGCGCTGGCCGGCATTTTCGTCGTCGTCGGAGCGACTGCGGTGTTCGCAGCGACGCCGGCTGGACAGAGCGTGGTCCACACTATCACCGGCTCGGCACACGCTACGGGCACGCCGGACTCAGAACGTCACAAGAATGATACCCAAGCTGACAACGCGCATGCTAACAACCAGGCCAATAGCGGCAACAAGAGTAACTGCCCCGGACTCCCTGATGCGCAGCGGCTGGCAGCGCAGTTTTCCCTGAATACCAGCAGCCAGAGTAACGACATCCAGGCCATTTGTTCGTTACACGAGGGGACTTTCAAGGGCACCACGCCCAACGGGGCCGTGGTTGCTTCCAGCCGGGTCTTTGGCTTTGGCGAGATCGATGAACTGCTCACTTATGCACAACACCTGGCAGGTGGCAAGCTGACCAGTGCCAACGCGCAAGGCTTTCTGGCGGAATCGATCCGAAGTTGTGGAACGACCCCGTTAGATACCTGCCTGAAAACGAACGTCCCGGGTTTCCAACCGGGGAATAGCAATGATGGCAGCCATGAGAGTGGAGGAGGCCATGGGAAGCCAAGCAGTACACCTACTCCTCATCACTAACCTGAGAGCCTGTTCGCCTCTCCACGCGGCAGGGTATGCTCATTGCCAGTTATAGGTACTAGGAGGAATCACATGTTTATCACTGGACTCGGCGCGGTCTTCTTCGGTCTCGTGATCGGTTGGATCTCGTATCGGATACTGCGGCTGTCAGCAGGCACCAATGTGCTATCAGCCATCGCTATCATCATAGCAGTTGTTGGTGGGGCAGCCGTCACCACCTTGCTTAAGGGCGATGTGGGGTTCGGTTGGTACGCGCTCGGCCTCGTTATTGGTTTTTTTGGCTACTTTGCCGTTGGACTGTTTCTGTATGGCAAAAAGGAGTTGCAGCTTTGGCTGTTGCCTCCCACGTCTGCTCCTATCAGCCCGCCAGCCTATCAGCCCGCCAGGCGCGAACCTTGAGGTGAAAGCCGGGTCATCTCCTGCACCACGGCGAGAACAGAAGAGCCTGGCGGGGTTTGCCCCCGCCAGGTCATCCAGGCAAAAATTTGACGGACACCCGCAAGAATGTATGTGCTTGAAGTAGACTTCAGAACAAGAAAAGGAAACCGATGGAATCACTGCGTACGATTATTGTTGACGAGCAGCCCCTCTTTCGCCAGGGTATTCGCTCTATACTGAATCAGATGGGTGGCTGTACAATCCTTGGTGAGCCGACCGAGGCCGCTGAGGTACTCGACTTAGTGAGGACGGGTAACCCTGATGTAGCGCTCATTGCTGACGGGCTCCGCTCTACTGATGCACTGGACCTCGTTCAGCAACTCCGTCAACTTGCGCCACGCATGGCGATGATCATCCTCACTCCTTCAGAAGATGAGGAGCGTCTCTTTCAGTGCCTCAAGGTCGGAGCAGCAGCCTACCTCACACGCGCTATTACTACTGAAGCACTGCAAGAGGCGGTCCGCAAGGTGAGTAAAGGCGAATACGTCATCACGGCTGATGTACTTGTGAAAACGCAAAAGGCCAAGCGCACCCTCACTTCGTCCCGCGAAGTGGTTGCGCGAGAGGCACATGCTACCACTGAGAAAGTTCTACCTGTTCCGCTGACCGGCCGCGAATTAGAGATGCTCGATTACATCGCACAAGGCTTGAGAAACAAAGACATCGCAAAAGTGCTGCAGATCAGCGATCAAACAGTGAAGAACCATATTACCTCCATTCTCAAGAAGTTAGCGGTGAAAGATCGTACGGCGGCAGTTGTGTATGCTATGGGTCATGGATGGATCAAAATGCACAAGGCTTAGGTGGCACTCTTAAGTTCTTTTGCGCTCCACGGCATTGTAGTATTGCGTTGCCT
>Ga0207646_10005171_pt1 | contig 13801 bp, 13 predicted proteins | sample KBSK5502metaG_FD_184343 | JGI IMG/M metagenome (GOLD analysis project Ga0207646, IMG submission 184343) | Corn, switchgrass and miscanthus rhizosphere microbial communities from Kellogg Biological Station, Michigan, USA - KBS K5-50-2 metaG... | ecosystem: Host-associated > Plants > Roots >... | reverse complement strand
CGCCCGAGCCTTCGAGGACCTCCGCGTTCGCCTGGTCGGCGCGCTGCGCCCGCTGGTCGCCGACCGCGAGCTGGTGATCGCGCACAACGTGCTGACGATGCCCTTCAACCTGCCCCTGGCCGCGGCGGTGGGGCAGCTGGGCAGGCCCGTCCTGGCCTGGACCCACGACCTGGCCTGGGTGAACGGCCGCTACGCGGCCTACCGCCGTCCAGGCCCTCCTTACGACCTCCTCTGCAGTGCCCAGCCGGGCGTGACCTACGTGGCCATCTCGGAGGTGCGGCGACGCCAGCTGCGCGAAGTGCTGGGCGTGGATGCCAAGGTGGTGCCGGACGGCCTCGACCTCGAGCGGTTCCTGGGCATCGGCCCGGCCACGCAGGAGCTGCTGGCCGCGGCCGGTCTTGCCGCTGCCGACCCGCTCGTCCTGGTGCCGCTGCGGGTAACGCGGCGCAAACGCCTGGAGCTGGCGATCGAGGCGGCCGGCCGCCTGCGGCAGCACCACCCCGACCTCCAGGTGGCGGTGAGCGGGCCGCTGGGCCCGCACAGCGACGACAACCGGCGCTACTGGTCCGAGCTTTTGGAGCTGCGCGCCCGGCTCCGGTTAGATGGTGTGGTGCGATTTCTCCACGAGCTGGCGCCCGAGGGCGGCCCGCACCCGGTCGGCGACGCCGTCATGGCCGAGCTGTTCCGGGTCGCGGACGTGGTGCTCCTGCCCAGCGAGTCCGAGGGCTTCGGGCTGCCCGTCCTGGAGGCCGCGGCCGTGCGGGCTCCGGTGGTCTGCGCCGACCTCGACGTGCTGCGCGAAGTCGGCGGCCCGGGGCTGCACCTGTTCCCGGCCGCCGGCGGCGCCGCCGAGGTCGCCGCGGCCGTGCAAGAGGCGCTCAGCTCGCCGGCGGCCGCCGGCCGGCGCCGGGTGGCGAGCACGTACACCTGGGATCGCATCCTGCCCCGCCTGGAGGCGGTCGTGGAGAGCGCCCTTGCCTGAGCGCCGCCCCCACGTCCTGGTGCCCATCCTGCGCGCCCAGGCCGCCCCGGCCCTGCTCCAGGTGGCGGACGCCATCCTGCGTCGGGAGGGCGGCGACGGCCACGTGCTGGGCGTCGTCGAGATCCCGCAGGGCAGGGAGATCGCGAAAAGCGTCACCGTGGCCCGCCGCTACCGGTCGCTCCTCCAGCGCATCACGGGTATGGAGCGGGCCGGCTTCGGGGTCCAGGTCAGGGTCGCCCACAACCTGGCCCAGGCCGTGCGCGAGGCCGTCTTCGAGAACGGCAGCACCCTGGTCGTCCTGGAGTGGCCGGGCCTCAACCGCCGCCGAGCCGACCGCCATCTCGAGGACCTGATCGCCGACCCGCCGGCCGACCTGATCCTGATCCGGCCAGGCGAGGACCCCGATCTCCACGGGGGCCGGATCCTGGTCCCGGTGCGGGGCGGGGCGTCGGCCGAGCTGGCGCTGCGCGCCGCGGCCGCGCTGGCCCGCCAGCGGCGGGCGCGCCTGACCGTGATGCACGTCTACGAGCCACGCACGCCCCCCGAGCGCCGGCGCGCCGAGTCGGCGGCTTTCCGGCACGCCCTCAAGGTTCTGGGCCGAGCGCGCGCCGACCTCCTGGAGGTGGAGTCGAACGCACCCGCGGCGGCCATCCGGGCCGAGGCCTCCCGCCACCGCATGGTGGTCTTCGGCGCCTACGCGGAGGCTGCGCGCTCCTCGGTGGTCGTCAGCCTCCGCCTGTCGGACACCGTGCGCCGGCTGCCGGGCACCGTGATCGTGGCCAAGAGCGCCCGCGCCGTGCAGCCGGTCTGGGACTACGAGTCGGCGCCCTCGCCGCTGTTGCGCTCGGCCGACCTCTCGACGGTGGTCGATCGCTGGTTCGCCGAGAACACGTTCCACTCGCGGGAGTTCAAGGACGTCGGCCGCCTGGTGGACCTGAAGCGGCAGCAGGGCCTGACCATCAGCCTTGGCCTGCCCACCCTCAACGAGGGCCAGACCATCGGCGGCATCCTCGAGGTCATGCGCCAGAACCTGGTCGAGGCCCACCCGCTGCTGGACGAGATCGTGGTCGTGGACAGCGGCTCGACCGACGACACCGCCGCCATCGCGCGTTCACTGGGCGTGCGCGTGCACCAGCACCCCGACATCCTTCCCGAGTACGGCAGCTTCCGGGGTAAGGGGGAGACGCTCTGGAAGTCGCTGCACCTGCTGGCCGGCGACATCGTGGCCTGGTGCGACACCGACATCTCCAACATCCACCCGCAGTTCGTCTACGGAACCATCGGCCCGCTCCTGGCCGACCCCCGCATCGGTTACGTCAAGGGTTTCTACCGGCGCCCGCTGCGCTTCGGCGGCGAGGAGCAGACCGCGGGCGGCGGCCGGGTCACCGAGCTCACGGCGCGGCCGGTCATCAACCTCTTCTACCCGGAGCTGTCGGGTCTCCTCCAGCCGCTCTCGGGCGAGTACGCGGGGCGCCGGGAGCTGCTGGAGCGGCTGCCCTTCTTCACCGGCTACGGCGTTGAGATCGGGCACCTGATCGACATCGTCGAGAACTTCGGGCTGAACCGGATCGCGCAGGTCGACCTGGGCGTGCGCATCCACCGCAACCAGGAGCTCTTCGACCTCTCCAAGATGGCCTTCGCGATCCTGCAGGTCGCCGTCAAGCGCCTCGGCGACCGCCACCGCATGCACCTCGTGGAGGAGGTCAACCGCTCCATGAAGCTGATCCACTACAACGAGGATCGCTTCTTCCTGGAGCTGCGCCAGATCGAGGACTGGGAACGGCCACCGATGGCCTCCCTACCCGAGTACCTGGCCCGCCGCCACCAGCTGCGGACGGCGGACCAGCAGGAGCAGAAGAACGGCGCCCGCAAGTCCGAGCAGCGCGCCATAGCCCAGGCCGGCCCAGCTCCCGACCGCGGTCCAGAGCCACCCGGCGGCCACGCTGGAGACGAGATCGCCCGCGCCGTTGACCGCGCCCAGGACGCCAAAGGCGGTCCCGGTGGCGTGCTCGGGCACCAGGGACCCCGTTAGGGACTGCTCGGTGGCGTCGACCAGCGGGCGGTAGATGCCCACCGGGATCGCCAGCAGGGCGACCGCCGGCACCCCGGTCCCCAAGAGCCCGACCAGGCAGGCCAACGCAAAGGCGGCGTAGGCGCCCGCCAGCACCTTCTGCTTGCCGAATCGGTCGGCCAGCCAGCCGCCCGGGAAGGACGCGGCCGCGCCCACGGCGTTGTGGGCCAGATAGAAGAGCACGGCGCCGCTGAGCGCGGCCGTCCGGCCGAGGCCGGGCGCCAGCATCTCGGCCGCCCGCAGGGTGAAGAAGGCAGGCGCGAAGTTGCCGGCGCCGTACACCGCCACCGCCGCGACCAGGCGGCGGAAGCCGGCGGGGAGCGCCTCGCGCACCGCCGGGCGTGGGGCAGCTCCCTTTCGAGGGTCGCGGGTCAGGATGCCGAAGAGGACGAAGCAGAGCAGGCCGGGGACCAGCGCGGCCCAGAACACGCTCCGGAAGCCGTGGCCGGTGCTGAGGAGCAGGAAGGCCATGCTCGGCCCGGCCAGCGCGCCCAGGGTGTCGAGGGCCTCGTGGAAGCCGAAGGCCTTGCCCAGATCCCGGCGATCCACCGAGCCAGCGAGCATGGAGCTGCGCACCGGCTGGCGGAGCCCCCGGCCCATCCAGGCGAGGCCGCGGGCCACCACCACCAGCGGCCAGGAGCTGATGGCCACCAGCGCTGCGAAGCCGGCCGCCGTGGTGGCGTACCCGCCCACCGCCAGGCTTCGGCGCCAGGCGATGCGGTCGCTGTACCAGCCGCTCCAGAGCCGGACCGCGGCGGAGGAGCCGTCGGCCACGCCTTCCACCACGCCCACCGCCAGCACCGGCGCGCCCAGCCCGGCGGTCAGGAAGAGCGGCAGCACCGCCAGAATGGATTCGTAGTTCCAGTCGGCCATCAGGTCGGCGAAGCCGATGGCCAGGACGTTGCGGTTGAGCCACGAACGCCTCTCCCCTTCAACCTCCCCCTGCGTCGCGGGGGGAGGCAAGGTGGGGGGTCCTACGCCAGCACCTCCATGGGCACCTGGCGCATGGGCCCGCCGTCCCGCTCGGCCAGGAAGGCGTTGCCGTCGACCACCTTCCCGTTCTCACAGGACACGATCACGTACACGGGTCCCGCCCAGGACCGCTCGGCGTCCGTGATAGAGGCCCTCGCCGGGTGGTCCGGATGGCTGTGGTAGTAGCCGAGCACGTCCAGGCCGACGGCGTCGGCCTCGCGCTGGATCCGGATCTGGTCGAGGGGGTCGATCTCGTAGCGGTCGTGGGCGCGGTCGGTGACGGTGTTGCGGGCGCGGCGCGCCTCGGTCACGCGGTCGCTCCCCGGCGGGCCCAGCAGGAGCCCGCAGATCTCATGGGGATAGCCCTCGGAGGCGTGTGTGTTCACCTGCTCGAGGGCGGCCTTCAGAATCTTCACCGCCGGCGGTAGAGGCCGGTCGAAAGGTAGCGGTCGCCGCCGTCCGGGAAGACCGTGACCACCACCCCCCTCTCCAGGCCGGACCGGGCCAGGCAGCCGATCGCCCAGAGCACCGCCCCGCTCGAGTGCCCGACCAGCAGTCCCTCGGTCCGCGCCAGCGACCGGGCCAGGTCGTACGCCGGCTCGGTGGGGGCGCCCCATACCTCGTCGGCCAGCGACCGGTCCCAGATCCCGGGCAGGATCGCGGTCGGCAGGTGCTTCAGGCCTTCGAGGCCGTGGAAGGCGTCGTCGGGCTGGACGGCGATGGTGCGGATCGAGGCGTCGTGCCGCTTGAGGCGGCCGGCGGTGCCCACAAACGTGCCGGTGGTGCCCAGCCCGGCCACGAAGTGCGTGACCCGGCCGTCGGTCTGCTCCAGGATCTCCACCCCGGTGCCGTCGTAGTGGGCGGCAGGGTTGGCGGGGTTGTTGTACTGGTCGGGGTAGAAGTAAGCCTCGGGGTCGGCGGCGATCAGCTCCCGGCAGCGCCGGATGGCGCCGTCCGAGCCCTCCATGCCGTCCGAGTACTCGATCTCGGCGCCGTAGGCCTGGACCAGCGCCTTGCGCTCGGCGCTCACGTTGTCCGGCATCACGAGCTGGACGCGATAGCCCTTGGCCGCGGCGACCATGGCGTAGGCGATGCCGGTGTTGCCTGAGGTGGAGTCGATGATCGTCTTCTCGGGGGTGAGCGCGCCCCGCCGTTCGCCGTCCTCGATCATGGCCAGGGCCGCCCGGTCCTTGACCGAGCCCCCGGGGTTGAACCACTCGGCCTTGGCGTAGACCTCCAGCCCCGGGAACTCCTTCTCGAACAGGCGCACGCGCAGGAGCGGCGTGTTGCCGATCAGGCCGGTGACGTCGCGGACGTCCGTGCGGGGGATCATCTGGTGTCAGTCTAGGAACCGCCGGTCGGCGCCTCAGGATTCCGCGGCCGGGACCACCTCGGCCAGCGTGCGCACCCGGACCAGCGGCGAGAAGAGCACCAGCACCATCGCACCCAGCGTGCCGGCCGCGGCCACCGCCAGCGCGAAGCGAGTCCCGAAAGCCTGGCCCAGCAGACCGCCGGTCAGGGCCCCGAAGGGCACCACGCCCTGGGAGACGACGCTGATGGTGCCGCCCACGCGGCCCAGCAGGTGGTCGGGTGTAATGGCCTGCCGGAGGCTGCCGATGTTGACATTGGCGACCATGCTGCCGGTGTTCAGCAAGAACTGCCCGGCGGCCAAGACCGCCGCGGCCACCGGCTGGGGTCCGCCGGCCAGCGGAGCGATTGTCCAACCAAGACCGAAGGTCAGGCCCCCGGCCAGGATGGCGCCCCCCACTCCCAACCGGCCGGCCAGCGGCCGCGCCGCAAAGGCGCCGACTATCGCAGCCGGACCCGCGGCCGCAAAGACGAGACCGATCTCGGCCGGCGGCAGCCGCAGCTGCCGCGCCATGTACAGGACCAGCACCGCCTGGGCCAGGCCCGAGAAGAGATTGAAGGAGCCCACCACGAGCAGCAGCGAGCGCAGGATGGGGCTGCGGAGCACCATGCCGATCCCCTCCCAGACCTCGAGGCGGAGGGCGCGCCGACCGGCAGCCGGTGTTGGGTCCGGATGGCGGATGCCCATGTAGATGGCCGAAGCCACCGTCGTCAGCGCCGAGTCGAAGATGATCGCGATGGGGGCGGTCAGCACCTGGACCAGGAACCCGGCGACGGCGGAGCCGACCAGGTTGAGAGTGGAGTAGGTGGTCGCCAGCTTGCTGTTGGCGTCCACCAGCGCCTCTCGCCCCACCAGCGCCGGCAGGTAGGCGTTCGCCGCCAGGAAGCCGAAGAGGCCGGCGGTAGCGGACAGGAAGGCCACCGCGAACACCTGAGGGAGCGACAGGCGGTGCAGGCCCGCCGCCAGCGGGATGGTGGCCAGCAGCAGCGCACCCACCAGTGTGCTCGTGATCAGGACCTGCCGGCGGGGCAGACGGTCGATCCAGGCCCCGATGACCAGACCGAACAGGAGGTTGGGCAGCGACACCAGGGCACGCAGGATGCCGGTCTGGGTGGCGGCTGCGTGCAGGCTGACGACGGCGACCAGCGGCAGCGCCACGAATGTGATCTGAGAACCCAGCCCATTCACCGCGAACGCCGTCCAGTAGGTCAGGAAGCCCCGGTCGCGCCACAGGTTGGGGGTGGCTATGTCAGGTAGTGGATCGCGAGCACGGCGATGGCCACGTACAGCGCTCCTACCGCATAGCCCAGCATGGAACGCCGGAGCAGGGTGCCGCCCTCCGGCCAGAGGATGTTGAGGGTGGCCTTGCCCACCAGCAGCCCGCCTCCGAGCGCGGCCACCGACGGCCGGTGGATGAGCAGCCCGTACAGCAGGACGGCCGCGAAGAGCGCGGTCTCGGCCAGCTGGACGAAGGTGTAGACCTTCATCGGCCTATGGCCTGGCGGAAGTCCTCCAGCACGTCCTCGGCGTCCTCGATCCCGACCGAAACCCGCACGGTGCCGGGCGTGATCCCCAGCGCCAGGCGCTCCTCGGGCGGCAGGGCCCGGTGCGAGGTGAGGTCCGGGTAAGAGATCGTGGTCTCGACCCCGGCCAGGCTGGCCGCGAAGCGGACCATGCGCAGCCGGCCGAGCATCCGCTGCACGGCGTCGCGGCCGCCCGCGAGGTCGAACGCCATCATGCCCCCCGAGCCGGCCGGCAGCAGGCGCCGGGCGGTCGCCTCCCAGGGCGAACCCTCGAGCAGCGGGTGGTGCACGCGCTCCACCTCGGCCAGGCCCGCCAGACCCTCGGCCAGGCGCAGAGAGCTGGCGCTGTGGCGGGCCATCCGCAGTCCCAGCGTGCGCAGGCCGCGCAGCGCCAGCCAGGCTTCGAAGGGACCGAGGGTGGTGCCCATGCGCACGCCGCGGGCCCGGATGTCGCCGGCCAGGCCAGAGCCTGACGCGACCACGCCCGCGGTGAGGTCGGAATGGCCGCCCAGGTACTTGGTCGCGCTGTGCACGACGGCGGTGGCGCCGTGCTCCAGGGGCCGGAAGAGGACCGGCGACGCGAAGGTGTTGTCGACCAGCACCGGCACCCCGCGGCCACTGGCCAGCCCGCAGACCGCGGGCAGGTCGACGACCTTGCAGAGCGGGTTGGTGATGGTTTCGCAGATCGCCAGCGCGGCGCCGGGCAGGCCGGCCCGCACCGCCTCCAGGTCGGCGAAGTCGGCGTAGCGCAGCTCGTAGCCGCGGGGCTCGAAATCCTGGCGCAGGAGCGCCAGCGTCACCCCGTACAGCTCCTTCTGCACCAGCAGCGGGCTCGGCCTGGGTGCCAGGGCCAGCAGTGCGAGCAGGATCGCGGCCATCCCGGAGCCCGTGGCCACGGCCGTTTCGGCGCCCTCCAGCTCGGCCACCGCCCGCTCCAGCCAGTCGGGGTTTTCGCTGGAGTTGCGCGCGTAGACGTGGCCCGGGCTCTCGCCCCGCGCCACCGCGTCGTAGTCGTCGAGGTCGTCGTACACGTAGACCGCGGTCTGGACGATCGGCGGCGCCAGGGGGTCGCGCGCCTTCAGCTCGCGGCCGGCATGCACCGCCCGCGAGTCCGGCTTCATCTCTTCAGCCGGCTCCCGCCCGCATAGCGCGCGGAGGCGCCCAGGTCGGCTTCGATCCGGAGCAGGCGGTTGTACTTGGCGACTCGATCGGAGCGGGCCGGCGCGCCAGTCTTGATCATGCCGGTCCCGGTGGCGACGACGATGTCGGCAATCGTGGTGTCCTCGGTCTCCCCGGAGCGGTGGCTGATGACGGCGCTGTAGCCGGCCGAGCGCGCCAGGTCGATCGCCTCCAGGGTTTCGGTCAGGGTGCCGATCTGGTTGACCTTGACCAGGATGGAGTTGGCCACGCCTCGCTCGATGCCCTCGGCCAGGCGCGCCACGTTGGTCACGAAGAGGTCGTCGCCGACCAGCTGCACGCGGTTACCGAGGCGGTCGGTGAGCGCCTTCCAGCCCTCCCAGTCGTCCTCCGCCATGCCGTCTTCGATGGAGACGATCGGGTACTTTTCGACCCAGCCCGCCCAGAAGTCGACCAGCTCGCTCGGGCTGAGACGCCGGCCGTCCAGCTCGTAGGCGCCGTTCTTGTAGAACTCGCTGGCCGCGGGGTCCAAGGCCAGGGCGACCTCCGCGCCCGGCTTGTAGCCGGCCTCGCCGACCGCTTCAACGATCAGCTGCAGCGCTTCCTCGTTCGACTTCAGCTGCGGGGCGAAGCCGCCCTCGTCGCCGACCGCGGTGGAGAGCCCCCCCGCGTGGAGCAGCCGCTTCAGCGAGTGGTACACCTCGGCCACCGCCCGCAAGGCCTCCGCGAAGCTGGCCGCGCCGACCGGGCAAACCATGAACTCCTGGACGTCGATGTTGTTGTCGGCGTGCACGCCCCCGTTGAGGATGTTGGCCATGGGCAGCGGCAGTAGATTGGCCTGCGCCCCGCCCAGGTAGCGATACAGGGGCATGCCCAGGCTGTTGGCCGCCGCCCGGGCCGCGGCCAGGCTGACGCCCAGGACCGCGTTGGCGCCCAGGCGCGCCTTGTTGGGCGTGCCGTCGAGTTCGATCAAGGTGCGGTCGAGCCCGCCCTGGTCGAGCACGTCGCGACCCTCCACGGCGGCGGCGATCTCGCCCTCGACGTTGGCGATCGCGTTGAGCACGCCCTTGCCCCCGAAGCGATCGCGATCGCCATCCCGCAGCTCGACGGCCTCGTGGGCGCCGGTGCTGGCGCCGGAGGGTACGATCGCGGTACCGGAGTCGGCCTCGGTGTCCACGGTCACCGAGACGGTGGGATTGCCTCGGGAGTCGAGGACTTCGAGCGCGCTGACACCTTCGATCTGGATCACGACCCCGAATTCTTGTCGATTCGGCCCGCCCCCGTTCGATGACGTGGCAAATACCAGTTCAGGAGGAGACGCGATGCGCGTGATGGTGATCGTCCCCGGCGGCGAGGAGATGGAGCGGGGCCAGCTGCCGCCGCCCGAGCTTTTCGAGGCCATGGACCGCTACAACCAGGACCTGGTCAAGGCCGGCGTGATGCTGGTGGCGGAGGGCCTGACCCCCACCTCCAAGGGCAAGAAGGTGCGCTTCGAGGGCTCGAAGCGGAGCGTCATCGACGGGCCGTTCACCGAGACCAAGGAGCTCATCGGAGGCTTCTGGCTGCTCCAGGTGCGGGACATGGACGAGGCGGTGGAATGGGTCAAGCGGGCGCCCTTCGACGGCGGCGTCGAGATCGTGATCCGCCCGGTCGCCGACCTCGACGAGTACGGCGACGCCGTCCCCGAGTCGGTGCGTGAGAGCGAGAAGCGGATGCGGGCGCAGTTCGAGAGGTGACCCACGACGACACCAAAGGGGCGATCGAGGCGATCTGGCGCATCGAGTCGCCGCGCCTCATCGCCGGCTTGGCGCGGATGGTCGGCGACGTCGGCCTGGCCGAAGATCTCGCCCAGGACGCTTTCGTGGCGGCTCTGCGGCAGTGGCCGGAAGCCGGGGTCCCGGAGCGGCCGGGCGCCTGGCTCATGGGCACCGCCAAGCATCGTGCGATCGACATGGTCCGCCGCATGCGGCGGCTGGACCGCAAGTACCAGCAGCTGGGGCGCGAGCTGGAGGACGCCGTGGAGCCGTCCGAGCCGGAGATCCGGGACGACCTTCTCCGCCTGATCTTCACGGCCTGCCACCCGGTGCTGGCCACCGAGGCGCGGCTGGCCCTCACCCTGCGCCTGCTGGGTGGCCTGACGACGGACGAGATCGCGCGCGCCTTCCTGGTCCCGGTGCCGACTATGGCCCAGCGCATCGTCCGCGCCAAGCGCACGCTGGCCGAGGCTCGCGTGCCGTTCGAGGTCCCCGCGGGCCAGGAGCTGCGCGAGCGGCTGGGCTCGGTGCTGGAGGTCGTCTACCTGGTCTTCAACGAGGGCTATTCGGCGACCGCCGGCGAGGACTGGGTGCGCCCAGCCCTCTGTGAGGACGCCCTGCGCCTGGGCCGCGTGCTGGCCGAGCTCATACCGGGCGAGGCCGAGGTGCACGGGCTGGTGGCGCTGATGGAGATCCAGGCCTCCAGGCTGCGGGCGCGCGTGGGACCACGTGGCGAGCCGGTGCTGCTTCTGGACCAGGACCGCGGCCGCTGGGACCGGCTGCTCATCCGGCGCGGGCTGGCTGCCCTTGACCGGGCGGAGCAGCTGGGCGGGGCGCTCGGGCCCTACGGCCTGCAGGCGGCGATCGCCGCCTGCCACGCCCGCGCCCGCTTTGCCGAGGACACGGACTGGGAGCGCATCGCCGCCCTCTACGACGCGCTGGCCGAGGTGGCGCCCTCGCCGGTGGTCGAGCTCAACCGGGCGGTGGCGGTGGCCATGGCGTTCGGGCCCGCCGCCGGGCTGCGCCTGGTCGACGAGCTGCGCGAGGAGCCCTCACTTCGTGAGTACCACCTGCTCGCCAGCGTCCGGGGAGACTTCCTGGCCAAGCTCGGCCGCGGCGAGGAGGCACGCGCGGAGTTCGAGCGGGCGGCCTCGCTCACCCGCAACGAGCGCGAGCGGCGCCTGCTCCTGGACCGGGCCCGCAAAATCTCCTGATTTCCCGGCAAACCGCGAGCGGCGCCGCGTTTTCGCCCGGGATTTCCCGGCAAATCAGGAATTGGGGGGCGTGCTGAAGCCGTAGTCCAGCAGGCGCGCGGCGTCCGTGAAGAAGACGTCCGAGTGCATGATCACCGCGATCAGGCGCCGCCCGTTGCGGGTGGCGGTGGCGACCACGCAGCCACCGGCGTCGTCGGTGAATCCGGTCTTCAGCCCGGTCGCTCCTGGGTACGTCCAGAGCAGCTTGTTCAGGTTGTAAGGCGCGTAGGCGTGGTGCGTCGAGGTGGCGGGGATCGACTGCGACCTCGTCCCCGCGATCTCCATCAGCGCCGGGTACCCGCTCACCAGGTGCCCGGCCACCACCGCCAGGTCGTAGGGCGTGCTCACCAGTCCTGGATCGTCGAGCCCGCTCGGATTGCTGAACGCGGTGTCCCTGAGCCCCCAGCCCGCGGCCCGGGCGTTCATCTCGGCGATGAACCTGGCCCTCGGCACGATGGCCTGCCCCAGCGTCTCCGCGGCGTCGTTGCCGGAGTCCAGGAAGAGCCCGTAAAGCAGCTCGCGCACGCTGACCTGGTCGCCGGCCGCGAGCCCCATCAGGTTGGGCTCCACGCCGGTCGCCCCATCGGGCACCGTGAGCGTGCGGTCGAGCCCCGCCAGGTCGACCGCCACCATTGCGGTCATCATCTTGGCGAGGCTGGCCGGCGCCCGGCGGCTGCCGGCGTCCTTGGCCCAGAGCACCCGCTTGGAATCGAGGTCGACCAGGATCCCGGCCTGCGCTGCCAGCCCGAGGTCAGGCCCGACCGCCGCGCCAAAGCCGCCGTAGTAGGGCGCCGCCACGGCCGGAACGGCCGCCGCACCCGCCGCCGCCACCGTCCGCGCGGATGCCGGCAGGACGGCATGCTGGTGGGTCGCGATCAGGCCCAGGGTCAGGGTGAACGCCATCCCGGCGAGGAGGAGAAAAGCGAACAGGGCGAGATCGCGGCGCTTGCGGCGCCTTCCGCGATCCCGCCTCCTCCCGGCTTCTAGAACGTGGGCTTGGACGTCCAGGAGAGCGACGCGCGGATTCTAAGCGCTACCCGGTGGCCTCACCAAGCCGGGTCGCCAGCGTCTTGCTGGCGTCCTCCATGGTGGCGAGCACCTTGGCGGCGTCGGCGTCGTTCATCCACTGCGCCTGACCGTACTGGTAGATGCGCAGCGGCTTCCACGACGCGGCCACCAGGTGGTTGTCGTAGAAGGTGTAGGTCCCGATCACCCCCTGGCGCGTCTCCTCCGACCACATCTGGTCGAACACGTAGTTGCCGTGCGCGTAGGTGATCAGCTTGTTCTTGTAGATCTCGATGCCCTGGTACCAGTGCGGATGGTTCCCGATCACGATGTCGGCGCCGGAGTCGACGGCCAGGTGCCCGATCTCGACCGGGTCGTCCGGCGTGGGCACGGCCGGGTCCGGCAGCGGCTGGCGCTCGTACTCCTTGCCCCAGTGGAACTGCACCACGACCACGTCCGCCTGCTCGCGGGCGTGCTGGATGCCGGCGATCATCGCCTGGCGGTCGATCGCCACCCCCACCCCGTTGAAGCCCACGAAGGCGAATTTCAAGCCCCGCACCTCGAGGATCGCGGGCGGCCCGAGCCCCGAGGTCTTGATCCCGTTCTTCTCCAACAGGTCGACGGTGGCCTGGGTGCCGCCCGGACCGTAGTTGCCGAGGTGGTTGTTGGCCAGGTTGGCGACCTTGGCCCCGATCGCCTGCAGGCCCTGCACGTTGCGCTGGTCGCCGCAAAACTGCATGCCTTCGGAGGTCGGCTTGCAGCCCGCGATCAGCGGCGTCTCCAGGTTGACGTAGGTGATGTCGGCGTTCTTCACGAAGTCGGCGGTGGGCGCGAAGGCCCAGGTGAAGCCATGCGTGACCTGCTCCACGTTGGTCTGGCGCGCGGTGATGATGTCGCCGGTCGCGATCAGCGTGCGCACGTGGTCGGGGTCCGCGGCGACCTGCGCCCCGGGGTGAAAGAGCCCTCCCAGGCTCAGCTGGGGCACCGGCGTCGGCGTGGGCACGGGCGTCGGGATCGGCGTCGCGGCCGCCGCCGTGACGCCCGCGTCAGGGGGTTTCGCCGCGGGCGCCTGCGAGCTGCAGGCGAGCAGCAGGCAGGCAGCGACCAGCGCTGTGACTTGGCGCATGCCGGGCGGAATCCTAATCCGCCCGGGGCAGTGTCTCCAAAAGGTCTTCGATGGCCATCAGCCGCGCCGCGTAGGTGCGCACGTGCTCGGGCTGCCCTGCGGCGGCCGCCCACAGTCCCTGGTTCCCCTCGGCCCGCCTCACCTCCAGCATCAGCGCGTGCGGGTGAGACAGCCTGCCGCCCGCGGCGATCGTGGCCTCCACGATCGAGCCCAGCCAGGATTCGTAGAGGGCGATCTCCTGCAGCACCGGCGAGCGCGCCGCGTCGGCGGCGGGGAAGGGCGAGCGCCGGTGCTGGGTCCAGAGCTCCTGCAGGCGGAGCGCCTGCGGGGACGCGCCGCTGCGGCTAACTCTTGAGCTTCTCCACGATGGCGTCGGCGACCTCGGAGGTGCCGACCGCCGTGGGATCGTCGCGCCGCGGCTTGAGATCGTAGGTCACCGCCCTGCCCTCCTCGATGACTTCCGCGATCGCGCGCTCCAGGGCCTCGGCCGCCGACGTCTCCTTGATGTGGCGGAGCATCAGCACCCCGGAAAGCATCACCGCCATCGGGTTGACCTTGTTCTGCCCGGCGTACTTGGGGGCGCTGCCGTGGGTGGCCTCGAAGACGGCG
>Ga0207646_10005170_pt1 | contig 13804 bp, 17 predicted proteins | sample KBSK5502metaG_FD_184343 | JGI IMG/M metagenome (GOLD analysis project Ga0207646, IMG submission 184343) | Corn, switchgrass and miscanthus rhizosphere microbial communities from Kellogg Biological Station, Michigan, USA - KBS K5-50-2 metaG... | ecosystem: Host-associated > Plants > Roots >... | reverse complement strand
GGAAATCGATGGAGTTGGTCCCGAGCACCCCTCGGAAGAGGTGGAGGAGCAGGAAGTTGTCTTCGTTGGTGGTCCGCGACCCGCCGATGACGCCGACGGCGTGGGGCGCGGCGGCGCGAAGCGCCGACGCCACCCGATCGAGTGCTTCGTCCCACGTCGCCTCGCGCAACGCCCCGTCGCGCCGCACGAGCGGCGTCGTCAATCGTTCCGGGCTGCTGGTGAACTCGTAGCCGAAGAACCCCTTGTCACACAGCCAGATGTCATTGACCTCGGGGGACTCACGAGGGCGCGTCCGGGTGACCTGGCCTCCGCGGACATTGAGCAGGGTCGCGCAGCCGCATCCGCAGTGGGAGCAGATGCTCTGCACGTGCGTGTTGTCCCACGGCCGGGAGCGAAACCGGTACGTGGCGCTTGTCAGCGCGCCGACCGGGCAGATCTCCATGGTGTTCCCGATAAACTTGCTGTTCACGGGCTCCGTGAACGGCGTCCCGATCTGGCTGTGGTATCCTCGTTCGAACCCCTTCAGCGCATCATCGCCCGCAATAATCTCGCCGAACCGCGTGCACCGCCAGCACAGGATGCACCGTTCGCGATCGAGGACGAGCACCGGGCCCATCCGAATGTGCTTTCGATACGTGCGCTTGGTTTCGATGAACCGGCTCCGGCCGGGCCCGAACTTCAGCGTATGGTCCTGGAGCGGGCACTCGCCCCCTTTATCGCAGATGGGACAGTCGAGGGGGTGATTGACCAGGAGGAACTCGAGAATGCCTCGCTGCCCTTCCCTGACCCGGTCGGTTTGGGTCCGCACGACCATGTCTTCGCTGGCTTCCTGGGTGCAGGAGGTCACCAGCTTCGGCATCTTCTCGATCTCGACGAAGCACATCCGGCACGCCCCGAGGGGCGGCATGCGGTCATGGTAACAGAACACCGGGATCTCGATCCCGGCCTGCTGGGCGGCCTGATAGACCGTCGTGCCCTTGGGGACGGCCAGCGCCTGACCGTCGATCGTCAGGTGGACCATCTGCACCTTGCGCTCGTTCACAATCAGACCCTCGCCGCCGCCACCGCGCGTACGTCACAGGTCCCCGTCGTGATGTGATGCTCGTATTCTGCGCGGAAGTATTTCAGAGAAGCCCGGAGGCTCGGGGGAACGCTCTCGCCCAACAGGCAGAAGCAGGTGCCGGTCATGTTCCGGGCGATTCCATCCAAAAGGTCGAGGTCCTCCATGCGCCCCTTGCCCGTCAGGATCCGATCAAAGATCTGGGTCAGCCAGATCGTCCCTTCCCGGCAGGGGGTGCACTTCCCGCATGATTCGTCGCGATAGAACTCCACGGTCCGCGCGATCACCGCCGGGATGCAGGTCGAATCGTCCATGACGATGATCGCGCTCGACCCCAGCATCGATCCGATCTTCGCGAGGGACTCGAAGTCCGCGGGTGTATCGAGGGACTCGGGAGGGATGATCGCGGACGACGACCCGCCCGGAAACACCGTCTTGAGCGTGCGGCCGGAGCGCAGCCCGCCCGCGTGCTCGAAGATGATTTCCCGGAGCGGAGTCCCGAGCGGCAGTTCCTTGACGCCGGGGTTCAGGACGTGCCCGGAGACCGAGTAAAGGACCGGGGGGCCGTAGGCGCGGTACCCTTCGGCGCCCAAGCCGAGGATATGCGGGAGGTGCGCCAGCGTCTCGACGTTGTTGAGGACGGTGGGCTGGCTGTACAGTCCCATCACGGCCGGATAGTAGGGGGGCTTCTGGCGGGGAAATCCGCGCCGGCCCTCGAGACTTTCAAGGAGCGCGGTCTCCTCCCCGCAGATGTAGGCGCCCGCCCCCCGGTGAATAATCACCTCGAGGTCGAACCCCGTCCCGAGAATGTCGCGGCCGAAGTAGCCCCGCGCGTAGGCGTCCGCCAACGCCCGGCTCAACCGCTCGTACCCGGTAAAGAACTCCCCCCGGAGAAAGATGAACGCGCGGGGGATCAGGTTGGCGTATGCCGCGATGAGGATCCCTTCGAGCAGTTGGTGAGGGTCTTGCTCGACGATGGTGCGGTCCTTGAAGGTCCCGGGCTCGCTCTCGTCGCCGTTGACGACGAGGTACCGCTCCCCGCCCTCACGCTTCGGGGTCAGCTTCCACTTCCGCGCGGTCGGGAACCCCGCCCCGCCCCGGCCGCGCAGCCCGGCGGCCTCGACGATCTCGACGATCTTGTCGGGCGTGAGGTCGCGGAGCGCCGCCGTCGCCGCGCGGTAGCCCCCCGTCTCGAGGTAGGCCTCGATGCGCTCGCGGCCGGGTTGACCGAAATACCGGGTCAGCAGTGGACGCGGCATCTACGGCAACCTCGCCAGCAGCTCGTCAATCGCGGCGGGCGTCACACGGGCGTGCCGCGCGGCGTTGATCAAGAGCACGGGGGCTTCCTCGCACGCCGCCAGACACTGCACCGATTCGAGCGTCACTCGGCCGTCGGCCGTCGTCTGGCCGGGCCGGATCCCCAACCGCCGGACCAGATGATCCATGACTTCATCGCACCCATTCAGGTAACAGGAGATGTTCATGCAGATTCGGATGTGATGCCGCCCGGCCGGCTCCAAGTGAAACATCTCGTAGAACGTCGCGACGGAGGCGACCTCGGTGAGGGGCACCCCGAGCGCCTCGCCCACCTCGGCCATCGCGCCCTCCGACAGATAGCCCACCTCCGCCTGCGCAACATGCAGCGACGGAATCAGCGCCGATCGGGGCTGGGGGTACCCGGCGCGGAGGCGCGCGATCTCCTCGAGGGCGGCCTTGGATAGCACTCCGGCCATCAGCGGTCCACGTCCCCGAGCACGATGTCGATGCTGGCGATCGCCACCACGACGTCGCCGAGCGGACGTCCCTCGACCATCGCCGGGAGCGCCTGCAGATTGTAGAACGACGGCGCGCGCACGTGGACCCGCACCGGCCGGTTGCTGCCGTCGCTCACGATGAAGTACCCCTTCTCCCCCCGCGCCGATTCGGTCGCGACGTAGCTGTCCCCGGCCGGGGGATGGTATCCTTCGCTGACCAGTTTGAATTGGTGGATCACGGCCTCCATGCTGTGCGCCAGTTCGTGTCGCGGGGGGAGCGCGACCTTTCGGTCGTCAACGATCACAGGCCCGCCGGGAAGGTGCTCGAGCGCCGCAAGCGCGATCCGCCGGCTCTGCCGCATCTCCTCCATCCGGACTCGATAGCGGGCGTACGCGTCGCCCTCGGGCTGGGTGGGGACATCGAATGCGAACTCCTCGTACCCCCCGTACGGGAGCAGTTTGCGGACGTCGTGGGCCACCCCGGACCCCCGGAGCACCGGGCCGGTCGCCCCCAGGGAGATCGCGTCCTCTCGGGAGAGCGTCGCCACCCCCTGGGTTCGCTGCCTCCAGATCAGATTGTCGTCCAGCAGACGCTCGTATTCGTCGATCCGGTGGGCCAGGTCGTCCAGGAACGACCGCGCGGCCGGGAAGAACTCTTCGGGGAGGTCGATGGCGACGCCGCCCGCGCGAAAGTACCCGGGCATCATGCGCTGCCCCGAGACCATCTCCGAGAGATCGAGAAACCGCTCGCGATCGGCAAAGGCGTACATGAACACGCTCGAGATATTGAGATCGAGCGCGGCCGCCCCGAGATAGATCAGGTGACTCGCGATCCGATTCAACTCGCACAGCAGGACCCGAATGGAGCGGGCGCGCGGCGGCACCTCGAGGGCCATCAGCCGCTCCACCGACAGATAGAACGCCATCTCTTCCATATAAGCGGCAACGTACTCGATCCGGTCCACCAGCGTGACGTTTTGGAGATAGGTGCGCGTCTCCATCTCCTTCTCGATCCCGGTGTGGAGGTACCCGAGGACGGGCGTGCACTTGCGGACAATCTCCCCCTCGATCTCGAGCACGAGCCGCAATAGCCCGTGTGTGCCGGGGTGCTGCGGACCCATATTGACGGTAAGCGTTTCGCGGGTGCGTTCGATCATCCGGGCACCGGCGGCGGGTCGCCGCCAGACCCCGACGGGCTGTGCGGCCGGAAGAACGGGATAATCTCGCTCGGCACTTTAGGCGTGTGCCCCTTGAACTCCACCGCTTCCTCGGTCAATGGAAAATCGCGTCGTAACGGGTATCCCTCCCAGTCGTCCGGCATCAGGATGCGCCGGAGATCGGGATGTCCCTCGAAGACGACGCCAAACATGTCGTAGACCTCGCGCTCTGGCCACGCAGCGCCGGGATAGACGCCCACCGACGAAGGCAGGCGCGGCTGGTCACCGTCGATCTGCACTTTGACCGTCAGCCGGTCGGAGCCGCCCGCCTGGCCCAGGAGGTACACGGCTTCAAAACGCGGGGAAGCCGGCGTGCGATCCCAACAGGTCAGATCCACAAGCGCGTCGAGCGCGAGATGCGTTCGGACAGCCTCGAGCACCTCGAGCAGCACCCCCGGGGTCACGAGCAGTGTGGGCCGGCCGCCCTCGTCCTTGGGGATCGCGAGCCCCCACGGCACATGGGGACGCAGGCGGTCGAGCAGCGGCCCCCGTTCCATCGACGCCCCGCTGCTCAGGTGGCCCGCCGGGCGGTAGATCCCTGAGCGACTTTCTCTTGCAACAGGCGGAGCCCGTCGAGGAGGGCCTCGGGCCGCGGCGGGCAACCGGCGACGTACACGTCGACGGGGATGATCTTGTCCACGCCCTGCACGACAGCGTAGTTATTGTACAGCCCGCCGGTGCTGGCGCAGTCCCCCATCGCGATCACCCATTTCGGCTCGAGCATCTGATCGTAGATGTGACGGACCACGGGGGCCATCTTCTGGCTGACCCGCCCGGCCACGATCATGAGATCCGACTGCCGCGGCGAGGCCCGGAACAGTTCCGACCCGAAGCGGGCGATGTCGAACCTCGACGCCGCCGTGCTCATCATCTCGATGGCGCAGCACGCCAGGCCAAACTGCACCGGCCACAATGAACTCTTTCGCGCCCAGCTCACGATGCGGTCGACGGTGGTCGTCAGAACATTGCGCTCGACGTCGCGCTGGGAGGTGATCACTCCCATTCAAGCGCCCTCCGGCGCACGAGGTACACGTAGCCGCAACCCAACACGGCGAGAAACGTGAACATCTCAACGAGCCCCGCGCTCCCGAGCTCGCGCACTAGGACCGCCCACGGGTAGACAAACACGATCTCGATGTCGAACAAGATGAATAGCATCGCCACCAGGTAGTACCGGATCGGGATGCGTTCGCGGGCGCTCCCAATCGGCCACACCCCCGACTCGTACGGGAGAGATTTTTCGAGCGTGGGGTGCCTCCCCCCGGCGAGCCGGTGCAGCCCCAGGAGCACGATGGCGAGCAGAATCGCGAGGGCGAGGTGAACGAGCACAGGGAGATATCCGGATATCATCTCGACCCCTTAGCGCCGGCGCGGCCCGGGGCAGCCCCGCGAGCGCGGCGCTCTTGCAACTCACTACGTTCATGATTGCAGAGTTGGGAGACCCTGTCAACGACACGAGACCGCGATCATCGCGGTCCCGGATTTGCAGCCGGCGGGTCGCGATCATAGAGTGAGAGCATAGGAGGTGTCACCATGCTCACCTGTTCCACGTGCGGCAAGGCGTTCACGCCCGGCAGTGCGGGATGGATGGCACGGCTCGAGGGACCCAAGGCGGGGATCCTCCCCGAGTCGCCCCTCACGAAGCTGCTCATCTGCCCCGAGGATTTCGCAAGGCTGAAACCCGTGCAGAAACGGACGTGGCACGAGTACATCGATCCGCCGAGGGGCGGCCCAACCCGCGAGAAGCGCCCCGGCCACCTCGGCGTGGAACCGGTCGAGCGGTAGATTCAGGCGGCCCGCTGCAGCCGCATCACGACATCGCGCAGGGCGGTGAGCGTGTAGGTCACGTCGGCGTCGGTCGTCCCCCGGCCGAGCGTGAACCGGACCGCCGCCGCGGCGCGATCGGGCGCCACGCCCAGCGCGACCAGCACGTGCGATGGCTCCATGCTGCCCGAGCTGCATGCCGAACCCGCGCTGGCCGCGACCCCCTGGAGATCGAGGCCCATGACGAGCGACTGGCTGTCGGTTCGGTCGAACGAGAGGTTGACGTTGTTGGGCAACCGGTGCACGGGATCTCCGTTGAGGTGGGCACCCGGCAGCTGAAGCGCTTCACGGACCAGCCGATTGCGCAGGACGAGGAGGCGGGCCCGTTCGTCACCCATCACCTCGATCGCGATCCTCAACGCGGCGCCCAACCCCACGATCCCTGGAACGTTCTCCGTCCCGCCGCGCCGGCCTCGCTCGTGGCTCCCGCCTCGCTGGACCGGCGTCAGGGGAATGCCCCGGCGTACGTACAGGGCGCCTACCCCCTTGGGGCCGTAGCGCTTGTGCGCGGACAACGAGAGGAGGTCGACGTGGAGGTCATCGACGCTCACGGGCGCCGCACCGACGAGTTGCGTCGCATCCGAGTGAAACGGGATGTTCCGCTCGCGCGCCAGCCGCCCGATCTCTGCCACCGGCTGCAGCGTCCCGATCTCGTTATTGGCAGCCATCACCGAGATCAAGACGGTGTCCTCCCGAAGCGCCTTCCGCACGTCCTCAGGGTCGACGATCCCCCGGCCGTCTACGGGGACGTATGTCACGGCGTACCCGCGGTGCTCCAGAAAGCGGCAGGCCTCCAAGATTGCGTGGTGCTCGATCGCGGTCGTCACGATGTGGCGGCCGCGGGCCTCGGTCGCGAGCGCGACCCCGCCAACCGCCAGGTTGTCCGATTCGGTCGCCCCACTCGTAAAGACGATCTCGGCGGGCCGCGCGCCGACGGCGGCCGCGACCTGCGCGCGCGCTTGATCGACCGCGGCGCGCGCCTCCTGTCCGAGCGCATGCACGCTGCTGGCGTTGCCGGCGCGCTCGGTGAAGTAGGGGAGCATCGCGTGGAACACGCGGGGATCGACAGGGGTGGTCGCCGCGTGGTCCAAATACACGTTCATCGAAGACCCCATCTTTTATCGCATCCGCCGGGTGGGCCCGCCGTGAAATCCCCCCGCGCCGGTGGAAAGGCGCCGGCGGCGGACCCGGGGCTTCGGCCGGGCAATCACCCAATCGCGGTCGAGCGAGGCGGCCTGGCTCCTCTTGAGGAACCGCTTCACCTCATCAAGCGACAGCCGCTTCGTCTTGAGCAGGAAGCTCGCGTGCTGGAGTTGCTCGATTTCGCGCCACGAGTAGAGCCGCCGGCCGCGCGCCGGTTTTCGAGAGCCTCCGCGGGGTGAGGCGGGGATGCCTTGGGTCTCCAACCGTCGGAGGGCCCGCGAGGTGAGCCCTGTCAGCCCCAAGACGATCTGTGGAGTCAGAAACGGAAACTCGAGATCCTGCATGCGGGGACCTCCGGACACGAGTGCGGGCACCCCAAATTATAGCATCCGGGACCGTCTAGGGCAGGCCCCCGCGGCGGGGAGGGTCACCGCTTCAGGGCGAGCAGGGTCATCCAGTCGTGGCGGAAGGTAACTACCCCTCCGGCGAGGGTCGGGGCCATCCCCGCCAAGTCGCCCGGCTGGGACGCGAGCAGCATCGCTCGGACCCGCGCCGCCGCCTCGGGGGGCGTCCCCGCAACCCGGCACCACTCCCCGAGCTCCCGCATCTGGGACCCAGACGCACGTCCACGAACCGCCAACCCCTGGGCGGTCAGCAGCTCCTCGAGGCCGGCGCCGCTCAGCGTCTCCGCGTGCGAAGGGTCTCGCAATCGCTCGATCTCGTTCGCGAGCGCCCGCTTCGCGCCGTCCGCGGATGCCACGAGGTCGGAGACCGCGATCCTGCCCCCCGGCCGGCAGACGCGCGTCATCTCGGCGACGACCCGACGAGGATCCCCGAAGTGATGGATCGCGAGGGTGGTCGTTACCACCGTGAACGCGCCGTCGCGAAACGGGAGACGTTCCCCCTCGCCGAGCACGAGGCCGAGGGGGCGTCCACCCTCGCCCGGCCGCTGCCTCCGGGCGATCCTGAGCATCTCGAGGGTGAGGTCGACGCCCACCGCGAACCGGACCTGCGGGGCGACGGTCGACAGCAGGCGCCCGGGGCCGCAGGCGACATCGAGGAGGCGGTCCTCCTTCGCCGGGGTCGCGAGTTGGAGCAGCGACTCCACCTGCGAGAGCCGCCTGATCGCGGTGCTCGCGGCAAACTGCTCCGCGGTCCGGCCAAAGCGCATCCGATTGAGGCGGTGAGACTCCGAGCTCATCGGTGGATCATGCGAGCGGCACCATGCGGCGCGTCCGTGCCGCGAACGTCGCCACTTCAGTATATCCCGCCTCTTGGGCGATCGCGGCCGCTCGAACGAAATCCCGTCCCACGTCTTCGGGCAGGTGCGCGTCCGAGTTGATCAGTACGGGCACGCCGGCGCGCTGGACCGCCCGTAGGAACTCGGGCGCGGGATAGATCTCCCCAACCGGCTTGCGCCACCCGGCCGTGTTGATCTCCACGCAGACCCCTGACGCGGCAAATGCCGCGGCGGCCGATGCATAGAGGTCCGAGATATCCTGTTGCGGACGATACCCAAAGACCTTGATCACGTCCGCGTGCCCGATGATGTCGAAGAGGCCTGTCCGGGCGGCCTGCGCGATGATCTGGAAGTAACGGCGGTAGGCGTCGAGGACGTCGCGCCGCTCCCACTCCGTGATCCGCGCGGGATGATCGAAACCCCACCAGGCCTCTTCCCGGGCCTGAGGCGGAAGCCAGTGGACCGATCCGATCGTGTAGTCCCAGGGGTGCAGGCCGATCGCGCGCTCGAGGTCGGCCTCGAAACCAGGAAGGTAATCCCACTCGAGCGCGATCTTGACCGGCAGTCCGGCGGTGCGGGCCTGCTCAATCAACCGAAGGTAGCGGTCCAGGTGTTCCGTGTTCTGCGCATCGACCCACGGCATCTGCGGCGGATAGATCGCCCGGCATTCTCGGAACCGGTGCGGATGCTCGCTGAATCCGATCTCGTGCACCCCGCGCGCCCGGGCCGTCTCAACGAACCGCCCAAGCCACTCCAGCGTCCACGGGCCGCGCTCGAGGTGCATGTGATAATCCGTCCCCGTCAGCGCAGCACCACTCCCCCGTCGACATTCAGGACGTGGCCCGTAATCGATGCGGCGTCGTCCGAGGCCAGGAACACCACCGCGTTGGCAATCGCCTCGGGCGTGCCGATCCGTTTGAGCAAGGCCACCGCCCCGAGCCGCTTGCGGGTGTCCTCGGTCCACCCCGGCCGCGACTCGATGATCCCTGGGGCCACGGCGTTGACCCGGATGTGGGGCGCCAGTTCGAGCGCGAGCCGCCGGGTCAGCATGATCACCCCGGCCTTGCTCGCCGCGTACGGCGCCGAGACGTCATAGCCCGGCCGCGGGGACAAGCCCCCGCCGCTCGCCAGGTTGATGATCACACCGGACTGCTGGGCCCGCATCATCGGCGCGGCCGCCTGGGCGCACAGAAACGTCCCCTTCAAGTTCACGCCCAGCACGTGGTCCCAGAGCTCCTCGGTCACGTCGAGGAATCCGACCCGGCTAAACACCCCGGCGTTGTTGACCAGGATATCGAGACGCCCCCAGGCCCGCTGGACTTCGGCGAATAGATCGCGCACCTCGGATGCTCGCGCGACGTCCGCGCGGATTGGAACGGCGCGCACCCCGAACCGGGCCGCGTCCTCCGCCGCCTCGTGCGCGCCTCGGTCGCTCTCGCGATAGCTGAGGGCCACCGCGGCCCCCTCCTGCGCGAGCGCTTTCGCGATCGCCCGGCCGAGCCCGCGACCGGCGCCGGTGACGAGCGCAACCTTTCCGGAGAACCGGCGAGCCATGGGCGTCGCTACCCGGAGATGCTGGCGGAGAGGAGACGTCGGGCGAAGACCTGGCCATCCGGATGCGTGCTCGACATCAACTCCTTCGCCACTGCCTCGTGATCATACGCGACCCGGACATTTTCCGCGTGCCACCCTCCTCCGTCGAGGCGCAGGACGGCAAACGCCGGCTTGGGGATGCCGTCGAAGGGAAACCCCACGCTTCCGGTGTTGACGACCAACCCACCGGCGACCTCGCGAACGTACGCCTTGTGGATGTGCCCGTACACGAGCGCGCGGGTTCGTGCCTGCTCGAACATGGTCGTGACGATCTCCGCCGGCGCGTCCGGGTTGAGCACATCCCCCAGGCTCGTCGGGGTGGCGTGGACGACGACCAGGGGCGGCCCCCCGGGTGGCTCGATCCGGTGCGCCATAGGGAACCGCCTGATGTACTCCTCGTGACGGGGGTCCAGCTGCCGGCGCGCCCACGCCGCCACGCTTCCCCCGCCCTGCTCGATCCCGGCGATCCACACATCGGTGTTGCCGAGCACGGTCGGAAAACCTCGCTGCATCAGCAGGTCTAGCGCCTCTCGTGGGCGCGGCCCCCCGAAGGCGAGGTCGCCCCCGTTGATCACGTGATCGAATGGACCACGGACCTCGAGTTCGCCCAGCACCGCCTCGAGCGCCCGCAGGTTGCCGTGAACGTCTGAAAACACCGCGACCCGCATCGGGACCCCCCTATTGACCGCGGCCCGCCGGACGGTCGCCGTCGGGAGGAAGCGGCATGTGAAACACCGCTTCCAGAAACTGGGTGATGACCCGGGCGGTCGCCCCCCAAACGATGTCGCCGTCTACGGAGAAAACGTACACCGTCCGGTGAACCCCATCGTGATCCCACCGTTCCGTGCGGAGATTCCGTGGGTCGAGCAGGATCCGGACGGGCACCTTGAGGACGCGGTGCACCTCCGCCGCGCTGACCCGGAGCGGGTACGGGTGCGGGATGCTTCCGACAAACGGGGTGAGGCGGAACCCGGACACGACGGTCTCTTCCTCGTCGAGCGCCCCCAAGACGGTCACATCCTGCGCCCGCACGCCGATCTCCTCGGAGGTCTCCCGCAGCGCCGCATCGAGCGGCGACTCGCCGGGCTCGACCACCCCGCCCGGCAGGGAGATCTGGCCTTTGTGCCGCTCGACCGTCTGACTCCGCTGGGTGAGCACAAGTGCCGCCTCGCCATTCGCCTGAGCCAACAGAAGCAGCACGGCGGCGCGGCGGATTCCAGGCGGCAGGGGACGCGGCTCGCCGAGCCCGGCCAGCGCGGCCCGCACTTGGGCCTGCAGCGCCTCGGAGCGGGTCAGCAATTCTTGCACGTTCAGCGACGTGGTCTCCCCAAAACGTTGTTAATGATATCATACAGAAGGGTGGACGAGACCGATCAGCGAATACGCACCGGACCCCCAGATCGCTTACGGAGGACAGCCCATGCCCGACCCACTCGCCGGCCTCAGCACGATGCGCGGGCGGGCAGTCGGCGTCGTGTCGCTTCTCAACGGGCGCGAGATCACGATCTACGCGGTGCGCCCGGTCGTGACCCTGCTGGCGGCCACGCCTGACGCAGATCGCCTCGCCGCGATGGCCGCGCGCCAGTGCTACAGCGCCGGCAGCATCCTCGACCTCCCGCAGCCCCTCTCGCCGAAGCAGACGGCGCACCTGGTCAACCGCGTCGTTTCGGCCGGACACACGAGTTGCGTCGAACACAACCAGTTCGTCTTCGGGATCCGTGGCATCTCGCGCAGTTGCTCCCACCAGCTGGTGCGGCACCGAGTCGGGTGGTCGTACGAACAGCAGAGCCAGCGGTACGTCGACTTTTCGACCCAGGACTTCGTCGAAATCATCGTGCCGCCCACGATCCTCCGGATTCCCGAGATGCTCCAATCGTTTCTCGAACCGGTCACGGCCGCCGTCCGAGCGTACTTTCTGATGCGGGATGACCGCGTCCATCAGGAGGACGCCCGCTACCTGTTCAACAACGCGTTCGAGACGAAGCTGATCATCTCCGCAAACGCCCGTGCGCTGCTGCACTTCTTCGAGCTTCGGACGTGCAACTTGGCCCAGTGGGAGATCCGCTGGCTCGCCCACCTCATGCGGGCCGAACTCCAACCCGTCGCTCCCGAGATCTTCAAGTTCGCCGGACCGACGTGCATGACCCAGAAGATCTGTTGGGAAGGGCCGCGGGGCGCCAAATGCCCGCGCCTCGCCGCCACCGGCGCCGCGCTCAGGGACCGGACGCCCGCGATGCTGGCCGCCCAGGCAGAGAGGACATCCCCGGTATAGTCGTGTATTGTTGGAGTGGGGTATACTGTTCGTGAGGGGACCGAGAGGAGGCCGTGGAGTATGACCTACACGATCACGGAGCCGTGCATCAACGTCAAGGACCGCTCGTGCGTCGAGGTGTGTCCGGTCGACTGCATCCATCCGAAAACCGACGAGGATGCGGGCGAAGTCATGCTCTACATTCATCCGGATGAGTGCATCGACTGCGGCGCGTGCGAGTCGGTCTGCCCGGTGACGGCGATCTTCGCTGAAGCGGACGTGCCGGATCAGTGGAAAAGCTTTACGGAGATGAACGCCGATTACTTCAAACTGAGCAAAGAGGAGTTCCAGGCCAAGTACGGCCGCGCGCCCTAACCTCCTCCGCGCGTAGACCGGTGTCGGAACCCTCGGCGGCTACTCAGCCCCGGGGGTTCCGGCTTTCCCCCTCTCGACCTGTCCCCGGGAGGGGATCTTTCCCAATACCGCCTGGGCGATCTCCACCGCCCGCTCGACATCGGACTGCGAGACATCGAGGTGGGTCACCGCCCGGATCAGTGTGCGCCCGGTCGCCCCCATCCGAACGTTGTGCGCATTCAAGCGCTCAACCGCCTCCTTGGCGGTGATGCCGAGGCCCGCGACATCGAAGAACACGATGTTCGTCTCGACGTGCTCCACCTCGATGCGAATCCCCGCGATCTCCGACAGCCCCCGGGCCAGAATTTTCGCGTTCGTGTGATCTTCCGCGAGGCGCTCGATGTTGTGGTCGAACGCGTAGAGGCCGGCAGCGGCGATGATCCCGGCCTGCCGCATCGCGCCCCCGAACATGTGCTTGTAGCGCCGTGCGTCCGCGATGAACGAGCGGTCGCCGGACACGAGCGCCCCCACGGGGCACCCGAGGCCCTTCGTCAGGCACAGCGTCACCGAATCGAACCCGCGGGTATGCTCGGGGGCCGCCACCCCTGAGGCTGCGACGGCGTTCATCAAGCGGGCACCGTCCATGTGGGTGCGCATGCCGTGACGGCGGGCGACCTCGACCACCGCTCTGAGGCGCTCTTGCGGCCACACCGTCCCACCGCCGAGGTTCGAAGTCTGCTCGACCGACAGGAGCCGCGGTCGCGCGTAGTGGGGGCCTTCCCGTCCGATCGCCGCTTCGAGTTGGTCTGCGGTGAACACCCCGCGGGTCCCCTTGAGGGTGTGGGACATCACCCCCGAGAGGACGGCGGGGCTCCCCGCCTCGGACGTGTAAATGTGGGCCGTCTCGTCCAGGATCACCTTATCGCCCGGGCGCGTGTGCACCTTGACCGCGATCTCGTTCGCCATCGTGGCGGAAGGAACGTACAGGGCCGCTTCCTTCCCCAAGAGGGCCGCCGCCCGTTCCTGGAGCGCGTTGACCGATGGGTCCTCCTGCCGCTGCTCATCCCCGACGGGCGCCTGCGCCATGAACGCGCGCATCCCCGCCGATGGCCGGGTCGCCGTATCGCTGATCAGGTCGATAATCGTCGCCATGCAGCCTCCTCCTCGGACGTTCCGGTGTGGCATTCTCCTTGCACCGACAGCGGCCCTTCGTGATACGAACATACGTTTGTTGTTTTTGTCCCTGGGTCACCCTACAGCTTGCCCTCGCGCCCGCCCCCGCCTCTGCTAAAATTATTGTAGCGAGGTGTGTGATGACGTCGACCCGCCGTGAGATCCTCTCACTGATCAAGCGCCGTGGGCCCATGA
>Ga0207646_10005168_pt1 | contig 13814 bp, 16 predicted proteins | sample KBSK5502metaG_FD_184343 | JGI IMG/M metagenome (GOLD analysis project Ga0207646, IMG submission 184343) | Corn, switchgrass and miscanthus rhizosphere microbial communities from Kellogg Biological Station, Michigan, USA - KBS K5-50-2 metaG... | ecosystem: Host-associated > Plants > Roots >... | reverse complement strand
GTCAGGCGATCCAGCTGCGACAGGCCGGATCCGTCGACGATCCGGACGCCGGCCATCGGCACCCCAGCCCGCGCGAGTTCGCTCGTGACGACCGCTGCTCCCGCCGCGCTCGTGCCGCTGTCCGCCCGGGTGGCTCCGAGCTCCTTCAGCAGCAGTTCGGCCGTGAAGTTGTCGCTCTCTCGGTCCATGAACCGCAGGATCGACGACAGTGGCGGCGAGTCGACCGAACCGAGCGGGACCGCGAAACTGCCCGCGACGCCGACCTTGGCCGGCCCGGTAACGGCGACTCCCGCCGCGTGCAGCGCCGACCGGAACGCCGCTGCGGCGGCCAGCGGCGGGTTGCTCGAGACGTAGCCGCCGACCCGGTCGCGGTCGACGACCAGCGCGGAGAGCGGAGGCGACTCGTTGATGTAGAAGCCGGGTTTCCAGCCGGCGACCGTGCGGCGGCCGTCGTACCACGACTCGTCCCCGACGATCGGCCCGTCCACGCGCTGGATGCCCCCGGCTCGAACCTGGAGCGCAAGGGCATGCAGGTCGGCCGAGGACAGGGTCGGATCGCCGCCACCCCTGAGCACGATCGTGCCCTCCCAGAGCGTCCCGTCCTGCGACCCGTCGCCGAGGACGTCGGTCGCGAAGCGGTACGCGGGACCCAGGACGGAGAGCGCCGCGAACGTGACGGGCAGCTTCTCGTTCGACGCGGGGGCAAGCGGGCGCGAGCCGTTCTGGGTGTAGACCACGCCGCCGGTCGCGAGGTCGACGGCGAGTGCGGCCGACCGGGCGGCCGACACGTGCGGCACGCGCAGCGCACGCGCGAGCTTGCTCTGGAGCGCGCTGGAGGAAGCCGGCGTCGCCGCAGAGGCAACGGGCGTCGCGACGGCAAGCAGGGCCAGAAGGAGACCGAGACGGCGGCGCACGCGCAACCCATTTTTGGAGGGAGGCCGGCGGGAGTCAAGAACATGGGTCTCCGACCGGTGGAAGATGGGCCTCGCGGCCCATGTGCGCCCCGGCCCAAACCCCGATACTGGAAGGGCTCCGCCCGACCTCCCCTGGCCGTGATCGAGAACGACATTCGCAGGCTCCTCGACGCTCCCGCCGCCGGCGCCGGCGCACCGACGCTCGCGCACCTGCAGGATGCGCTCACCGCGGGCTATGCCCACACCCTCGCACTCGAGGCGGAGCAGTGGCGGCTCCAGCGCCAGATCGCCCAGGCGGCGATCAGCCTCGCGGACGAGCACAACGAGCTGCGCGTGGCTGAGTTGAAGCGGCTCGCGCGGCAGCTCAAGGACGCAGAAGCCGGCCTCGCGCGGATCCGGGACCTGCTCGCGTCGCTCCGCGCCCGGGCGGACGACACCCGCGCGGCGTAGTCAGACGATCCCGCTCCTGACGGCGTAGACGGCCGCCTGGATGCGGTTGTCGATCTGGAGCTTCATCAGGATGTTCGAGATGTGGTTCTTGACGGTCTTCGGGCTGATGTGGAGCTCCGAGGCGATCATCGCGTTGTCCTTGCCGTTCGCAATCAGCTTCAGGACCTCGATCTCGCGGTCCGACAGCTCGGCCCGGATCGTGCTCGCGATCTCTGGCTGCGTGCTCGAAGCGCGCACCCGCTGGAGCACCTTCGACGCGATCGTCGGAGAGATCAGAGACTCGCCCATCGCGGCCGCGCGGATGCCCGCCATCAGGTCCTGAATCGACGAGTCCTTGAGCAGGTAGCCGCAGGCGCCGGCGAGGATCGCGTCCATCACGTCGTTGTCCTCGTCGGAGATCGTCAGCATCAGGACGCGCGTCAAGGGGGCGATCGTCGCGATGTGGCGGGTCGCCTCGACCCCGCCCATTCCCGGCATGTTCAGGTCCATCACGACCACGTCGGGCGCGACTTCGCGCACGATCCGCAGCGCCTCCTGCCCCGCGGCGGCCTCGCCCACGATCTGCACGCCCTGCTCCTCCAGCAGGGTCCGCAGCCCGCTGCGGAACAGGTCGTGGTCGTCGACGATCAGGACGCGCAAGGCGTCGGCGGCAGTGGTGTCCTCGGCTGTTAGGGCCTCGCTCATCCTGGGCGATCCTCGGGGACTAGGGAGGCATGGGGCGAAAAGTCTAGTGCAGGCTGATTGTGACGGTTCGACGGCCCCATGCAAGGGCCTGTGCCTGCGTGGGGAACCAGAGATCGATCGTCAGGCCCTGCACGGCACCTCCGGTATCTGAGGCCACGCCCTCGCCGTAGCCCGGGATCGTTATCCGGGTCCCCAGCGGGATCACGGACGGATCGACGGCGACCACCCCCCAGCCGACGGGCATGCCGGTGGCGGTGCGGCCTGGTAACGAGTATCCGGTCGCGGTCACTACCAACACCCGCACCGATGTGTCGACCGGCTGTTCGGTGGTCGTCGCAGAGATCGGCGCCGTCGTCTGCCGGGCAGTGATGACCTGCGACCGCTGGACGATGCTCTTTGCGGATGCCTCGAGGCGCCCGATCTGCTTCCTGTTCAGGCGGCGCTGGCGCGCCAGCGAGGCAAGGTAGGCGACACGCTGCGCCCGCGCCGCCGCGAGCGACCTGGTGGTCGCTTCCGCCTGCGCCTCCAACCGCTGGAGGTCCCGGACACGCGCGACGAGTTGGCTCTGCAGCAGCGCGAGGTTGCGCTTCGCGCCCAGAGTCTGCTCGATCGTGTGCCTGTTGAGACGCGCGCTCCAGCGCATCGCGTCGAGCCGCGCCACGGCATCGTCGATCGAGGATGCACCGAGCAGGACTGCGAGAGCATCCTCGTCGCTGGCGTGCTCGTACATCGCGCGCAACTGCGCGCCCAGCGCTCCGACCGATTCTCGCCAGGCCAGGCGAGCGATCGTCCGGTCGCGCGCGACGCGCTGCTCCTCGGCACGGGCCGCTGCGACACGGGCGCGCAAGACGTCGAGCCGCCCGCGAGCCTGCACGAGCTTCGAGTCGAGCGAGTAGAGGCTCATCAACGCGGCATGGGCACGGGTGCCCAGCGTGGCCTGCTGGCGGCGCAGGGCGGCGGCTCTCCCGGCCGGGTCGGCCCCGCCTGCGCCGGGCAGGACGAGGGCGAGCGCGAGGCCCGCCACAACGATCAGTTCCGGCGCGTGGTGCGACTCCTTGCGCCCACGCACGGGCGCGGACGCTACCAGAGGGCCTCGGACGGTGACTTTGTGCGGTCCGGTTCTACCCGGTTTCGGCAGATTTCGGCATGAAAAGCGTTTGCGGCCAGCCGAAGACGTTGCTAGGGTGCCGACCCTGTGACGTACCGGCCCCCTCCGGTGCGCCGGCGTTTTCGAGTTCTTCAGCTGGTGACCGATCCGCGGAGACGACAGGCGCAGGCTCTTGTCGTGGCAGTCGCAGCCGCGCTTCTCACAGCCGCCGGTGCCGCCGCCGATCCCGGGGCGGTCTCCTCGAAGGAAGCCCAGGCCCAGCAGGTTCTCAGCCAGATCAACGCGATCGACATTCGGATGAGCGCGGCGGTCGAGGCGTACAACACCGCAAACGTCCGTCTCGACCAGATCAAGGGCGACCTGCGCGAGAACACGTTCGAGCTCAAGCTCGCGCGCGCCGACCTGAAGAGCTCACAGAGGGCGCTCGCCCGCCGGCTGGTGGGCGCCTACACCTCCGGCGACCAGAACACCACGCTCGCGGTGCTGTTCGGATCGACCAGCCTCGACGACCTGCTGAACCGCATGGAGACGATCAACTCGACGTCCAAGCAGGACACGAGGATCGTGCACGAGGTCACGGCCGCGAAGGCTGCGATCCAGCGGCACCGGGTCGCGCTGCAGAGCGCCCGGGCCGAGCAGGAGCGGGTCGTCGGGGAACGGGCCGCTCAGCGGCAGCACATCCAGTCGCAACTCGCGGAGCGACGGCAGCTGCTCTCGTCGATCCGGGGCGAGATCGCACAGATGAAAGCAGCCGAGGCGGCCCGGCAGCTCCAGCTCGCGAACGACGCGCGCGCCCGGCTCGCAGCGCAGGCCTCGACGGCGGACGCATCCGTGGTCGGCGCGCCGGGGTCGACGCCAGAGGGCTCCACCGTTGCACCGCCGGCGGTCCATGGCGGCGTGGTCGGAATCGCGATGCGCTATCTCGGCGTCCCGTACGTCTGGGGTGGATCCACTCCGCGCGGCTTCGACTGCTCGGGGCTCGTGATGTTCGTCTTCGCGCAGATCGGCGTCGCCCTTCCGCACAGCTCCTACGCGCAGTACGGGATGGGGGCGCCGGTGTCGATGAGCCAGCTCCAGCCGGGCGACCTCGTCTTCTTTGCCGGCGCGAGCCATGAAGGGATCTACATCGGCGGGGGCCAGTTCATCCACGCTCCGCACACCGGCGACGTCGTCAAGATCTCGAGCATGACCGGTTGGTACTCGTCCGAATTCGTCGGCGGCCGCCGCATTTAGCTCCGCGCGAGAACCTGCGATTCTCGCGCGGACGGTGGATCGCCGCGACGCGGCGAGAGTGCGGTCGCGCCGCATCGCGGATTGGGTTTGGGTGGTGCGCGCAGGGCCATCAGCGGCGCGCGGCGCGTCTGAGCGAGAGGTAGAGGAGCCCCGCAACGGCGAGCGGGAGGAGCCACCAGGCGGGCTCGTCGGTGGCGGCGAGTCCCGCAGACGCGCCGAGTGCGAGCGCGACTCCGGCCGCCACGCGCCAGTCGTCGCCGACGACGAACTCCCACCAGAACGCCCCGAAACGCCGCAGTGCCTTCACGCCAGCGCCGGCCGCCGCCTCCGCAGCAGCGCGACGAACGTGAAGGAGACGAGCAGCTCGAACGCGAGCACGCCTGGAAGTGAGGCGTCGCCGCCGGGCCACGTGGCGCCGGTGCCCTCTGCCGCCCAGAAGATCCCGAACGTGGTCAGCATCGTCCCGACCGCGAACTTCATCGTGTTCTCAGGCACGCGTGTCAGGGGCGCGTGCGCGACGACGCCGGCGACGACGACCAGGAGGATCGCGACTCCGGCGCCGAGCGCGGCGAGCGGGATCGAACCCTGTGCACTGCCGAAGGTCAGGACGATGAACGCAACCTCGAGTCCCTCGAGGAGGACGCCTTTGAAGGCGATCGTGAACGCGTACCAGTCGAGACCGGCGCGACGCTCGATCCCCGCTGCGCGCGCCTCGGTGGCCTCGCGCGCGTAGGCCTCCTCCTCGTCGTGGAGCGACACGTAGCCGCTCGCGCGGAGGATCGCCTTCCGCAACCACTGGAGCCCGAAGACGAGCAGCAGCGCGCCGACGACCAGACGCAGCGTGTCGATCGGGATCAGAGTCAGCGCCGGCCCGAGCGCGGCGACGATCGCCGTGAGCGCAAGTGTCGCCGCCCCGACGCCGGACAGCGCCGAGCGCCAGTCGCGCGTGACTCCGACCGCCAGCACGATCGTCAGCGCTTCCACCATCTCCACCGCGCTCGCGAGGAACGCGGACAGGACGAGAAAGACCGCAGTCATATCCGCGGCAAATGCTGCACATCTCCCGCGGGCCTAGTTCGACCCATAGCTGCGCTCGGATGAAGTGGAGTAGAGGCCTTCGATCTGTTCTGCGAAGTGCTGCTGGCAGACGCGGCGCTTCAGCTTCAGTGTCGGCGTGATCTCTCCCTGCTCGGCCGAGAAGTCGCGCGGAAGGATCGCGAAGCCCTTGATCTGCTCGAACCGCGAGAGGTCGCGGTTCACGCCGTCGACCACGGCCTGGACCTTCTCCTCCGCGTCTTCGCGCGGTACGCCTGCCTCGAGCGTCACCAATGCGGCGACGTAGGGCCTCCGGTCGCCCACGACCAGCGCCTGCGAGATCAGCGGCGACGTCTTGAGCGCGTTCTCGAGGTTCTGCGGCGCAACGTTCTTGCCGCCGGCGGTGACCAGGATGTCCTTCTTGCGGTCGGTGATCGTCAGGAAGCCGTCGTCGTCGAGCTCACCCACGTCGCCCGAGCGCAGCCAGCCGTCGCCGGGGAGCACCTCGCGTGTGGCGGCCCCGTCCTTGTAGTACCCGGCGAAGATCGTCTCGGTTCTGATCAGCACTTCACCGTCGTCGGCGATCCGAAGCTCGACGCCGGGAAGCGCCTGCCCGACCGTCCCGAAGCGGAAATGTGACGGTCGGTTCACGGTCGCCGCGGTCGTGCATTCGCTCAACCCGTACCCCTCGAGGATGAGGATGCCGAGCGCGTGGAAGAACTCGATGATCTCCTTCGCGAGCGGGGCGCCTCCGGAGATCCCCATCCTGAATCGGCCGCCGAGTCGAGCACGCACCTTGGCGTAGACGAGCCGATCGGCGGCTCGGTGCTGCCAGGCGAGCCCGGGCGGGAGCCCACGACCTTGCTGCTGCAGCGCGCTTGCGCGGCGACCGACCGCCACTGCCCAGTCGATCAGGCGCCGCTTTACACCGGTCTCCGCGGCGAACGACTCCGTGACCGCGGTGTGGACCTTCTCGTAGATCCGCGGAACGCTCGGAAAGATCGTCGGCCGCACCGACTGCAGGGCGTCGCCGACGGCATACGGATCGGGACAGAACGCGATCGCGTAGCCGGCGTACGGCCCGCAAAGGTGCATCAGACGGCCGAAGCTGTGCGCGAGCGGCAGGTAGAGCAGCATCGTGTCGCCCACGACGTAGAAGTCCTCGACGCAGTCGATCTTCGCCGTCATCCCGTAGTAGTTGCGGTGGCGGATCATGCAGGCCTTCGGCGGACCGGTCGTTCCCGACGTGTAGATGTACGTGAACAGATCGTCGGGATCGATCGCGGCCGCCGCCTCCTCCACCGCGTTTGGCTCGGTACGCGCGTGCTCGCGCCCACGCGCGCGGAGTCCGGCAAGATCGGAGAAGGTCAGTACGTGTTGCGGCGCCGCTTCGCCGAGCTTCGCCCGCTGCTCCTCGTCTTCACAGAGGACCCCCACAGCATCGGAATGCTCGAGCACGTACGCGACGTCCTTCGGCGAGCTGTTCGCGTAGATCGGCGCCCCGATCGCTCCGACCAGTCCGAGCGCAAAATCGAACAACGCCCACTCGAGCCGCGTCGACGCGAGGATGGCGAACGCGTCGCCCTTGCGAACTCCGAGTGCCAGCAGCCCGTGGGCGAGCTCGTCGACGGTGCGCGCCGCCTCATCCCAGGAGACCTCCCGCCAGTCGTCGCCGTGCTGGACGAGGTAGGCGGGCCCCTCCCAGCCCCGGGCGACCGCGTCCTGCCACAGCCGCGCGATGGTCTGCGGGCAGGCGAGCCGCCCTTCCGGAGCCGCTTCGGCCTGGATCGCCACTGCTGCCAATCGTAGTGCGGCGGGGATGGCGAGTCGTGCGGCAGGGATGGGCGGTTGAAGGGAGAATCCTCCTCCCTCTAGACTTCGACGGGCGGAGAAGAGAACGCCGAAGCCAGACTGAAGTCTGGCACCGGATTGCGATGAGAACTATCTGGAACGGATCCATCAGCTTCGGTCTGGTCAACATCCCGGTGGGACTGGCCCTGGCAACCGCGCCCAAGGCGAAGCAGTCGGACGTCAGCTTCCGCACGCTCCACCGCGAGTGCAAGACCCCGATCCGGAACAAGCGCTGGTGTCCGACCCACGAGCGAGAGGTCGGTGCGGACGAGATCGTCAAGGGCTGGGAGGTCGCGAAGGGCGAGTTCGTGATCGTCGAGGACGCCGACCTGGAAGCGATCTCGCTCAGCGACGACTCACGCTCGATCGACATCGGACGCTTCGTCGACCTCGACGAGGTCGATCCGATCTATCTCGACCGCACCTACTACCTCGCTCCGGCGAGCGCACCCGCGGCCCGTCGCCCGTACGTCCTCCTGCTCGAGGCGATGAAACAGGCGCACATGGGCGCGATCGGACGCTTCGTCCTCCGAGGCGCGGAGTACTTCTGCCTCATCCGCCCCAAGGGCGACGCGCTCGCGCTCGAGACACTGTTCCTGGCCGAGGACGTCCGCTCGTCCGCCGAGATCGAGGAGGCGGTCGAGGGGACCGAGGTCAAGCCGGCCGAGCTCGAGCTGGCGGATCAGGTGATGCAGAGCCTCGTCGGCGAGTTCGATCCCTCGGAGCTGCACAGCGAGTACCGCCAGGATCTGCGCGCGATGCTTGAGGCGAAGCTGTCCGGCCAGGAGATCGCGAAGCCGGAGCCCGTGCTCGAGACGCCCGTCGTCGACCTGATGGAAGCGCTGAAGCGAAGCGTCGCCGAAGCCCAGGGCCGCAAGAAGACCGGTGCCGCCTCGAAGAAAAAGGCTGCCACGTCCAAAGCAGGCACACGCACGCGGCGCGCTCCTGCGCGGAAATCTGCCTAGGCTTGCCGCCGGAGTGGGGCTGCGCCCGGCGGGAGGCTGGTCACCGGCGCCGAAACCACGGTGAAAGGGAAGGGCTCATGGGGGAACCGTAGGTTCCCCCATGCCTCTCTGACGCTTAGTGCTGGGGCGGTAGAGCCCCCAACGCCTGAAGCTGTGCCTGGAACAGCGTCTTGTCGATCTTCCCTTGGTAAATCGGGACACCCTCTTCGACGCAGACCCGGATGACCTCCTGACGGTCGATCCCGAGCTCCTTCGACAGCTCGTCGGGCGTCAGATGGTTCGCCATGAACTCCCTCCTCGTTGCACGAAAAAGCCCGCCGGCGCTCTGCGCACGAACGGGCTAGAACGAGCCTCCAGATGTCGTTGCCGGATTCAACGGGCCGGCCCTCCCAAAGCACTCATCGAACCGAAGGATAATCGGTCTCGGTGACGGACGCCAAGCTCGAGGAGCGCTGGGCCGAAATCAAGGGGGGTCGGATCCGGTACCTGATCGGCGGCGAGGGCCCGCCGCTCGTGCTCGTCCACGGGCTCGGCGGCTCTGCCACGAACTGGTCTGAGCTCGCACCCCTTCTGGCCCATCGCCACCGTGTCCTGATCCCGGAGCTGCCGGGCCATGGGGGCTCTGCGCCCCTGGTTGCCGTCTCGGGGCTGGAGCCCTACGCCGATCGTGTCGCCGAGGTCATGGAGCGCCAGGGGATCTCGACCGCGCCCGTAGTCGGCCACTCGCTGGGCGGGCTCGTCGTGCTCCGGCTCGCCCTGCGCCGGCCGGAGGCAGTCTCGGCGATCGTGCTCGCCGGGGCCGCCGGCCTGAGCATCGGGAACCGGTGGGGGCGGAACCTCCTGACCGCGTTCACGGTCGTCCGTCCGGGCCGTCTGGCCGGGCGGCACCGCTCATTCGTCGCGCGTTCGCCCCTGCTGCGGAGGATCGTCTTCGGATTCGTGTCCGTCGCGGACCCGGTTGGGCTCACCGATTCGGCAGTCGACGGCTTCCTCGCAGGCCAGGTGTTGCACACCGACACAGGGAGTGCGTGGCGTGCTTTGCGCGACGACGACCCGCGCCAGGAGCTCGAGCGCATCCGCTGTCCCGCGCTGGTGCTCTGGGGAGCCGACGACGTGCAGCTCCCGCTGGACGACGCGTTCGAGTACGCGCGCCGGCTGCGGGCGCCGCTGCGGACGATCGCCGGCTGCGGCCACCTCCTGATCGGCGAGCGCCCGGAACCGTGCGCAGACGCGATCGAGACGTTCCTCGCGGCCTAACGCAAGCAGCCGCTCTTCGAGATCGGCCGTGGTGGACGACACGGGTTACGACGCAACGGCGGGTTCGAACGGGACGACGTCGCCGCCCGTTTCGGAGGGCGGTGACAGGAACTGCACGCTGCGCGCGACGACCTCGATCTCACGGCGACGCTTGCCCTCCTCTTCCCACGAGCGGCTGCGCAGGTAGCCGTCGATTGCGACGCGGCGGCCCTTGGCGAGGTATTGACCGCATAGCTCCGCCTGGCGGTCCCATGCCGCGATCCAAACGAAGTCCGCGTCGCCCTCCTTCGATCGCCGGTTGACGGCGAGCAAGAACTTGGCCACGCGCTTGTCGTCGCCGACGTCCTTCACCTCGACGTCGGTCGCGAGATTCCCGATCAGTGTCACTACGTTCAAGGCCGTCTCCTTTGCGTTGTCGGTCGCGACAACGTAGCGCGGAGAGTCGGACCTGATCGTGACGAGAGAGGCTAATCTGTGTCCCTGCTCGGGGTGTGGCGCAGCCTGGTAGCGCGCTCCGTTCGGGTCGGAGAGGTCCCCAGTTCAAATCTGGGCACCCCGATTAGGCGCGGGGGGAACCCCTGGTTCCCCCGCCGGCCCCTCCTTGCCGTTCGGTGCAGCCCGCGTTTGGTTCGCCTCCCGCCCGGCGGAGCAGGCGGCGTGCGCTTTCTTCTTACTGAGGCGCGAACGATCCTTGCGGGGTCAACTATTCCCGCATCAGCCAGGCGCGAAACCGCGCGAGGAGCGAAGGCGGCCGTGATCGGCGTAGCGCCTCCTCGCGTGCCCGAGATCGCTTCGCCCACGCGCGCTCGCGCATCGACCGCGTCGGGTAGCGCGGCTTCCAGTACACGGGGCTCATGAGAGCCTGCGGTGCACGATCGCCGTGCACTCGTCCTCGACGTAGTCCAGACCGTCGGCCGCGGCGATCGCACGGGCTTCCGATGAGCGGAGACCGAACTGAAGCCAGAGCGCCTTCGCGCCGACCTCGACGGCCTCGCGTGCGACCTCGGGCACGGCATCCAAACGACGGAAGACGTCGACGAGGTCGATCGGCCGATCGACGTCGCTCAGCGCCGCCACGCAGGGGATGCCGAGCACCTCGTCGCAGTCACGCGGGCGCACGGGAACGACGTCGTAACCATGTGCAAGGAGATACCGCATGACGGCGTTGCTGGGACGGTCTACCTTTGGCGACGCGCCGACGAGTGCGATCGTCTTCGCGTCGCGAAGAATCTCCTCGGGCGACCTCACGCGCTGATCGTACGCACGGGCTCGCGGGCTGGGCGGGCCCGAGGCTATCCTCCGTTCCGTGCCAGATCGCATTCGCGTTGCCTGCGTGCAGATGACGAGCCGGGCCGACAAGGCTGCGAACCTCGGCACGGCGGACCGGCTCGTCGCGCAGGCTGCGTCGACGGGCGCGGACATCGTCGTGCTTCCGGAGAAGTGGAATGCGATCGGGAGCGCCGAGGTGCTCCACGCGGCAGCCGAACCGCTGGCCGGCGGCGAGTCTGTTGCAGCGATGGCTGAGTGGGCGCGCGGGCACGGGATCACGCTCGTCGGCGGCTCGATCACGGAGCGGCGCGAGGGGCGCGAGAAGCTGTCGAACACGTCACTCGTCTTCGATCCGGACGGCTCCGTGGTCGCGACGTACCGGAAGATCCACCTGTTCGACGTCGAGGTCGGCGGGGTGACGTACCGCGAGTCGGAAGCCGAGGAGCCCGGCGACGAAGCGGTGGTCGCGCGAGTCGAAGACTGGCTGATCGGGCTGTCCATCTGTTACGACGTGCGCTTCCCCGAGCTGTACAGGATCCTCGTCCTCGAAGGCGCAGAGCTCGTCACGGTCCCGGCTCACTTCACGACGCCGACGGGAAAGGACCACTGGCACGTCCTGCTGCGCGCGCGGGCGATCGAGAATCAGTGCTACGTGGCCGCCGCCGCGCAGGTCGGCGAGACGCTGCCCGGGAAACCGGCGTACGGCCGATCCCTGATCGCCGACCCGTGGGGGATCGTCGTCGCGCAGGCGCCGGACGAGGAAACCGTGATCGCAGCCGAGCTCGATCGCACGCGCCTACAGGAGATCCGCGCGAAGCTACCGTCGCTGGCGAACCGCCAGCCGGCGGCGTACCGGTGGCCGACACCGGTCTGAGGCGCGGCGTCTGGCTCGAGCGCGTTCCCGATCTCGTCGAAGCATGCGTCGAGGAGTGGCGACTGCGGCTCGGCGATCCTTACGTCGCCGGCGCGGCGGGCCACGCCGTCCGCGCCGACCTCCCGGACGGGACGCCTGCGGTGCTCAAGCTGATCTTCCCGCACCGCGAGGGGGAGCACGAGGCGGCGGCGCTCGTGCTGTTGGACGGCGACGGCGCCGTCCGTCTGCTCGAGCACGACGCGAAGCGCTGGGCGATGCTCATCGAGCGGTGCGAGCCGGGGACACCGCTCGCGGACGCGGGACCCGAGACGGCCCTCGATGTCCTGATCGAATTGCTCCCACGTCTCTGGAAGACGGCGGGTGAGCCGTTCATGCCGCTAGCCGACGAGGCGGCATGGTGGGTCGAGGGCCTCCCCGGTGAGTGGGAGCGCCTGGGGCGGCCGTTCGAGCGCCGGCTCCTCGACGCCGCGATCGATGCGCTGCAATCCTTGTCAGTCTCACAGGGCGAGCAGGTACTGCTTCACCAGGACCTGCACGGCGACAACGTGCTCGCCGCGCAACGCGAGTGCTGGCTGATGATCGACCCGAAGCCTCTGACCGGCGAGCGCGAGTTCGCGATCGCTCCGATCGTGCGTTCCCCGGAGCTCGGTCACAGCCGCCGCGACGTCCTGCATCGATTCGACCGGCTGACGTCGGAGCTCGGCCTCGATCGCGAACGCGCGCGCGGCTGGGCGATCGGCCAGACGATCGCGTGGTCGCCCGACAACTCCCATGTCCTCCAGACGCACGTCGAGGCAGCCCGTTGGTTGCTCGACTCTCGATGACGCTGCGCGCCATCCTCTTCGACGTCGACTTCACGCTCTGCCGGCCGGGCCCGGAGCTGTCCCCGGAGCGATACGCACGAATCGCCGCGCGCCACGGCGTCGAGCTCGATGTCTTACGCTACGGCGAGGCACGCGAGGCGGCGGTGCTGAACCTCAAACGGCACCCTGAGTTCGTGCACGACGATGCGATCTGGCACCGGTTCACAGAGGAGATCTTCATCGGCATGGGCGGGCCGGAGAAGATCGCGGGGGACTGTGCGACGGAGATCGAGCGCGGCTGGGAGGTGTCGGCGAACTTCGAGCTCTACGAGGATGCGTTGCCGGTGCTCGAGGACCTGCGGGCCCACCGGCTCAAGCTCGGGCTCGTGTCGAACGGGATCCGCGACCTGACGGAGTTCGTCGCACACCACCGTCTGGACGTCGACGCGATCGTCGACTCGCGCACGCACGGATACGTCAAGCCGCACCCGACGATCTTCCAGGCGGCGCTCGACCGGCTCGGCGTGCCCGCTGCCGCAGCGGCGATGGTCGGCGACTCGATCGAGGAGGACGTCGGCGGCGCCCGCGCGCTCGGGATGCGCGCGATCCTCGTCGATCGCCAGGACCGTTTCCCGGATGTTGAGGAGCGCCTCACCGACCTGTACGGCCTGCCGGCGGCGCTCGGCCTCGTGCGGCCGACTTGACCTACGATGACCAGGAGATGCCTGGCTGGGTCATCTGGGCGATCGCGGCGGTCGGGCTCGCGATCGGCGAGATCTTCACGCCCGGCTTGTTCTTCCTCGGGCCGGTGGCGCTCGCAGCGGTCGTCGCTGCGATCGCCGCCGCGGTCGGAGTGGGGGCGGCCGTCCAGCTGATCGTCTTCATCGCCGGCTCGCTCGCCTCGCTCGCGTTCCTGCGGCCGCTCGCCCGTGCGCACCTGCATCTTCCCGCGATGCTGCGCACCGGGACGGCGGCGCTGGTCGGCGCGAAGGCGATCGTCGTGCAACGCGTCGACGCGTCGGGAGGCCTCGTTCGGATCGGCGGGGAAGAATGGACGGCGCGCCCGTTCATGGACGGCCAGGTGTTCGAGCCGGGCGCGCAGGTCGAGGTCGCCGAGATCAAGGGCGCGACAGCGCTCGTCTACGAGTAGGAGGTCAAGGTCGTGGTCGCGTTGATCGTGCTCCTCGTCGTCGCAGGATTCGTGTTGCTCGTGCTCGCGCGGACGATTCGCATCGTCCCGCAGGCGCGAGCGGGTGTCGTCGAACGGCTCGGCCGGTACAGCCGCACGCTGAACCCGGGCTTGACGATCGTCGTGCCGTTCATCGACCGCATCCGCGACATGGTCGACCTGCGCGAGCAGGTGGTGTCGTT
>Ga0207646_10005167_pt1 | contig 13818 bp, 10 predicted proteins | sample KBSK5502metaG_FD_184343 | JGI IMG/M metagenome (GOLD analysis project Ga0207646, IMG submission 184343) | Corn, switchgrass and miscanthus rhizosphere microbial communities from Kellogg Biological Station, Michigan, USA - KBS K5-50-2 metaG... | ecosystem: Host-associated > Plants > Roots >... | reverse complement strand
GCCACCAGCGCACGACGATCCCAACCTGGCCGTGGCCGAAGACGCGCAGCACCACGCGGCGCCACCGGTTTTGCGGGCTGGGCGGCTCGACGAAGGTGACGCGTTTGCTGTAGCTGCGCGGGATGCTTACTGTCCCCGACACGCCCGGCAGTTCGAGCGTCACCTCGCGCTCGTGGTTCACTTGGTTGCTCCAAGCGATGACTTTCGGTGGAGAGTCGGCCCCACCTAGCTGAAGGTCAGATGCCTCATCGGGCTGACCGGCGGGCGGGAGCGGGTCGCGGCGAAGCCTGAAAACAAATTCGGAGGGGTCTTTCCCAAGGGGGTTGACAAGAGTGAGGCAGGTGCATATACTCTGCGCGCAGTCGAGAAATCGAAATCCCACAAAGCTCCCACGAAATCCCCACAAGGCTCCCTGTTGGCAAAGGTGAGGCCGGTACATATATTCTGCGCACGGGTCAAGAAACGGAAATCCCTCCCACGCTCCCACGCTCCTCGATGTTCCCTCGAACCCCCCAAGGTTCCCTATTGACAAAGGTGAAGCCGGTACATATATTCTGCGCGCTCAGCCGATCCATGTTTTATCGCTTTTCCTTCGCGCCTTTGAGCACCGAGTATTGACGCTGTACGCCCGCCAGCCTTTAGTCAACGTCAAGACAGCCTAACTCTGATTTTCTACGCTCATTCGAATCAGCGAAATAACGCTTGGCCTCTCACCCACCGCGGGTGGGAGGGCAGGTGATAACAACGCCTCCGCTACTTGCTTGCGCAAGGGGCATCACCGCAGTCAGAGCCACGCTTGCGCAAAAGCGACGGGGGGCTCTGTCTCAATAAGGAGGTTCCATCTATGTTGCGAACGACACGGTTTGCTTCCATGGGGTTGGTCTGTTTCCTCGCGAGTGTTTTCTCTCTGGCGTTGATTACCTTGCCCAAGGTGACGTCTATCCGAGGCGTGACGATGGCGGCTCCTCCGGGGCGCGCTATGCAAGTAGCGGCGCAAGGGCAGTGGTGCGCTTCCTTCGACTTTGGCGTCGTCGCCGTGCACACGCACTTGCTGCCGAATGGCAAAGTGCTGGCTTGGGACACCTCAAGCAACGGCCGAGTCTATGACCCGGCGACCGGAACTCTGACCACGGTCTCGGCGCCCGCGACGACCAACGTCTTCTGTAGTGGCCATGCGTTTCTGCCGGATGGGCGGCTGCTGGTCACCGGCGGGACCCACAACTGCAATGGCTGGGGCGAGCCGCACACCAATTTCTTCGATTTCACCACCAACACCTGGGCGGCGCGCAGCAGCTTGACCGATATGAACAACGGCCGCTGGTATCCGAGTAACTGCGCTCTGGGCAACGGCGAATTGCTCGTGGTGTCCGGGGAGTACTGCACGACTGGCTGTAATGCGGGTAACTGTATTGCTCCGGCTTTCAATTCGATCCCACAAGTTTGGCAACTCTCCGGAAGCTGGCGATCCCTCACCAGCGCGGATAAAACACTGCCCACCTACCCGTGGCTGCACCTGACGCCGGATGGCAGAGTCTTTTACTCTGGGCTGACCTCCCCTACCTGGTTTCTCCATCCGGACCAGCTAGGCGCTTGGGACCAGGGGCCAAACACCGTCTCAGGAAATGACCGCGGCTATGGATCGTCCGTGTGGTATGACGATTACAAGGTGCTGATCGCGGGCGGCGGAAACATCCCGGCGGAAGGGAATCTGCCGGCCAATACCGCCGAAGTGATTAACCTGAGAGCGGGAACTCTACAGTGGCGATCCGTGGGCTCAATGGCCAATCGCCGGATTCAGATGAACGCCACCGTGCTGCCGGACGGCAAAGTGCTGGTGACGGGCGGCACGAGCGGAGCCGGGTTCAATAACCCGTGCGGCACCGACGGCCCGCGCGCCGCGGAGCTGTGGGACCCGGTGACGGAAACCTGGACCACGATGGCCAGTATGGCCGTGGGGCGAATCTACCATTCGACGGCGGTCCTGCTGCCGGATGGCCGGGTGCTTTCCGCCGGCAGCACCGCACAGGGGCCTGATCCCGACAGGTACCCTGGGTGCACGGTCACGCAACAAGCTCAAGCTAACGCCGAGATTTTCTTCCCGCCCTACCTCTTCAACCCGGATGGTTCGCCGGCCGCGCGGCCAAGCATCACCACGGCTCCCACGAGCGTCGGTTACGGCCAGACCTTCGCGGTAGACACCCCGAATGCCGCGAGCATCAAACAAGTCACCTTGGTCCGGCTCTCCTCAGTCACCCACTCGTTCAACCAGAATCAGCGTTTCACCCGCCTCAACTTCTACCACGATCCCGCCGGGGGGCGGTTGCAGGTCACGACGCCCACGAGCGGCAATCTCCTTCCGCCGGGGCACTACATGCTCTTCATCCTGAACGGCAATGGCGTGCCTTCGGTGGCCAAGCTCATCCAGCTTTCCGGCAGTTGGCTAACTCCCGCCAGCCAGGCCATGACCAGTAGCGGCGGAGCCGGGAGTGTGGCCGTGACGGTGACCTCATTGAGCGGCCTTTCCTGGACCGCCGTAAGCAATGCCTCCTGGATCACCGTGACTTCGGGCATGGTCGGCACCGGCAACGGAACCGTGACCTACACCGTCGCCGTCAACGCCACGGGCGCGCCCCGCAGCGGCACGATCACCATTGCCGGGGTCACGTTCACCGTTTACCAGGCGACGGATTTCACCGATGTGCCAACGACGCATCCCTTCTACACGGAGATCAGTAAGCTCCAAGCGCGGGGAATTACGGCCGGCTGTGGTGGGATTACCGTGTTCTGCCCTGATTCGCCCATCACGCGCGAGGGGGCAGCGATCTTTATCGAACGGGCCTTGGGCGCGTTCACGCCGCCGACGCCCACGTCCCAGAGATTTACCGATGTCCCGCCGACAAGGTACAGCTATCCCTTCATCGATGACTTTGCTTTTCGGCGCGTTACTGCTGGCTGCGGCGACGCCACGATCTTTTGCCCGGATAGCACCCTCACCCGCGAGCAGATGGCGATCTTCATCGAGCGGGCCAACGGCATCTTCAGCCCGCCGAACCCGGCGTCGCAGCGGTTCTCAGACGTCTCGCCCTCGCGGGCCGGCTACGCCTTCATTGACGACCTGGCCGCGCGTGGGATCACCTCAGGATGTGGCAGTTCCACTATTTATTGTCCTGACGATCCGGTCACCCGTGGGCAGCTGGCGGTCTTTCTCGTCAGAGCCTTCGGCTTATAGGTGTCTTGGTGAACGCTGCGGTACGGCGAGCGGGAGCGAGTTGGTGGGCTTGGAAGTGGCGCTCTAAGTCAGCCCCAGGTCGCCACCGCTCCCTGTCCCGTACGGCTCGTGATCCCGTGCGTTCATTTGGAATTTCTGGAGGTGAATGAATGACTAGAGACGACAATTGCAGAAGCGTATGTTCGGGAAGACTGATCAAGCGAGCGCACCGGCTCAAAGCCGCGGCGGTCTCGCTGTTCTGCTGCGTGTTGGCATCATCCACGGGCACCGGGGCCACCCCGCAGTCCGGGGGGCAGGCTGAAGCTTCGTCGGGCCAGCATCAGCATCATCACACCCCTGCCAAACAGGGCGAGCAACAGGAGGCCGTCAAACCGTGGATCCCTGACTCAGCAGTGCTTGACCAGGACGGGAAGGAACTCCATTTCTACCGCGACCTGGTCAAAGGCAAAGTCGTGGTGATCAGTTTGATTTACACGACCTGCACCTCCTTCTGCCCTCTGATGGGGGCCCGCTTTGCCAAGCTGCAAGCGGCGCTCGGCGAGCGCTTAGGGAAGGAGGTTTATCTGATCTCCGTCAGCACCGACCCGGTGACTGATACACCCGCGCGGCTGAAGGCCTGGGGGGCCAGGTTCGGCGCCCGGCCCGGCTGGGCGCTCGTCACGGGTGACAAGGCGGAGATCGATCGATTGCTCCTGGCTTTGAATAGCAGCCTCACGCGGACAGGCTATCACGACCCGGTGGTCCTCGTCGGCGGGGACGAGCAGGGGAAATGGATCCGTACTTTTGCGCTTGAGGAGACGTCGGTCTTGACCGCGATGCTCGACCAGATGGTCAAGCGACCCGCCGTGAAAGAGCCGGCGATGGAATCGCGCCAGCGGTGAAATCGGCCGCCGGGATCATTCGCTCGGGTTAAAGTGAGCCGCGCCAGCGCCGGATCGGGACCTCATCTCCCGACGACGCTGCGCGCGACGTTTGAAACGTGCGGCCACCAGCGCACGACGATCCCAACCTGGCCGTGGCCGAAGACGCGCAGCACCACGCGGCGCCACCGGTTTTGCGGGCTGGGCGGCTCGACGAAGGTGACGCGTTTGCTGTAGCTGCGCGGGATGCTCACCGTCCCCGGCACGCCCGGCAGTTCGAGCGTCACCTCGCGCTCGCGATTCACTTGTCCGCTCCAGGAGATGACCTTCGGCGCGACCTCAGCCCCGCCGACTGGCAGGTCGGCCGCTTCATCCGGCCGGTCGGCGGGTGGGATGTGAGCGCGAGGATCGCGGTGAATCTCACTTTGCCCGTCATCGGGCTGAGCGGGATTGATTTCACGCGGCCGTTGTGTCGCTGGCGGATGGTTGTTCGGGGCCGGCCCTGAGACCGGCTCATTGTTTGATTGCGGTTCCGGCCCGGGCGCCGTCCGGGGCGAAGGCGTCGGCGGCGCTTGAGGCTGGGCCTTGACCGGAGTGCTCGAGTAAGGCGATTGGCCGAGGGGCAGAGACGGCCGCTTCGATTCTTTGTGGGATTCTTTGTGGGATTCTTTGTGGGCGCGAACGGGCGGGCGAACGGTAGTCGGGGTTGATAGCCCGCCCGGCTCCGTGCCGGAGAGCCGCGCGGCAATTTCGAGCGCGTCTGCATCCTTGGTCGGCGTCGGGGGCGCCGGCTCGTCAGATGGCGCCGCGCCAGTCGTTTCGCCCGCATCAGTGTGGGGGGCGGCTGCGTCATTCGGCGTGCCCGCATTCCGCCGCGAGGAGATCAAATGCTTGCCGAGGAGCAGGCCGGCCGCGCTGACCATCAGCAATAAAGCTGTGACCGCCAGCGTCGTGCGGCGCCGCCGCATCCGGACGAGTTTCAGCCGGGCTTCCTGATCCGCTTCAGCTGTCGGCTCGGCCTCAATGGTATCATCGACCGTCGGGGCCACATTCGCGTCGGGAAGAATGATCGGGGCGGGCGCCGCCTCCGATGCTTCGAGCGCCTCTCCGAGCGGGACGATGACGCGCGGCGAGACGGCACGCAGTTCGGCCGCCAACTCCTCGACGCTTTGCTGCCGCGCCTCCGGGTCCTTCGCCAGGGCGCGTAAGATGGTCTCCTCCAAACTTCCCGGGAGGTCCGGGATCATGGCCCGCGGCCGAACCGGTTCTTCCTGAAGTTGCTTGAGCGCAATTTCAGTCGGCGTGCGGCCAGCGAACGGGCGCTCACCGGTGACCATCTCATAGAGGACGATCCCGAGGGAATAAATGTCAGCCCGGTGATCGAGCGCCCGATTCTGGCACTGCTCGGGCGAGGCATAGGCCACCGTCCCGCTCATCACGGCGTGGTGCGTGAAGGGCGGCGCGCCGGTCGGCTGCGGGATTTTGGCGATGCCGAAATCGATGATCTTGACGGCCGGGGCTAGGGGCTGGGGGTTAGGGGCTAGGGAAGAAAGGGGAGCCTCCTGCCCCTGATCGTTGGCCCCTGCGTCGCAGAGGAAGATGTTGCGCGGATTGAGATCACGGTGGACGATGCCGCGGGTGTGAATCTCGGCGAGGCCGGCGGCCACTTCGCCCCCGATGCGCAGCACTTCGGCCAGCGGCAGGCGGCCCTGCGCCTCAAGTTCCGCCCGCAGCGTGCGCCCATGCAGAAACTCCATGATGACGTAGCGCAACTCTTCGGTGACCGCCCCGGTGTCGTAGATGCGAACGATGTTCGGGTGGTGAATTGTGGCCAGCGCGACGGCCTTCCGCCGCATGCGCTCGATCATCTCCGCCCAATAATGGCGGGCCTCGTCGGCGTCGAAGGCCGGACTGATTTCGCGGCGGACCAGGTGGCGCGGGTCGCTGACCTTGACCACGACGATGCGGTCCGAGGCCGTGTCCGTGGCCACAAAGACGGTCGAGAACCCGCCCTCGCCCAGCCGCCGGTAGGGTTGATACCGGCCGCCGAGACTCTGGTTGAGTAACTGGTCGAGATCGGGCTCGTGCGGCTGGCCGCATTGCGGGCAGAAGATCGAAAGGTCGAGCAGGTCGCCGAAGCATCGCGTGCAGCGCTTCATAAGCTTCTCCCTGATTACTGAAACACGGCAAGGCTAAAAGGGTGGCAGCAGTATAGAGGAAAACCGGGCGGAGCGCTACTTCGAAGTTGCCAAGTTTGGAGTACAGGTTTGGAGTACCGGAGGCGGGCTTTTGGCCCTCACGAAAAGAAAAACCCGCCTCCGGTACTCCAAACTTGAATATCAAGATTCGCCCACGGGTCTGATCTTCCCCCCGGGCAACACCTGAAACGTCGTCCCGCGCCACTGAATCTCATCGCCCACGAAGCTCGCCACCCAGATGCCGAAGCCGATCAAGTCACGCAGCGGGACGAGCCACAGATATTTGGCCAGCGTGCGGTCGCCGAGTCCGACCACGCCCATCGCCCAAGCCGTCAGCAGCCGCACGGCCAGCGTCACGCCGAGCACGGCCCATCCGAAGGCGGAGAACTTGAGCGCGATGAGCGCCAGCAGCGCCGTCGCCGTGCCGTAGGTCAGGATCAGCCCCGCGTAGCCTTTCGGTCGCGAGATGCGCGTCGAGCGGCCCCAGCGGAGTTGGTGCCGGAGCATGCTCGCGAACGTGTCGTCGCCGGAGATGTGCTCGACAACGTAGTCCGAGAGGACCACCTGATAGCCGGCCTTGGCGACAAAGTTGCCGAGCAGGAAGTCATCCGCCAGGTAGTCCGCCACTGCCCGGAAGCCGCCGATGCGCTCCAACAACTCGCGGCGGGTGAGGATCGTCGAGCCGAGCGCGAACTTGATGCCTTCGAGGGCGCGTGCCGTGACCACTTCGGGGCCGAAGGTTGAGGAGATGCCGATGTTTTCGAGGAGCGCCGCCACGGTCGGCGCCTGAGCCCCGCGATAGAGGCAGGTCACCATCCCGACGCTTGCGTCCTGCATCGGCGCCATCACGCGGCGCAGGTAATCAGGCGTCACGCGGATGTCGCTGTCGACGATGATCAGCAGGTTGTAGGCCGCCTGCGCGGACATGTTTTGAAGGTTCGAGACCTTGGCGTTATGGCCGATCTCAGCGGGCGAGACGACCAGGTCAATCCGCTGGGAAGGAAAGTCGGCTTTCAGCCGTTTGATGACCCCGACGGCCGGGTCGGCTTCGTCACGCGCCCCGAAGATGAGCTGGTAGTCGGGATAATCTTGCCGGCAGAAACTCGCGAAATTCTCATACGCGCCGTGGTCCGTGCCCCGCACCGGGATCAAGATCGTCACCGGCGGCGTGTACTCCAACCCCAAAGCACGCTGGCGGCGCCGGTCACGTGACCAGAGCCAACCGGCCCAGAGCGCAATCCCGTAGTAGACGACGGCGGCGACGGCACAGATGAGCAGGGCCACCCGAATCGCGGAGATTAACCAAAATGACATAGTTGAGTGCAAGCGCGAAGATTTTGAGGCGGCATCGTTTCCCCATTTTCCATTTTCCGTTTTCCATTTCTCATTGGTCATTGCCCCCAGCGATCCAATGCAATGACAAATGATGAATGACAGATGGAAAATGGAAGCTACCGCAAAGTCTTTGCTGACTAACTCCAACCCTAAGGGCTCAGCATGGCGAAGAGGCTATGCAAATAATTACTCGCCCCGGTGCTGACGGCTTCCTCCAGCCCTTGCGGCAACGAAACGAGCGCCACCCCGATGGCCACCAGCAGGGTGCCGAGCCAGCGCCCACCCGTGATCTGTTCTTTGAGGTAGAAGCGGGCGCCGACCGTGCTCACGACATAGCTCACCGCCGTCATCGGGAGCACATAACTGAGGTCCGCGTAGCTGAGCAGGCCTAGAAACGAGAAGAACGAGACCGCCATGAAAAAAACGCCGGTGATCGAATAGCGGTTACGCACAACTCCCGCCACCGAGCCGGCCAGCTTCCGCCAGCGGAACGAGACGTCGCCGACCTCCTTCATCCCTCGGGCCGAGAGGACCTCGCCGATGGAGCCGGAAAGAATCAGCGTGGTGAGCAACAGAAACGTTTTCATCTTCTCCCGATGGAAAGGCGAAGGGCGGAAGACGAAAGGCGAAATGAGCGCTGCCTTTACTTTCGCCCTTCGCCTTTCACCTTTCGTCTTTCGTCTTCCGTCTTTCGCCTCCGTCTGTGGTCCGCTGCTCGGTCCGCGACACGACCGCGACGCCGACGCAGATCACCAACGTCCCGACCCAGCGCACCGCCAAGACGCGCTCGCCGAGCAGGTACCAGGCCATCAGCGCGTTGAGCGCGTAGCCAAAAGCCGTGACCGGCAGCACAAAGCTCAGGTCAGCCCACGAAAGCGCGGCCAGGTAGAGCAAGAAGAAGGTTAAGAGCCCCGCAATGCCGAGCCACACGAGGGGGCTGGTGAAGACTTGCCAGCCCAGATGCAGGAGCTCAGCCGGCGCCAGCGTGTTGACCTCGCCAATGGCTTTCATGCCTTTGGTGAGATAGATGTCGCCGAGCGTCTGGGCGAGGATGGCGATGAAGAGCACGACCAAAGTTTTCATATTGCGGATTGCGGATGGCGGATGGCGGATTGGGATCTGAAAGGCAGGTGCTCGTGACCCGTATCTTCAATCCGCAATCCGCCATCCGCAATCCGCATTTGGCAGTCCTGCGTAAGTAGTCAACTTGAACTTGCCCCCTTGAATCGCCTGGCGGACGCGTGCGCTCACAAGCGCCTGCAGCTCACGCTCGCCGCCCGGGTTCTCGCGTTTGGCCGCCGCGTCGGCGTCCGGCGCGAGCGGGTGGGCGTAAATCTCGCTGCTCGTCCCTTTCATGTGCGCAAGCAGGCCGAGCAAATAATTTTCGTTCATCTCCCCGGTTTGCAGCAAGCCGTAAACCTTCTCCGGGTAGACGAAGCCGCGCCCGCGCAAGCGCCGCTCACAGTAGCGGCCGAGCAGGTTGAATACTGTGCCCCAGACCAGCTTGATTGGCAAATGGCTGCGGTCGAGCCGCAGGCTGAGGCGCATCTCGCCTTTGACCACCCGCACGCGGCGCACGCCGTACTCCTCACACAGCTCGATGAGCGCGCCAAAGACCGTCGGGTGCATGTGCAGGTGCGTGTGGCCGTCGATGTGGGAGAAGGGGAGCCCGGCGGCGACAAACCTCGCAAACTGTGCCCGCATCTCGCGGCGGAGTTCGCGGCGGGCGGCCGGATTGAAATAGTAGTTCAGGCCGGCGCGGAAAGAGCTGTCCGTGAAATTTCCCTGCGCATCCACCAGGTGTGGAATCTCTCCGGGCGGGAGGGCTGAGCGGCCGAGCACCAGGACCAGGTGCAAGCCAACTGCCAAGCTCGGATTCTCGCGGGCCAGCCGCACCGCGTCTTCGGCCGCCCGTTCGTTGACCATCAGACTCGCGCTCGTCAACACGCCTTCGCGGTGCGCCTGGATGATCGCGCGATTGACCGCCTCCGAGTAGCCGAAGTCATCGCCGTTGATGATCAGGGGAGGAGCAGCATTCAAGGCCATATCGTCGACAATCATCAGATTGGCTTAGTGGTGCGGTACGGGGAGCGCGAGCGCAATCGGATTAAGTAAAGGCATGCGCCCGGTGGTCCGACAAGCTGCCAGCTTGTCGCCGCCTCAGCCAACCGCCCCCCCCGGCAGCCACCGACAAGCTGGCAGCTTGTCGGACATCGCACACTTCATGCCATTGCGCTCACGCTCCCCGTACCGCACCCATGCTTGCCCCCTCGGATCGCAATTTCAAGGGGTCGAGCTGCTCCAGGAGCTGATCACCCTCCTTCGCTTTGCCGAGGAGGTAGTAGACCCGCATGAGTTCATACTTGGCGACGTTGATGCGCAGCGCGTCGAACCCGTCCTCGAGCTCACGGTCCGGCCCGGCGTACCGCGCCAGGAACGTTCTCCAACGGTAAGCCGCCACCGGCAAAGTAGGAGATTCGGCGGCCCACGAAAAATCGCCTTTGAGGGTTTTGAGCGCGTACTTTTCCGAAGGCTTGTACTTGGGCGCGAAGATGGGGGCGTATTGGCGACGGCGTGGGGCGGCCGGAGCAACTGAGGCGGCGTTCGCCAGGAGGGCCGAGGCCACGAGGCAGCTCAGCAGGACGGCTGGAATTTTAGCTGGAAGCAACATATCGGTTCGGCACTCCGGGCCGGCCACCAAACTCGCCACCGCAGCCACAGCGCCCTCACGCCATAGCTGCGGTGGTCGATTCTATAGCCTTCAAGAAAATGAATCTCACCGGCGCGCTGTCCCGCGACCTGTCAGGTTGCGGTGGTCTTCGCAACCAGCCCTTTGACCGCTACTGAGTCTTTCGGCGAACGCACCCGCAACCTGACAGGTCGCGGGACATTCTTTCCCTTGAACTCTATAGGCCGCCCCTGCATACGATCTCCCCCAAGCTACGGGTGGGCCAGGTCATCAATGATCGCGTTGGCGATGGCGGTCGCGATCTGTTGGCGCACGGCCGCCGCATTGGGGTTAGTGTTCAGCAGGGCGTCAACCGCCGAGACATCGATGAACTCGATCTCGAGCAGGCAGGCCCGGCAATTACCGCCCGAGGTGTTGCCGAGAGACGCGTCGCTGAGCACCCCGAACTTCTCCTCCTTGACGCCCCTGTCTCTAGTCCCCGCGTCGTTAGCTTTGATCGCCTCGAAGACGGCCTTCTGAATTTTACCCGCGAACGCCTTGTCGGCCGCGAGATTCACGTTATCCTCCGCGGAGCGGACATAGGTCTCCACCCCCCTGGTCACCTTATTGAAGCCGTTGAAGTGGATGCTCAGGAAGCGATCAGCCCGGTTGGCCTTGGCCACTGCCGCCCGGTCTGACAAGCGGAGATTGACGTCAGTCTCCCTGGTCATCTTGATGGTGATGTTGTGTCCGCCGCCGTCCGCCGCCGCCCGCAGCGCATCGCGGACGAGGAGACCCATTTGTAGAGTCATGTTTTTTTCCTTCACCCCGCTCGGGCTGACGGCGTGGTTAGCGTCCGAACCACCCATATTGGCGGTCCCGCCGTGGCCGGGGTCAATCACAACCGTACCGGTGATCGGCATCTTTATCCTCCTTTGGTTCTGAGCTTGTCTGTATGGATCAGTACCGCGAGCGGTAGCGAGCGGGTGCTCCTGCAACCGGCCTGATCTCGGGGTCACGCTCGCTACCGCTCGCGGTACTGATCCGGCATCTTCCATACATCCAATTGAAAAAAGCCGTTAAGCTCCAGACGACTCTTCACTGAGATGTGTGCGAAAGGGAGGAAACATTTCTACTGCGAGCGCTGCCGGAAATGCGGGGGCGCTATTCTTGAACGCCCGCCATCCGACCCGCAGAAAACAGAGGTCAACAGGCGGCGAGCTGATGTCGGCTTGCCGCCCTTTCGACCCTGCCTTGATTCCGACTCTTAGAGTTGACCGCTGCGCACGATCTGGCGGCGCTTGGCGCGCAGGCTGAGATACTCGCGGGCTTCTTTGTAGAGCCGCTTCCGTTCGTCGCTCTTGAAGATCGCTTTGCGAACGATCCGCGCGGCGACCTTCGGGCGAAAGTAATAATCGCCGTAAAACTTCTCGACCGCCTCCAGCATCTCCACGCCCGAGAGGTGCGGGAAATTGGCCATCGGGAGCTGGTGCCCGGCCTCATCAGCCATGTGGTTCCTTGAAAGAAGATTGTTCTCCATGAAGTAGTCGTAAAGTTCGGTGCCTGGGTAAGCGTGAGCGACCGAGACCTGGATCGTTTCGCAGTCGAGTTCCTTGGCGAACTTGATCGTCTGCCGGATCGTCTCCTTGGTCTCGCCCGGCAACCCGATAATGAAATCGCCGTGGATGACGATGCCCGCCCGCTTAGCGTCTTTGACGAACCTCCGCGCCGTCTCGACGTTGGCGCCCTTCTTGATGTTCTTCAGAATCTGGTCGTCGCCCGACTCGAAGCCGACGATGAGCAGCCGGCAGCCGGCATCCTTCATCGCCCGCAGCGTCTCGTAGTCCGTCAGCACGCGCGAGGTGCAGGACCAGGTGAATTTGAGCGGCTTGAGGACCTTGCAGATTTCAAGCACGCGGCCCTTGCTGAAGGTGAAGGTGTCGTCGTCGAAGAAAATCTCTTTGAGCCCCGTGAAATTCTGGAGCACGTACTCGACCTCGCCCGCCACGTGCTGCGGCGAGCGCGTCCGCCACGGGTGGCCGCTCATCGTCTGCGGCCAGAGGCAGAAGGTGCATTTGGCTGGGCAGCCCCGCGTGGTGTAGAACGAGAGGTACGGGTGCAGCAGGAACGGCACATTGTACTTCGTCATGTCCAGGTCGCGTTTGTAAACCGGCGCCACCCACGGGAGCGCGTCGAGGTTCTCAATCGGCAGGTTCGGCTGAGTCGAGACCAGCTTCCCGTCACGCAGGAAGTGAACGCCCGGAATCTGATCGAGCGGCTTGCCCGCAGCGAAATCGGTGACCGCGAAATCGAACTCCTTATGCGTGACGAAATCGATCGCCTCGCTCGCCCGCAGCGACTTCTCGGGCAGGACCGAGACGTGCGGGCCGACGAAAGCGATCTTGATGTCCGGCTTCCTGGACTTCATCGCCTCGGCCATGCGCACGTCGCTCTGAAAGCCGGCCGTGCTCGTGAAGAAGACGACGAAATCATAGTCGGCCGCGATCCCAATCGTCTCCTCCGGGCCGATATGGTGCGGCGGAGCGTCGAGCAACCGGCTCTCCTTGATCATCGCCGCCGGGTAGCCGAGCCAGACCGGGTACCAGTAGCTTTCAATCTCGCGCGTCGCGGGCCAGCGCGAACTGGCGCCGCCGTCAAATTTCTCGAACGAAGGGGGGTTGAGCAGAAGTGTTTTCATCAAGGGTTATCCTCTCTCCTTTGCAGCCGAAGTTCTGTCAATCATCCTACTCAGGCTGGTAATTCATCTCTGTGACTGCCGCAAGTCCCGACAAGCTTAGCGGCCCCGGCGAGTTTTCGCAAGCCGGGCACGTTCGCCCTCGCACGGCTAAGTGCAATCAACGAAGAAAAACCGCGGCCTACGCCGTCACACGCGGAGAAAATCAGATGGGTCACAATGGACGGCTTCCATTTCTCCTTCTGCGTGTGGCGGCGTAGGCCGCGGTTTCCCCTCAGTGTCCCGTGCCGCGTGTTTCGATTTAGCGCTCAAGGTCGATCCCGAATTTCCGCTTATTCCGTGTCTTCCGGGTGAGATCATTTCTAACCAAACCCATCTTTCACGCGAGCAAAACGATCTTTGATGCGGTGAAAGCCATCTTTCACCCAGTGAAGATCATCTTTCACTCCGACAAAGCCTCCTCTCGCCCCGGCAAAACCGATCTTCACGCCGGCAAAGCCAAGTTGCGGGCTGACAAAATCGATTTTCGCGTCAGTAAAGCCATCTTTCATGGCTGCAAAATGAAATGTCATGAGGTTAACGGCAGCTCTCACTCAGGCAAAGCCATCTTTCACCACTGCAAAATGAAATTTCATGGAGTTAAAGACGACTTTCACTCATGCCATGACGACTTTCAGCCAGTCAAAATCGAATCTCACGACGGAGAAATCAGATTTCACGCCGCAAGCACCAAGTTTCACCGGGAGGTGAACGATCCTGAGACGGTGCTCGAGCATTTAGAGGCTGTCTGAAAAGTTCTTAGGGCGGCCCCAACGGGGCGTAATGTAATAGCC
>Ga0207646_10005165_pt1 | contig 13823 bp, 15 predicted proteins | sample KBSK5502metaG_FD_184343 | JGI IMG/M metagenome (GOLD analysis project Ga0207646, IMG submission 184343) | Corn, switchgrass and miscanthus rhizosphere microbial communities from Kellogg Biological Station, Michigan, USA - KBS K5-50-2 metaG... | ecosystem: Host-associated > Plants > Roots >... | reverse complement strand
GTTTACATTCGCTGCCCAAGTCAGGTGCGGAGAGACGCCGGCCGACCGGCGAGCCGCCCTGGACGCCGCGGGGGCCTTCGTCGAGCTGGGGGCGCAGCACGTCATCCTGAGCATGACTCCCAGCCTCGGACCCGAGCACCTGCGGCTTATCGCCCGCGAGGTCGCCGAGCCGCTCATGGAGCGTGCAGGCTCCCTGGCGCGTGCCTGACGCCGCCGCCATCCAATGACCGAGCCGGAGGGTCCGCCCACGCCTGACGGCCCAATTGCGCCCGACGGGCCAACCAAACTTGAGCCGAACGAGAAGGGCGAGCTGGTCGAGCGTCTCTCGGGAGGCACCGCCACCCTGCTGCTGGTGTGGCTGATCGGGATCGGTGCGGCGACCGCGCTGCTTGCGGTGTGGCTGCTGGTCTATTTGCTGAGCGGCACGCGCCTGGGGATCGGCGCGCTGTTCGGCGGCCCGGGCTTCTACACCGCCCTGGCAGGTGCGTCCGGCCCCTGCGTACTGTGGCTCGCCGGCCGAGCCCAGGGCCACGGCTTGGGCTGGTTCGTAGTCACTGCGGTCAAGATCGGCCTGGTCATGCTGGCGATCCTGCTGGCGTTCGTGGCGGTGTCGATGCTGGTGTTCGGGTTCGTGCCCGGTCCCGGCGCCCCTGTCGCTACCGCAACGGCCCTCGTCCTCACGCTGGTGGCCAGCGTGATTTGGGGGGTCGCGACCTGGTCGGCGGATCGCTACATCGCCCGCGCCCGTTCAGTCGAGGGTTGAGCGCTCAGATCTCGTAGGTCTTGAGCGTCTCCGCGATGTCGACCGGCCCGTCATAGGCAGTGCGCGCCTCCTGCAGTGCCCACTCCCCGTCGTCTGGAAGCGGGATGTGCGTGAGCAAGAGCTTGCGAGCTCCAGCTCCCTGGGCGACCTCCCCGGCTTCAACGGGAAGCAGGTGCCCGCGGCTCTGCGGCGCGGGATCGTCCTCCTTCAGGGAGCGGAGCGCCGCCTCACACAGGAACAGGTCCGCCCCGTCCGCAAGGCGGGGCAAGGCCGGGCATGGCCCTGCATCGGCTGAGAAGGCGAAGATCTTGTCGGGGTCCTCGTCGGCACCGCGCGCCTGGACTCGGAACCCCCACGTTCGAACGTAATGCTGGGTCTCGTCGGGCTCGAAGCGCAGATCCCCGATCTCGATGGGGCGCTTGCCGTCGTGCTCGTCGAAGATGAAGCTCTTGTCGAAGAAGTTGACGTACCCAGCGCCGAGCGCCATCTCCGAGAGCTGGGCCATCGAGCCGGGCGGGACGATCACCAGCAGCCGCTTCTTGGCGACGTCGATCCAGGGGTAGCTGTAGCGCAGCGTCACCAGGTCGAGGCAGTGATCGGTGTGCATGTGGCTGATCACGACCGCATCCAGCTCGTCAGGGGTATTGCGGCGCAGCAGCTGGGCCACCGTCCCGGGGCCGGCATCGAGCATCACCCGCGACCGCCCGCCCTCGACGATGTACCCCGCGCAGGCCTCACCCGGATTAGGGCGAGCCGGGCTTCGCCCGAGCACGGTCAGTCGCATGTCCGCGTAGTTATGCCGTATTCCCGCTTGGTGCGCATGTCAATTCCGCGACTGACACATCAGCTGTCATCGAGCAGACGACGTGGCCGCAGGTAGAGCGCCGCGTGGCCGTGGGATTCGGTGACGAAGCCAAGCCGCGCGAAGAGGCCTCGCGCCGCGGGCGTGGACACCACCGCGACCAGCCGGCGGTCCCGGCATTCCTCCAAGGCGAGCTCTGCCAGGGAGGTGCCGATCCCCTTGCCGCGCCACTCGGGATGGACGATCAGGTCCCAGACGCTCGCGTATAGGCCGCCATCGTCGAGCAGGCGGGCGACGCCCACCAGCGTTCCGTCGGACGTCTCGGCCGCGATCCACGTGCATCGCCGGCTCATCTGGTCGATCCGCCACGCCTCGCGTGCCGGCCAATCCGCCCAGGCGTAGGCAGCATTGACCTGCTCCGCGCTCAGGACCGCGCCGGTGGTGAGGCGCAGGTCCGGAGAGCGCGCCGACCCCATCTATCCAGGTCTGGCTCAGCGGGCGTCGAGTGGGACGTAATCCCGCGCCGTCGCGCCGGTGTAGATCTGCCTCGGCCGGCCAATCTTGCTTTCCGGCGAGCCCACCATCTCCTTCCACTGCGCGATCCAGCCCGGCAGACGCCCGATCGCGAAGCAGTTGGTGAACATGTTCTTGGGGAAGCCGATGGCCCGATAGATGAGGCCCGAGTAGAAGTCGACGTTCGGATACAGCTTCCGCTTCACGAAGTACTCGTCGTGCAGCGCCACCTCTTCCAGCTGCTGCGCGATCTCGAACAGCCGGTCGTCTGCACCGGTGGCCGCCAGCACGCGGTCCGCTGCGGCCTTGATGATCGTGGCCCGCGGGTCGAAATTCTTGTAGACGCGATGGCCAAAGCCGGGAAGCTTGAACTCGTGGTTGGGGTCCTTGGCCTTGTCGATGTACTTCTGCACGTTGCCGCCGTCGTCCGCGATGCGCTCCAGGGTGCGAATGACCGCCTCGTTGGCGCCACCGTGCAGCGGTCCCCACAGGGCTGAGATGGCGGCGCTTATCGAGGCATACAGGTTGACGTGGGTGCTGCCCACCAGCCGAACCGTCGAGGTGGATGCGTTCTGTTCATGGTCAGCGTGCAGGATCAACAGCAGATCGAGTGCCTTGGCGACGTCGGGGTGCACCTCGTACGGCTCCGCCGGCACCGCGAACATCATGTGCAGCAGGTTCGAGGTGTAGTCGAGGTCGTTGCGCGGGTAGACGTAGGGCTGGCCGATGGCCTTCTTGAATGACCAGGCGGCGAGGGTCGGCAGCTTGGCGATCAGGCGCTGGATGGTCAGCTCCACCGCATCGGGATCGAATGGGTCATGACTGTCCTGGTAGAAGGTGGAGAGGCCGACGGTGGCCGATGCCAGCACCGCCATCGGATGCGCGTCGTAGGGGAAGCTGTCGAAGAAGCGGCGCATCTCCTCGTGAACCAGCGTGTGATGCGTCACGTCAGTGATCCAGGCGGCCAGCTCATCGCGCGTCGGGAGCTCGCCGTAGATCAGCAGGTACGCCACTTCCAGGAAGCTGCTCTGCTCGGCGAGCTGCTCGATGGGATAGCCGCGGTAGCGGAGGATGCCTCGCTCGCCGTCAAGGAAGGTGATGGCCGACAGGCACGAGCCGGTGTTCATGTACCCGTGGTCCATGGTGATGAGCCCCGTCTCGGCTCGGAGCCGGCCGATGTCGATAGCCTGCTCGCCCTCGGAGCCGCGGACCAGCGGCAGCTCGGTCGTCCGGCCCTCGTACGAGAGGCTGGCGCCCCGGCCGTTGCCCCCGCTGCCGCTGCCGGTCGCCGGTCCGCCTTCGAGCTGGGTGTCGCCCGGCAGCGTCGTCCGCTCGTTCACGGGATCAGATCCTTCACTGCCTCGCGTTCCTCGAGGAGCTCGTCCCGGCTGCGATCGATCTTGGCCTGCGCCCACGGCGCATGGTCGATGCCCTGCACGATCTGGACGTCGCCGGGAGCCGTTGCCCGCAGCGGATAGCCAAACACGAGGCCGTCCGGCACGTCGTAGCCATCCCGCAGCGGCGCCGGCATGGCCGCAGAGAAAAGCTCACCGCTTGGTCTGGCGATCTGGCGCACAGTATCGATAACGGCGTTGGCGGCGCTCGCGGCGGAGGACTGCCCGCGAGCCTTGATGATCTCTGCGCCGCGCTGCTGCACGATGCGGACGAAGTCCTCCTGCAGCCAGTCCTCGTCGCCGATGACCTCCGGCGCCGGGCGGCCGGAAATGGTGGCGTGGTAGGCGTCCGGGAACTGGGTCGAGGAGTGGTTGCCCCACACCGCGAGATCGCGGACCTCTTCGACGGCGACTCGGGCCCGCGCCGCGAGCTGCGAGCGCCCCCGGTTCTCGTCGAGCATGGTCATAGCGAACCAGCGCTCGCTCGGGATCTTTGGCGCGTTCGCCGCGGCGATGAGGCAGTTCGTGTTGCAGGGATTGCCCACGACCAGCACCCTCACGTCGTCTGCCGCATTTGCCGCGATGGCTTTCCCCTGCGTGGTGAAGATGCCGCCGTTGACGCGCAGCAGGTCCTTCCTCTCCATCCCCTCCCTGCGGGGGACGGCCCCGACCAGGAGCGCCCAGTTGACGCCCGAAAAGGCCTCGTCTGCGGACGACGTCCGCTGGATGCGGCGCACGAGCGGAAACGCGCAATCCTCCAGCTCCATCGCAACGCCTTCGAGTGCGGGCAGCGCCGCGTCCAGCTCCAGCAGCTGCAGGTCGATGGTGGTCTCGGGACCGAACATCTGGCCCGAGGCGATGCGGAATAGCAGCGCATAGCCGATCTGGCCAGCGGCCCCGGTGATAGCCACCTTCACGTGCGTATCGGGCATCGTCTCCTGATCGTACGTCGCCTGATGGATACTGCGCCCATCACGCGAGTGCAGGCAACGCAACCAACTGCTGGCGGTCCCCACGAACGGGAGCTCAGCCTCGAGGTCGAGGGCGGCAACATCGTGGGCTGGGTGAGTGGAGACGGTCCGCCGCTGGTGCTGCTCCATGGCGGACCCGGGCTGTCCGAATACCTCCGCGAGCTGGCCACCGAGCTCGCGCCAGCGTTCACCGTCTTTCGCTACCAGCAGCGTGGGCTGGCGCCGTCGGTCACGGATGGAGACCGCAGCGTCGAAGGCCACATCAACGACCTGGTCCGGGTGTTGGACGGCCATGGCTGGTCGAAGCCATGGATCGCCGGCCATTCGTGGGGCGGACACCTGGCGATGCACTTCGCGGTGGCCCATCCGGAGAGGACCGGCGCCCTGGTGGTCATCGACCCGCTCGGCGCAGTGGGGGACGGCGGAGCCGAGGTCTTTGGCGAGAACCTGATGCGCCAGCTGCCGGATGACCGGCGCGCGCGGGTCGAGGAGCTTAATGCGGCCGAGGAGCGCGGCGAGCAACAGCCGGGCGATCTAGTCGAGGGGCTGGGCCTGCTGTGGCCCTACTACTTCGCCGATCCAGGCAGCGCCTCACCCATGCCGCCGATGCAGGGCGATCATCAGGGTCACCTCGAGACCTGGGCCTCGGTGCGGGCTCATTTCGAGACGGGGACGCTCGAGCATGGCCTGCCTCGCCTGGAGGTGCCGGCGATCTTCATCCACGGGGCGCTCGACCCCATCCCGGCGTCCGAGATCGAGCGCTCCGCCGCGCTGGTGCCCGGCGCTCGCATCCACCTGCTCGAGGGCATCGGTCATTTCCCCTGGCTGGAGCAGCCGGGGTCGATGCTCCGGCTGCTGCGAGCCTTCGCCGAGGCGATTCCTCAGGTGTGACGCGCGAGGAAGTCCCTCACCTTTTCGGCGATCTCATCGCGCACGCGACGGAATACGGCGAGCCGCTGCTCATCGGTCCCTGAAGCCGTCGCCGGATCGTCGAACTGCCAACGCTCGACGACGTGGTCGCCGGGGATCATGGGGCAGGCTGCCGCTCCCTCCTCGCAGACGGGAACGACGAAGTCCCAGTGCTGGCCGATGTAGCGCTCGAGGCCCTTGCTCTGCTGATCGTTGATGTCGATCCCCATCTCGTCCATAACCTCGATCGCCTCCAGCCGGACGAAGGACGCCTCCACGCCCGCCGAGTGAGCCTCCCACTCCTGGCCACCCCAGTCGCGCAGCATCCCCTCCGCCATCTGGGAACGGGCGCTGTTGTGCGTGCAGATGAACAGCACGCGTCGGGTCACGTCACCAGATTACGCAGGCGCAGCCGGATTCACCGGGCCGCTCGGGGATTGGCTGTGTACAACTCAACAGCTCGCGGCGAAAGTCGGGGATAAAGGGGCTTGTTGCCGATGGGCCGGCGCCCGTACCCTGTGGTCGTCCCGAAGGGGCGGCCGCCGGCACCAGAGATTGCATCAAAGGTCCGGAGGCGGTTCCTTCGGGACGTTTCTATGCCTGGCCCCGCGACGCCTAGGGAGTCTGCAGGTTCCGCTGCAGACGGCGCACCACTTCGGCCGTCTCGTCCTGAGCGTGGCCGGGTTCCGATTCCGGCCCCGCGAAGGTACCGAACTGTCGGTCGCCCGCGTCTCCCAGGCCGGGCACGATGTACCCGCGCTCGTTGAGCTCGCGATCCACCGCTGCGACGTGGATGTCCGCGTCTGGGTGGGTGCCCGACAAGGTGGCGATCCCCTCCGGCGCGGCGATGAGGCTGACCTGCTTGATGCGGGCCGCTCCCCACGCCTTGAGGATGTCTACGGTCGCGGCCGATGAGCCGCCGGTGGCGAGCATCGGGTCCAGGATGAGGCAAACCTGCACGGTCGCCGCGTCCGGCAGCTTGTTGTAGTACTCGACCGGCTTGAGCGTCCGCTCGTCGCGGTAGAGGCCGATGTGCCACACCTCCGCGGATGGCATCAGCTCGAGCACCGCCTCGACCATGCCCAGCCCAGCGCGCAGAACGGGAACCAAGCCGACCTTCGGCTCCACTCGTTCGCCCTCCATGGCCTCGAGTGGTGTCTCGATGGGTCGGGGTTGTGTGGTGAGATCGGCCATCGCCTCGTAGCCGATGAGCCAGGAGAGCTCTCGCACCAGCTCGCGGAACTGCTTCGGATCGGTGCGCTTGTCGCGCAGCAGAGAGAGCTTGTGAGCGACGAGCGGATGGCGGCTGACGTGAAGGTTCGGGAAGCGCTCCTCGAGGGCCATCGAGCCCATTCTAGGCTGGGCCTAGCATGGGCTGGTAGGCTATGCGGTCCCTGTACGACCCACGCGCACGAGCCGTGCCCAGCCGGCGCCCCGAAGAGGAGGACTCCAAGCCATGGTCTTCGGCAAGCGTGACACGAAGCCCGACGCCCTGACGCGCGAGGATGTCGTCGGCAATCTCTATCCCGACACTCTCAGCAGCGAGGTCGACGTGACTCCTTCACCGACTGAGTTCCGCCGGGGCGATTCCGGCAACGAGAGCGTGATCGACCCGCACGCCCGCTTCAACGGGAAGTACGTCAGCGATCGCGATCTCCGCATCGAGGGCGAAGCCCAGGGCGAGATCGAGTGCCAGGGGACCCTGATCATCAGCCCCCAGGCCCGCGTCCGATCCGCCATCACGGCGCACAACGTGATCATCAACGGGGATTACGAGGGCGACGTCGACTGCGGCGGCCGCTTCGAGGTGGGAGCCACCGGTCGCGTCAAGGGCGCGGTCAAGACCCAGGTGCTCGTCGTGAAGGAAGGCGCTCATTGGGAGGGCAGCGTGACCATGACCCGCGAGCCTGGTCGACCGGCCGCCGGCCCGCAGCCCACTCAGAAGACGAGCTCTTCCGGGGCTCCGAGCAGCTCGTCCTCGAGCACCAACGGCCCGTCGATCTTCAGCAAGCAGGACCGCGAGGAGCCCGTCGCGACCGAACGGCAGGCCACCGGGCCGGGCTCCGGCCAGTAGCCGATCCGCGGTTCGCGGGGTAGTCGTCCGGCCAGAAGACCGGGGATGGGTGCGCCCCCGGTCCTGGTCGAGGTCATCCGCGGCGAAGGGCTCGACGCCCGGCATCGCGGCTGGATCGCGGGCGTCGTCCCCGACGGCGAGCTGACCGTCTCGATCGGCGATCCGGATCAGCCGATCTTCCTGCGCTCATCGGCCAAGCCGTTCCAGTTGGCGCCCTTCGTCGCCTCGGGCCGCTTCGACTCCTACGGCTTCGGCTCTCCCACTGAGGCGCTCGCAATCATGGCCGCGAGCCACTCGGGCGAGGACCGGCATGTCCGGACCGTGCAAACCCTCCTTCGCGAGGGCGGTTTGAGCCGCGACGTGCTTCAGTGCGGGACACATCCTCCGTTCGACGTCGAGACGGCGCGGCGCCTGCTGCGCGACGGCGAGCCGCTCACGCCACTGCGCCACAACTGCTCCGGGAAGCATGCCGGGATGGCCCTGCATGCCAAGGCGGCGGGCTGGGACGTGGAGACGTACTGGCATCCCGATCACCCGGTGCAGACGCTGGCGCTGGAGACGGTGGCGACCCTGGCGGAGGTGCCATCGGAGCAGGTCAAGACCGGCACGGACGGATGCGGCGTCGTGACCTTCGGCCTGCCGCTGCGTAAGGCTGGGCTCCTGTTCGCGCGGCTGGCGGATCCACGAGGCGTGCCTGACGCCGCCCTGCGCGAAGCCATGGAGCGGATTCGCGACGCGATGATGGCCCACCCCGAGCTGGTCGGCGGAGAGCGCCGCCGTCTGGACACGGCATTGATGCGCGCCGCTCCGGGCGCGTTGGTGGCGAAAGGCGGTGCGGAGGGCCTCTCATCGATCGGCATCCTGCCGGGGCACGTGCCGGACCGTGCCGAGGCGCTTGGGCTGGTGGTGAAGATCGAAGATGGAGATGCAGCGCATCGCGGGGGTTCGGTGGCGGTCTGCACCGCGCTGCGGCAGCTGGGCGTGCTGGATCCCGGCAGCGTCGAGGATCTGCGCGACTTTGCTTCTCCCCCCATCCGCGACCCGCGGGGCGAGCGGGCCGGCGAGGCTACCGCCATCTTCAAGATCGCCTGAGATGGCGCGCGGGACTATGCTGGTCGCACCTCCGGCGGGAATGCATCGTGCACGCCCGGCCACAGGCCCGCCCATCAGCGAGGAGACAGGTGCCCGATACCGAGGCTGAGGCCGAACGAGCGCAGGACCCGGAGCAGCCCATCGCGTGGCGCGGGGTGGGCCAGAACACCCCGGTCCGCAGCTCGGAAGGCGAAGGGGTGGGCCACATCGTCGACCTGCTCGGTTCTGACCAGGAGGACATCTTTCACGGCATCGTGGTGCGGCTCGGGCGCCTGGGTCACGACGTGTTCATCCCGGCCGACGACGTGACGCTGATGACGCCGTCGCACATCGACGTCGCCTACACGGAGGCCCAGGTCCACACCCTCCCGGAACATACCGAGGAGCGACAGTTCGAGCTCGGTTGGGTCGGGTTCTTCCGCAAGCACCTCGGCTGGAAGCGCGAAAAGGACCGCTAGCCGCCGCTCAGGGCAATGCGCCGCGGATCAGGTCCGCGACCCGAACGAAGAGAGGCGCCAGCAGTAATGCCGGCAGGAAATTGGCGACCGGCAGCGCCTTCAGATCAAGCATTCGAAGCCCAACGCCGAGCAGGATCAGCCCGCCCACGGAGCTGATCGCCTCCACGGTTGGGACGTCCATGACGCCGGAGAGCAGAAATGCGAGGCCAGCGATGGACCCCTGGATCACGAGCACCGTGATCGCCGACAGGTAGACGCCGGGCCCCAGGGCGGCGGCGAACGCGACGCTCGCCACTCCGTCCAGCAGTGACTTGGTGGAGAGGAGCGTGATGTCGCCGCTCAGACCGTTCTGCAGCGATCCGAGCACGGTGAGCGGCCCGACACAGAACACCAGCGAGGCGGTCACGAAGCCGGCGGCCACGCGGCTCGGCTCTTCGCCGGTCGAGAGCCGCTTCTGGAACCATGCTCCTAAACCCTCGACCCCGTCCTGCAGGCGCAGCAGCTCTCCGACTACTACTCCAGCCAGGAGCGCAGCGAGCACGGCCAGCCCGTTGCCGGCGGGAACGCCTGCGCCAAAGATCTGAATTGCCATCGACGTGCCGATGGCGAGCACGAATAGGCCGAGGGCAGACGTCAGGCCCTTGTGAATCCGAGGCGGCATGCGCCTACCGACCAGCAGCCCAAGCGTCGTTCCGATCAGCACTGTACTCACGTTCAGCAGGGTGCCGACCAGGAACATATGGCGACATTGTGCAGGCGAGGCCACCGCGGGCGAGCCCCTGCTACCATCGGTCACCCATGACCAACCCACCCGCAGACGGTGATCGTGGCGTGCGCGTGCGAATGGCCCCCAGCCCGACGGGACCGTTGCACCTAGGTACCGCGCGCACGAGCCTCTACAACTACCTCTTCGCGCGGCATATCGGCGGGACGTACGTGCTTCGCATCGAGGACACCGATGCCGCCCGTGGCTCGGGCGAGTTCGAGCGTGACATCATCGACAACCTGCACTGGCTGGGCATTACCTGGGACGAGGGACCGCAGGTCGCTGGAGGCGAGGACATCGGTCCCTATGGACCCTACCGCCAGAGCCAGCGCCTGGGCCTGTACGCCTCCGAGGCTGATCGCCTGCTGGCATCGGGCCAGGCTTTTCGTTGCTACTGCACGCCCGAAGAGCTGGACGCGGTGCGCCGGGAGCAGGAGGCGCGCAGGGAGCCTCCGCATTACAACGGACGCTGCCGGAACCTGACCGACGCGCAGCGCGGGGCCTTCCTCGAGGAGGGACGACGAGCCGCCATCCGCTTCCGCGTCCCGGACGAGGTGGTCGCCTTCGACGACCTTATACGCGGGCGTGTGGAGATCGCCACGGAGGCGCTTGGAGGCGATCGAGTCATCGTCAGGTCAGACGGCAGCCCCCTCTACCACTTCGTGGTGGCCGTGGATGACGCCGCCATGAGCATCACACACGTGATCCGCGGCGAGGACCACCTCTCCAATACTCCGCTGCACGTGCTCCTCTTCCGGGCGCTGGGTCATGACGTGCCGGTCTTCGCCCACATCCCGCTGATCCTCAACCCCGACCGCTCCAAGATGAGCAAGCGGAAGAGCCAGACCGCCATCAGTGCCTATCGGGAAGAGGGCTATCTGCCTGAGGCGATGGTCAACTTCCTCGCCTTCCTGGGCTGGTCGCCGGGGACCGAGGAAGAGATCTTCACCCTGGATGCCCTGGCCGAGCGCTTCGAGATCGAGCACGTCCACAAGGCCGGGGCGGTCTTCGACAAGGATCGGCTCGATTACCTGAACGGCATCTACATCCGCTCGTTGACCGATGAGCAGCTGGCCATGCGCCTGCGCCGCTTCGTGCCCGACGCGCTCGAGGACCGTGACCTGGTGGCCGTCACCCCGCTCATCAAGGAGCGGATGGTTCGACTGGCCGATGCCCGAGAGTTGGTCGCGTTCCTCATCGAGCCCGATGAGGAGGTCGCAGCCCGCTACGGCCCAGACGAGCTGGTGCCAGCCAAGGCGGATCCCGCGGCAACGGTGGCAGCCTTGACGCAAGCACGAAATGACCTTGCGGCGGTCGCGCCGGACGACTTCGCGGCGGCCGAGGTCGAGGCTCGTTGCCGGGGTGCCGCCGAGCAGATGGGCTGGAAGGCGGGCGACTTCTTTAAGCCGATGCGGATCGCCATTACCGGCCGAAGCGTTTCGCCACCGCTCTTCGGGTCGATGGAGCTGCTCGGCCGCGAGCGGTGTTTGGCACGCATCGATGCCGCGCTCGCCAAGCTCGCCGCGGTTGTCGCAGCGTGAGCGGGGAGTGGCCGCCTGAGCCCGGCCTTGGGGATTCGTCGGGAAGCATGCAGGACCCCCGCGAGCAGGCGCCGAGCCAGCCCGATGACGCGCGGGACTGGGCCGAGGACGCGAATGACCCGGCGGAGCATGCGGCGGAGGAGTCGACTGCTCGGGAGGGCGAAGAGCACGCGGGCAGTGGCGCTGGCCTCACGATGCTCCTCGACCGCGAGCTGCTGATACCCATCCGCTCGTCGAGCGGCGACTGGGTCGACCCGTCGCGGATCGCCGTCGGGTCGATGCGCCACGGCACCGACGATCAGGGACGATTCCTGGCGGCCTTCACCGACCGCGAGGCGCTCGCGGTCCTGGGACCGCCGGGGAGCGATGCGATATCGATCACCGGCCGCGAACTGTTCGAACGTGCCGAGCGCGCCGACGAACGAGTGATCGTCAACCCCGGCAGCCCGGACCAGGCGGAGGTGCTCGCCGGTGTCCTTCCGTTCCTGCTGGCAGGGATCGACCTGGCCACTCCGGAGGCGCTCCGTGCGCGGCGCCCCTTGGGCGGATTGCCGCCGCTCGAGGTTCCCGCCACCGTCCCAGAGCCCTTCGGGAGCCAGCTGCGGGGAGCGCTCGCCGAGCTTCCGGCGGTCGAGCGAGCGTGGCTTCTTCGGGTGGGTACCGCGTGGACGGTGGGAATTGCGCTCGACGCGAGAGCACCGTTGGCGGAGTTCGATGCGGTACGCAATCGACTGCACGCGCTGGCATCCGAGCTCCTCGGGTCACGGCGGGACCTCATCGTCACCGATCTGCGCGCTCCCGCCCTCCTCGCCCACTATGAGGCGACGGCCGCACCGTTCTATGAGCCGGCAGCGCAGCGGAGCTTCCTGTCGCGACTACTCGGGAGAGATTGACCCGGCGCGATAGACGCCCCTTGGCGTCTGTGTCGGGCCTGATGTCTTCGTCCGTCTAGCGCGTTGGAGCCCGAACGGGGCCCGTCTCCTCCTGCTCGGCCGGCAGGTAACGCAGGATCTCCGCGCGGAATCGCACGCCCGACGAGTGACGGCTGAGCCAACGGAGGTAGGTCGGGTCCTGGTGAACGAGGTCGCGGATCGACCAACCCGCGTAGCGACCGAAATCGATGCGCTTGCTGTCTCCCGGGTCGGCACGGCGCGCCCTGGTGAAGGGCCCGGCCGCGTCTGATGGCTCATCGGACGGCGGTGGGGCCGCGACGTGCTGCCATCCATCGGTCGGGCCAGGTCCGACAGGAACATCGACATTCGTGAACGACTCGCGAACCGCCGCTCGAGCGCGGTCGTAGGCCTCGCGGCGGACGCGGTCGCGGATCTGGTCGTACGCCCAGTTCAGGTCGGACATGAGGTCCGCTTCCGACTGGCTCCCGTCGGGGTGATAGATGCGCGCTAACGCGTAGTACGCGGCCCTGATGACGTCCGGATGGGCAACGGGGACGACTTGCAGGATGCGGTATGCGTCACGACGCGGTTCGGCTGCCATGCCCCCACTCCGTGATGGTCCTGCTGTTGTACGCCCGCGCGGCCAGTCACGCAATCGACGTGTTGACAGGGGGCACCAGCACGATCCGTCCGCGAACCTGGCCGGCGGCAAGCCGCTCGTGTGCGATGGCGGCATCGGCGAGTGGCATCAGCTCGACGTCCCAGGTCAGGTCGCCGCCGGCGGCGAGTGCGACGACCTGCCGAAGGTCTTCCAGCGATCCCCAGGCGCTCGTCGTAACCCAGCTCTCCACGGCGGACGCGTCGAACCCGAAACGGAGCTTGCCACCGCCTTCACCGACGATTATCAGCAGGCCCTCCGGCGCGAGCCTCCGCGCTGCGTCGACGAGTGTTTCGTCGCTCCCGACGAAGTCGAAGATCACATCCTGTTGGCGTTCGGTCGCGTCAATGCGTTCTTGGGCATCGGCCTCGACAGGCGCATTCGCGCCCATCGTTGCAGCCAGTACCATCTTGTCCGGATTGAGGTCACGGACGGTGACCCGAAGGCCGGACTGGCGGCGGAGGTACTGGAGCGCGAACTGGCCGAGGCCGCCAAAACCGATGATCAGCACGCGCGCGCCGGGCTGCAGCCAGGGTGCGGCGCGGCGTACCGCGCGATAGGGCGTCAGTCCGGCGTCCGCGAGCGGTGCAGCCCTCACCGGGTCGAGCGCACCCAGCGGCAAGAGATGGCGCGCCTCCGGGACGAGCATCGCCTCTGCATAGCCCCCGTTCACCTGGAAGCCGGGCGATCGACCGGCCGAGCAACGCTGCTCGTTCCCGGAGCCGCAGTCGGAGCACTCACCGCAGCCCCATCCGCCAAAGACGAGGACCGGCTCGCCCATCCTGAGGCCCGCGGCATCCAGACCCGGTCCTGCATCCGGCCCGGAGGCGTCGATCCAACCGGAGACCTCGTGGCCGAGGGTGACGGGAAGCGTCACCCGCGTCATCTCGCCCAGCGAAATGTGGAGGTCGGTATGGCAGACACCGCATCCGGCGACGCGAATGCGTACCTCTCGGCCGCGAGGCTCGGGCACGGGGACCTGTTCGGAG
>Ga0207646_10005162_pt1 | contig 13827 bp, 14 predicted proteins | sample KBSK5502metaG_FD_184343 | JGI IMG/M metagenome (GOLD analysis project Ga0207646, IMG submission 184343) | Corn, switchgrass and miscanthus rhizosphere microbial communities from Kellogg Biological Station, Michigan, USA - KBS K5-50-2 metaG... | ecosystem: Host-associated > Plants > Roots >... | reverse complement strand
CAACACTTTGTCCATCCAGACCATAGCGCCAGTATACAGCCCGGTCAGGATCAGGATCGACTAACACGGGAAACGGCAGCTTGAGCCTTGCAGACAAGCGCTCTGCTCCCTTGCGGCTGCCGCCCCCAATAATGAGCACCTCGGTCTCTCGCGCCCGAAGCTGTTCATACATCCGTCCCAACTGGACGGCATGGCGCTGACATTGCAGTCAGGTAAACTCACGCATAAAGTATAGAATCACATGCGCGTGTCCCCGATACGCGGAGAGACGAACCATTGTCCCCTCGTTGGACTCGAGGCGAAAGTCTGGCGCGAGTGAGCCGACATTGACTTCTGTCACATCGTCAAACATGGATCTCCTCCTGGCTTTCCGGCGGCACGGGCCACATCGCGCGTCTCCTGCCGATTGTCAAGGGTGATGTGAACGATGCGGCCCCATTCCGGCAGGAGGGGCCGCGTAATGCAGTCTACTAGACGGCGGATGAGACTGGGACGAACTGGATGGTGAGCGTAAGATTGACCTCGTCTGCAATCTGCTGGATCGGACGGCCCCAGGTGAGTCCCCAGTCGCGGCGGTCGAGCACGGTCGCGAGATTGAACGTGAGCCTGCTGTCGCCTGCCGTCCAGGGCGGGACGTTCCAGGCATCGAGGCTGACTTCGCGGGTCACCTCACGGATCGTGAGTGTCCCCGTGACGCGGTAGTGACCTGCCGCCTGGTCGAGCGCCTCGATGCGCCGGCTGGTGAAGGTCATCGCAGGGTAGTGTTCGACATCGAAGAAGTCGGCTGCGTGCAGGTGTTTATCGCGCGCCGCCAGTTGCGTATCCAGGCTGGCGGTGCCGATGGTGACGGTGACGTGTGAGTTGGTCGGCTCGCGCTCGTCCAAGGTGAGTGTGCCAGCAAGATCGCTAAAGCGCCCCAGGACGGTCACCTTCATGACAAACATCATGCGCATACGAGCGTTGAACTCCACGCGTGATGCCTCTTGATCGATCTTCCAGGTCGTGACGCTCGTCGCAGGAACCTGGCTTCTGTCGTTAGTTGCGGTCATGGTATCGGTACTCCGTTCGTTCGTTTATTGTCCTCACCGCATGAGGAGAAAGCTCAGAAGTGCGGTGAAGAGATCAATTTTTCACCAAAATGAGATAATTCTAGAGTAGAACTATCAGTATGCCAAAAAAAAGCCGTGGTCAGGTATATCCTGGGAAGCAGGAGAGACGCATCAGCCCCACTGCTCAACACTATCTGCACTCCAGTTGGCACGTACCTTGGCGAACAATTCTACCAGCAGCAGCCGTTCGATGGGGGTAAGCGCACGCATGATGTTCTCGGCCAGAGCCGCCATTTGCTGCTCGAGACGCTCACAGAGCACCTTTCCCTGCTCCGTAAGGCTCACATGGAAGCTGCGCCGATCATCCAGGTTGAGCGAGCGGCTGATATAGCCTTGTTCTTCTAGTTGATCAAGGAGGCGGGTAAGTTTACTCATGCCTACACCCTGGAGACCGCGCGCGATCTCCTTGACCATCAGGGGACTGCGTTCCGCGAGGATATAGAGCACTCTCACCTCTTCTGGGGAACAATGCATGGTATGCTCAAACTGGTAGTTGGTTTGACCCATGCGTTCGCCCAGAAACAGCATGAAGTCCTGAACAGCACGGGTTTGCTCAGGGTTGAGTCCACTCTCCATAGCTGCCCTCACTCTTTTCTCGATTCCCGGTAATGATATTTCCCTTTCCAAATATTTCCATATTGGTAGTATATTACCTTCAAATACACCCACTGTCAAGCGATAGCACTGACATCCCAGGGCGATTTAAAAGTCCTCTTCTTCCCCACCCCTGGAAAAAAGGGAAAAGGTGGGGACACCCCACACCCCGCCAAGGGGCGGCCGCCCCTTGGATCCCTGCTTGGCTTGACTTCTAAATAGCCCTGCTGACATCCACTCAGGACTGGTTATGGAGTGGGATACCGGATGCTTCCTTTTTCAACGGGCGCGTTCGTTGGTTATAAGATGGGGCTCAGGCATGATTCCCTGTCGCAGAAGAAACAGTAGCTAATGCCTGTGTGATATCATCGAGTAAGTCCTGCGTGTCTTCACACCCAACGCTCAAGCGAATGAAGCCATCAGGAATGGCATCGCCTCCCCAGCGTGCTCGCCGTTCCGCAGTGGTATGCACCCCGCCAAAACTCGTGGCCTGTAAGATCAAGTGGCATGCTTGCAGGAAGCGCTCCGCCTGTGTTTTTCCTTCAAGCACACAGCTGACGATGGGACCGTAGTGCTTCATTTGTCGAACGGCAAGAGGATGAGCAGGGTCTTGTGGAAGGCCAGGATAGCGAACATGCTTCACCTCTGGTCGAGATGCGAGAAACCGGGCAATTTCCAATGCGTTCTTGTTCTGCCGTTGCAGGCGCATGTCCAGCGTGGCGAGAGAGCGATGAGCCAGCCAGACTTCCATCGGACCTGGCACGGCTCCCTGCTGGCTCCGAAAGGCGTGCAGTCGATCTGCCCATTCAGGCTCTCTTGTTGCCACATGGCCGAGCAGGAGATCACCATGACCGGTGAGGGCTTTGCTATCGCTGGAGACAGAGAAGTCTGCACCATATGCAAGGGGTTGTTGACCAAGCACTGTCGCTGTCGTATTGTCCACCGCCACGAGCGCGCCGTGCTGGTGCGCAGCAGCAATGAGGACGGCTAGATCACAGACATCCAGCCCAGGATTACTGGGCGTTTCCAGCCAGAGGAGTGTTGCTCCATCCAGTTGCTCCATCTGCGCGTTGCCTGCTGTTGGGGCCAGACGCACCTCGATGCCAAGCGCGGCAAAGTATCCCTCTGCCAGCATCCGCGCGGTGTAATAGCCATCAGATGGCATGACCAGGACATTTCCAGGACGAAGCACGGAGCCAAAAACAGCCGTCACGGCAGCCATGCCAGAGGCAAAGATGACGGCTGTTCCTCCTTCCAGTTCACTAAGTGCCTGCTCAAAATGCGTCCAGGTTGGGTTGTGATAGCGACCATAGCTGTAGGGGGAAGAAGATGGATCACCAGCCAGGTGATAGGGATTGGCAAAAGTCGGTCCTGGCAGGAAAGGTTCGCCCTGAGCAAAATCGGGCAGACCTGCTCGAATGACACGAGTTGCATCACGCATCGTCAGTTTCTCCTTTTTCCACGATAGTGGTTCTCCTTCACCTTGCTTGTGTCTTGGGAGGCACAACTTTCTCTTCCCATCGTCTCATGAGATGGCACAGTTCTCGCCGTCACATGACCCGGCCTCATCCTGCGTGGCACTACCGACCTGGATCAATGGATGGGACTCGGCCCAGGCTCGCTCAAGTACTTCGCCGAACAGTTCAGCTGGTTGCGCTCCTGACACCCTGTACCGCTCGTCAACGGCAAAGAAGGGCACGCCGCTAATGCCAATGGCTCTCGCCCGCTGCTCGTCCGCTCGCACCTCATCGGCATACGCATCACTGCGAAGGACGGCGCGTGCTTCATCTGCATCGATACCAATCTCGGAGGCGAGTTGCACGAGCGTCTCGGCATCGCCCAACGCTCTCCCCTCGGTAAAGTAGGCTTGGAAGAGCCGTTCCTCCGCTTCCTGCTGGAGGCCGTGAGTGGCCGCCAGGTGGATCAGGCGGTGAGCATCGAACGTATTGCCATACTTCGCTTGTTCCAGGTGATACTCCAGCCCCTCCTGGGCCGCAATGGCGCTCACCCGCTCATTCATCGCCGCGGCTTGCGAGAGACGCACGCCGTATTTCTGCGCAAGGATCTCGTTGACCGTTTGCCCCGGGTCACGGGGGGCGCCTGGGTCAAGCTGGTAGCTGCGCCAGGTGACCTCGACCTGCTCACGATGCGCAAAGTGGGCCAGAGCAGATTCAAAGCGGCGCTTGCCAATGTAACACCAGGGGCAGGCCACGTCTGACCAGATTTCTACTTTCATGAGTTTCTCACTTCCTGTCTTTCTCTTTTGCTGACCGACTACCTTGGGAGGGAACTCTGGATATCCTCCCGAGAAAGGGCGACGGCCGCCGGGCGGCTGATGAGGATGCCAATGGCATCGACAAGCAAGGCAGCGACTGCCAGCACGCCGAACAATAGCGCCTGCGGGAGATTGATCCCGAAGAGGGTATCCAGCGAATAGCTGCCGGGTCCTATGAGGCCGAGGGTGATGCTCACGATCAGCAGCACCAGTGAATATTCATAGCCCCCTTTGTTCAGCCAGAAACCGTTTTTCCAATGGCTCTTGAAGGTTGCAATAGCCATTGCCCCGAGGATGCCGGCGGCACCCAGGGGTGTCAAGAAGCCCAACGCGACAGAGAGACCTCCGCCGACTTCCCCGACAATTGCCAAGGTGACCCATAACCATACCGGCCTGAAGCCCTGTTTCTCGAAGCCCTGTTTCAACCGGATGATGCCAGGGCCACCGAACCAACCAAAGAGTTTTTGCACTCCATGCCCGGTCAGCGTCAGACCAACCCCCAGGCGGAGAATGAGGAGAGCTATACTTATGGTGACAGTCATGAATAATGTTCCTCTCAATAGTGTTTGTACAGACAAGGAACGAGCAAACCAAAGGCTCCTTTTCTCATCTTAAAACTTTCTCTATGGAAGTAAAGATATCATAGGATGTTACAGTTGTCAAGAAAGTTGTTTTTCTCAAGAAAATACGCTATACTTGCCCTATAAAGACACCCGATCATGGAAGCTCACTTGGCAGCCAGCCAAACCGGAACCGACCGCGGTCGCCATGGCCTTCCTTGCCTCCGACGATGCCAGCTGCCCCAACGGAGCAATCCTACCGGTTGACAATAGCTGGTTGGCAGGATAGATGCTCTTTCTGTGCAAGTACTCTACCTCTCTTTGTGAGACTCGATGGTCGATACCTCCTTGCCTATCGCGTGAAAATAACCCGAGGTCGCTAAAGAGAAGAGTTGCTTTGCCATATACTGAGAGGTATACGGCATATCATGGTCGAGCCACCAGATCAGCACGCTCATCTGTGCTCCCACCACATAGCAGATCACTATGTCCTTTGATGCTTATAATTGTTGCTCATCTGGCTGAAACTGCGCCAGAGCTTCAGAAAAGGCCTTGTTCAAGATCTTTGTCAGACGAGAGTAAAGGATAGGCAACTGCAGCTTTGCGAGCATGATTTTATAAATTTGAGTATGTACGCACCTCGCCAGATTTCCATAAGAACCCGATGGGTACGCTTGTCGATCCCCAGAAGTTGGTTGAGGCACGAAATGCTGCTATGTCATTCGCCGAAAAGATCTACCTGCTGACCCGCCTGAACGCCTCCGAACGCATCAGCTGGCAGGGCCGCTTCCGTCCGGCGTTTCATGATGCACAGATCGCGCCTCGCCCCCTGCAAGCTTCCCTGCCCATCTGGATTGCCGTTGGCGGCACCCCACAGAGCGCGGTCCGCGCCGGCACTATGGGCTTGCCCATGAATCTGGGCATCATCGGTGGCGAGTCTGCGCGCTTTGTGCCCCTGGTCGAGCTCTATAGGAGGGCGGGGGTCAGCGCGGGGCATGATCCGGCGGCGCTCAAAGTCGCGGTGACCAGCTATATCCATGTCGCGAAGACCTCCCAGGAGGCGTTGGAGACGTTCTATCCCTATCGGACCAACTACTTCAAAGCGCTGGGAGGGGACCGGGTCAGTCATATGTCTTTCAGTCGCTCGGAGTACGAGCGGGAAGCGAGGAGAGAGAATGCGCTCTTGGTGGGAAGCCCGCAGCAGATTATCGACAAACTGCTCTACCAACACGAATTGTTTGGACACCAGCGCTTCATCGGGCAGATCGACATCGGGGGCATGCCCTTTGATAAAGTGGCTCAGGCCATTGAACTGCTGGGAACCGAGGTCGCCCCAGTGGTGCGCCGTGAGATGGCCAAAGCCAGTCCAGCATAAATGGTGCAGGGCCTCACAGCTTGGCTCGAGCAAGTGATTGGAGATGACCATACATGCCTTTTACCCCAACCGACTTCCGCAAGGCCATGGCCCGCTTCACGACCTCCTCTTTCGAGGGTTGGGATAAGTGGAGTGTGCAGAGAACCTTCCATCAGTTCTAGCAACCTATGTTACGCTCCAGGTCTGCCGCTTCAACGGCGCATGGGGAAACATGTCGGGACCCCGGTCTACATGGTATTTAAAAGCCAGCCGCCATCCGCAGCGATCTCTGATCCCACGACAAACGATGCGTCATCAGAAGCGAGAAACAGCGCGACGTTGGCCACTTCTTCAGGACGGCCCAGACGCTTGACCGGCGAACGACTGATACGCGCCACATCCTGCGCCTGCAGGATCTCTTGCGAAGTCCCCGATCGGGCCAGGAGCCGTGTGGCTGTGGGGCCAATCGTGATGGTGTTCACACGAATACCACGACCAATGAGTTCCGCCGCCAGCGCCCGCGCAAGCGCGTGAACCGCACCCTTGTTGGCCGTATAGAGCGAACTATCGGCGATACCCGTGAGGGCGTTCACCGAGCCATTGAAAATAATCGACGCCGGCTTATTGAAAAAGGGGAGGGCCTTCTGAACGGTGAAATACGCTCCTTTCAAATTGGCAGTCAGCATCTCGTCAAAAGCAGCTTCATCCACCTCTTCCAGAGGAGCCCCTTTGTAAATGCCCGCGTTGACAAACAGGATATCCAGTTTGCCAAACGTCTCGTGTGTACGAGCCACCAACTGATCGATATCACTGAGCTTCGTGACATCCGCCTGAACCGCCAGCACATCGTGACCCAATTGTCGAGAGACCTCTTCGAGGGTCTCACGATCGCGTCCTGCAATCACGACTTTGGCTCCATTGGCATGAAATGCTCTGGCAGTCGCCAGACCAATCCCACTATTGCCACCGGTCACGACAGCAACTTTACCTTTAAGTGAACTCATCACACTCTTTTCCTTTCGATTGGTGATCTTGCCTCCGTCCTCCCACTGGCATCATTCCCGCCCCGCGTTTCTGGAAACACATGCGGCGCAGAGTTGAGAGGACCATTAGTCCACCACACGCAGGACAATCTTGCCTCGTGTGTGCCCTCTCGCTCCTTGCTCGTATGCCTGGCGTGCCTGGGAAAAGGGCAGCACTGTCTCACTTCTTTCGTTTCGACCGGTTGGTCATGATGCTACGAAGCTCGCTCAAATGAGCAATTATATACTTTCCCGGGCCCAGCTCTCAGTCCTCTCCTAACCTTTCTGAAGCTGTTGAGCGATGAACGCGAGCGCGGTCTGGGCCACTTCAGGCCACCCGTGGTCAATCGTCAGAGAATGCCCGCGGCCGGGTATTTCATGAATCTCGGTCACGCCGGGATTCTTCTCCTGTTCCTTATAGGAGGCATGAGCGATCGCCCACGGCACGGTGTGGTCGTACTCGCCCGAGATGATCAGCAGCGGTCCACGCTCGGGATTCTTCGTGTCGACCTGGGCTTCCGTCCACGGGTTGAGATTGGCGGTGGCCGCCTGGAAGATCGGCACACCGGAGCCGGGCACCGAGTACGTCTCGTATAGCTGGTGAGCTTCGCTCTCGTCTACGGCGTTGGCGAAGGCGAAACGGAACTGCTCGTAGGTAAGCGGGACGGCGCGGGTGTAGTTGAGGGGGTTGCCCAGGACCGCCGCCGACGACTTCAGCGCCGAGAGCGGCAGGGGGAGCACGCCGCGGAACGGAGCGGGATCGATCGCGACCGTCACGGCGGCCACGCCCTCCCCAGCCAACCGCTGCGCGATGAGCCCGCCGAAGGAATGGCCGATGACGGCGGGCTTCGTCTTGAGCTGGCGGATGGCGTCAACGTAGTGATCTGTGACCTGCTTGATCCGCTTGTGGGCGAAGACCTCCGGGTCTTGCTTGGCCTGCTCGACGGTGTCCGGGTCATCGGGCCAGCCCGGCGCGAGAGTCGTGTAGCCCTGCTCCTCGAATAGTTTGCGCCAGTTGTCCCAACTGCTGGCGAGGAGCCACAGGCCGTGTACGAACACGACCGGCTGCAATCCCGAGTTGTTGGCGCGGTCGATTTCTTGCTGTTCATGGGTCGTGAGAACTGTCATATTGTACTCCTTTGGGTGTGTAGGTGTAAATTGTTCAACTTTATGGTATACCACATTTGTGAGCATCGAGGTTGTGTAAGAGCCACTGAATGATACGATTGACACTCCTTTCGTCCCTCCGCTGCAAGCGGAGGGACGCACATCTCAGGCTTACTACTTGTTCGCGCCGACTTCCGCTGCTGCCTGGATCAGCTCGAACACCTGGAAAGGATGGGAGACGATCGACGCATGGCTTGAGGGGACCGAGATGGTCGTGGCCTTCATGCGGCTGGCGAACATCTTCTGCAGGGACGGCGGGATCATGCGGTCGAGCGTCGAGATCAGATACCAGCTTGGCAGGGTCTTCCACGCCACCGCTGTCGTCGGATCAGTGAAGTGGACCACGTTGCCGGGCTTCTGCACAGTGGCCATGATGCCCGCCTGGACAGCATCGACATCCTGTGCGAACGACTCCCGGAACTTCTGCTGGTTCAGAAACAAAAAGGTGCCGAAGTTGTGTGGATACGTCACCGGGTACAAATTGGCCAAGCACCTCTCCCAGGTCGGGCGCGAAAGCCGAGGCGTAGACCAGGCCGGTGACGTTGGGTTGACCGGCGCCCGCGTTGGTGATGACGGCTCCCCCGTAGGAGTGCCCCACCAGCACCGTTGGCCCCTGCAGTTGCCCAAGCACCCCCAGGGTCGCGGTCACATCGTCCACCATGTGGGTCGTGAGCGGGAGTTGCACGGCGAACACGGTATGGCCCGCAGCGAGCAGCAGCGGGATGACCCTGCTGTAACTGGACCCGTCAGCCCAGATCCCATGCACCAGCACGACATTGACGCCGGACGCGCTTCCGGTGGGACTGAACTGAGCGATACTCGTTGCTCCTTTGTGTGTTGCCGCCAGGGCTGCAACGGGAGAGAGTGCCTGCGCACCTGAGACGAGAGCCGTGCTCGCGGCTCCCACACCAAGGTACCTGAGAAATCTTCGTCGCGTCGAGCGAGGGAGAGCTTCTGATTCCCCATCGGTGTTCGTGCTAAAACGGTTTCGTAATTGCATAGGAATGCTCCTTCTCTGATGTCATTGCTCTACACGCATGCGGGTGAGATGGTAGTACGTGTGTCCGCTCTTGGCTGAGATCTACTCGGGGACTCGACATTTTTCCCCCCACTTTCCCCGCTATTAAGAGGGGGTAAAATGTCGGGACCCCGATCTACATGGTATTTAAGAGCCAGCCACTCTGGACCGCCACGGCCATGGATACGGATCGCTTTCATGTCGTTGTCTCACTTCTGCGCGTTTAGCGCTGGTTGGTCATGATGCGACGAAGCTCGTTCAAACGAGCCGAGTCGAGAATCCCTCGCGCAGCCAGGCCGTGGCAAGGGCGATCGCTCCACGCGTCGCCGCGGTGTTTGCCAGGGCATTCAACATGACGAAGTCATGGATGGTCCCCTGGAACCGCACAGCCGTCACACGCACCCCAGCCTCCCGCAGCTTGTTGGCATAGGCCTCACCCTCATCGCGCAGCACGTCCGCCTCGGCTGTGATGACGAGCGCCGGCGGGAGTCCTTTGAGCTGCTCAATGCTGGCCCGCAGCGGCGAGGCGGTGATCTCATGGCGCTCGCCAGGGTTGCGCGTGTACTGATCCCAGAACCATATCATCGCGTCGCGCCGCAGGTGGTAGCCTTCGGCGAACTGGTGGTAGGACGCGGTGTCGAAGGCCGCGTCGGTGACCGGGTAGAACAGCAATTGGAGCGCGATGTCCGGTCCCCCACGTTCCCTGGACAGCAGCGTGACCGCTGCTGCCATGTTTCCTCCAACGCTGTCGCCAGCCACGGCAAGGCGCTCGGGGTCCATTCCATGCTCCCGACCGCACTCGGCAACCCATTGCACCGCCGAGTAGCACTCCTCGAGGGCCGTCGGGTACCTGGCTTCGGGGGAGAGACGGTACTCGGGGAACACGACCGCGGCCCCGGCTCCGACCGCGAGTTCGCGCATCAGCCGGTCATGCGTCTGCGTGCTGCCGAACACCCACCCGGCACCATGGAGGTACACGATGACGGGCAGCGTCGCCAGTGCATGCTGTGGCCGCATGATGCGAAGGGTGACCTGCTCGCTTGGTCCGTCGTCAACCGTGAGATCCTCGATGTCGATCGGCAGCGTACTCACCTGGCCCGATTGCACCTCATCCAAGACGATCCGTCCCTTTTGGGGACCAAGGGTAAATAGAAAGGGTGGCTTCGCCATAGCCTCCGCGAACACTTGCGCCTCGGGTTCTAACTGGATCCTGCTGGTCATCTGTCTCCCTTCTTGCTACGAGTGACAAAATACGTCATGTGATGTTTCCAGACGGTATCCACGTCATGCCTCCAGAAGCGCAGCATGAGGGTACATCGCGGCATCAAGCCTTGCTTTTCCGGTTGTTTGCTGACAAGTTGCTCGTGACGACCTTGCCCTTGGTGAGATTATCGTCTATAGTGGGAGTATACTGATCAGCGTCTTCGAAGTCACCGGACACCAGGTGGCATTCCAGGTGGCATTTCCACCTCTCATTCCTTCCTATCGCTGCGTTTGTGTGGAGTAGACGAAAAAGGGAACGTCCATGAAGGGATCTTCGTACCGCGATCGTGACTACGCCTTTGGGCAGGCCATGCTGACCCTGCGCATGGCCATCGGGCTGACGCAAGCGGGACTGGCCAGGCACCTGGGCGTCTCCCGCAAAGCGGTGGGGGAATGGGAAGCAGGCCTCACGTATCCCAAAACCGAATACCTCAAAGCGTTCATTGCCCTGGCCGCCCAGCAGCAGGCTTTTCCTCTCGGGCGCGAGGCGGAGGAGATCCGCGCCTTCTGGCACGCGGCGCATCAGAAGGTGCTGCTCGATGAAGCGTGGCTTGGCACGCTGCTGCCCCACGCAGAGGTGTCCCCTGTCCCCCGGCCGGTCGAGGAGACCATTGGCACGACCTCCGTTCTCGCTCCTCTTGCTCGCGGTGGGCGCGTCGATTGGGGTGACGCGCCCACCGTCACGACCTTCTTTGGACGCGAGTGGGAACAGACCCTGTTGACCTCCTGGATTGTCGAGGAGCGCTGCCGGGTGGTGAGCGTGCTGGGGCTGGGTGGCATCGGCAAGTCGGCGCTGGCGACGTGGGTGATGCACTGGGTGGCAGAGCACTTCGAGGTGGTCGTCTGGCGCTCCCTACGCGATGCTCCCACCTGCGAAGCACTGCTCGAAGAGTGCCTCCAGAGCCTTGCTCCCCAGGCGCTTCGCGACGTGTCTGGCAGCCTCGAACGGCGCCTGGGCCTCCTGCTGGAGTGCTTGCGGAACATGCGTGCAGGCTACGAGGGATACGCACGGCTGTTGCGCCGGATGGCTGAGACCGAGCATCAGAGCTGCCTGCTGCTGACCAGCCGCGAGAAGCCGAGCGACCTCGTCCCGCTGGAGGGCAGCCGGGCGCTCGTGCGTGCCTTGCGCCTCGCCCGGCTGGATGTCGACGCGTGCAAACAGTTGTTGGCAGAAAAGGAGGTTGCAGGCAGCGCGGCTGATCAGGCGCAGCTGATCGAGGCGTACACGGGCAATCCCCTGGCCCTCAAAATCGTTGCGCAGACCATCGTGGACCTCTTCGATGGCCAGATCGCCCTCTTCCTGGAGCGGGGCGAGGTGGTCTTTGGCGGGGTGCGGGAGCTGCTCGACCAGCAATACGCCCGCCTTGCGGACCTGGAGCGGACGCTGCTGTGCTGGCTGGCGATTATACGCGAGCCGGTGAGCATTGAGGAACTGCATGCCCTGCTGGTGGTGCCCAGTCCTGCGGGAGAAGTGCTGGAAGCCGTTGACTGGTTGTACAGGCGCAGCCTGATCGAGCGCGGGCAACACCCAGGCAGCTTCGCACTGCAATCAGTCGTGCTGGAGTACGTGACGATGCGGCTCATCGCGGAGGCGAGCCGTGAAATGGAACAGGGACGGCTTGTACGCCTGATTGAGCATGGGCTTGTGCAGGCTCACGCGAAGGACTATGTGCGACAGGCCCAGGAGCGGCTGATCATGGCTCCCCTACTCGCGCGTTTGCAGAACACAGCCCTGAGGCCGGCTTCGGTGGAGGTGGTGTTGCAGTCTCTTCTCGACCAACTCCGCAGACGAGCGCAGGAAGCCCAGGGGTATGGACCGGCCAATTTGGTAGCACTGCTGCGCGAGCAGCGCGGGCACCTACGCAGCCTGGATCTGTCGCAGCTCGCTATTCGCGGGGCGTTTCTACAAGGGGTCGAGATGCAAGATGCCTCTCTCGCTGAGGCTAGCCTGCGTGAGACGGTCTTGAACGAGTCCTTTGATATCCCCTGGGCGGTGGCCGCCAGCCTCAATGGGCAGGACTGGGCTGCCGGCAGCAGGCGGGGGGAAGTACGCGTGTGGCGCGAAGAAGGGAGGCTCCTGCACCTGGCCTGGCAGGCGCATACCGACACGGTGCGCGCCCTCGCCTTCAGCGCGGATGGACGCACGCTGGCGACTGGGAGCTGGGATGGGAGCATCAAGCTGTGGGACACAGAGAGCGGGGCCCTGCTCTGGACGAGCTGGTTCACCGACAACATCGAGTGCCTCACCTTTGCCCCCGATGGACGCACGCTCGCCAGCGGCGGAGATGATGCCACCGTCCAGCTCTGGGACGCGACATCCGGCGCGCACCGCCAGACGCTCTCCGGCCAGGGTGGCCCGGTGTTCGCCCTGGCCTGGAGTCCCGATGGGAGCCTGCTGGCAAGTTGTGGCTTTGACCACACGATCTGGCTCTGGGATGTGGAGAGGAGCAGCTACCGGACGGGGCTGCACGGGCATATCGCCGGTGTGTACGATCTCGCCTTCACGCCTGACAGCCGCAGCCTGCTCAGTGGCAGTGAAGACGGGACTTTACGGGTGTGGGACGTGGAGCGGGGGCAGTGTATCCACATCCTGCAGGGCTACGCGGTCTCGCTCTACGACGTGGCGTGGAGTCCGGATGGCACCCGGCTTGCTAGTGCGGGCTCGAATACGCTGGTGACTCTCTGGGACGTGGAGGGCCTGACGCCACCCAGGCTGCTGCACAGCCATCGCTCCCTCGTGTTTGGGGTGGCGTGGAGTCCCGATGGGAGGTTGCTGGCCAGCAGCGGGTTGGACAATGCCGTCCGGCTGTGGGACGCGACCACGGGAGAGGCTCGGCAGGTTTTGCAGGACCCTGACCACGCCACCACCCTCTTCTTTGGGGTGGCGTGGAGTCCGGATGGCACGCAGCTCGCCAGTGCGAGCTATCAGCAGGGGGTGTATGTGTGGGAAGTGCCCACCGGAACCCTCCGATGGATTGGCCGTGGGCAGTCAACCAGGATTCGTCGTGTGGCGTGGAGTCCGGACGGGACGCACCTGGCCAGTGGCGGCGATGATGGCAGCGTGTGCCTGTGGGAGGCCACCAAGGGCCGGCTTCAAGCTTCACTGCGGGGGCATAGTGGTATGGTTATGAGCGTGGCCTGGAGCCCTGATGGTACCAGGCTCGCCAGTAGTGGCGGGAGCAGAGGCGGTGGGGAGGTTGTCGTTTGGGAGGTACCCAGTAGGGAGCGCCTGCGGTCCTGGAGCGAGCCGGGCTCGATCGTGTATGCGCTCGCCTGGAGTCCGGCCGGAGGGCTGCTGCTCAGTGGCGGCAGTGATGGCATGCTCCGCTGGTGGGACACACAGAGCAGAGCGTGCCTGAGAGTACTAAAGGGACATCAAGGGACAGTCCAGTCGCTCAAAGTGAGTCCCGATGGGAAGACACTGGCAAGTAGCGGGGATGACAATGCTATTCAGCTGTGGGATCT
>Ga0207646_10005161_pt1 | contig 13829 bp, 12 predicted proteins | sample KBSK5502metaG_FD_184343 | JGI IMG/M metagenome (GOLD analysis project Ga0207646, IMG submission 184343) | Corn, switchgrass and miscanthus rhizosphere microbial communities from Kellogg Biological Station, Michigan, USA - KBS K5-50-2 metaG... | ecosystem: Host-associated > Plants > Roots >... | reverse complement strand
GAGCTTCTGCTGGCCCTTCCGTTCGCTCGCCGGGAGGCTTGCGTGGTAGGCGTCCAGCGACCTCGCGCGTCTCTCATCCCAGGAGAGCAGACCCCGTTCGACCGTGGCGAGGGCGGCGAGACGCCACCGTCGGGGCACGCATTGGACGATCCTGGCGCACACCGCGCGCGACCGGGAGCCCAATGCGCGGAGCCGGGTTGCCATCGCCAGGTGAGCGTACGGTGGTCTCGCACGGGAGGTCAAGCCGCTGCGGGCTCGGCCGCGCGTGCGGGGATTTCGGGGGCGTGTGAGATGATCGTGCGGTTGCCGGTCGTCGAACCTTGGGGGAAGCACGAAGCGTGGACCTGAACGAGCGCGCGGACCGGATGCGCCGCATCGCGGCGCGGTGCGGAGGCCGGCACCCCGGCGAGCTGCTGTGCGTCCACCCGATCGCGCCCGCCGTGTTCGAGCGGCTGCGCTACACCGCCGCAGGCTACATGTCCCGATGCCTGCCCGCCGCTCCGGTGATCACCGATGAAGCGATCTTGCTCTCGCGCTTCCGCGAGAGCGTGGACGAGCTGAAGAATCTTACGCCCAACGGGGTGATCGTTCCGAAGCGCGAGACCATCCTCGAGTACAACGTGTTCGCGCGGGCGGTCGTGGACGTCATTGCCCGCCTCGGCATCGATGATCTCGCGGGCTCCTGGCGCGTGCCTCTAAACCTTCGCTGGAAGGGACCGAGGGCGAGCGAGAGCCAGGTCCGTCGCCCCTATGCGACCGAGCGGCTCCATACGGACGCGTGGGCCGGGGAACACCCAGACGGGATCACCATGCTGATTCCCGTGTTCGGGGATGCCGAGGCCACGCGCGTAGAATTTTTTACTCCCCCACCGGACTTCCACGCCAGCTGGTTGCACCCGCTCGAATCCTATGCGCGCGGAGAAGAGCTGGCGCGCCGATACCGGAGGCTCGAGGTCCCGTTCCAGCTCGGTCACGCCTATCTCTTCGACATGGCGATGTTCCATCAGACCGTGCGCCGAGGGAACGGAGGTCCACGGGTCTCCGTGGATACGGTGCTCCTGCCCCCGGCCGGCGTGGCGCCGGCCGGTGACGCCAATCACCCCAAGCCGTCCGTCGAGCACGCGGATCTCCTCGGCCTCGGCGAAGAGTGGCTCTTCGTGTTCGGCGGGTCTCTGCGGGAGTGGAGGGAGGACGCCGCGCCCGCGTCGCAGCCGCCGCGCCCGAGCTTCACGATCGCACGGCTGTGAGGGCCGCGGTCGCGAGCCGCGCTCACCGCCTCGCGTGGGCCCGTGCGACCGTCCGCCCACGCGGGTCAGGCGAGGCCTGAAGGGGCCGCAAGGTGATCATCGTGCGGACGCCGTTTCGCGTCTCCTTTTTCGGAGGAGGCACCGACTATCCCGTGTGGTTTCGCGAGCAGCCGGGGGCCGTGCTCGCGACCACCATCGACAAGTACTGTTACATCAGTGTGCGGCCGCTGCCGCCGTTCTTCGAGCACACGAGCCGGATCGTCTGGTCGCAGATCGAATGGGTCCGCGATCACGCGGAGATCCGGCATCCGGTCGTTCGTGAGGCGCTGGCCTTTCTCGGCGTCTCCGACGGCATCGAGCTGCACCACCAAGGCGATCTGCCCGCCCGCACGGGGATCGGCTCCAGCTCTGCATTTACCGTGGGAGTGCTCCACGCGCTCTATGCGCTGCAGGGCAAGATGGTCAGCAAGGCGCGACTGGCGCGCGATGCCATCCACCTGGAGCAGCATCGATTGAAGGAGAACGTCGGCTCCCAGGACCAGGTCCTGGCCGCCTTTGGCGGCTTCAATCGGGTGGCCTTCACGGCGGATGGCGCGTTCCAGGTGACGCCGGTGGTGATGCGGTCGGAGCGGCGGGCCGCGCTCGCGCAGTGCCTCATGCTCTTCTTCACCGGCTTCTCCCGGAACGCCTCGGACGTTGCCAAGACGCAGGTGAGCCTCACCGCGCACCGCGGGAGCGAGCTCACGCGCATCTATGAGCTGGTGGACGAGGCCCTCGCGCTCCTCGACGGCACCGCCAGCCTGGACGATCTCGGGCGTCTGCTCGACGAAGGCTGGATGCTCAAGCGCAGCCTCACCCCGATCATCTCCAACTCGCGCATCGACGAGATCTACGCGGCGGCGCGCTCCGCGGGCGCGCTGGGCGGCAAGCTCCTGGGCGCGGGCGCCGGCGGCTTCATGCTGCTCTTCGTGCGCCCCGACCAGCAGGGGGCGGTTCGTGCGCGGCTGTCGTCGTTGCTCGAGGTGCCGTTCGCGTTCGACCACGCCGGAAGCGAGCTCATCTTCTACGAGCCGGGGACGGGCCGGTGACGACACCCGTCCGGACGCGCTGAGTGGAGGCTCAATGATGGGCGGTCGGTCCGACGTCGCCATCCGCGTCGAGCACCTCGGCAAGCGCTACCGCATCGGCCACGGAGGGGGCCGCCCCGACACCCTGCGCGATACGGTGGCCGCGCTCTTCCGGCGCGGCCACGGTGCGGGCGAGGCGGCGGGCGACCTGTGGGCACTCCGCGAGGTGTCCTTTGAGATCGCCCGCGGCGAGGTCGTCGGCATAATCGGCCGCAACGGCGCCGGCAAGAGCACGCTGCTCAAGATCCTCTCCCGCATCACGCCACCCACCGAGGGTCGTGTGGAGATCCGTGGCCGGGTGGGCTCGCTGCTCGAGGTGGGGACGGGGTTTCATCCGGAGCTGACCGGCGCCGAGAACGTCTATCTCAGCGGCGCCGTGCTCGGCATGCGCCGTGAAGAGATCCGGCGGAAGTTCGACGACATCGTGGCGTTCGCCGAGACCGAGCGGTTCCTCGATACGCCGGTCAAGTACTACTCGACCGGTATGTACGTCCGGCTCGCCTTCGCGGTCGCCGCGCACATGCAGCCCCAGGTGCTGCTCGTGGACGAGGTGCTGGCCGTCGGCGATCTCGAGTTTCAGCGGAAGTGTCTCGGCCGGATGGAGCGCGTGGCGGGGGAAGGCAAGACGGTCGTGGTGGTCACCCACAACATGGCCACGGTCAAGGGCGTGTGCTCGCGCGCGCTCCTGCTCGCGGGCGGAGGACTGCAGGCGGCGGGGCCGGTCGATGACGTCGTGGCCACATACCTCGGCGGCGTCGCCTCGCGGGGAACCGACCGCGTCGTCACCGAAGCCGACCACAACCCGCGGGGCGGCCGGAAGATCCGCGCGCGCCGCATCGGGCTCCGCAACGGGGTCGACGGGTTCCGCGTGCACTGGCGGCAACCGATCGAGATCGCCGTCGAGGTCGAGGTGTTCGAGCCCCTGGAGCGCGTCAGTTTCGGCGCCTCGATCAAGCTGCTCGACGGCACCTTCGTGTTCGTCGTCCACAACGACGACGACACCCGGCCGCCCTGGTCGCTCGAGCAGGGCCGGTATACGGTGGACGTCACGCTGCAGAACAACCTGCGTCCCGGCGTCTATGTCCTCGGGGTGGGCGCACACCAGGAGTTTGCCACCCTGAAGAACCTCTTCGACGCCGACGTGGTCCGGATCGAAGTCCTCGAGTTCTCCGAGGGCGGCGCGGTGTCGTCTCCGGCGAACCCGGGGATCATTACCGGGGTCGCGTCCCGATTTGATTTATCGATCAATCTACATGGGGGCCCCGAAATCGCCCCCAAGCCCGATTGATTTACATGGGGGCCCGAAATGGTCCACGAGCCCCCAGCGCTCGGGGCGCTTCGGAAACTCGGGGCGACCCGAGCAATGATCCGGTCCTGATGGGGCCGGGCGGGCCCTCACGACTTTCTGAAGAAATAATGCGGCGTCTTAAAGACGAGGCGGTAGACCGGGTGTTGGAGGATCTCGGGGATGACCCGCCGGGAGTCGAACGGACACTCGTCGGACGTGTCGTCGAGCAGCACATAGCCGCCCGGCAACAAGTGGCGGTCCACGTTGAAGAAGTCGGCGCGGGCCGCCTCGTAGGTGTGGGCGCCGTCGATGTACGCGAAGCTGATGCCTCCCCCCAGTCGCGTTGTGCGCCCGAACACGTCCTCGGCGTGCGCGCCCGCGTCCCACAGCTCGAAGAACCGATCCGAGGGCGCTTCGACGGTGAAGGGCAAGCGATTCGCGCTGAACAGGCTCGCGTTGAGCTTGAACACGTCCTTTGCGTAGCGGCGGTAAGCGTCCGTGCTGCCGTCGAAATAGCCGCTCAGCGGTTTGTCCGTCCCTTCGAACGTCCAGGGGTCGGCCGTGAACAAGGTGTTCGGCCGAGCATACTTGATCAGCAGGTAGGCGAGGATGTTCGTGGACAGGCCGAGAAAGGAGCCGATCTCGACCACGGCGCCCCCAGCCGGCATGTGCCGGATCGCGTGGTCGAACGCGGCGAGGTTTCCGGCGCCGGGAGAGAGCCAGCCGCCCACTACCATGCACAGCCAGTTCACGTACTCGTCGGCATCGACCCGCCGCCGGCTCTCGACGAGCTCGCTCGACTCGGGCGTTTGCCCGAGCCGCCTCACGAACTGGGCCAGGACGGGCGGCGTGAGCTGCCGCGCCACGGAGCGGGCCGACTCCAGAAGGCGTTTCATGCCGTGTGGCGCCCTCGCCGTCGCATGCCCGCGATCCTAGCAAGGGCGGGCACGCCGGTGCAGTCCAATCCCGCGGACTCATCTATACTGATGCGCACCCCGATGACGGAGCTGCTGTCCAGGACCACTCGGGATCCCCGCGTCTATGTCGCCGGCGGCCACGGTCTGCTCGCTCCGTCCCTCCGGACGGCGGCCGTACGCCACGGCTGTCACATGATCGGCGCCGGAGAGCCCACGCCCGACCCCGCCGACGCCGGCGCTGTCGACCGGGTCTTTGCACGTGAGCGCCCCGACTGGGTGATCGTCACGGGCGGACGATCAGCGGGCATCGGCGGCAATGAGCGGTTCCCGGCGGACCTGATGGCCGACAACCTGCGCGCCGACACCAACGTGTTGACGTCAGCGCAGCGACACGGCGTCCGTCGTCTGCTCTATCTCGCGCCGGGCTGTATCTATCCCCGGCAGTGCCCGCAGCCGATGCGACCCGAGCATCTCCTCACGGGGCCGCTGGAGCCGACGAGCGAGCCCTACGCGCTGGCCAAGCTCGCGGGGCTCACGCTCTGCCGGGCGCTGCGCCGTCAGCATGCGGCGCCCTTCGTCTCCGCGATCGCGGCCAACCCGTTCGGCCCCGGCGATGACTTCGGTGCCGACACCGCGCACGTGATTCCGGCGCTGATCGCGCGCCTGCACGAGGCTCGCGAGGCGAACGTCGACGCGGTGGCCATCTGGGGCACCGGCCGCGCGGTGCGTGAGTTCATCTACGCCGACGACCTCGCCGACGCGTGTCTGTTCGTGCTAGCCGCCTACGACGCGCCGGAGCCCATCAATCTCGGCACGGCGGATGCCGTTTCCATCGGGTCGCTCGCCGAGCAGATCCGCGACGTGGTCGGCTACCGCGGCCGGCTCGAATTCGATCCGAGCCGGCCGGACGGCATGCCGGACAAGCGCCTGGATTCCTCGGCGCTTCACGCGCTGGGCTGGAGGCCGTCGACACGGCTCAGCGCGGGGCTGGCCGCGACCTATGCGTGGTTCCTCGAGAGCACGGGCCGTTCCGTGGCCGCGAAGCGCGCGTGAGCCGGAGCGCTCACCTCGGATCGATCTCGGGCTTGGCGGGCAAGTTCGCCGCCGCGACGAGCCTCGAGATGTTCCGTAAGATCTGCTTCAATCGCTTCTTCGAGCTCGAGGTCGCCCGCGTCTACGACACCGGCGTGATGAAGGCGCCAATCTACCTCTCGATCGGCCAGGAGCACATCCCCGCCGCCATCGCGACCGCGAGCACGGACTTCCTGATCTTTGCCCAGCACCGCGCGCACGGCTATTACCTGTCGTTCGGCGGGGACCAGGGCGCGCTCGTGGACGAGCTCCTCCACCGGCCGACCGGGTGCGCCGGCGGCATGGGCGGTTCGGCATCGATCCACGATCCGCGCATCGGCATGTTCGGCCACAGCGGGCTCATGGGCGACCAGGTCCCCATCGCCGTGGGCGCGGCGCTCGGCTCGGGCCGCCGCGTGCTCACGGTGATGGGCGACGCCTCGGCCGAGGAGGACTACGTCTGCAGTGCCATGGGCTACGCGGCGACCAAGCGCCTGCCCGTGCTGTTCGTCTGCGAGGACAACGATCTTTCGATCCTCACTCCGGTGGCGACGCGCCGGTCCTGGCAGCTCGCGGACGTCGCGCGCGCCGTCGGCATGGCCGCCCTCGACATCACCGACGATCCGTGGCTTGTCGCCCACCACGTCTCGGATCTTCTCGATCAGCTGCCGGCCTTCGTCAACGTCAGGACATGCCGGCAGGTCTGGCATGCCGGCACCGGCAACGACGGCGAGCCGGAGTGGAACCGCTTCGCGCTCATCAAGGAGACGCTCACCGAGCTGGGCCTCGGGAACGAGGCCGCGGTGATCCAGGAGGAGGCGCGCCAGCGCGCCGCCCGCGCATGGGACGAACGGTCGCCCAGACGATAGCCGACACGAGCCGCCGTCACCTCCTGGAGCATCGGGGTCTCCTCCTGGGGCAGTGCGTGACCGCGGTCGGCTGGATCGGCGGGACCGTGCCCCCGCTCACGGAAGCAGAAGGAATCGTCGAGCTGCCGATGGCCGACGTGGCCGGGGCCGGCATCGCCGTCGGCGCCGCCGTGGTGGGCCGCCGTCCGATCTACGTGATCCGGTACCAGGGCTTCATGTGGTACAACGCCGCGCCCCTCCTCAACTACGCTGCCAAGTCCAAGGCGATGTGGAAGGTGCCGTGCCCGATCTTCGTCCGCTCGATCGCCATGGAGGGCGGCATCGGGCCCGTGGCCTCCGGCAGTCAGCACGGCATGGTCATGCGGATGCCGGGCATGCCCGTCTGCGCGCCCATGACGCCGGGCGAGTGGCTCTCGGCGTGGGAGTGGTTCATGGGCCACGACGACCCGCTCTACGTGAGCGAGCACCGGCGGAGCTTTCCCCTCGAACACGAGATGAACCCGCGGCGCCACGCGCGCGCGGACGTCACCGTGCTCGCCGTGAGCGCGGCGCGCCTCAACGCCATCGAGGCGGTCGAGCGGCTGGCCGGCGAGGGCATCACGTGCGACCTGTTCCACCTCGTATGGCTCAAGCCTTTCCGGCCCGACGATCTCGTCCTCGAGTCGCTCGCGCGGACCGGTCTCGGCCTCGTCGTCGACTCGGACTTCGAGATCGCCGGCCCGTCGCGCTCCATTGCCCACGAGCTGATGCTCGCCATGTCCGTCCCCGTCCATGCCCAGGGCCTCGAGGACCGGACCGCCGGCTTCGCGCCACACCTCGACAACGGCACACCCGGCGTCGACGCGATCGCCGGGCGCATCCGGGATCTGGTCGAGCGGCGGCGTCGCTGAGCGCGATGGCGTCGAAGCTCGACCTCGTGCTGGTCAATCCCGGGGGCCGGATGTCCATCTACCAGGCGCTCGGCTCGACGCTCGCGGCGATCGAGCCTCCGGTGTGGGCGGGGCTGCTCGCCACCTACGTGCGCCGCCGGGGCTTCTCCGTGCGGATCATCGATGCCAACGCCGAAGACCTCACGCCCGAGCAGGCGGCCGAAGTGGTGGCCGATCTCGATCCGCGGCTCGCGGCCGTGGTCGTCTACGGTCACAATCCCTCGGCGTCTACCCAGGTGATGCCGTCGGCGGGCGCCGTGTGCACGGCGCTCCGCTCGCGGGCGCCGGAGTTGCCGTCGCTGCTCGTGGGCGGTCACGTCGCGGCCTTGCCCCAGCGCACCCTTCGCGAGGAGGACGCGAGCTTCGTCTGCGGCGGCGAGGGGCCGGTCACGATCGTGGACCTGCTGGAGGCGCTGGGGACGGTCGAGCCCGATCTCCGCCGGGTGCGCGGTCTGTATTTTCGCGACGGCGATCGGGTCGTGGCCACGTCGCCCGCGCCGCTCGTGGGCGACCTCGACGCCGAGATGCCCGGGATGGCCTGGGACCTCCTGCCCATGGCGCGCTACCGCGCCCACAACTGGCACTGCTTCGGCGACGTGCCACGGCAGCCCTACGCCGCCCTTTACACGACGCTGGGCTGCCCCTATCACTGCAGCTTCTGCTGCATCCAGGCGCCCTTCAAGGCGGGCGAGGCCGTGGCCGGCCTCAAGGCGAGCGTCAACAGCTATCGATTCTGGTCACCGGCCACGATCGCTGCCGAGCTCGAGACGCTCGCGCGGGAGCACGGCGTGCGCAACGTCAAGATCGCCGACGAGATGTTCGTGCTGAATCCCCGTCACGTCAGCGGCCTCTGCGAGGCGATCGTCGAGCGCGGCCTGGATCTGAACGTCTGGGCCTACGCCCGCGTGGACACCGTGAAGGACAGGATGGTCGACGCGCTGGCGCGGGCCGGCGTCCGCTGGCTCGCCTTCGGCATCGAGGCGGCCAGCGAGCGAGTGCGCGAAGATGTCGACAAGGACTTCGCGCCCGAGCTGATGCAGCGAACGCTCGACCGCGTGCGGGCGGCCGGCATCAACATCGGGGCCAACTACATCTTCGGGCTTCCCGAGGACGACGCCGACTCGATGCAGGCCACCCTGGACCTCGCCCGCGAGGTCAACGCCGAGTACGCGAACTTCTACTGCGCGATGGCCTACCCCGGCTCCGCCCTCTACCGGCTGGCGCTCGACAAGGGCTGGGCGCTGCCGGCCGGCTGGTCGGGCTACTCGCAGCACGCGGTGGACACGCTCCCCCTGCGCACGAAGTACCTGTCGGCCTCGGAGGTGCTGCGGTTCCGCGACCACGCCTTCCAGGCGTACTTCACGAATCCGCGCTATCTCGCGATGGTGGAGCGACGCTTCGGGCCGGGGACCGTCGCGCACATCCGCGAGATGGCCGCGCACCGGCTCGTCCGCCAGCATGCCTGACGCGCCACCGCGACCCGCGCCCGGCGCCGTCAGGGCCATCCATCTCGGGGTAGCGGTCGCGACGCGCGATCGCGCTGGCCTCGTGGTCGAGATCACCCGCTTTCTCGGGGGTTACTCCGATCCGGGCACCGGGCACATCATCACGTACCCGGAGGCGACGGTTCACAGCACCGACATCCAGCTCGAAGGGCGGACGGTGGGAGGCCGGCTCCGGCGCAGCGCGGAGAGTCTCGTCGTCGCGTTCTTCGATGTCACGGCGCTGCCGTACGGTGTCGTGGCATCGTCTCGTGCGCCACTTCGTGACCTGCTCCAAGAGCCGTGCGGCTCGCCACGCCTCCCATGACGCGGTGCCCTGCGCTGGCAGACTTGCCTCCGCCGCCGCCGGGCAAGACCGGGTGGCCCTGGACGGAAGAAAGTCCGCGCCTACCTGCCGCGATGACGGCCGATCGGCCGTGGCCTCGTATCAGCGTGGTAACGTTCTCCTACAACCAGGGACGGTTCATCGAGGAAGCAATTCGATCGGTGCTGCTCCAGGGCTATCCCGATCTCGAGTACATCGTCGTCGATGGGGCCTCGACCGACGACACCGTCGAGATCATCCGAAGGTACGAACCGTGGTTGGCGCGGTGGACGAGCGCGCCCGACCGAGGACCCGCCCACGCTCTGAACACGGCGTGTCCGTGGGCCACCGGCGATCTCATTGGCCTCATGGCTAGCGACGATTCGTACCTCCCCGACGCGTTTCGCCGCTTTGCCCAAGCTCACACGGAGACGGAGGGGTCGCTACTGTTGGGAGCGGTGGAGGTGTTCAGGGATGGGGGGGAGGTGATGTGGGTCGACCGGCCGTCGGGGGTCACGCTCGAGGGCGCCCTCAACCCGCTCGCCGAGGGGTGGCACTGGAACGAGCGCGGGTTGATGGTCCCCGCGACGGTCTTTCGTGCGGCGGGACCGTTCGACGAGACGCTCCGGTACTGCACGGACGAGGACCAGCTCTGCCGGCTGCTTCAGCATGCGTCGGCAACCTACCTCGAGGGCGTCGTGGCGCGGTTTCGGGTGCACGACGCCGCCAACACGGCACGCGACAAGGTTGGGATCGTACGCGAGCGGCTTCAGCTCGTGCAACGCTATTGGCACCTGCTCCCCGACCACGACCCGCGCCGGGCCCGCGCTCTTCACGCGGTTCACGAGGCGTCGATGTATCTGGCGCAGCATCCCATCTGGGCCTCGTTCTGGAACCGGCCGGCGGGATTACGTCTGCTCTTGCGCGCGACGCGGGAAGACCCGCGAATCGTCGGCAACCAGCAGTTTCGTCGGCTCTTGCGTCGGGCTCTGATGCCACGCCGTTGGCTCCGCAGCAGCCCCTGGCGGCCCCCATCGGCGGCGATCACGCCATGAGACGCAGCGGCCCCTGGCGGTGAGGGTCCTCTTTCTTTCGGCCGATTACCCATCGGACGGCGTTGGGCATGGTATTGCGAGCGTAATCGCCTCGGTCGCGCCCGGCCTCGCGATGCTTGGTCACGACGTGCACGTCCTCTCCTGTGCGGACGGGCAACGGACATGCGACGCTGTCGAGGCGGGCGTCCACGTGCATCGTCGGGGCACCGTCCGGGTCCGCGGCCTGCAGCGCGCCGTTGGCTGGCCGGCCGCGTGGCGGATCGAGACGGCCCTCTCGGCCTATCTCGAGACGCGCAGGCTCGGAATCCGGCTGGACGTCATCGAAGCCCCGGACTGGGGCGCCGAGGGATTGCTGTTCGCGCTCGGCCGTCGGATCCCGCTCGTCACCCATCTGCACACGCCGCTCCCGGTGATCCGTCGGTTCGACGGCCTTGCGAGTGATCGCGCGGTCCGCGTGGCCGTGGCGCTCGAGCGATTTACCGTTCGGCGGTCCGACGTGCTGACGGCGCCCGCGCCGATCCTGGTCGACGAGCTCAGGCGCCTGGGCTGGCTCGCCGGGCGCAACGTGGAGATCATTCCGTACGCGCTCGATTGGCGACGGTGGCGTGGCGTCTCCCCCGTGAGAGACACCAGCCCGTGCGTCCTGTTTGCCGGGCGCCTGGAGGCTCGCAAGGCGCCGGAGGATCTGGTGGAAGCGCTGCGCCTCCTCACGACGGAGATCCCTGGCGTCGCGGCGGTCTTCGTCGGCAAGAGTAGCGGCGAACGACACGGTGTGACCTACCGCGCGAGTCTGGAGGCCGAAGCGGGAGCCGCGCGTTGCACCTTCGTCGACCATGTGCCGCGTCAGCGGCTCGTCGACTACCTCGGCGCGGCGCGCGTGGTCGCCGTCCCCTCACGGTTCGAGAGCTTCTCCATGGTCGCCGCCGAGGCGATGGCGGCCGGACGACCCATCGTGGTGACGACGACGACGGGGATCGCCGAGCTCGTGCGGAAGACACACGCCGGCGAGGTGGTGCCCCCGGGCGACCCCCGCGCGCTCGCCGCCGCGCTTCGGTCGTTCCTCGTCAGCCCGGAGGCGGCCAGCGAGGCGGGAGAGCGCGGTCGCCGCGCCGTGATGGAGCAGCTCGACCCGGAGCGCATCGCCGCGCTTCGCGAGGCGGCGTACCGGCGCGCGATCGGGAGGCGGACGGCGTGAGCGAGCTGCCCTTCGTCTCGGTGGTCGTCCCGACGTGGAACCGCGCCTCGATCCTGACCGACTGTCTCAGCTCCCTTCGCGTCCAGTCGTACCCACTCGATCGTTTCGAGATCCTCGTCGTCGACGACGGCTCCGTCGACGCGACGGCCGAGATCGTCCGCGCTCAGGACGATGGCCGAGCCCCGCGCGTCCGTTACCTTCCGCTGTCGCACGGCGGACCCAACGCGGCGCGGAATGCCGGGATTGCGGCAACGGGCGGTGACCCGATCTGCTTCGTCGACGACGACGTGGAGGCGCCCGCCGGATGGCTGGAGGCGATGGTGGGTGGCGCGCTCCGGCATGCCGAAGCCGGTTGTTTGGGCGGCCCCGTGCGTCTCCGATTCGAGGCGAAACCGCCCCGCATCTGCGAGATGGAGTCGTGGATCTGGGAAGCCGCACTCGACTACGGACCGTCCGAGCGCATGGTGGAGCAGGTGAACAGCACCAACTTGGCCGTGCGCCGCTGGGCCATCGAGGCGGTCGGACCGTTCAACGCCTCGCTGCGGATTTATGGCGACGAGACGGAATGGGAAGTTCGCCTCCGACGGGCCGGTATCCCCATCGCCTATCTGCCGGCGGCCTGGCTCTGGCATCGCCGGACCGCGGCCGACCTCCGCCCGGCGACGCTCTTCCGGCGTCGGTTCCGACAGGGGGTCGCCTACACGGGCTACGCGGCCGTCGTGGGGGAGCCGATCTCGGTCGCGCACACCCTCTGGCCGATCCCGTTCTACCTCGCCCACGCGGTGCGGCGCCGATGTTTCGGCGCCGTGCTCGAAGTGGCGCGTAAGCTCGGCATCGCGTGGGGCGCGGTCCGCCGGTGACCGCTCGGTACTCTGATGCGTCGCGTGCCGAGAAGACTCGTCGCGCTTCGCCGTCAGACGACCAGGGCGTGGGTGGGCCGGCTCGTCGAGACGAAGGGGACGACGAGACGAGCGCCGTGTCGTCGCCCAGGTTCTACGCGGGCTTGTTTCTGATCACGTCGTGCACGCTGATGCTGCAGGTCGTGCAGACTCGAATCCTCTCCGTGGTGGCCTGGTACCACCTCGCATTCTTCGCGATCAGCATGGCGATGTTCGGCCTGACGGCAGGGGCCGTGTGGCTCTATCTTCGGGGAGACCGCTTCACGGAAAGCACGCTCTCCTACGATCTGTCCTACTACAGCGCGGCGTTTGCGGTCAGCAGCGGCCTGAGCCTGATGGTGCAACTGACGCTGGCTCCGATGGTCGTCCGTTCCATGACCGCGGTATGGACGTGGATGGAATTGGCGCTGTGCATCGCCGTACCGTTTTACTTCGCCGGGATGGTGGTGAGCCTCGCCCTGACGCGCAGCCCATTTCCGATTGGACGGGTGTACGGCGTGGATCTGCTCGGGGCGGCGTCGGGCTGCATCGGAGCCTTGTTGCTGCTGAACATTACCGATGGGCCCTCGGCGGTCCTGTCGATCGCGGCGCTGGCCGCAGCGGGCGCCATGATGTTTTCCCGTTCTGGCATCGGGGCCGCGCCCGCGCCACTACCGCTTTTCAACGGGCTGTTGAAGCATCGAGTCACAATTCTCTCGATCCTCGCCGTGAGCGCCATGCTCAACGGTCTGACCGACTACGGCCTCCAGCCGTTACTGGTCAAAGGTCGATTCGAAGACAGAAGTTCTTACCTCTTTCGAAAATGGAATACGTTCTCCCGGGTGGCCGTGTATCCCGAAGTCACGGCAACGCCGAACCTGTGGGGCCCCTCTCCCAGGTTTTCGAAAATGGGGTTCCAGGTGTCACAGCGCACCTCGAGCATCGACGGTGATGCCGGGACGATTGCTTATCGCTTTCGCGGTGACCTCAACGAGGTCGACTTCCTGAAGTACGACATCACCACGCTTGCCTATCATCTGCCGGGCCGGGAGCGGACGGCAGTGATCGGGGTCGGAGGCGGACGCGATATTCTGTCGGCTGCGGTGTTCGGATCGAAGGACATCACCGGGGTGGAGATCAACCCGACGTTCGTGCGGCTTCTGACGCGAGCGCCCGGCTTCTCCGACTTCACGAACCTCGATCGGCTCGATGGAGTCAAGTTGGTCGTCGACGAGGGACGAAGCTGGTTCGCTCGGACCGGGCAGACCTTCGACGTCATCCAGATGAGCTTGGCCGATACCTGGGCGGCCACCGGCGCCGGTGCGTTCTCGCTCAGCGAAAACGGCCTGTACACCGTGGAGGCCTGGAAGATCTTCCTCAGCAGACTGAGTGACAAGGGAGTCTATACGGTCAGTCGGTGGTACAACGCCGAGGACCTGAGCGAGAC
>Ga0207646_10005159_pt1 | contig 13834 bp, 11 predicted proteins | sample KBSK5502metaG_FD_184343 | JGI IMG/M metagenome (GOLD analysis project Ga0207646, IMG submission 184343) | Corn, switchgrass and miscanthus rhizosphere microbial communities from Kellogg Biological Station, Michigan, USA - KBS K5-50-2 metaG... | ecosystem: Host-associated > Plants > Roots >... | reverse complement strand
CGTAGAGCAGCGTCGTCTTGCCGAGCGCGACGGACGGAAGGTGATCGTGTGCGCGGTCGGCAAGACGACGCTGCTCTACGAGGCCCGCGCGATCGACGACCTGCACGCGATGCTGGCGGAACGCGGCGACTGGGTCGAACTCGGCGGCGCCGACGAGCAGAAGCCGGCGAGGGACGAAACCGTCGAGGCGTGGGGACGCTCTGCGGAGAACCCAGTCGGCGGCTGGTACGGCCTCAAAAAGGGTATGCGCGGGCGCTTCGGCACGTACCTACCACCGCTGCTCGAGGCGCTGGGAAAGGCCGAGGTCGAGCACAACCCGCGCAACAACCGCATGCGAGCGGTCTAGCGCGGCGCCGGCTACTCGGGCTGCGGGTCGAGCAGCCGGATCCCGAGCTCCTGCAGCGCCGAGTCGGGATACGGCGTCGGCGCGCCCGTCAGCGGATCGGAGCCGCTCGCGACCTTCGGGAATGCGGTTACCTGCCGGATGTCGGGCTCCCGCGCAAGCTGGGCGATGAACCGGTCGATGCCCATCGCGAAGCCGCCGTGCGGCGGCGCGCCCATCTGCAACGCATCGAGAAGGAAGCCGAACTTGTCGCGCTGTTCCTCCTCGCCCATCCCCATCACGCGGAAGACGGCCTGCTGGACCTCCGCCTGATGAATCCTGATCGAGCCGGAGCCGAGCTCCCAGCCGTTCCAGATCAGGTCGTAATGCTGCCCGCGGACGTGTTCGGGATCGGCCTCGATCTGCGCCTCTTCGCCCGGAACCGTCGCGGTGAAGGGATGGTGCATGAAAGTCCAGCCGCCGTATTCCTCGCTGTGCTCGAAAAGCGGGAAGTCGGTGACCCAGTGGAAGACGTCGAGGTTCGCGTCGATCAGATCGAGCTCGTGCGCGAGGTGCAGCCGCAGCAGACCGAGGACGCGCGCGACAACCGGCTCCTGGTCGGCGACGAAGAGAGCCGTCGACCCTTCCTCGACGCCAAAGGCCTGCAGCTCCCGCTCGGAGAGGAACTTCGAGACCTGCGTGAGGTTCGCGAGCCCCTTCGCCCCCCACTCCTTCGCGACCTCCTCGAGCCGCGTCTGCTCGCTGCGGGAGAACGTCCTCGGGACGACGATGTAGCGGACACAAGGCGCGTTCTTGAAGACCCCGAACTCCGAGTCCCGCGTCGCCTCCGTCGCCTCCTGGATCTCCAAGCCGAAGCGCAGATCGGGCTTGTCGGAGCCGTAACGCAACATCACATCGGCGTACGTGAGGTGCGGGAACGGCTGCGGAGGCGGTTCGCGCCCGGTGGCTTCGAACGCTCCGACGACGCACGCCTCCATGACGTCGAGCACATCCGCTCGCTCGACGAAGGCCATCTCGAGGTCGAGCTGGCGGAACTCGAACTGACGGTCGGCCCGCAGATCTTCGTCTCGCCAACACGTGGCGATCTGGTAGTAGCGGTCGATCCCGCCCACCATGCAGAGCTGCTTGAACAGCTGCGGCGACTGTGCCAGGGCGAAGAACTTCCCCGGTTGCAAGCGCACCGGCAGCAGGAAGTCGCGCGCTCCCTCCGGCGTGCCGCGGGTCATGCTCGGCGTCCAGACGTCGACGAAGCCACGCTCATCCATGACCCGGCGGATCGCGGAGATCGCGGTGTGATTGAGTCGAAGATTCCGCTGCATCCGCTCGGTCCGCATGTCGAGCCAGCGGTAGCGCAGACGGAGCGCCTCCTCGACGTTCTCCTCGTCGAGCTGGAAGGGGAGCGGGCTGGAACGGGAGAGGATCCGCAGCTCGTCGACCTGCACCTCGATCTGGCCGGTCGGCAGGTTGGGGTTGACGAGCTCCGGCGCGCGTGTCACTACCTCGCCTATTGCCTGGAGCACGAACTCGTTGCGGATCTCGTGCGCGGTCTCGGCCGCGGAGGACGAGTGCTCCGGGTTGATGACGAGCTGGATCTTCCCGGTGTGATCCCGCAGATCGATGAACACGAGTCCGCCGTGGTCGCGGCGAGTGTCGACCCAGCCGGCGACGGTGACGCGGCGGCCGGCATCGTCCGCCCGCAGCTCGCCGCACATTGCGTCACGCCAGCTCATGAGCGAAGCAACTCTGACAACTGTTGCTCGTTCACTTCAACGTCGAGCTCGCCCTGGCGGCGCAGCGTCATGCTGCCCGGCGTGACGACGAGGGTCGCGCGTGCACGCTTTTGGCCCTGGCTGATCTGGCCCTTCATTGACCGGCCAGCGTAGTCGGCGTCCGCGGCGAACCCGTCGGCTCGCAACCGTGCGAGGAGCGGCCCGACCGATAGACCTGGGGCAGCGGCGACATAGAGGTCGAGGGGGTCGTCTTCCGCCGTGATTCCCTCGAGCTCCAGCGACATAATGAGCCGCTCGATCCCGGCACCGAACCCGACTCCGGGCGTGGAAGGTCCGCCGATCTGCTCGATGAGATAGTCGTACCGACCGCCGCCGGAGATCGTCGATGCCTGTGTCGACTCGTCCGGACCGAGGAACTCCCACGTAGTGCGCGAGTAGTAGTCGAGGCCGCGAACGACACTTGGGTCGAGGACGTACTGCACCCCGTACGAATCGAGAAGCCGACGCACCCCCGCGAAATGCTTGTCGCACTCGTCGCAGAGATAATCGGTGATCTTCGGCGCTTCTTCGAGCAATGCCCGCATCTCCGGATCCTTGACGTCGAAGACCCGCAGCACGTTCGTGGCTCTCTTCTGTCTTAGCTCGTCGGTGAGTCGGTCCTCGTGGTCACCCAGCCACTCGATCAGTTGACGCTCATAGACCGGCCTGCACGTACGGTCGCCGCTCGAGTTCAAGTGCAGCTCGTAGTTCGAGACACCTAGATTTCTGAGCAGGGTGTCGTAGAGCTGGATCACCTCGGCATCGACGCCCGGTCCCGCGGAGCCGATGCACTCGACCGAAAGCTGATAGTGCTCGCGGTACCGACCTCGCTGCGGCCTGTCGTATCGGTAGAAGGACGCCAGCGTGTAGAGCTTCACGGGTTGTGGCAGCTTTTTCATGCCGTGCTCGACGTAGGCACGACAGATAGGCGCCGTCGCTTCTGGGCGAAGCGCGAAGCGCTCTTCCCCGTCGCGATCGGCGAGGTAATACATCTCTTTTTGGACGATGTCCGAGCCGACGCCAGAAGTCCGCGAGAAGAGTTGAGCGTCCTCGAAGACTGGTGTCTGGATCCGCTGGTAGCCATACAGCGCGCAGACCCGCTCCATCTCCGCCGTCACCTTCCGCCAGAGCGGCTGCTCGGAGGGGAGGATGTCGTGCGTCCCCCGCGGCCGCCTGATATTCACGGCGTCGGCGTGCGCAGCTCGGCGAGGAATGGATTTCGCGCGAGCTCGACGCCGAGCGTCGTCTCGGGGCCGTGGCCCGGGTGGACGACCGTCTCGGGCGGAAGCCGGTCAGCGAGCATCCGGACCGAGGCGAGCAGTGTGTCCCAGTCGGCACCGGGCAGGTCGACACGGCCGACCGAGCCGGCGAAGAGCAGGTCGCCGCTGAACAGCTCGCCGCCGGCGTAGAACGCGACGTGCGCCGGCGAGTGGCCGGGCACGGCCAGGCATTCGAAGGAGATGCCCGCGACCTCGATCGTCTCGCCGCCGCTCACCAGATGCTCGGGCGAGTGTGGCCGACCCGCAACACCGACCGGGGCGAACTCCGGGAAACGCTCGAGCCGCTCCCGCTCGCCCTCCGGCATCCAGACCTCTGCGCCCGTTCCCTCAGCGAGGTCGGCGACGCCCCCGAGGTGGTCGAAGTGCCCATGCGTGATCAGGATCCCCGCGCACGAAGTGCCGAGCCGCGCGAGCTCGAGGCGGAGGTCAGCGGCGTCTCCGCCAGGGTCGACGACCGCGCACTCCGGCGCGCCGCGCTCGCTCCGCACGACGTAGCAGTTCGTTTGCAGCGGACCGAGCTCGTATCTGTCGACCGCGAGCGGCATCGCGGGCGAGTCTAGTGGCTCGCTGGTTACTGCTCAGGCGGGTGCGGGAAAGGCTCGTTCGTGCGTCACTGGAGCCTGCCGGAGGTCGAGACCCCGAACGGTGCACGGTCCCCCGTCGTCCTGCACTCGAAGGATGGCGCCGAGCGGGCCGTCCTCATCGAGCTGCGCGGCGGCGAGGCTCTCGGCGAGCACAGCGTCAAGGAGTCCGCGCTGTTGCTCGTGCTCGGCGGAACGGTACGCGTCGAGGCCGCCGGCGAATCGGCCGAGGGTGCCGCCGGGTCGCTCTTCCACTTCGAGCCCGACGAACGGCACTCGGTGAGAAGCGACGGCGGTGCACGGCTCCTCCTTCTCCTCGCGCCGTGGACCGGCGAAGGCCACTACCGCGGCGACCGGCCCGAGCCGTCGGGCGTCAGCGCTTCTTAGCCGCGCGGTTCGCTGTCGGCGCGTTCTCGCGCCGCTGCCAGCGGTTGTAGGCGAAGCGCTCGATCGAGAACTGGAACGGAATGAAGAGGGCGCTGTAGATGACAGCGGCCAGCAGCGCTCCCGGGAGGCTGTGGCGAGTGATGTAGATGAAGAGGAAGATCGCGACGCCGATGATCAGCGAGCGCTTTGCGGCCCTCTGCCAGGACGGCTGCGGGGGAACGCGGACGGGGCGGCCGCCGCGCTGCTGCGTCGCGTTGGCCTTGGCCTTCGGCTTGGCGCCGTTGGTCTTGTTGTTGCGCTTGTCGGGCTTCGCGTCGAGGTCATCCGGGGGTTCCTCGAGCTCGTTCCCCTCCTCGTCGACCCAGACGGTCTCGTACTCGTGCCGACGTTCCTTCTGCATCCTGCGCCGCTGTTTCCTCGTGGGCATGGAGAGCTAGCGTAGCTCGCCCTCGACGACCACCCTGGCGATGACGCGACCCCCGAGGTGGTATGCGAGGTAGCGCCAGTCGGGTGCATCGAGCAGCGCGACGTCGGCACGGAAACCGGGCGCGAGGCGGCCGATCTGCTCAGCTCTTCCGAGCACGTGGGCTGCATTGACCGTGCAAGCAGCCAGCGCCTCCGCCGGCGACAGGTGCAACTGCGTCGCCGCGAGTGAGCAGACGAGCGGAAGGCTCTCGCAGAAGGCGCTGCCGGGGTTGAAATCGGTCGCGAGCGCCACCGCGGCACCTGCATCAACGAGCGCGCGCGCGGGAGGCATCGGCCGGTCGAGGAAGAGCGCGCTTGCCGGCAAGAGCACACCGACCACGGCGCTCGCTGCAAGCGCGCGGATTCCCTCCTCGCCTGTGGTTTCGAGATGGTCGACCGACCGCGCCTCGAGCTCGACGGCGAGGGGAATCGCACCGGACTCTGTGAACTGATCCCCGTGGAGCCGCAGCGCGAGGCCGGCGTTGCGACATGCCTCGAGGTACCGCCGTGCCTGCGTCGCGTCGAACGCCCCGCGCTCGAGGAATACGTCCGCTGCCTCCGCGAGCTCGGCCGCATCGGGAAGGACTTCGGTGAGTGCGAAGTCGAGGTAGGCGTCGGCGTCGGCGAACTCCGGCGGCACGGCGTGGGCGCCGAGCCACGTCGGAACCCCACCTGCTTCCCGGATCGCGCGGAGCGACGCGAGCTCCGTCTCCCGATCGAGCCCGTAGCCGGACTTCGCCTCGAACGTCGTCGTCCCGTCACGGAGCATCCATGAGCGGTGCCGTTCGACTGCGGCAAGCAGGCCGGTTTCGCCCGCTGCGCGCGTCGCGCGAAGGGTCGAGAGGATGCCGCCCCCGGCCGCGTGCAGTTCCTCGTAGCTTGCTCCGCCGGCACGGAGCGAGAACTCGTCCACGCGATCGCCGCCGAACGCGGCGTGAGTGTGGCAGTCCACGAGGCCGGGAACCGCGCACAGCCCGCGACCATCGAGTTCGGCCACATCTTCGTCGAGCGCCGGCAGGTCGCGCATCCGCCCGACAGCTTCGATCGTGTCACCGCTGCAGAGGACGAACGCGTCCTCGAGCACCGCGACCTCGCCGAGCGCAGCCCCGCGCAGCGGTGCGTTCGTTCCCGCCGGCGTCGCAAGCTGCGCGAGATCGCGCAGCAGCAAACGCGTCGGAGCCGGCGTCACGCGTCGCCGGGGACGCGAGGGATACGCAGTCCGCCTTCCTCTGCGGCGGCGACCGCCTCCGGGTAGCCCGCGTCGACGTGCCGCATCACGCCCGTGCCGGGGTCAGTCGTCAGCACGCGCTCGAGCCGTTCCGCCTGAGCGTCGCTTCCGTCCGCGACGACCACCATGCCGGCGTGGATCGCGTTGCCGATCCCGACGCCGCCGCCGTGGTGGACGCTCACCCACGTCGCTCCCGCCGCGACGTTGACGAGCGCGTTGAGGATCGGCCAGTCTGCAATCGCGTCAGAGCCGTCGCGCATGGCTTCGGTCTCGCGATAAGGAGAGGCGACGGAGCCGGAGTCGAGGTGATCCCGCCCGATCACCACCGGCGCCTTGACCTCGCCGCTCCGAACGAGCTCGTTAATGGCCAGGCCTGCTTTCGCGCGGTCGCCGTAGCCCAGCCAGCAGATCCGCGCGGGGAGCCCCTGGAACGCCACCCGCTCGGGCGCCATGTCGAGCCACCGCTGCAGCAGCGGATCGTCCGGGAACAGGTCGCGCAGCCGTTCGTCGATCGCTGAGATGTCTCCCGGATCACCGGAGAGCGCCGCCCACCGGAACGGGCCGATTCCGCGGCAGAAGAGCTGTCGGATATAGGCCGGGACAAAGCCCGGGTATGCGAACGCGTCCTCTACACCACCTTCACTCGCCTCACCCCGCAGGTTGTTGCCATAATCGAAAACATACGCGCCACGCCGGACGTACTCGAGCAGGGCCTCGACGTGACGGACGATCGACTCGCGGGCCAGCCGGAGGTACTCGTCCGGATCGGAGGCGCGGAGGGTGGCCGCTTCGTCCACGGAGTAGCCACGCGGCACGTACCCGTTCAGCGGGTCGTGGGCAGCCGTCTGATCGGTGATCAGGTCGAACTCCTCCCCGCGCGCGACAAGCTCGGGCACGATGTCCGCCGCATTCCCGAGCAGCCCGACCGAAAGTGGCCGGCGCTCGGCCGCTGCCGCCCGCACACGCTCGAGCGCGTCGTCGATCGACTCCGCCGCCTCGTCGAGGTATCGCGTCTCGAGTCGCCGCTCGATCCGGTGCGGATCGACCTCGACGCACACGATCGCAGCGCCGGCCATCGTCCCGGCGAGCGGCTGAGCGCCGCCCATCCCACCAAGGCCGGCGGTGAGGATCGTGCGCCCGCGCAGATCCGGCGAACCGAAGTGCTTCTCCCCTGCTGCCGCGAACGTCTGGTACGTCCCCTGCAGGATTCCCTGCGAGCCGATGTAGATCCACGAGCCCGCGGTCATCTGACCGAACATCGTCAACCCTTCGGCCTCGAGCCGCCGGAACTCATCCCACGTGGCCCACTTGGGCACGAGCAGCGAGTTCGCGATCAGCACGCGCGGCGCGCCCTCGTGCGTCGTGAACACCCCGACAGGCTTGCCGCTCTGGACAAGGAGAGTCTCGTCTGGGCCGAGCTCGAGCAGCGCGGCGACGATCGCCCGCAGCGCCTCGTGGTTTCGCGCGGCCTTGCCCGACCCGCCGTAGACGACAAGCTCCTCGGGCCGCTCCGCTACCTCGGCGTCGAGGTTGTTGAGAAGCATCCGCAGCGGAGCTTCGGTCGACCACTGGCGGGCATTCAGCTCGATCCCGCGCGGAGCTCGAATCGACGAGAGATCACCGACAAGTGCCTCCACACGCGCCGCCAAACTCGTAGTGGTGCTCACTCCAGCTCCCCCGCGTCGGACCGCACCGCTGCCAGGAGGGAGCCGTCCCGGATCGATCCCGCCACGGCCTCGATGTCGCCGGCAAGTGGCCGGTCGTCGCGCAATCTTGGCGACAGTTCTCGCACGGCCGACCGCGCCGCCCGTCCGCCGGCACCCGGTGTGAGCGGCGCGTGGAACTCGACCGCCTGCGCGCCGGCAAGCAGCTCGATCGCAACGGCGCGCTCCGAGTTGGCGAGTACCTGCCACGCTTGAAGCCCGGCAGCATTCCCCATCGAGACGTGATCCTCCTGACCTGCGCTCGTGGGGATCGAGTCGACGGACGCCGGATGGCAGAGCACCTTGTTCTCGGAGACGAGCGACGCGGCCACGTACTGCGGGATCATGAAGCCGCTGTTGAGGCCGCCGTCGGTGGTGAGGAAGGCGGGCAGGCCCTCGGAGAGGTTCGGATTGACGAGTCGCTCGAGGCGCCGCTCGGAGATGTTCGCAAGCTCGGCGGCGGCCATCGCGAGTGTGTCGAGAGCGAAGGCGAGCGGTTGCCCGTGGAAGTTGCCGTTCGACACGAGCTCCTCGTCGTCGACCAGGACGAGCGGGTTGTCGGTCGCGGCGTTCAGCTCGACACTCGCGGTGTACTCCGCGTAGTCGAGGAGGTCGCGACATGCGCCGTGCACCTGCGGCGCGCAGCGGAGCGAATAGGCGTCCTGCACCTTGTCGCACCAGCGATGCGCCTCGATGATCGCCGAGCCATCGAGGAGGCGGAGGACGTTCGCGGCGGCGGCCTTCTGGCCGCGCAGCGGTCGCAACTCGTGGATCTGCGGGAGAAAGGAGGTGCGCGACCCCTGCAACGCCTCGACCGAGAGCGCACAGGCGACGTCTGCGACCCGTGCCAGCCGACGGGCGCGAACAAGCCCCAGGGCGAGCATCGCCGCCATGAACTGCGTGCCGTTGACGAGCGAGAGCCCCTCCTTCGCAGCCAGCTGCACGGGCTCGAGGCCGACTCGGGCGAGCGCATCCTCACCCGACAACCGCTCGCCCTCGACCCATGCCTCCCCCTCTGCCACCAGCGGCAGTGCGAGATGCGCCAGCGGCGCGAGGTCGCCCGAGGCCCCGACCGAACCTCGGCTCGGCACGACCGGCACCACGCCATGCGCGAGGAGTGCAAGCAGCAGCTCGACGGTCTCGACTCGGGCGCCGGAGTTGCCCTTCGCCAGCGCGTTCGCGCGTAGGAGCATCGCAGCACGGACGATCTCGTCGGGATAGGGCTCGCCGACCCCGCAAGCGTGGGAGCGGAGCAGCCGCAGCTGGAGCTCGCCGGTCTGCTCCTCCGGGATGGCGACAGCCACGAAGCGGCCGAAGCCGGTGTTGACACCGTAGGTGTGCTCACGGCTCCCGTGCGCAGCGCGCTCGACGAGCTCGCGCGCAGCGCTCATCTTCTCGCGCGCTCGGTCGCTCAGTTCGGCGCGGTTTCCGTCGACTGCGACCGCCCAGACGTCGTCCACGGTCAGGTCGTCGCCCGTGAGGCCGATCGCCGTCTGCTGCGCCACCACGCGAGTCTAGGACGCAGCTCGCTCCGCACGTTGCCCTACGTGCCCCTGGGCGGTATCGCAACCCCCCTGCGGAGACGGTACTGCGGGATGTGCCACGCCCCTGTCGCGTCTTCGTCGCGGCTTCACGCCCGCGTCGGGTTCACTCCTGCTCGTCCGCCAGGAGCCGCAGCTCGAGGACGTGTGACGGGTCGAGGCCGGCCACACCGAGAAGGGAACCCGCCGCGGCGACCGCAGCGCCCGCCGGTAGGAGCCCGACGAGTTCCGACCCGGTGACATGGAGGCCTCTTGCCGTCGCCTCTCGTTGTACCGCGCCCACGACTTCGTGGAGTGGCGACGCCCGCCAGTCCTCGACGTTGAGACTCACCTGGACGTGTCCGGCCCGCGGCAGGCGGAGTCCCAGCGCACGGACGCCCGGGAAACCGCCGTCGCGCTCGCGAACCGCACGCGCCACCTCCCGCGCGACCTCGAGGTCGTCGCCCTCGAGGTCGACGTTGAACGCGATCAGCGGCGGCCGTGCCCCGACGAGCACGCCGCCGGCCCGCTCATCGAGCTTCGGCGGGCCAAAGTCTGGAATCAGCTCCCCGGCATCGAGACGCCGTTGCAGCTCGGCCGGCCCCCCACGTCGGAAGAAGGCAGGTCCCCGGCCCGGCGCGAGGTCCGCGTAGAGAAAGACCGGCAGCGCAAGTTCCTCCCCCACCCGCCGGGCGAACTCGAGCGCCGTGGTGCGGGCCCGTCCGGCGTCGGTCTCCCGGATCGGCACGAAGGGGACGACGTCCGTTGCGCCGATGCACGGGTGAGCACCCTCGTGACGGCCCAGGTCGATCCGCTCACGCGCGCACGCGATCCCCGCGAGCAGAGCGGCGACGAGCTCTTCCTCGCTGCCGACGAGCGTGTACACCGAGCGGTTGTGGTCCGCATCGCTGTGGACGTCGAGCAGCCGAGCATGCCCCGAGAGCGACTCGCCGATCGCATCGATCGTCGCACGGTCGCGCCCCTCGGAGAAGTTGGGGACGGCCTCCAGCGGGAGCATCGGGACGGACCCTACGCTCCACGGCGATGACCACCCGCAAGTCGTCGTACCGCTCGCTCGCCTCGCTCGAGCGCGATCTCGCTCGCTGCCGCGCCTGCGCCGAGGCCGGCTATCCACTCGAGTCGCTTCCCGTGCGGGCACCGGGATCACGACAGCGTGCGTACCTGTTCGGCCAGGCACCGGGCGTGGTCGAGGGAGAGGAGCGGCTGCCGTGGCGGGGTCGCGCGGGCCGGACGCTGCGCCGTTGGCTCGAGCTCGAGGAAGAGGAGTTCTACGCGACCTTCTACTGCGCCTCGGTCACACGGTGCTATCCCGGTCGGGCCGCCTCGGGCCGGGGCGACCGGACACCCGCGCCGCGCGAGCAGGAGCTCTGCTCGTTCTGGCGGGAATGGGAGCTCGAGCTGCTGCGGCCGCGCCTGATCGTCACGGTCGGCGGCCTCGCACTGCGGCGGCTGCTCGGGCTCGGGTCCCTTACGCCCTGCGTCGGCGAACGCTACGAGCTCCAGGGGAGGCTCGTTGTCCCTCTTCCCCACCCGTCAGGTGCGAGCGGCTGGCTCAACGACCCGGCGAACCGGAAGCGGCTCGACCGGGCCACAGTCCTCGCGCGCGCGGAGATTGCGCGACTCTAGAGGATCGGACTCCGTCGCTACATTCAAAGGAGTGAGTGCCGTTCCCTATCGCCGCACGTTTGCGCGGCTTCTCTCGTTCCTGCGGCCGTACAGGCGCGGCCTCGTGATCTCGGTCGTGCTGGCGATCGGTTCCCAGGCGGCGCAGATCGCGTTGATCTGGGTCACGGGGAAAGACGTGATCGACGGCGCGCTCCTCAACCACGACACGCAGAAGCTCTGGCTGTACGTCGGCGCGATCGCCCTTCTCGGCCTCATCTCAGCCGTGCTCATGTCGGGGCGCCGGCTCATCTCCGGCAGGCAGGCACTCGACGTCGAGATGGACCTCAGGCAGGGGCTCTACTCGCATTTCGTGCGGCTCTCCTTCGGGTTCTACGACCGCAACCAGACCGGCCAGCTGATGTCGCGCGCGACGGTCGACCTGCAGGGCGTCCGGTTCTTCCTCGGCTACGGCCTGATCTTCTTCTTCCAGAACACCCTCACCGTCGTCTCGGTGACCATCGTGCTGTTCTTCGTCCAGTGGCAGCTCGCGCTCGTCGTGCTCGCGGTGACGCCGTTCCTCATCGTGCTCGCCTACCGCTACAGCCACGTCGCGCACCCGACGCTCCGCGACGTGCAGCAGAAGCTCGCCGACGTCGCCACGGTCTCGGAGGAGAACATCGTCGGCGTCCACGTCGTCAAGGCCTTCGCGCAGGAGTCGGCCGAGGAGGCGAAGTTCGCCCGCCGCAACGAGGCACTCTTCGCGCAGACGATCCGCGCGAACCGGCAGCGGGCGACATACGTGCCCCTCCTCTCGTTCCTGCCGCTGCTCGCGCAGGCAGCAGTCCTGCTCATCGGCGCGCGAATGGTCGCGCACAACTCGCTCGAGATCGGAGCCTTCGTCTCGTTCAACCTCTACCTCGCCCTGCTAGTGATGCCGCTCCGCTCCCTCGGCATGTGGGTGGGGCAGGCACAACGGGCGACCGCGTCGGGCGAGAGGATCTTCCAGATCCTCGACGAGCCCGAGGACGTCGCGGACCGGACCCAGGCGGTCGAGCTGCCGCCGGGCGACGGCGCGATCCGCTTCGAGGACGTCTCGTTCTCCTACCTGCCGGGACGGCCGGTGCTCGAGCACCTCGACCTCGATCTCGAAGCGGGGACGACGGTCGCGCTCATCGGGCACACCGGTTCCGGCAAGACGACGGTCTCCTCGCTCGTGCCGCGCTTCTACGACGTGGACTCGGGTCGCGTGCTCGTCGACGGCGTCGACGTCCGCGACGTGAAGCTCAGCTCGCTACGCCGCGAGATCGGGGTCATCCCGCAGGATCCATTCCTCTTTTCCACGACGGTCCGGGACAACATCGCGTTCGGCCTCCCCGATCTGACGGACGCCGAGATCGAGCGCGTCGCGAGGCTCGCGCAGGCACACGAGTTCGTCGAGCGCCTGCCCCAGGGCTACGACACGGTGATCGGCGAGCGCGGGATCACGCTCTCGGGCGGGCAGCGGCAGCGAATCGCAATCGCCCGCGCCCTCGCCGTCGATCCGCGCATCCTGATCCTCGACGACGCCACCGCGTCGGTCGACGCCACAACGGAGTCACGCATTCGAGCAGGCCTGCGAGAGGTGATGAGCGGCCGGACGACGTTGATCATCGCGCACCGCCTCTCGACGATCGCGCTCGCGGACGAGATCGTCGTGCTCGACAGGGGCAGGGTCTGCGCGCGCGGCACCGACGACGAGCTGCTCGAGACGAGCTCCATCTACCGGGAGATCCACGACCACGGTCTGCTCGAGCGGCAGTTCGCCGACGCAGTCGAGGCGCGCGCCGACGTCGAGGAAGTCGCGTGAGGGTCTACCAGCCACGCGGATCTTTAACGCGGGTACGCAGCGCGGAGGTCGACTGGTCGTGGAGCACGACGCGCCGGCGGCTCGGCGTGCTCTGGGGGCTGACGCGGAAGTACAAGGTGCGCGCCTTCTTCTCCCTCTTCTCGCTCCTGGCCGCAACTGCATTCGCGCTCGCTCCTCCGCTCCTCGCGAAGTACGCGCTCGACGACGCGATCAACGGCACGACGGGTAATCGACTCGTGCTCGTCGTCGTCCTCTTCGTGCTCGCCGGGTTGGCGGGCTGGGGAATGACCTACATCGAGACGTACATGACAGGCTGGGTCGGCGAGCGAATCCTCGCGGACATGCGGAAGGAACTCTTCGCGCATCTGCAGAGGCTCTCGCTCGGCTTCTACGAGCGAAACCGCGCCGGCGTACTGATCAGCCGGATGACGAACGACGTCGAGGCGATCGACCAGCTCGTCACCGACGGGATCACGACCCTCGCTCAAAGCACGCTGATGCTCGGCGGCACGGCGGTCCTCCTACTGATCCTCGACCCGCGACTCGCGCTCGTAACGCTCACCGTGATCCCCTTCATGATCATCGCCACCGCGGTGTTCCGATCGCGTTCTGGGCGCGCCTACGCGGACGTGCGGGAGCGACTCGGGCTCGTGACGGCGACGCTCGCCGAGGACATCTCGGGGATGCGGATGGTGCAGGCGTTCGTGCGCGAGCAGCGCGCGACGGAGAACTTCGGCACGGTCGCGCGCGACTACCGCGACTCGAACATGCAGACCGTCCGACTGAATGCCCTCTACTTCCCATTCGTCAGCTTCCTCGCGACGCTCGCCCTCGCGATCGTGCTCGGCTACGGCGGTCACCTCTACTTCGAGCATGCGCTCACGCTAGGGACGCTGTTCGCCTTCATGCTCTACGTGAACAACTTCTTCGACCCGGTCCAGCAGCTCTCGCAGCTCTACAACACGTTCCTCTCGGCGACGGCCGCGCTGGACAAGATCATCGGCGTGCTCGACGAGACGCCCGAGGTCGTCGACCGACCGGGTGCGACACCCCTCCCACACATCGCAGGGCATGTCCGCTTCGAGA
>Ga0207646_10005156_pt1 | contig 13836 bp, 6 predicted proteins | sample KBSK5502metaG_FD_184343 | JGI IMG/M metagenome (GOLD analysis project Ga0207646, IMG submission 184343) | Corn, switchgrass and miscanthus rhizosphere microbial communities from Kellogg Biological Station, Michigan, USA - KBS K5-50-2 metaG... | ecosystem: Host-associated > Plants > Roots >... | reverse complement strand
AAGAAGGTGCGTAACTGCGTCATGAAGCATTTCCCTTCGCCAATCCTGATGAGAAAGGCTTTGAGGTAGGCACTCATCGGGTGAGGAGACGGGCCGGGGGCGCGGCGACTGGCGTCTCGCTCGTGCACAGCGCTCCAATCGAGCAAGGCGAAGAAGTGGCGATAGCGTTGCACCAGGGCGTCGTGTTCGAGCAAACGAGCGAGCGTGGGCTGGTCAAAGAGGGTAGAGTCTGGTATCATGGGTGAAAGCTCCTTGTCCTGAGAGTAGATTGGTTGAATACTGCTACTCTGCCTGTGAGCTTTCCTTTTGTCAAGTGACTTTTACACCGTTCGCTTGCTTAATACTTCCGACCCTCGCTTGAGGGATTGAAAGTCTGGGAGGAAGAACAGGGAGTCTACAACGACTTCTGGAAGGCTGAAGAGGCCGCCGCCCGCTTGAGGGATTGAAATTCGCGGATCATCGTCATGCCAGCCTGATCATACCACGGGCTGAAGAGGCAGCTTCTCGCTGGCGGGATTGAAAATGGGAGCCAGCAAACGTGAGCAGCAGGTTGCGCCCTAGTTGTGGTAGGGCGACTGAGCGGTTGAAACCACGGCCATCTGGTCACCGTCGAAGTTGTGGTAGGGCCATTCGCGATTGGGTAATTGAGAAAATCCTCTCTATGAAGTGAGAGCGAATCCGATATGAGGCTTTCATTGATAGATCGTCAAACCAAGTTATTCTTCGCCAAACTGCTTCACTGCTTTATCCAGGCGCGTATGGTGATATTCGAGTTCTTGACCGAGCTCATCGATAGTCGTTTCGACCTTGCCATAGGCAGCATGGGCGCCTTCCAGAGTACTATGGTACTGCTCAATTCTGCCCGGCAATAAGAACTCTGGTCCCTCGAAATTCCGCAATTTCTCAAGGCTGGCATACAACGTATGCAATGCCTCGATGATGATTTCAATATCATCCATCGGCGGTTCCCTCCGTTCTGTGGTCTATATTTTGATGGATGTCATTAGTATAACGCGCTTTTCGCCATTCCTCGACAGCAATGATATCGCTATCATAAATACATGCTCCAGTTATGAAGTTACCAGCGACCCACATAAAAAAAAGTGGTAAAGGGATGGGTTGCGACTAAATCATTGTTCTAAAGGTATACTGGACTTGTATGGATGAGAACAGTTTACAAGATACATCTGATACCGTAGAACCACCTGGTTCTATACTGTGCAGTAGCGCTGGCTGCGTATTTTGAGCGCATGGCACTTTGCTGCACGGATCGAAGAACGGAGTGATATTTATGAGCGGGGACTCCATCTCCTCTCCCACACACCCTCGTTGTTTGAGCAGATGATATGAGTTAACAGCTTCACGCTCACACGATGCTTTCGCCAGTACCTCCACACATTTCCGGTGTATTGCAATGATGGTATATAATAGCAGTTATCAGATTAGATCGATTAGGAAGGGCATGCGTGGGCTATGGCACGACTGGAGCAGCTGACCAGGGGAGCAACGGTGAAAGGCATCCTCCCGGACGCTCTTATTACGGTGGTGGATGTGCAGTGGCACGGTGATGTGGCCATCACCCTCACGTACCGGGATGCCGCTGGCCACCTTGGCAACGAGGTCCTTTATCGCGATAGCGAGCCCAGCATTGAGATCGCCACTATCGGCCTCCCCTGGAGTTTCGATGGCGACGGTATGTTGCTCCGGTTGGTCTCCGAGGCTTACCGCATCCACCTGGCCTACCTCTTCGATCCATTGCTAGCCGTGCATACCTCGCTCATTGAGCCGCTGCCACACCAAATCACCGCGGTCTATGGCGAGATGCTGACACGCCAGCCACTGCGCTTCTTACTGGCTGACGACCCTGGTGCCGGCAAGACCATCATGACCGGGCTCTTCATTAAGGAACTGCTGATACGCGGCGACCTGCACCGCTGCCTGATCGTCTGCCCAGGAAGCCTTGTTGAGCAATGGCAGGACGAGCTGAACCGACGCTTCCACCTGCCCTTCGAGATTATCACGAACGACCAGCTCGAGGCTGCCCGCAGCGGCAACGCCTTCGCCGAGACCAATCTGGCCATCTGCCGCCTTGACAAGCTCAGTCGTGACGAGGATACCCAGGCGAAGCTGGAGCAGACCGACTGGGATCTCATCGTGGTGGACGAGGCGCACAAGATGTCCGCCAGCTTTTTCGGCGGCGAGGTCAAGTACACCAAACGCTATCGGCTTGGCCAGATGCTCTCACGACTCACGCGGCACTTCCTGCTGCTGACCGCCACGCCACACAACGGCAAAGAGGCAGACTTCCAGCTTTTCCTGGCACTGCTGGATGGCGATCGCTTCGAGGGGCGTTTCCGCGACGGCGTGCATACCACCGATGTCTCCGACCTGATGCGCCGGCTCGTCAAGGAGAAGCTGCTCAAGTTTGACGGCAAGCCACTTTTTCCTGAGCGCCTCGCCTATCCTGTGAATTATACGCTCTCGCCACTGGAAGCTGACCTCTATAAGCGGGTCACCGACTATGTACGCGAGGAGTTCAACCGCGCAGACGCGCTTGACAACGAAGGACGCAAGGGGACGGTGGGTTTCGCTCTGACCATCCTGCAACGGTGGCTCGCTTCCTCGCCCGAAGCCATCTACCAGTCGCTGCGGCGACGGCGCGAGCGCCTCCTGAAGCGGGTACGGGAGGAGCAACTCTTGAAACGCGGAGCGGAGGCACGCCTGGAGCTGGCCCGTGACCTACCCGCGCTCACGGCGGATGATCTGGAAGACCTGGACGACGCGCCTGACGCAGAGGTGGAGGTGCTCGAAGAGCAGGTGGTGGATCAGGCCTCCGCAGCCCGCACCATACGTGAGTTAGAGGCTGAGATCGCCATCCTGGCCCGGCTCGAAGCGCTGGCCCAGCGGGTACGCTTGAGCGGCACCGATCGCAAGTGGGAGGAGCTGGCGGCGTTGCTGCAGAATAATGCCAAGATGTTCGAGGCCTCCGGTGCACGGCGCAAGCTGGTGATCTTCACGGAGCACCGCGACACGCTCAACTATCTGACCGAGCGCATTCGTACCCTGCTGGGACGCCCCGAGGCCGTGGTCACCATCCATGGCGGCAGAAGCCGTGAGGAGCGGCGCACCGCGCAGGAGCAGTTTCTCAATGATCCGGAGGCGCTGGTGCTGGTGGCAACAGACGCGGCAGGCGAGGGCATCAACCTGCAGCGGGCGCACCTCATGGTCAATTACGATCTCCCCTGGAACCCCAACCGGCTGGAGCAGCGTTTCGGGCGCATTCACCGCATTGGTCAGACGGAGGTCTGCCACCTGTGGAACTTAATCGCCAGCGAGACGCGCGAGGGTGAAGTCTTCCAGCGGCTCTTTGAGAAGCTGGAGGAAGAACGCAAGGCCCTGGGAGGCCAGGTCTTCGATGTACTCGGCAGGGTGCGCTTCGAGAACCAGCCTCTGCGCGAACTGGTGCTACAGGCCATCCGCTACGGCGACCAGCCGGAGGTGCGTGCCCGACTCAACCGGGCAGTGGACAACGCGCTAGACCGAGAGCACCTGCGTGAGCTGCTCGAAGAGCGGGCGCTGGCCCGTGATACGCTGGATGCCAGCCAGGTGCGTGCGATCCGCGAAGACATGGAGCGAGCGGAGGCGCGGCGGCTCCAACCGCATTTCATCGCGGACTTCTTCCTGGCGGCGTTCAAGCTGCTGGGCGGCAGTGTGCGCGAGCGCGAAGCTGGACGCTACGAGATCACCCACGTGCCGGCGATCATTCGGAGTCGTGATCGGCAGATCGGCGCGGGGGAGGCGGTGCTACCGCGCTACGAGCGCATCGCCTTCGAGAAAGCGCTGATCGCTGTGCATGGCAAGCCCCTGGCCGCCTTCATCTGTCCTGGCCATCCACTGCTCGACGCCACCATTGATCTCGTGCTAGAGCGCTTCCGGGATCTCCTCAAGTGCGGTGCAGTGCTGGTGGACCCGAACGATCCAGGCGAAGAGCCGCGCGCGCTGGTGTATCTGGAGCACGCCATCCAGGATGCCCGCACCGACCGCGCCGGCCATCGCCGCGTCGTCTCGCGCCAGATGCAATTTGTCGAGCTGGATGCCGCCGACACGGCCCACATGGCAGGGTACGCCCCGTATCTGGACTACCGCCCGCTCCGTGACGACGAGCATACGCTCGTTGCACCGGTGCTGACCGGCCTGGCGCTGCGCGAGCAGATCGAGCAGCAGGCGCTCAATTTCGCCATCACGGCCCTCGTGCCGCAGCACCTGGCTGAGGTGAAGGGGCGCAAGGAGGAACTGATCCACAAGACGATGGCGGCGGTGAAGGACCGCTTGACCAAGGAGATCAACTACTGGGACCACCGGGCAGCGCAGCTCCGTCGGCAGGAGGAGGCTGGCAAGACCTTCAGTCTCAACTCGGCCAGGGCCCGCCAGCGTGCCGACGAGCTGCAAACGCGTTTGCAGCGACGTATGGAGGAGTTGGAACAAGAGCGCCAGATTTCGGCGCTGCCACCTGTCGTCACAGGTGGTGTGCTGGTGATTCCGGCGGGGTTGCTCGCAAAACTGCGCGGCGAGTCTGCTGAGACACTTGATGCCGTGGCCCGCGAGACGCGGCGCATCGAGTGTGCGGCGATGGAGGCGGTGTTAGCACACGAGCGTTCGCTGGGTTTCGTGCCGCGCGACGTGAGCGCCGCGAAGTGCGGCTATGACATCGAGTCGCAGGTGATTGGGACTGGCAAGCTGCGCTTCATCGAGGTGAAAGGGCGTGTGGCAGGGGCGGATACTGTGACATTGACCAAGAACGAGATCTTGACAGCGCTGAACAAGCCGGACGAGTTCATCCTGGCCATTGTAGAGGTGGACGGTGATATGGTTGGCACCCCGCGCTACATCTCCCGTCCTTTCACCCGTGAGCCAGATTTCGGTGTCACAAGTGTGACCTACGCGCTCCGTGAGTTGTTGGCGAGGTCAGAGATCGTGGCGTAGGACACACTTCTGTCCGTTGCGGAACATACAGCGGCGAAGCTGACCGAAGTGCCGAACTGGGCAATCTCGATCCGCAGATCTCAGGGGCACGTAACGAAACACTGGATATACCATAAGATAACTCGCTACCAGGCGACGCATCATCTCATTAAACTACATGTGGAAAGGCTGGAGAAAATGCCTGAGTATCGCAAGAAGCTGATCGAGGTCGCCCTGCCTCTCGAAGCCATCAACAAGGAATCCGCCCGCGAGAAGTCCATTCGGCATGGGCACCCCTCAACATTGCACCTGTGGTGGGCACGGCGTCCTCTGGCTGCTTGTCGCGCAGTGCTTTTTGCACAGATGGTGGACGACCCTTCCAGCCTGCCCGAGGAGTTCCCGACTGAGGAGGCGCAGGAGGCCGAGCGTCAGCGGCTCTTCCGCATCATCGAAGAACTGGTCAAGTGGGACAACACGACCAACGAGGCTGTGCTGCACGCCGCCCGTGTCGAGATTGCCCGCAGTGCTGCCCGCAACTATGGTGTATCCCTGCCGCACAGCATGACGCCTTCTGAAGTGGTCAGCACGCTTAAACAATATGCTCCGCCGGTGCAGGATTCCTTCGCTGGCGGTGGCTCAATCCCGCTAGAAGCTCAGCGCTTAGGACTGGAGGCGCATGCAAGCGATCTCAACCCCGTGGCCGTGCTCATCAACAAAGCGCTGATTGAGATCCCACCGAAGTTTGCAGGGAACCCACCCGTGAATCCGGAATCGCGCAAGACGCTCCTGCAGCGCGAGTGGAAGGGTGCACGAGGGCTGGCTGATGATATCCGCTACTATGGCAATTGGATGCGGAACGAAGCGTGGAAGCGCATCGGGCACCTCTACCCCAAAGTGCATTTGCCAAAGGAGTACGGAAGCGGCGAGGCGACGGTGATTGCCTGGCTCTGGGCGCGCACAGTCACATGTCCCAATCCGGCCTGCGGCGCGCAGATGCCCTTATTGCGTTCGTTTGTGCTCTCGACTAAGCAGGGCAAGATGACCTGGGTCGAGCCAGTGGCAGATCGCGCTACGAAATCGATACATTTTGAAGTGCGATTTGGTCCTGGCGCCCCGAAAGGTACAGTGAATCGTCTGGGTGCAAAGTGCATCGTCTGCGGTAGCTCTGTGACCCTTGAGCATGTTCGTGCCGAGGGGAAGACCGGGCGAATGGGTACACAACTAATGGCAATTGTGGCTGAGGGAAAAGGCGGACGAGTGTACCTACCGCCAGTAGCCGAGAGTAGCATCAGTATGGAGCAGAATGTGCCTGAGAACGAACTTGACACGGAGTTGCCCAAGCAGGCTCTTGGTTTTAACGTACAGAACTACGGTCTGACACGCCATCGTGATCTCTTCACCTATCGCCAACTTATCACGCTCACTACCTTCTCAGATCTTGTTGGCGAGGCTTGCGCACTCGTGTTGGCAGACTCTAACGACAATAGGAGATATTCAGAAGCAGTAGCAACGTATTTGGCATTAGCTGTAGATAAAGCTGTTGATAGAAATACAACGTTGTGCGCGTGGGAGTCTGGGATGGATCGCATGCGCGGCACTTTCACTAGACAGGCTTTGGCCATGGTTTGGGATTATGTCGAAACAAATCCTTTTGCAAATGCAGGTGGCGACTTGCAAGGAACAGTTCAATCGCTATGTGAAGTTCTGGATAAACTCCAACCAGGCGTACCTGGCTCAGCCCGGCAGCTTGATGCCACAGCTATCGCCAACAGCGACACACGACCACTCTTTTCCACCGACCCGCCCTACTACGACAACATTGGGTATGCTGACCTCTCTGATTTTTTCTATGTCTGGCTGCGTCGCTCACTCAACAAGCTCTATCCCGACCTCTTCAACACGGTACTAGTGCCCAAGAGCCAAGAACTTATCGCAGATCCATTCCGCCATGGCAGCCGTGAGAGAGCACAGAAATTCTTCGAGGAAGGGCTAGGGGTAGCTTTTACCCGTATGCGTGAGATCCAGAATACTAACTTCCCGCTTACCGTCTATTATGCTTTTAAACAAGCAGAATCGGAGGACGATAGCTCTGATCATGGCAATGGCAAGGTGAGCGCCTCTACTGGGTGGGAGACCATGCTTGAGGGCCTACTCAAAGCAGGCTTCTCCATCACCGGTACCTGGCCTATGCGGACAGAACTAGGTAATCGACCACGTGGGCTAGAAAGCAATGCCCTTGCCTCCTCCATTGTTCTCGTCTGCCGTCCACGCCCCACGGATGCGCCGCTCACCACTCGGCGCGATTTTCTAAACGCTCTTAAGCGCGAGCTGCCAAAAGCACTTCGGGACCTCCAGCACGGCAACATTGCTCCAGTCGACCTCGCACAAGCAGCTATCGGACCCGGCATGGCTGTCTTCTCGCGCTACAGCAAGGTGCTTGAGTCCGACGGCACCCCCATGCGTGTGCGCACCGCACTCCAGCTCATCAACCAGGCGCTTGATGAAGTACTAGCTGAGCAGGAGGGCGAGTACGACGCCGATACGCGCTGGGCCGTCGCCTGGTTTGAGCAGTATGGCTTGGAGGACGGACCCTACGGCGTCGCCGAGACGCTCTCCAAGGCCAAGAACACCGCTGTGGGTGCTCTCGTCGAGGCAGGCATCCTGCGAGCTCAGGGCGGCAAGGTACGGCTGCTGCGTCGGAATGAACTCTCCAGCGGCTGGAATCCTGCCACAGTGAAGCGTCTCACGGTCTGGGAGGTCATGCAGCGGTTGATTCGGGCACTGCAGGAGCAGGGCGAGGCGGGTGCAGCGGCCATCCTCAGTCATGTGGGGGCATACGGCGAGGTCGCTCGTGACCTGGCCTACCGGCTCTACACGATGTGCGAGCGCAAGAAGTGGGCGGATGAGGCGCTGGCCTACAACAGCCTCGTTGTCGAATGGCCCGATATCAGCGGAGAGGCGGAGCGGCTTGGGCGGACGACGGCGGAGCAAGCACCCCTGTTCTCATAGAATTGCGACAAAGGGGGCAACTGACGACGATAGATAGGGGGTAACATCTATGGCAATCAGCAATGCAGAGCGTGTCGGCAAAGCGCTCGACCTGCTCAACCAAGGGCTTTTTCCCTTTATGAAGCGCGAACTCAAAGCCTCCTATGGCGACACCTGGTTTGAGCAAGCCTCGGCCAACTTGCGCGAGTATCAGATGCCTGGCAAGGGCGAGGGCAACGAGCACTGGGACACCCAGGCGCTTCTGCTCGTCATGTGGGACCAGTGGAACGCCGTATTCCGCAACGTCCTCGGCCAGGCCGAGCGATCGCTTGTGAGCGAGCTGCGCGAGGTGCGCAACAAGTGGGCGCACCAGGAGCCCTTCAGCACCGACGATGCCTACCGCGCTCTCGATAGCGTTCAGCGTCTGCTCACGGCCGTCTCCGCAGCCGATCAGGCCACGGAGGTCGAGCACCAGAAACAGGAGTTGCTGCGTGTCCGCTTTGAAGAGCAGGCACGGAAAGAAGTGCGTAAGGCCGCAGTGGCTCCCATCGAGGGCCAGCCGGCAGGGGGATTGCACCCCTGGCGTGACGTCATCACGCCACATCCCGACGTCGCCTCCGGACGTTTCCAGCAAGCCGAGTTCGCCGCCGATCTCGGACAGGTCACAAGAGGCGAGGGAGCCGACGAGTACCGCGATCCCCGCGAGTTCTTCCAGCGCACCTATCTCACTGAGGGCCTGCGTCACCTGCTTTCCAATGCCCTGCTGCGGCTGGAGGCTAATGCTGGCGATCCCGTGGTCGAGTTGCAAACAAATTTCGGTGGTGGCAAGACGCACTCCATGCTCGCGCTCTACCATCTGGCTTCGGGCGTGCCTGTGAGCGATCTGCCCGGCATCGAGCCGCTGCTTCAGAAGGCGGGCGTCTCCAGGCCACCGCTGGCGCAGCGGGCTGTGCTCGTGGGCACGGCGCTCTCGCCCGGCCAGGCACACACTAAGCCCGACGGCACTGTCGTGCGCACGCTCTGGGGCGATCTCGCCTGGCAGCTCCTCGGCAAAGATGGCTATGCCCTCGTTGCAGAGGCTGACCGGCAAGGCGTGAGCCCTGGCTCGGACGTACTGCGCCAGCTCTTTGCCGCTGCTTCTCCCTGCCTGATCCTGATCGATGAGTGGGTGGCCTACATGCGCCAGCTCTATGGCGTCTCCGGCCTCCCTGCCGGCTCCTTCGACGCCAACCTTAGCTTCGCCCAGGCGCTCACTGAAGCGGCCAAGGCAGCCCCGAAGACCCTCCTGGTGGCCAGCATCCCCGCCTCCGACATTGAGATCGGTGGTGAGGGCGGCCGCGAAGCTGTCGAGCGCCTTAGCAATACGTTCAGCCGCCTGGAGTCCATGTGGCGACCCGCCAGTGCCGAGGAAGGCTTCGAGATCGTGCGCCGGAGGCTCTTCCAGCCCATCACGCAGCAGAGGGACTTCACCGCCCGCGATGCGGTCGCCCGGGCCTTCACTGACCTGTACCGTGCCCAGTCTCAGGAGTTTCCATCCGAGTGCCGGGAGGGAGACTACGAACGCCGCCTGAAGGCGGCCTATCCTATCCACCCTGAGCTGTTTGACCGCCTCTATAGTGACTGGTCTCAACTTGATCGTTTTCAGCGCACCCGCGGTGTCCTGCGCCTCATGGCTGCCGTCATCCACGCCCTTTGGGAGCGCCAGGACGCGAGCCTGCTCATCCTGCCGGCCAGTGTGCCGATTGACGATCCCCTGGTGCAGTACGAACTGACCCGCTACCTGGAAGATCCCTGGACGCCCATCATCGAGCGGGATGTGGATGGCGCCAACTCGCTGCCGCTGCGCCTCGATCGCGAGCATCCCAACCTGGGGCGCTACTCGGCAACGCGCCGCGTGGCGCGTACCATCTACATGGGTTCAGCTCCCACGCTGCAGACGGCCAACCGGGGGATCGAAGAGCAGCGCATCAAGCTCGGCTGCGTCCAGCCTGGGGAGAGTGTGGCCATCTTTGGCGACGCGCTGCACCGCTTGAGCGAGCAGGCCTATCATCTCTATGTACAGGACAAGCGCTACTGGTACTCCACGCAGCCCAGCGTCACCCGCCTCGCGCAGGACCGCGCCGCTCGTCTCGACCGTGACGTCGTCCTGGCGCTGATCGAGCAGCGGCTGCGACTTGAGCAGGACACACGAGGTAGCTTCGCACGCGTTCACCCCTGCCCAAACTCAAGCGGCGAAGTCCCAGATGAGCGGATGGCACGGCTTGTCATTTTGCGCCCTGCCTACCCACATGCTGCCAGAGATGCTGCGAGTGCGGCACGAACCGAAGCGGCGACCATTCTGGAGCAGCGCAGTACCAGTCCTCGCTACTTTGCTAACACACTTGTCTTCCTGGCCGCCGACCGCACCCGTCTCGAGGAGCTGGAGCAGGCTGCACGACAGTACCTCGCCTGGAAGGACATCGAGAACGAGCAAGAGATCCTCAACCTTGATGCCTTCCAGCGCAACCAAGCGAAGACCCGTCGTGAGCATGCCGAAGGAACCATCAAAGCGCGCATTCCTGAGACGTATTGTTGGCTGCTGGTGCCCGATGTTCCCGAGGATGCCACCATCGGCGCAAAAATCTCCTGGCGCGAGATCCGCCTGCAACCAGCCCAGGAAGCGCTCGCCGTGCGAGCCTCACGCAAGCTGGAGAACGACGGCTTGCTTATCACAAGATACGCCGGCACCAACCTGCGCCTCGAGCTGGACAAAGTGCCGCTCTGGCGCGGCGACTCGGTCAGCATCAAGCAACTCGCCGACGACTTCGCGCAGTATCTTTACCTGCCGCGCCTACGTGACACGGACGTGCTGCTGGCAGCCGTGCGCGATGGGGTCGCTGCGCTCACCTGGGAGCGTGAAACCTTCGCCTACGCCGATAGCTATGACGCCACACGTCACCGTTATCTCGGTCTCAAGACCGGCCAGCAGATCATGCCCTCGCTCGAAGGGATGCTCGTCAAGCCGGAAGTCGCCGCAGCGCAGGTTGCGGCAGACACGGCATCTACCGTGCAGCTGGCCGTCAGCAGCTCCACCTCTGATCGCATCAGTGTGTCGAGCGCCGATCAGCGCCCGTTCGTGGTCGAGAGCAGTCTCCCGATGTCCGAGCCCACACAGGCTACCGTCGCACCCACACGACCCCAGCTACAACGCTTCTACGGCTCCGTCACGCTCGATACGACGCGCGCCGTGCGCGATGCCACTGCGGTGATCGAGGAGGTTGCGCAGCACCTGAGCGGTCTGCTTGGCACCAGGGTTGAGATTACGATGGAGATCCATGCTGAACTGCCCGAGGGAGCTCCCGAGCACATCGTGCGCACGGTCACCGAGAACTGCCGCACACTCAAGTTCACGAATTATGGCTTTGAGGAGCGGTGAAAGGTATCGTCTCACTGTACAGGAAGTTCAATGAGGAGTTGTGCTGTTCCTCAGCTTTGGCCTAGGAAGGAACAGGGCATGAAATCATTTGAAGAGCTAAAGACGACCTTCACGCAAGAGCTGCTCGAGCTGGAGCGGCTTACAGGGATCTGGCCGAGCACCATCGAAAAGCGTCATGTCAAAGAGCAGGAGATCGGGCGACACTGCTATGAGGCCGAAGAAGATCTGAGTCCGCTGGAACTGAACACGCTGAAAAGGGCACTTGGCATCACTGACACGAAGTGGCGAGCATTCAAAGCCAAATTTATTGAGGGAAGTTCTCCTGAAGATCTGGTATAGCAGCTTTCAGCTACGGCGGAGGATAACCTGTAGCGGTAGGTCACAGTTCGCCGGCGAGCTGGGCAATGTGACGTACCTGGTGTGTCTCATCGGGCGCGACTATCTATTCGGTCTAAGCTTTGCCTCGCCTAGTATTACAACGAGACTTTACCAACGCAGCCCTTGCAAATGAGCAAGAAGTCGCTTGCGATGGGAGCAATAGGCGGCGTAGTTGTGTCGTTGCTGGTAAGCGATCAACGCTAACGCCGCAGGCAAATCCAACACAGGCTGGGGCAAGGCGACCCGCAAGAGCAAGCGCACCTGAGCGACGCTGAGCGGCAAGGAAGGATGCGAGTCCAGACAGGGCAGCTCAGCTGGCGTGGGCAAGGGACGTGTCGTCGTGGGGCGCAGGACCCCCCTCTCTCTGGTTCAGGCGTTGTTGCCAGCGAACCAGGAAGTGATGGGCCAAAATGACGAGCGTCATGTGATGGTGCCAGCCTTGCCAGAAACGCAACTCATACTGATCCATCCCCAGTTCCCCCTTGCACTCGGCAAAACAGGTCTCGATTGGCCAGCGCATTCCACTCACGCGCACAAAGGTAGAAAGCGGTGTCTCGATGGGAGCATTACTCAGGTAAAACTTCCATTCGGGCTCCTCTGCTGAGCTGCTCACTTTGCGCCGGATCACGACCCACACTTCTGGACCTGGTAAGCGATCGAGCGGTAACACGGCGCGCAGCACGAGAAAATCGGCGACCAGCGGGCCTTTGTGTCCTTCGAGCAGCCGAAAGCGCTGCCAGGCGGAAGAAGGCCACTGCTTAGCGAGATCCTCCAGCGGCACCTTCGTGGGGCTGGCTGGATGCAGTCGCTCCCGTTGCGGCGCGGGTCCTTTGCGCGAAGAAGTTTGGGGCGGAACCCAACTGCTCGGACGAGCCCGCTCCGTCTGTCCATCAGTTTGCAGGAGTGGCCAGACCTTGGTATCTCGCGGGACCTCTGCCAGATACCATAATCCCGTTGCGTCCAGCCGTTGCAAGAAAGCGGGGGAGTCACCATATCCCTCGTCGCAAGCTACCCACCGGGCTTTGAGACGACCGGAAGCCATGATGCCCTCGACCAACTGGGCAGCTAGCTCATGCTTCGTCTGAAAGGGGGTCTCGTCAGGAATCTGGCAGTCCTGCCACAGCGACTGGTGGTCCTCATCAAACCAGGCTTCAGGCAGGTACAGCCGCCGATCAAGCAAGGTCGCTCCTTTGCGGCTGGCATAACCCAAGAAGACCCCCGCCTGGCAGTTATCCTTTTTGCCGGTGTTTCCGCACCACTGAGGCGCCACGCCGACAGAATGCTGCCCGTGCTTGGGAAAGTCCGAACCATCAATGATGAGCACGCCATCCTCTTCGCCTAAGGTCTCGTTCACCAGGCGCTGGTGCTCGGCCAAGATCGCCTGATCGTCCCAGGCGCCTTCCCCAATGAACTGCTGGAGGGCGCGCACCTGTCGCTCCGCATGTGGTCCCACCCCCAACAGGCGCAAGGCCATTGCTTCGACATTCTTCCGAGGAACCTCGGCTGTGAGCAGTCCGCGCAGATAGACTTCCGCCCACTGGCGCTGCTCGCGCCGATAGAAGAAAGGAGCGAAGTGGTGGTGGTAAGCCGTCAGTTCCTCGGCTAAGCTGGCTGCTTCCTCCGCAGTCAATCCTCCTACAGCCCTCAGGTTCGCAGCAGGCGGCAGGTCTGCAGTGACATCGCACAACGTCGACATGACATTTCACCTCCAGGAAGATACTTCCCTTCAGTATACTCCAAAAAAGTCTCGTTGTAATACTAGTGGTAAATGAGCCAAAAACTGAGCAGCTTTTGCCCTGAAAGCACTATGTCGCAGTGTGTTAAAAGAAGTCATAGAATTTGTCAAGCCCCCAGCAAAGATCCAAAATATCAAGCGATGCGAGAGCCCGCATGAGGACAACACGTCCACATGGCACTTGAGCGCTCGCGCTCAAGTGCTGCGCATAGCGAGCATGGGGGGAGGGGTAGCCGTGGCAGGTGCGGGCTGATCCCGCGCGGGATCAGCCCGCACCTGCCACGGCTACTTTGCCGGGATCATACTCCTCCTCGGTTTTGAGCAAGTGAACGGCCACGATCAGCATTTTGCGCATGAC
>Ga0207646_10005155_pt1 | contig 13838 bp, 11 predicted proteins | sample KBSK5502metaG_FD_184343 | JGI IMG/M metagenome (GOLD analysis project Ga0207646, IMG submission 184343) | Corn, switchgrass and miscanthus rhizosphere microbial communities from Kellogg Biological Station, Michigan, USA - KBS K5-50-2 metaG... | ecosystem: Host-associated > Plants > Roots >... | reverse complement strand
CGCGCTGCCGCTCGACCAGGTGCTCGAGTTCGGCATCCAGATTTCCGACGCGCTCGACGCCGCGCACTCGCACGGCATCGTGCATCGCGACATCAAGCCGGCGAACATCCTCATCACGAAGCGCGGGCAGGCGAAGCTGATGGACTTCGGGCTCGCCAAGCGCGCGGGGCCGCCGGAAGGGACGCACGGCGCGACCGGTGTCTCCGTCCTTCCGACCGAGATCGGGGAAGAGCACCTGACGAGTCCGGGAACTGCTATCGGCACCGTCGCCTACATGTCGCCCGAGCAGGCGCGGGGCGAAGAGCTCGATGCGCGGACGGACCTTTTCTCGTTCGGGGCCGTCCTCTACGAGATGGCGACCGGAAGGCAGCCGTTCGCGGGATCGACGTCCGCGGTCATCTTCGACGGGATCCTGAACCGCGCGCCGGTCCCGCCCGTGCGACTCAATCCGGACCTGCCGCCGGAGCTCGAGCAGATCGTCAACAAGGCGCTCGAGAAGGATCGGGAGCTGCGCTACCAGACTGCGGCGGAGCTGAAAGCGGACCTGAGGCGCCTCAAACGCGACTCGGAATCGGGAAGGGTTGCCGCGGCGACCGCGCCCGTCCCGGCCGTCGTTGCCCGCCGCCTCTCACCGCTGTGGTTCGTCTTCCCCGCGCTCCTCCTCGCGGGCGGCGCCGTTGCGTGGTTCCTCACCCGCCGTCCGGCCGCGCCGTCTTCGGCTGGGACTCGGGGCCAGACCTCGATCGCCGTCCTGCCGTTCCAGAGCCTCGGCGCCGACAAGAGCGCCGACTTCCTGAAGCTCGCGCTACCCGACGAGATCGTGACCACGCTCTCCCGTGCGCCATCGCTCGCAATTCGCCCGTTCGCCTCCACCCGCAAGTACGACAAGCAGGAGGCGGATCCGCAGACCGCCGGCAGGGAGCTCGGCGTCGACCGCGTGCTGACCGGCCATTACATCCGAGAGGGCGACCGCCTGCAGGTGACGCTGGAGGTCATGGCGACCGGCGACAACCGGATCGTCTGGCGGGATACGCTGAACGGATCGGCGGCGGATCTGATCCCGCTCCAGCAGCAGATCACGGCGCGCCTGAACGAGGGCTTGCTGCCGCTCCTCGGGGCAGGCGGCGCCGCCGCGGGTGGCGCGACGCAGCCGAGGAATCCGGAGGCGTACGCTCTGTACCTCCGGAACGCAGCGTTTTCCCGGGACCCGGCACCCAACAAGGAGGCCATTCCGCTCCTCGAACGCTCGGTCGCGCTCGATCCGACTTTTGCACCGGCGTGGAGCGCGCTAGCGGACCGTTACTACTTCGACGCCACTTACTCCGACGGCGGGCAGCGCGCGTTCGATCGGGCGCGGGAGTACAGCGAACGCGCGCTCTCCCTCGATCCGAATCTGGAGAACGCCACGCAGGGGCTGATCATCCTGCGCGTGGAAGGGGGCGACCTCGACACCGCCTACGATCAGGCATCCGATTTCGCGCGCCGGCGGCCGGACAGCGGCAATGCCCACTTCGCGCTCGGGTACGTGTTGCGTTATGCCGGTCTGCTCGGGGAGTCCGCCCGGGAGTGCGACGCCGCCCGGCGGCTCGATCCGCGAAACCGCGGCTGGAGATCCTGCGCGCAGACCTTCGAGCAGCTCGGGCAATACGACCGCGCCCTGGAGTACGCCGAGCTCGACGCCGGCTCCGTAGTGTCGAACTCCATGACAGTCTCAGGGCTGCTGCGGCAGGGAAAGCGGGAAGAAGCTCTCGAGCTGATTCGAAAGAATGGTCACCTCTCACCCACGCTCGTGGCGTGCATGGAGGGGCGGCCGGCGTCGGAAGTCGAAAAGCTCGCGCGCGAGGAGGCGGCCGCCGTGATGCACGATCGCGACTCCGAGCCGAAGTACAACGTCGGGACAGCTCTGGCGCAATGTCGCCAGTCCGAGCAGGCTCTCCAGCTCTTGAAGACCGCGATCGAGCAGAACTACTGCGCCTGGCCGGCGATGGACAAGGACCCGCTGTTCGCCTCGATCCGCGGCAGACCCGAGTTCGCCGCGATCCGGCAGGCCGGAATCGAGTGCCAGAAGCGCTTCCTCGCACACCGCGACCGTGCCCGCTGATCTGCGCGTGAGCGCTCCGTGATCGGCCAGACCGTCTCCCACTACCGGATCCTCGAGAAGCTGGGCGGCGGCGGGATGGGCGTCGTCTACAAGGCCGAAGACGTAAAGCTCGGCCGGCGCGTCGCGCTGAAGTTTCTGCCAGAGGAGGTCGGCGAAGATCCGCAAGCTCTGGAGCGCCTGCGTCGGGAAGCGCGCGCGGCCTCCGCCCTCGAGCACCCGAACATCTGCACTATCCACGACATCGACGAGGACGCAGGCCGCCACTTCATCGTCATGGAGCTCGTCGAGGGCGAGACCCTGAAAGACCGGCTCGTGACGCGGCCGCTCACCCTCGACCAGATGCTCGAGCTCAGCATCCAGATCGCCGACGCCCTCGACGTCGCGCACGCGCACGGGATCGTGCACCGCGACATCAAACCGGGAAACGTTCTCATCACGAAACGCTGGCAGGCGAAGTTGATGGACTTCGGGCTCGCCAAGCGCGCCGGGCCACCGGAGGCCACCGGGCTCGATACAGGGGTCTCCGCTCTCCCGACCGCCATCGGCGAGCCGCACCTGACGAGCCCGGGTACCGCGATCGGCACCGTAGCCTACATGTCGCCCGAACAGGCGCGCGGAGAAGAGCTCGACTCGAGGACGGATCTTTTTTCGTTCGGAGCGATGCTTTATGAAATGGCGACCGGTCGCCCGCCGTTCGCCGGAAATACCTCGGCGATCATCTTCGACCGGATCCTGAACCGGGCGCCGGTCTCGCCGGTCCGGATCAACCCCGATCTTCCCCCGGAGCTGGAACGCATCGTCAACGCGGCGCTCGAGAAGGACCGGGAGCTGCGGTACCAGACGGCCGCGGAGCTCAAAGCGGACTTGAAGCGCCTGAAACGCGACACGGAGTCGGGCCGCGTCGCCGCGGCAGCCAGCCCGGCCGCGGTCGCTCCTCCAGCGCGCGCGAGCCGCGCCCCGCTGTGGATCACGCTCGCGGCCCTCGCCCTGGCGGGCGCCGGCGCCGCGTTGATCCTCACGAGACGCGCCGGTCCTCGCGCGCCCGCGACGCCGCGCGGCCAGACGTCGATCGCGGTCCTGCCGTTCCAGAGCGTGGGCTCGGACAGGAGCGCCGACTATCTGCGGTTCGCGTTGCCCGACGAGATCGCGACGACCCTCTCGCGCGCGCCGTCGCTCGCGATCCGGCCGTTCGCGGCCACGCGCAAGTACGAAAAGTCAGACGCCGATCCTCAGGCCGCGGGAAGGGAGCTCGGCGTCGACCGCGTGCTCACCGGTCACTACATCCGGGAAGGGGACCGGCTGCAGGTGACGCTCGAGGTCGTGGCGACCGGCGACGATCGGGTCGTCTGGCGGGACACGGTCAACGGATCGGCCGCGGATCTGATCCCGCTCCAGGAACAGATCACGACGCGTCTGAACCAGGGGCTCATGCCGCTGCTCGGAGTCGGCGCCGCGGCCGGCGCGACGCAGCCGAAGAACCCGGAGGCGTACGACCTTTATCTGCGGGGCGCCGCGATCTCGCGGGATCCCGTGCCCAACAAGGAAGGCATTGCGCTCCTCGAGCGTTCGGTCGCCCTCGATCCCACTTTCGCGCCGGCGTGGAGCGCGCTCGCCGACCGCTATTACTTGGACGGAGCTTATTCCGACGGCGGGCAGCGATCGCAGGAACGCGCTCAGGCCGACGCCCAACGCGCCTTGTCGCTCGATTCGGACCTCATCAGCGCGGCCTTGCGATTGATTCTTCTTCGCGTGGAAGGAGGCGATCTCGACGCAGCCTACGACGAGGCGACCGACCTCTTGCGCCGCCGGCCCAGCAGCGCCGAGGCTCATTTCTCGCTGGCGTATCTCCTGCGTTATGCGGGTCTTCTCGACGAATCCGCCCGCGAATGCGAGACCGCGCGGCGGCTCGACCCGAAGAGCTACCGATGGAGGTCCTGCGACCTTACCTTCGATCTGCTCGGGCAGTACGACCGCGCAAAGGAATACAGAGCTCTGGACGGTCAGAGCGCATGGTTCGCTTTTGAATCCGTCGGAGGTCTTCTCCGGGAGGGAAAGCGGGCAGAAGCGGCGGCAATCGCTCGAACGGTTCCCGATTATCCGAGATCGACTCAAGCGTGCTTGAACGGGCGGCCCCCGCAAGAGGTCGAGTCGCTCGCCCGGGAGGAGGCCGCGGCCATGCTCAATGTCCGAGACTCCGAGCCGAAGTACTACGCGGCGTCGGAGTTCGCCTACTGCGGTCAGCGGGAGGTCGCGCTCCGGCTGCTCAGGAAAGCGGTCGAAGAGAACTACTGCAGCTATCCGGCGATGGACAAGGACCCGCTTTTCGCCTCCATCCGCGGCAGACCCGAGTTCGCCGCGATCCGGCAAGCCGGCATCGAGTGTCAGAAGCGGTTCCTCGCGCACCGCGACGCCGCGAAACTCCGATAATCCGCTCCAGTGATCTCGGACCTGCTCCCCCAGATCGGTCTCGCGGCCGGCGCCGCCGTCGCCTCCGGTCTGCGGCTCTACGGGACCGTCGCCGCGCTCGGGTTTCTCCACCGCGCGGGGGTCCTGCACCTGCCCCCGGGGCTGGAAGTCCTCGGGACGCTGCCCGTCGTCATCCTGGCGACCGCCCTCTACGTCATCGAGTTCATCGCCGACAAGATCCCGGCGGTCGACACTCTCTGGGACGCGATCCACACGTTCGTGCGCGCCCCGGCCGCCGCCGTTCTGTCGTTTGCGGCTTTCGGAGCGGTCCAGGAGCCGTGGCGGACGGCCGCCGCGCTCCTCTGCGGGACGCTGGCTCTCTCTTCGCACGGTCTGAAGGCGAGCTCCCGGCTCGCGATCAACGCGAGCCCGGAACCGTTCTCGAATTTTGCAGCGTCGTTCGGCGAGGACGTCTTCGTCGCCCTTCTCCTGTGGCTCGCCGTGAAGCACCCGTTGGCAGCCGCGGTCGTGGCCGGAATCGTCCTTCTTCTCGCGGCGGTGCTCGCGACCTGGATCTATCGAATGTTGAAGCGCCTCTTCTCGCGCCGGCCCGCTGTGGCGGTGGGAGGCGGTTGATCCGCCGTCGCCGGCGGGCGGCTTTTTTCTAGTTCCCCTCGCTCTTGGGTTGGCTCGGGGTGCGAGTCGGCCGCCACTGCCGTGCGAGTGCCCGGGCTTTCTCGATCTGGTCGGGGGACATCAATCTCTGCAGGTCGTCACGTTGTCTGGCAGCGAGCGGGTCGCCGCCCAGGGCTGCCAAGTCAAACCACATGTAGGACTGAACGAAGTCGTGTGGCACGTCCCGAAGATTCCTGTAAGCCAGGCCAAGATTCACCTGAGCGCCGAGATTCCCCTGGTTGGCGGAAAGCTTCCACAACTTCAATGCCTGCGATGTGTCCTTCTTCACACCGATGCCCATCAAATAAATGGACCCGAGATGGGCCTGGCCGTCCGCATTCCCTTGATCGGCGGCAGCCTTGTACCACTTGAGAGCCAAACTGGGATCTTTTGAAACCCCCTGTCCCCGGAAGTACATCAGGCCAAGCAAGACTTGAGCATCGGCGTTTCCCTGTTCGGCGATCGGGGTCAGTTCTTTGAGGGCCGTCGCGTAGTCGCCCTGGTCCCAAGCGCGTTTGCCCGCCTCGAGATCTGCTCTGGCCGTGGCGTCGGACGTCAACGACAACGCCACGATGCCAAGCAAGAAAGGGCTGAAGAAGCGCAGCATACCCGTCTCCCTGGGTGCCGACAGAAACTGGTTCAGCTCACTTCGTCGCGCTTTGCCGTCTCCCGATCAGCGCCAACTGGTTCTCGATGACTCTTTCGAACTCGGCCTGGGGCTGGGCGCCGCTCAAGAAGACGCCGTTGATGAAAAAGCCGGGTGTGCCGGCGACCTCCAAGCATAGAGAGAGATTGAGTAGTGCTGTTTTCATACCCTAGTTCGACAACCGACTCCGTGAGAAGCAGGCGGACCAGGCCCGGCTTAGGTGCCGCGGTCTGGCCCGCCGCCGCGATTCGTATTAGAACGTGAGCAATGCGCCGCTGTTGTTGAAGACCTTGTATTGCGTCACCGTGACGATGCCGGGGCCTACGCAAGAGGCTGTATGCGAGCCGGCAGTGTTGTTCGCAGGGAGCCCGATGACCGACCAGGTTGCCTTGACCACGTGAGGCTTCCCTTTCGAGATGGGAACGACAAAGTCGAAGCTGTGTGCCGAGAGAGTGCTCAGGACCAGGTCGAAGTCGCAGAGCGGATTCGGCCCGACGCAAACGCCGAGCGTGGGTGGCGTGGTAGTCGGGTCGGCTCCCACGCACGTAAAGCCCGTTCCGAGGGAAGCACAATCGGCGGTAGTGGAGCAGACAGTGCTTGTCGTGACGTTCTGGCATTCGCTGAGTACGGAGAACAGATTGCTGCTGATCTGCTGGAATCTCTGGTCGTACACGACGCAATCGGTAGGCAGTATTCCAACACCGCTGCCATCGACCTTCACGCAGACCTCAATTCCGATGTCGGCCGACGCGGTCGAAAGGGTCGTCGCCGAGATCTTCGTGTCGGTGAAAAGGCCGACCACCAGCGAGGGCCGAATGTCCAGTGTCACGCCGCTTCCATTCGACGTCGAGATGTTTGTATTAAGGAACTCTACTGGGGTGCCGGTGACGTTGAAACCGCCGCCGAGGCCAATAGCGCACGTCGCTCCGGTGGCGCTCGCGCTGAAATTGCCGCTCGCTTGCGCGAAGGCTTGCGCCGCTCCAAAAGTCGCCATCAACGCGGCAACCGCAATAAAGGATGCGATTCTTTTCATCGAGTATGTACTCCTATGATTGGTCAGTCCGTGTTCATTCGCGATTCGATTCCGGAAACTTTCTCGAGTCACTCCTTTCCCGGGACACGAAGCGAGGCCCGCACAGACAGACTCCGTCCGCTACCCCGATTTGAAAATGGATTTGTCCTCCCGTTCCGCTCCCGGGCCGGTCACCTCGACCCGGGCTCCTTCTGTCGATCAGGCTGTGGTCGGATAGTACCACTTTAGTCGTACACGACCGCGCAAATCGGCCCGAAAATGCCGACTCTTCCGCCGCGGCCGGTGCTACCATCTTTCGGAATTCACGAATGAAATTCAGCGATGTCATTTCGCCCGGATTCTCGACGGCCCAGGTCGCCCGGTTGACGGGATTGACTCCACGGCAGCTCGACCACTGGGATCGAAAAGGGTTCCTGAAGCCGTCGCTTCGGAAAGCACATGGGTACGGCTCGACGCGCCGGTATTCGTTCGCCGACGTCGTTCGGCTCCGCGTTGCGGCGCGGCTTCGCTCGGCCGGCGTCGGACTCGCGCGGATCCGGAGGTGCGCGGAGGCTCTCGAGCGCCTCGGCGGAGAAGCCGATGACCTGGGCGGCGTTCGGCTCCTCGTCGCGGGATCGCGGGTCCTCTGGGCGCGCTCGGACCGGGAAGTCGTGGACCTGCTCAAGGAAGGCCAGCTGGTGCTCGTCTTCTCGCTGGGGGATGCCGTCGAAGAGACCGCCGGCGCGGTCGCGAGGTTGAACCGCGAGAACTCGAGCGACGCGGCCTCGCGCGCCGAGGGACGCGGGAAGCAGATCTTCTGAGGGGCCCGGCTTCCGGGGCCGGGGCGGGGGTAAGTTTGAAGCGTGAACGAATCGCGCTGCGGATCGACCGCCTGGCGCGGCTCGGCAGACAACGTGATTTTTCTCCCGCGCGGTTTCACAAGGCGCTCGACGCGCTCGCGCAGCCGGACGAAAAGGCGGAGGTGCTGGGCCGCCTGCTGACCGAGTGGACCGGCCTTCCTCACGCCGCCCCGGAAGCCGAACAGCGCTGGCGGGAAGTCGAGCGGGTCGCGGCGCACCTGCGCGAAAAGATCGGGTCGCCCGTCAGCCTCCAGACCGCGCTCCTCCACTACTTCCACAGCATCGCGGGTCTTCTGAAGGAGCCGCGGATCCTCTCGGAGAAGGACCTGTCGGTGCTGCGCGTCAACGCGATCACCGATCCGCTCACCGGCCTCTACAACCGCCGCTTCCTGATGGACCACCTGAACCGGGAGATTGCCCGCGCGGACCGCAACGACGGGATCGTCTCGATCGTGCTCCTCGATCTGAAGGACTTCAAAGCGGTGAACGACCACTTCGGACATCCGGTCGGCGACACGGTGCTCGTCAAGACCGCCCAGATCATTCGAGAGCTCCTGCGGGGAGTGGACGCCGGCTGCCGGTGGGGAGGCGACGAGTTCGTGGTGGTGCTTCCCTCGACCGACCTCTTCTCCGCACTCATGGTGGCCGAACGAATCCGCGTGAAGATCGCGGAGACCGCGCTCCCGGCCGGCTCCGGAATGCACGTCGGGCTCCACTACGGAGTCGCGTCCTATCCCGCCGACGGGAAAACCGTCGATTTCCTGCTGAAGGTCGCGGACCTCCGGCTCTATCAGTGCCGCGAGCAGGCGCGTTTCGAGGGACCCGAACGGCGACACCATCCGCGCTTCGACGTCGACGACTCGAGTCTGCGCGTCGGTCCGGACGGCCGCGTGCGGCTGTGGACGGCCCCGCTCGTGAACGTCAGCTACGGTGGTCTCGCGTTTCGCGCACGACGCACCGACAAGTGGCCGCCGCGCGGCAAAGGCGAGATCGTGCGGCTGCCGCTCGAGCGCCGCACGATCCGGATCCGCGCGCTCCACTCGGTGACGCTGCCCGGAGGCGCCGTTCGCGTCGGATGCGCGTATGTCTGAGGAGGGAGTTCACTCCGACCGACGTGCCGCCGGGGCGTCCTCCCGGTGACCGGTTATCCCGCACACCGGATCGCGTCCTCCGGCCTTTTCTCGCTCTTTTCCCTGCTCGCGCTCGCTCTCTCGATGGGCGAGGCCCGGCCGCTCGCGCTCGCGACGGGCGCCTCGCTTCTCGGGCTCTTCGTCTTCACACGCGCCGGCTTCCGGAGAGCGCTCGGCCCCTCCTCCTCGTCGCTCGCGACGCTCGCGGACCTGGCGCTCCTCTTCTGCGCGCTCTCGCTCACCGGCGGATTCCGCAGCCCGTACGCCCTGCTGCTGCCGACGGGGGTCGCGCTCGCGTGGCACCTCGAAGGAAGGAGCGCGGCGCGCTTCTACGCCCTGGTGTCGCTTCTGGGAGTCGCGGCCCTCGTGACGCTCGGAGGAGGCCGCATTCCGCAAGCGGCGGACCTGTTTCCGCTGCTCGCGACGGGCCTCGCCGCGCCCGCGCTTCTGGTCGCGCTCGAGGCGCTCGGAGGAGAGCAGGGACTTCGCCGGACCGGCGAAGCCGCACCACCCGCGAGCCTGCCGGCGAACCGCGACCGGAACGCCGAGGTCCTCCACGACCTGAAGTCGCCGCTGTCCGTCATGCGGGTCTACGCGGACCTGATCACGGAAGCGGCCCGGCGCGGCGAGCTCCCCAATCCCGAATACCTCGGCAACCTCTCGCGCGAGGTCGAGCTCGCGGAGCGGCTGGTCGGCGGACCCTCCGTCGAGCCGCGCCCCGCTCCGCCGCCCTCGGCGGAGATGCGATTCGAGATGACGCCGCCCGCGCCAGCGGTTGCGGCCCCCCCTCCCGCGCCGGCGACCGCGGACCTCGTCGAGATCCTCGGTTCGCTCGCGACCGCCTACCGGCTGTCCTACGGCGGCCGGCTGCGATTCGAGTTCATCGCGGAGCGGCCGGAGCTTTCCGTCATGGCCGACCCCGTCGCGCTGCAGCGCGCGTTCCGCAACGTTCTCGAGAACGCCATCAAGTACACGCCGCAGGGGGGCGAGGTCCGCATCCGCGCGGGGGCCGCGGGACCCCACGCCTTCGTCGTGGTCAAGGACACCGGCATGGGAATGAGCGACGACGAGCGCGCGCGCGCGTTCGACTTCGCTTTCCGCGGAGCGGGCGCGGTCGCCTCCGGAGCACGCGGCAAAGGGCTCGGCCTCGCCCTCACGAAAGAGATCCTCGAAGCGAACGGCGGAAAGATCAGCCTGTCGAGCGAAGCCGGCTTCGGTTCCGAAGTGACGATCCTGCTGCCATTCACCAAACGTCCTTGAAACTCGAACTTTGAACCTTGAACCAGTGAAAAAGCGTGTCGTCGTCGTCGATGACGAGCCCGCGGTCGGCGCCGCGGTGCGCGACCTTCTCGCCCCCGACGGCTACCAGGTCGAGGCGTCGACCGACCCCCAGGCCGCTCTGCCCGATCTCCTGCGCGCGGTTCCGGACCTCGTCATCCTCGACGTCAACATGCCCGGCATGAGCGGCTGGGAGCTGTGCGCGCTGCTGCGGCGGCAGTCCTCGACGCGCGCGGTCCCCGTCCTCTTTCTCACGGGAAGGCAGGAGGTGAAGGACCGCATCACCGCAATGCAGGTCGGAGGATCCGACTATCTCGCGAAGCCTTTCGGCGCCGAAGAGCTGCGCGCCAAAGTGCGTTCGCTCCTGAAACACAGGGGGAGCACGGAGGGACGATGAAACCCAGACGACCGGCCGCGCCGATCCCGATGATGCGGCCCGCGCCGCCCGCGGAGTCGGACTCGACGGCGGAGACGATTGCGCGGTTGCGCCGCGACCGCGTCATCTACGACGGCGTGACCGGCCTGCCGATCCACCCGTTCGACGACCCCGAGCACGCGCACGAGCGGATCGCGCACCTGGGCGTGATCTACCTCCAGATCGGAAAGTTCTTCGGCTTCGAAGAGATGTACGGCTGGGAGCTGTACGACCAGGTGTTGGTCGTCGTTTCCCGCGGCCTGCGGGAGGACGTCGAGCGCTCGCGGCTCGCACCTCACCTCTTCTCGATCCGGTACTCGGGCTCCGACGGCTTCTACGTCATCTACGAACTACCGGCCTCGGGACGCAGCCGCGGCTCCCCGGCGCTCGAGCTCGAGAGCACGCGGCTTCAGTCGAACGCCCTGAAGCGGCTTCGGACCGCTTTCGGCGGGACTGCGGTCGACCTGATGACCGTGCACGCCTCCAGCCTCGTGAGCTCCGACAACCCGCGGGTCCGCTCCTCCCGGCACCTGTCGCGTCAGCTCTCCGAGGCCGTCAAGATCGTCAGCCAGCGCCAGACGCGCGAGAAGCTCGACCTCTGCGCCACTCTGAAGCGCGTCATGGGGATGAAGCAGCTGCGGGCCGCGTTCCAGCCCGTGCGTCACTTGAAGGACGGGGCCGTCCTCGGGTGGGAGGCGCTCATTCGCGGCCCGCAGGGATCTCCTTTCGAGACCCCGAACGTCCTTTTCGCGGTCGCGCGGGAGAACGACATGGACGTCGAGCTCGAGACGCTGTGTCTGGAGACGATCTTCGGCGGCCTGCCGCGCGGCGTCGGCTCCCGCCGGCTGTTCGTCAACGCTTCCTCGATGCTTCTGCGGCATCCGGTCTTCTTGGACGAGCGCAACCTGGCCTCGATCAACCGGAGCCACAACGACGTCGTCGTCGAGATCTCGGAAAAGGAGATGGTGGACTACTCCTCATTCGGCGACATCCTCTCGACCGTGCGCGGAGCGGGTCTGAAGATCGCGATCGACGACGCCGGGTCGGGCTACTCGGGACTCGAAGCGATCCTGAAGCTGCGCCCCGACTACATCAAGGTCGCCGACTCCCTCGTTCGCGGGCTCGAAGGAGATCCGATCAAGCGCGAGATCATTTCGAGCCTCGCGGCGATCGGCGGGCGGATCGACGCAACCCTCGTGGCCGAGGGCATCGAGCGGGAGGAGGAACGCGAGGCGCTCATCGCTCTCGGGGTCGAGTTCGGACAGGGATACCTGCTCGGCCGCCCGTCGTTCCAGGTGTCCTCGCGCCCCTTCTCCGGGCACGCGTAACGGGCGGCGAGCGGGATCTTCCGGCCGACGCCGCGGTGCTCTTCGACCGCGTGACGGCGAGCGCGCGCGGGATCGCGGCCTGCCGGGAGATTTCCTTCACGGTCCAGCGCGGAACGACCTACGTCCTCGTCGGCCGCCCGGGGAATGGCAAGCAGGCGATCGTCCGGTGCCTCCGGGGAGACCTTCGTCCGAAGGAAGGACGGGTGCGGGTCTTCGGTCTGGATCCGCGCCGCGAGAGACGCGCGGTCGCGAAGCGGATCGCGTCGGGAGAGCTCGCGCTGCAGGACGAGCGCTTCGAGACGAAGCCGGACGCGACGGTCTTCGCGACGACATCCGACCCGGCGCTCGCGAGCGCGGCGGACTACGTCGGTTTCCTCGCGGGAGGCCGGCTCGTTCTCGACGACGGCGTGCGCGAGATCGCCCGGCGCTTCCGCCGGATCCGGTACGTCAACGAGATCACGGAAGCGCGCACCGAGTACGGCAACGAGCTCGACCTCTTCGACGCGGTGCGCGTCCGGGTCCGCGGATGGGGCGTCGATGCCGTGGTCTCGAACTTCGACGAGGCGGCGTTCGAGCGATTCCGCGAGACGGAGGGTGTCAAGGACCCACAGGCCCTGGCGATGACTTTGACCGAGATCTTCGAGGCGGTGGTCGGAAAGGTATAATAGAGCTAAGTGACTGCAAGAAAAAAGATTACGGTCCGTCTGACCACACTCGACGACGACGATTTTCTGCGGGATGTCGCGTTCTGGAGGCGCCAGGGAGCAGAGGCCCGCTTCGCGGAGACATGGAGACTCTCGCAGGAGGCATACGGTCTCACCGGACGAAATGCAACTGAATCCGCACTTCTCCGATTTGTTGTCCGAATTCACCGCCGCCGGAGTTCGATATCTCGTCGTCGGCGCGTACGTTCTTAGTTACTACGGTCGGCCCCGGACGACGGGAGACCTCGATCTCTGGGTGGATTCCACCGACGCGAACGCGCAGCGCGTTTTCCGAGCGTTGCGAGATTTCGGCGCGCCGCTCGAGGGGATTTCGCCTGCGGACTTTTCCGCGCCGGGAACGGTTTTTCAGATTGGTGTCGCGCCGAGCCGTATCGACGTCCTGACGTCGCTGACCGGTCTGACATTTCGAACCGCCTGGAAGAATCGCCTCCGAGCGCGCTACGGAAAGATTCCGATCTCTTTTCTCTCGGAACGTGACTTCATTCGAAACAAACGAGCGGTGGGCCGAACGCGGGACCTCGCGGATGCAGAGGAGGTCGAACGCCTCCTCGCAAGCAAAAAAGTCCGCCCGTGACCGGATTCTCCCGACAGGACGGCGAGCTCTCCTGCGATGGCGTGCCGCTGTCGGCGATCGCGCGGGAGGCCGGGACGCCGGCCTACGTCTACAGCGCCGCCCTGATCGAAGAGAACTTCCGGCGCTTCGACACGGCGCTGGCGCCGGTCGCCCACCTCGTCTGCTACGCGGCAAAAGCGAACTCGAACCTGACCCTCCTCGCGAGGCTGGCGGCGCTCGGCGCGGGAGCGGACGTCGTGTCGGGCGGCGAGCTGCGGGCGTGCCGGGAGTCCGGCTTCCCCGACGACCGGATCGTCTTTTCCGGCGTCGGCAAGACCGACGCCGAGATCCGATTCGCCGTCGACTGCGACCTGCTCGCCATCAACGCCGAGTCGGAGCGCGAGATCGAGAAGGTCGAGGCGGAGGCCGCGCGGCAGGGCAAGACCGCCCGCATCGCGCTCCGCGTGAACCCCGACATTGACGCGAGATCGCATCCGTACATTTCGACCGGCCGCAAGCACAACAAGTTCGGCGTCGCGATCGACCGGGCGGCAGCGATCTTCCGCCGGGCGCGCGACTTCTCCCACGTCCGCCTGACGGGGATCCAGACGCACATCGGAAGCCAGATTCTCGACCCGGAGCCCCTCGCCGATGCGGCGCGGGACCTCGCCCGGCTGGCCCGCGACCTCGCCCTCGAAGGCTACGAGCT
>Ga0207646_10005153_pt1 | contig 13840 bp, 10 predicted proteins | sample KBSK5502metaG_FD_184343 | JGI IMG/M metagenome (GOLD analysis project Ga0207646, IMG submission 184343) | Corn, switchgrass and miscanthus rhizosphere microbial communities from Kellogg Biological Station, Michigan, USA - KBS K5-50-2 metaG... | ecosystem: Host-associated > Plants > Roots >... | reverse complement strand
GCGAAGACTGGACGTTCGGCCGAGAGGCCAAGTGGGAAACGTGGATGAGCAGCTCGGACGCAGCGTCACCCCACGCGCCCCCAGGCCGGGGGATGGATGGGACGCCGGGCCCCGCATTCCTGGTGAGGGCATGAGACCCGCGAAGGCAACAAACTGACGTGAACGCTTCGAGCAGACCCGCCAACGTGCGCGGAGAGGACAGGCTCACGGTCCTCACGGTCGTCGACCGGCCGATGACCGCCGGCGCCGAGACGGTTGCTACGAGGATTGCGCTCGGCCTCGACGGCAACCGCTTCCAGAGCATCCTCTGCTCGACCCGTCCTTCGTCCCCGGAGGTGGTCGCAGCAGTGCGCGCAGGCGGCGTCGAGGTGCTCGAGCTGAACCGCCGGTCGAGGCTCGACGTCTGGCGTTGGCAGCCGCTGTCACGGCTGCTGCGCAGCGGCAGGATCGATGTCGTCCATGCCCACAAGTTCGCCTCCAATCTCTGGGGGGCGCTGCTGGTACCGCGCAGCCCGTTGCCCCTACTGCTGGCCCACGAACACACGTGGTCCTACGAGGGCATGCTGCGGCGCGTCGTAGACCGCGAGCTGATCGGGCGACGTGCTAGGGCGATCGTCGCCGTTTCTCCGACGGATCGGATGCGGATGATCGAGCTCGAGGGAATTCCGGCAAGCAAGATCGTCTTCATCCCCAACGGTATTCCCGACCGGCCGGCCGGTGACCGGGCACGGGCCCGGCGCGAACTCGGGCTTACCCCAGCGGACGCTGTCGTCGGGACCGTGTGCAGCCTCAGGCCGCAAAAAGAGCTCGATACTGCCCTGCGGGCACTCAGCAAGCTCGCTCCGCACCGACCGAATTTGCGTTTCGTGGTTGTCGGGGACGGGCCGGAGCGAGGCCGTCTCGAGCGCCTCGCCGACGAGCTCGGAGTGCCGACCGTCTTCCTCGGACAGCGCCCGAACGACGAGGTGCCGGATCTCGTCGCAGCGATGGACGTTCTCGTGTTGTCGTCACGTTTCGAGGGAATGCCGCTGGCGGTGCTCGAGTGGATGGCGGCAGGGAAGGCGATCGCGGCGAGCCGCGTCGGGGGCATCCCCTCGATGGTCGAGCACGAGCAGGAAGCGTTGCTCGTTCCCCCGCGCGACTATGTCGCGTTTGCGGAGGCGATCGGTCGCCTCCTCGACGATCCCGCCGAGAGAGGACGGCTGGGTGACGCAGCGCGACGACGGCAACAGGCGGAGTTCCGATTCGAGCACACGCTCGACCTCCTAGAGGGACTCTACGAGCGCCTCTACGCCGAAGCGACCGGCGGCAACGGCACGCTCACTAGGTCCTAACGAAGCCTCGAAGGCGCCGGCCCCTTAGGGCTGGGACGTGCCGAACGCCGGAGCTCTCCCATCGCTCCGCCTCGCTCAGCCTAGTCCTTCGTATTGGTTTACGACGATCCTTGGTACGGGTTTACGACCAGGCCACCAAGCCTAGAATCGACTTCGAGGTGCGCGCTCGCGAAGGGGATAGCGCGCTGCCGCGTCGGCTGCCACCGCGCCGCGCAGCGGCGATCCGGGAAACCGGGCGATTGGTCGTGGTCATCGGCCCGGTTATTGCCGTCGTTCTTGCCTCAACCCGCGGTGAGAGCTGGACGGACCGGATCATCGCCGCAACGGTGGCGTCGGCGATCTGGGCCCTGTCGATGGCAATCGGCCACAGTCTCGGCGGCTCGGCACTAACAGCGCTTGGACCGCGGGTGGCAGTAGTACGTGGCGTCTTGATCGCGGTCGTCGTTTCGGCGACTGTGTCCGCGTGGCTGCCGGGGGCTGATCTCTCTGCGCTCGCAATCTGGCTCGTTGCGCTGCTCGTCTTCGCTGCAGGAGCCGGTTGGGAGACATTCGCTTTGCGGAAGGTTAGTCCGGCCGTTCGCCTGCTCCTCGTCGGCAAGCTCTCGGATGCATCGACCTTGCTCCAGGACGTCCGCCGTGGCCGCGGCGGAGGATATGAGATCGTCGGGGTCGTTGCCGACGCGGATCTCCCGGAGGAGCAAGACCCACAGGCGCCGTGGCTGGGGCATGTCTTTCAGCTCGATCGCGTGATCGCGGAGAGCCAGCCGGATCTTGTCGTTCTCACGGATCACCACGAGCCCGCAGCGACTTTCTCGCGGCTGCTCGACGCCGCCCAGGCCGGCTTCCGGGTCGTTCAACTCACCGAGTTCTATGAATACGCGTTCGGCCGGGTGCCTATCGAGGACCTTCCACATGACTGGTTCATGAGCGTGCTGCACCTGTACCAGCGCCGCTACTCGCGTGCAGTCAAGCGTGCCCTCGATCTGGTTGGCGCCTCTTTGCTTCTGCTCCTCACGTTGCCTCTCTTCCCACTGCTGGCGCTGTTCGTCCAGCAAACAGACGGCCCCGTCATCTTGCGTCAGGCTCGGCTCGGCGAGCACGGCAAGCTGTTCACGATCTACAAGTTCCGGACGATGCGTGCGGATGCCGAGGCGTTCGGACAGGCCGTGTGGGCGGTGGTCGACGATCCGCGGCTGACGCGAACGGGTGGAGTGATGCGCCGCCTCAGACTCGACGAACTGCCTCAGCTCTGGAACGTCTTCCGCGGTGACATGTCGCTGGTGGGCCCGCGTCCCGAGAGGCCCGAATTCCTCTCTGAGCTGCAACACCTTCCGTACTGGACCCGTCGACACCTGATCAAGCCGGGCCTGACAGGCTGGGCTCAGGTGCGCCAGGGTTATACCGCCAGCGCCGACGCGACGGCGACGAAGCTGTCTTACGATTTCTGGTATCTCCGCCATCGGAGCCTCACGGTCGACTTGGCAATCCTGCTCCGGACCGTGCTGGTGGTGCTGCAGGGTGACGGTTCTGCAAGCCGCAGCCCTGCCCCCGTCGCAGGGAAAGTCGCCGACTCCCAGCGCTGAGCTGCACCGTGTCCAACCCTTGGGTTGTGTGGTGCGGGTTGGTCGACCCTATGGGCTCGGGCGCTGCGGCTCTTGGTCGAGGATCTCGGCGAGAAGTCCTTCGAAGCGGCTCACGTTGGCCTCTAGTCCGAAGTTGTCGAGTCCGTAGCGGAGGGCCTGGCGGCCACGCGTTCGTCGTGCTTCGCTGCCAGCCCCAGACCACGCGATGATTTCGTCTGTTAGTTCGGCTGCAGACGACACTGCGGCTCCGCCGCTCGCGATCGCGACTTCTGCAGGCTGGCCGGGTACGGTCGTTAGGAAGGGCAGTCCGGCGCCGAGATAGTCGAGTGCCTTGGTCGGGAGGGCGTAGCCGAAGACTGGATCCGGGCGGAGGAGATGCAGCCCGACGTCGGCGCCGGAAAGTAGCTCGCCGACCCCGTCCTGGTCAACGGGAGGAAGCAACGTGATCCGGTTCAGTCGCCTGGCGGCGACAGCTTCCTCGAATGAGCGGCGTGCGCTGCCATCTCCTGCGACGACGATGCAGGCCGGGACGTCTTCGGGAAGCGACTCGACCGCGTCGAGTAGGAGGTCGAGCCCGTTCGCGACGCCGATCGCACCTAGGTAGAGGAACACGCATTGGTCCTCGCCGATTCCAAGGTTCGCCCGCGTGCGGCTGCGCTGTTCAGGATCGGGCTGTCGGGCGGGCACGATCCCTGGGAGGACGCAGACCTCCCTGGCGCCGTGGGCTCGTACGAGCGGCTCTAGTCCGGGCGTTGGCACGATCACCACGGGCGCGCGCCGCGTGACCGAGTGCGCGAGACGTTCGAGCAGCTGATAGACGCCCCCCTCCGAATGCAGCCAGCCGACCGACGCGGCCGTCTCTGGCCAGATATCTCGAACCTCGAGCAGCCAGGGGCAACCGAACCGCCGCGCGAGCAAGGGTCCGAGGGTGGCCACCGGGAGTGGTGGAGAGGAGACGAGCACCGCGTCGGGGCGTGGCAACGTGATTGCGCGCGCTGCCGCGGCGGAGACGAATCCGGCGTAATTCGCTACCCGGGCGCTGCGCGAACGGTGGATGCCGCCCGGCGTCCAGACCCAATGATGCGCGATGCCCTCGATCGCCTCGCTGCGGAACGCGAGCTTTCGGTATGCGGGAGGGACGTCGCCCGTCATGTAATTGCGGGGCGTAGAAACCAGGTCGACGTGCCAGCCGCGCCGGACGAGTTCTGCAAAATAGCGGCGATGCCGGTAGATTCCGGGCGCCCCTGGAGTGGGTGCGTGCTGGTACACGCACAGCAGACGCCCGGGCCGAATCCGTTGCCCTGGCTGAACCGGCTCTGGTTGAACCCGTGCCGATGCGCCGGATCGCCGCAGAGCGGGAGTCAAGCCGAATACCTAGCGGCGGCGGCGACTTGCCCGCTGCAACGCCAGTCCACTGACCAGCAGCACGCCGCCCACCACGGCGATCCCGGCCAGGTCGAGCCCAGTGAAAGGCAACGTTCCGCTACCCGTGCTAGGAGGTTCGAAGGAGGCCGACCCGCACATCGAGCCGTGGGCGCACTTGACCGAATTCGCAAATGCAACGGAGGAAAAGACGAGCGCGGCAGTCGCGACCGCGGCGAGAACCAGAATCTTCTTCACGAGCCTCTCCTCCCCAAGTCTCCGAAATGAACACCACATAGGACCTCAAAGGCATACTGGCCAGGAATCACGCTTGCCGCTCCCCCAAAAGGTTGGGTTCACTCCCCCCGGAGGAGCCGGTTTACCTGCCGCACGGTGAGCGGATTACCCCAGCCAAGCCGCGTTTGGGCCCAGGAGATCACTCCATCTCGTGGTGACAATCGATGCGCACGGGCGAGTTCGGCTCGCGCGAGCGCCGTCCGATGCTCACGGCCCGCCATGACGCCGAGGATGAGATACGGGTACCAGTCGCTGGGGTTGCGACGCAGCGCTGCGAGCAACGCTTTCCGCTGCCGCCCGTGCCTTCCAGCATGCGCAGCGAGCGTTGCCCGGGCAAGCGCCGGCTGCTCGCTCCACGGGTTCAGCGTCGCTGCAGTGTCGAGGAAGGAGTAGGAGGTCGGGCTCGGTCCTCGGGCCACGGCTTCATCGATGAGGCTTACCGCAGCCCAGGGAATTGCGAGGGCCGCCGCCGCGATCAACGCGCCTCCCCCGGCGGCAACGACTTTGAGATGCCTGACGGTGAAATTCCGCGCCGGGGACGGTTCGGCGAGAGTCGGAGCCGCAGCAATCGCGAGCAGAGCCAGCCCCGCCCCAGTGAGAGCGGGTAACTCCCAAAACCAGTCAGTCGAGGCGTGGAGGAGCCAGTAGCCGGCGCCTACGAAGCAGGCGAGTGCGAGTCCCGGTGCCCGTGATCGTCGTGCGGCGCTCGCCGCCCGCACAAACGCGACCGCGAGGAAGCCGAGAAAGAGCATTGCCCCGACGATCCCCGTTTCGGAGAACGTACGTAGCTCGACGCTCTCCGGATAACGCGACGTTTCACGTGTCCGCCGGTCTCGGAGATAGCCCACGATGAAGTTGTCAGCGCCGACCCCGGTGACCGGGTGGCTGAGAAATTGCCCTGCTGCGATCCGCCAGACGTCGTAGCGGCTGGTGCCGAATCCCGACGTGAAGTGCAGGGTCTTTGTCGGGGCGACCGCCTTGTTCGTTGTGAAGTGGCGCCAGGCCTGCTCCGCGCGGCCGAGTGGATGGTGTCCGGCCGCGGCAACGGCCGACGAGACTACGGCGGCACCGATGAGGACCGACACGCTCGTTGCGATCACGACACGAGTCTGCCCAGAGAGCGTCACATGCCGCTCGAACAGCAATAACGCGCCCAGACCGATCACCGCCAAGCCGACGCTGCCGACGATCCAAGCAAGAGCGTTCCGCGCTGCGGCCTCGACATCGTGTCCCGTGACGACGACCGAGTAGACGTGCAGCAGCGCCGGCACGGCGGGAGCGACCGCTACCCCCACAAGAACGACATGCACAAGCGCCCGCAACCTGTTGCGGGCCACCGCGAGGTAGAGCACGACTGCGCACGGAAACCAGATGAGCGCGCCCCGGCTCTGGCAGAGCACGCTCAAGTCGGCGAGCACGACCGCACCGGCACAGGCGGCGAGACGCGCAGAAGTCTTCGCCTGCCGCCGGGACGCCAGAACCACCAGTGCAAGGCACGCGGAGAGGAAGAGCGCCGCGTCGCCGTCCGGGTAGCTGATCGGGGCCGCGAGGCGGCCTTGATCGAAGTGATCGGCACCCGTCGAGGCGGTACTCGCCGCCTGGACCAGCACGACCAGTCCGAGCGTGGCGAGCGCAACTCCCCACGCTAGAACGACGGCGCCACCCAGATGTTCGGAGAGTCCGAGGCCGGTGAAGAGCGCGAATACGAGCCAGTAGACGAGCGTCCGGTTGGCCCCATCGAGCGCGTCCGCCGGTACTTGCGCCCAGAGGATGGACAGGTAGCTCCAGGCCACGTAAAGGCCGAATAGAACGAGCGGCAGCGGACGGGCCCACAGCCGTGCCCGGACTTGGGAGGATGCGGCCGCTGTACACAGGAGGGCGAGCAGCAGGAGACCGCCGGGCAGCCATTCCTCGGGCGCGAAGCCGCCGTCGCGCCAGGCCCATACGACACATATGCCGAGGCCGGTGCCGGCCAGTGCCGCCTCGATTGCCGTCGCAGCCGGCAAGGGCAGGCCAAACCGAGCGGGTCTCGGCGCCTGTACCTGGCTGCTCATGGGGTGTACTTCCGGCTCGATCCGATGTTCCTCATCGGCAGGACGTGAACTCGTTGCTGTGTTGGTGCTTCTCGTCATGTTCGCAGACTTCCTCGAGACCCTGATCGTGCCCCGAGTACTCTCCCCCTTTGATGCTCGGACGTCTCGCCGAGAGAACCGGACGGAGGGTCTACCGCGTCGGTCATCTCCGCGGGGGTTGGACTTCAGAAGGGACAACACTCGGCGGGCCGCCGCAGGTCCTTTGCGACGACTTTCGACGTCGGCGCCAACGTCGGTCGAAGCTCACTCGTTTCGCGAGGTGGTTCCCGCACGCGACTGTCTGGGCGTTTGAGCCCTTCACAGAAGCTTTCGACGAGTCCGAGCACACGACGCGGGGTCTCAACGCCTGTCGCTTGAAGCTCGCGCTCGGCTCGCGCAAAGAAAAGGTGACCGTCGGGCGCCCGTCGAACGTCCACGGCGTCTCTAGCTACACTCGCGGCCCGGTGCGACCTGGAACGGGCCTGGCGGAGCAGTTCTACCTTGCGCGGACGCGAGCATCGCTCTTCCGCGAGCTCGGCGCCGCTCACAGCCTTCGGCGCTGGCGAACCGACCGGCACCTTAGGACAGCGCTGCCAGCGCGTCGCGAGGCTTTCACTCGCAGGATGTGGGCAGAGGCAGCAGCTGCCGTCGGCGCGTCGTTTTCCGAGCCCGCTCCCCGACTGTTCGAGTTCTCCCGCGAGGGTCTGTCGGTGCACGTCCTCGGGCAGCGCACGCCGTTTGCCGATCCGGTCTCGATCGAACTCGCGTCAGCGAAGGACCTCGCCTACGAGCTCCTTGCCCGCGCCAATGTTCGCGTGCCGGAGCACCTCGTCCTTCGACGCAGCGACCGCCGCTCCGCCCACGCATTCCTCGAGTCGGGCCCCGGACCGCTCGTCGTCAAACCTGCGCGCGGGGGGGGAGGCGGCCTTGGCGTCACGCCGTCGATCCGAAACACGTCGCAACTCGAACGCGCCCTTCGCCGCGCCGGCTCCTCGTCTGAGCGGCTCATCGTCGAGCGCCAAGTAGAGGGCGAGCACTACCGGTTCCTCTTGCTCGATGGCGAGGTGCTGGACGTGATCCGTCGTGGCCGACCGCAGGTCGTCGGCGACGGTACCTCGACGATCGAGGAGCTCATGTTCGCGGAGTACGAACGCCGTCTCGCGACAGATGCGACCGAGGGGATGAAGCCCTTCCCGGTCGACCTCGATTGCCTCTTCACTCTCGAGAGGCAGGGTCTTCGCCTCTCGACCCGAGTACCGCAAGGAACGACCGTCGTGGTCAAGAGCGCCACCAACATCAGCGGCGGTCGCACGTGCGTCACCGTGAGGGAGCCCGTCGCCCCGGAGGTAGCGCACGATGTGCGAGCGGCAGCGGTCGCCGTCGGTGTTCGGCTGGCCGGCGTGGACGTCGTCGCTCCGGACATCGAAAGATCTCTTACCTCCAGCAACGGTGTCGTCCTCGAAGTCAACCCGATACCCGGCTTGCAGCATCACTACAACGTTGCGGAGCCCGAAGCAGCCACCGTGGTGGCCGTCCCCGTGCTCGAGACGCTATTCGCGCAGCGCGCCGCCGCGGCGCACGCGTAGCCGGTCCCGGAGCGCAGGCTTGGGAACCTTCGGCCCGAATGCGACGAAGCCGAAGTCTCTCGGATAGCGGTCCCGGACTGGCCAACTGAGCGAAAAGCGACGCCGTCCGAGGGACGAGAGCACCGCGCGGGCATGCAGTTCGGCCGACGTCGTGTCTGTGACCTCGAACGCGGCCTCGGTGGTGGAACGCGAGCGCGGATCGAGCGGCCAGGCGCCGCGCGCCCGGACCGACCAGGAAATGCAGCCGGCGCTCTGATCGCGCGAGAAACCGCCCAGGCAAAAGCGGCCGATGTCCCGCGCGTGCGCCGTCGCGGTGAGGCCGGTGCCGAAGAGGAGTGCTCCGGCAGGTTCGAATCCGACCGCCGTAGCTCGCGACGACGCGGTGCCCAGTCCGACCGAGTAGTCGCCACCTTCGAGCACGAGGACGGCGAGCGGAAGCTCGGAAGTCAAGCGCGTCGTCTCGAGCGTGAACCCGTCCCGGTCGAACGAGACGAGCCTGCTGTGGGCCGCGATTCCAGCTGACGGTGCCGCGACAGGAAGCACAGCGAGTGCATCGGTGCATTGAGCTCCCCGCGCGATGGTTTGTCCGGCGTCGGCCCGCGCGACGAACCCTCCGGCCGCCTGCCGGCTCCGGCCTGCGGCCGCGCCGAACCCGACCGCGAGATCCGATTGCGGCTCGCGGACCGTCAATCCTGCGCCTATCGTCGCGAGCACGCAGCCTGGTGTGAAGCCGAGCCCGCTGACGGAGTACGTGCCCGTGCCGTCGAGCACGAGGTTGCGCACGGCCGCGTGCACGTCCGATCCGCCCAGGGCCAGATAGTGGACGAGCCAAGGGTCAGCGGGCTCCCGGTCATACTCGACGGAGAACCCGCGTTCGGCGAAGCGGATGTGCCCGCGGGAGGAGGCTTCGGGTGCTCGCGGGTCTTTGTGGAAGAGGAGTGGCGCTTCGGCGCCCCAGCGACTCAAGACGCCGGGAGCAAGTGCGTCGTCCGCGGCCCAGGCTGTTGACGCCTCACCGCCACCGTCCGTTGCAAAACCGATCCCTCCTGCGCACCCCGCGACGGCACCGCGGCACCACCAGAGAATGAGGGCCCGAGGTTGGAAGGCCAGTTCCGCGGCAGGGGTGGTGCCCGGCTCGACCCGAACGATTCCTTTCGCCGCTTCGCTGCTCATCGGGCGCGGCGCCGATTCGCCAGCGATCGCAGCTCGCTGATGACCGTCGGCGCCGCCACGAGGAGCAGACCGCCGTAGACGAGGATCCCGAAGGGCACGACGATGGCGAGTACGGCCGCAGCGGGGACACCAGCATGCACGAGTCCGAGCCGCGCCACTTCGACGGCACCGGCCATGATGAGCGCGAGGCAGACGACTTGCGCTTCGCCTCGCACATATCCGACCGAAACTCCGAGCGTGCGGCACGTGATGTACGTGCTGACGGGTGTGAGGATGAACCGGGAGACGGCGAAGGAAGCGGCGACGCCCACGATCCCCCAGTGCAAGCCGATCACGAAGGCGATCACCGTCACCGGGGTCGAGAACAGGCGGAAGCGCAGCATCACGCCCGGCCGTCCCATGGCTTGCACGGTGCTCCAGTTGAGCGTCTGCAAAGTCGCTCCGACACCGGCAAGGCTCAGGAACTGCAACACCGGGACGGCGGCTTCCCAGTTCTGGCCGAGAACTACGGGCACGAATTCAGGCGCGATGACCGCCATGCCGAGGAAGGCGGGAACGTTCACGGCGGAGATCACCTGGTTGCCGCGAGCCCACGCGTCGGCGAGCCGCCTCGGCTCGTGTTGGATCTTTGCGAAGGCGGAGAAGAGAACCTGCTGCAGCGGCTGCGAAATGCGGCTGACCGGCACGAACATGGTGCTGTACGCGACGCTGTAGAGGCCGAGCGCGACCGAGCCGAGGACGCGTCCGACGAGCAGGTTGTCGACGTTGTTCACGAAGTAACCGAGCATTTGGGAGGCGAGTGTCTTGGTGCTGTAGGAGCCGAGGCTGCGCAGGCTCTCCCTCGAGTACATGAACTTCGGTCGCCAATCCGAGAGAGTCCAGAGAAGCACGAGAGATGTGCCTGCCTGCACGAGCGCCTCACCGACGAGTGCCCACGCGCCGGCACCGGCGACGGCCAGCGCGACAGCGGCCGCCGCGCTCACGAACCCCGCCACCATCCCCCGGATCTCGAGGGGGCGGAAGTTCATCTCGCGAGTGAGCAAGGCGCTCTGCGTGGAGCAGAGCGCATAGAGAAGGAACACGACGGAGGTTGCCGCAAAGAGCGGAGCTACCGACGGCTGTCCGAAGAAATCCGCGACGAGCGGCGAGATCGCGATGCCGAAGAGCATGATGAAGGATCCGGCAGCGACATTCGTCCAAAACGCCGTCGAGCGATCCTCTTCCCGCAGTTCGCGGCGTTGGATGATGGCGGCGCTGAGCGCAAGATCGCCGAACGCTACGCCGATGCCCGTGAACAGAAGCGCCATGCCTGCAAGACCGAACTCATGCGGCGTGAGCAGGTGGGCGAGGATGATCGACACGGCGACCGCGGTCGCCTGCGCGGACGCCTGTCCAACCAGCTTCCACCGTACGCCCCCGGCAACCCGGGTCCGCAACCCGGTTGGGCTCTGAACCGGGGGCGACTCCTGGACCTTCTCTATGACCGAACCGCCTTGAGCCGGTCGGAGAGTTGTGCCTGCGCCCTTGCGGCGCCGAAGATTGCCCCTCCGAAGGCTCGATAGCCCGACAGCGCCTCGGCGAGATCTCGAGCCGCGAACTCGTCGCGCAGAATCCGGCGCGCGCGATACGGCGGGACGAGATCCTGAACGGCTCCGACCGGTCGCCGGCCGCGGCCCTTGGCGCTCCAAAGGCTCTCGTCATGGTTGACGACATAGGTGACTGCCGGAAAAGGAAAGGCAATCGGCGGGCGACCTAGATCTGTCGCGACCTGGTCGTACTCGGGGTGTCCGCGTTGGTCCGGCGCGCTGCCGAATTGGCTGAACGGGGCGGATAGGTCCTCCCAGGACGTTGGTAACTCGGCGCGGGCGAAGCGGCACACGAACGAACTGCCGCAGGTCTGGTGGAACTCTGTCCTGCGGTGACGGAGGACGCCTCTTTCGAGGTCGGCAATGTAACCACTGCGCACCACATAGCTCGGCTCACGACCCGAGCGCACGAAGTCGACGAGGTCGCGATGCACGAGATCGTCCGCGTCGAGGAACATGACGTAAGCCGGGTCGTCGTCGAGCATCGTCTCGCGTAACCACGCCGCCGCGTGACGACGCTTTGCCGACTTGTCCCGCCCTCCCTCTGCCGGGCTCCCCGGCTCGGGGAACGGCACGCGGAGGGCGACCACGCTGTCTGCGACCTCGCCCAGCTCGGGCTCGTCATGACACGCAACGATCACTGATGCGGCCGCGTCGGAGGCGCGGGCCGACCGGATCGTACGACGAAGGTTGCTCTCCACTTGCCGCCAATCGGAGGAGGCGCTCTTCGGCTTGAGAGCGATGGCGAAGACGAACGCGGGCATCACGCGGCAATGATGCCTCTTGCGTGCGGAACGGCCCGTGAAGGGAGCGGCGCGGGCAGAGCCCCTCGCGCACCCGCCGAGCCGCCCTTCGACTGAATCACTCTTTCGAGGGATTCGATGTCCACGGCAACCGAAGCTCGGCGATTCAGCTAATTTGGGGACAACGGGGCCGCGCGAGCAACCACTTTAGAAGGGGAAAGTACCTTGGCGAGAAGTCGAGTTCAGCGACGCACCACACGTACCGCGATCGCGGCACTCGCCGCAGCCAGCCTGGCGGCCGCGTTCCTCGGCTACCCGGGCCACAGCCAAGGGGCCGCGTCTGCTACTCAGCCGAGCCTCAAGGTGGCGGTTGTACCCGGTTTCACGGCTCCGAGCTATCCGGGTCTGGGCGGTGTGGGAAAGTTCCCCGCCGCTAATCCGCGACTTTTCGCCTATCACTTCAGCGAGCTGCCCACGAGCCAACTCACCGCAGGCAACCTCGCCCACTACGACACGGTGATCCTGTACGGGCTCCGCTGGAACGCCATCTCGGCCAGCGGCCAGGCTGCGCTGAACGCGTTCGCCGCCACGCACAAGGTCATCATCTGGGACTCGGACGGTACAGGCGCTCAGAACTACAGCACGTTCGTTCAACCGTTCTCGACCGTGGCCAGCAACGCGGGCGGCAAGCCCCAAAACTCCGCCGTGACGTTCCCAACGTTCGCAAACGGCTTCGTGGACTTCCTCGCGAGCAGCAACCCGAGCAGCCCGTACTACCTCGATCCTGCCCAGATGGTCAGCAACGCGAGCATGATCAACGACATGAACGTGATGAAGACCGGGACGAAGAACTGGGGGCCGATGCTCCTGGCCCAGAATGCGAACATCCCGAACGGCGGCTGGCTGCTCGCTTGGTCATACGGCGTGATCGGCAATCACACCGGGATGACCATCTACTCCGGCCTGGATGCCGACGCGATCGACAACCCCGACCTCAATCCGAACGACGAGATCACCGAGTTGCTGCTGCAGCTGAAGGCGCCGTTCCACACGACCCCCGAGTCGTGCGCGCCGAACTGTAAGAAGCCGCCGCTGCCGATACCGACCACGACTCCCGCTAACTGCAAGTTCGCGCAACCTGTCCCGACCCACTGGGTTCACGGCCGCATCTCTATCCGGCTGAAGTGCTCTCCTCTCGCAGGGATGACAGCCCGCTTGCAGCGGGGGCCCACGGGACCTGTTCTCGCCTCCGGCGTGGAGAAGAACGGCCTGATCAACCTCCGCCTACAGACGCGAATGCTGCCAACGAATCACGTCTCCCGACCAGCGATCGTCTATGGCAACAGTCAACAGACCAAGAGCACGTTCTTCCGACTCAAGGTCGACAACACTCCGCCGCGCCTGCTTTCCCTCCGGACGAGCACCACTCGGAAGGGCCGCCTGGTGTCGTTCCGGGTCAGCGAAAGATCGAAGATGCGCATCGCGGGCGGTAGCTCGAGGTACAGCCAGTGGCTCGTGGTCGCCCGGCACAAGTTGATCACCGCCACGCTCCCCGGCAGTGTTCGGCATGCGCGGCTGATCCTCCGAGACCGCGCGGGGAACACCATTGCACGGAAGCTGACCTGGTGACGCGAATTCGTTAGGGAGCCGGCCGAACTCGCTTGTAGACGACGTGGCCATACGGATCCCAGGGCCCCTGGCCGGAGTACCGCGGGTTTCGGTTCGTGTTGGAGGCGCGGCCGTACTCGATGGTGACGCCCTTCGCCGTCTGACCCGAGGAGATGCCGTTGGCGCGGAGGCAGAACCCTTGTAGGTTCTTCCCCTCCAAGTACTTCACGTCCAGGCCGAGCCGATTAGTGTCACCCCAGATCTGAAGGGCGTTGCCGCCGGTTTGCATCTGCGCGACATCGGTTGCGTCGACGCATTTGAGGTAGAGGACGTTGCCGGTTGCCTGTGAGGAGGGTTGGTTGTTGCCCAACTCGACGCAGGCGCCGACGGGGATGTCGTGGGCGTAGAAGGCGAAGCGGTTGTTCGAGAAAGAGTTGGTCGAGTTGGCGTCCCAGAGGTTGGCGGCGTGGAGGCCGGTGCCTTTTTCGGTGTGGGG
>Ga0207646_10005152_pt1 | contig 13843 bp, 13 predicted proteins | sample KBSK5502metaG_FD_184343 | JGI IMG/M metagenome (GOLD analysis project Ga0207646, IMG submission 184343) | Corn, switchgrass and miscanthus rhizosphere microbial communities from Kellogg Biological Station, Michigan, USA - KBS K5-50-2 metaG... | ecosystem: Host-associated > Plants > Roots >... | reverse complement strand
AATACGGCCGTGGTGCAGGTACATTTGCCAGTCGTCCCCGAGCAGTGCCGCCAGCGTCACCCATGGGGGCCAGGCCTGGTTGACATCAGCTGGGAGCCGTGCGACTGCCGGCCCGCGCAGGCGGCCCGCGGCGGCCACATCGCCATCCGTTGCCGGGCGGAGTTCGGCGCCGGCCAGTGCCTGGAGGAATGGAAGGCACCGCTGTGCAAACCCGACCGCGGGCCCCTCGGCCACCACCGGCCCGGCTACCGGTAAGCCGTAGCCGCCCGAGCCGACTCCCTCGCGGCACGGGCGGCCCCCGGCAAGCGAACCAGCGGCGAGCGTTGCCTTCCTGCTCCGCTGCGCCCGGTGCCGTCCGGTTGGCGGGGCAGCGCTGCCCCGCCGGGCAGAGGCGAGGGACGCGGGACTGCCGCTTCCGGGCTGGCAGGATCCGCGCCGAAGTGATCTGGCCGCAGGAGGCTGCACACTTGCCTGCGCTCATTGCCTTAGGGGACTGTCGTTCGCGTTCGCCGGTCTGACTCGCCCCTGCCAGCCCTCATTGTCCCTCGTAATGAACAGGTCGTCGGTTCGATTCCGACAGGCGGCTCTGGTAGAAGAGATAATTCGAACAGGTAGAACAGTCTGGTGGGACTACAGGGGGGACTAAGAGCGAGCCCTTGGCCATAAGATGGCCATTGGCTACCCCGGACAGCATGTGAGCATTGGCGCTCGAGTAGCAGACGGCTCCGGGGTAATAGCCGTAGCCCGCAAGCTAGGCCCGACAACACCAGGGCCGTTGCCGAGGTTGGCTCAGATCTGGCACTGGCGGTCTGGGGAACCGGCTGGCCATTCAGAGTCCGGCAACCGCCGCCGCAGTGCGGCGACCCGGCAGGCTAGCCGTGGTCTACGCCGGATCAGTGGTTCACCATGGACTGATTAGCGTCGATCCGCCGACATGAACGTCGGGCTGCTGCGGCAGAACCCGCCTTGCGCGGGTCGCTGGGCTGTGCGTGGAATGTGCTCGCGTCCCTGTGGACATAGAAGTCGGGCTTGTCGCGCGAACCTTGGTCGGCGATGAGTCCGTACGGCCGCTCTGGCAGGCCGGCAGCTTCCTGAAAAAGCGAACCGACAGCCGCGGCTGCGTGGACGGTTCTACAAGGCGTGGGTCTGGCGGGCCGGACTGGAGCTCACCATGTGGATCTGGCCGACGGCTGGCTGCTCGGCGCTCGTCCTGACCAGCGTGTGCACGAAGCGGCGCTCGGCAGGGCCGAGCGGCACGGCGGCCAGGCGGGCGACAGAGATGTAGCCGACGAGCGGGGCGATCCCGGCGAGGCGGAACGTGGTGAGCTCGCCTCGCTTGAGTTCGCCGACGAGCGTGTGCTTTGACAAGAAGGCCACGCCCAGTCCTGCGCGCGCGCACTGCTTGACCGCTTCGGCCGAGCCGAGCTGCCACATCTTGGTCCAGTTGATGCCGTGACGCGGCAGCTCCTGGAGCACGAAGCGGCGGGTATTAGATCCGCTCTCCTGCAGCAGCAATGTCAGGGAGCCGAGGGTGGCAGGCTCCGCGACCCCGTCCACTACCGGCACCAGGCCTGGCATGGCCACGCCGACAATCTCGTCGTCCAGGACAGGCTCGGTAGCGATCCTCGGATCTGCGGGCTCAACGCAGATCACCGCGACGTGAACGCGACCGGACACGAGCCAGTCCAGCACCTGCTGAGTCGAGCTGATCTGGAACTCAATGGAGATACCGGGAAACTCGGCTGAGAACGCCGACAGGGCCGGTGGCACTATCGAGCTGCCCGGGACGGAAGATGCTGCGATGCGCACCGTTCCGGATCGCAGGCCCGCCTGATCGTCGATCTCCGCTTGCGCGGCATCCAGGCAGGCAAGTGCCTGAGCGGCGTGCGAGGAAAGCAACCGGCCGAGTTCGGTGAGCTTGAGACCGCGGCCCTTGCGCTCGGCCAAGCGCTGGCCGACGGCGATTTCCAGAAGGCGCAGGTGCTCGCTGGCCGCTGGCTGGCCGATTCCAATGGTACGAGCGGCCTCGGACAAGCTTTCGTGACGCTCCAGCTCAACGAGCAGGCGCATCCGCGTTGTGTCCCACAAGTCACCGAGCGATGCCATTGGGCTCAGTCCTTTTGCTTAGTTAGTCCGGCCGACCACCTGCGGCAAGGCGTAAGCGCGCCTGCCAAGTATTGGTCAAATATCGCACGCAAAGTGTCTTCCAGTCGTCAGCTGATCGTCGCCCGGCTGCGCGGGCAGGGGCGTTTGGGCAACGCGCCCAGCTGCCACACAGGCTTGAGGTGAGTCACGGCCAGCAACGCTGGGCTCGCAGTCTGGGGCGGCGAATCCGGCTGCGGCAGGCAGGGCTGGCGCACGCAGCGCGGGTCGGGGAGGTGCTGCCGTCCCGGACGGGGCGCATTGACGGGCACAAATTCGGGCCTCCTTTCTTGCCTTATCGTTTCTTCCGATAACTGAGCGGCGGTTATCGGATTTGCATATGTGAAATCTGAGTCCATTACCTATTGACGATGTTACATCCACCGTGCGATCCTACGGCCAGCCTCGGGAGGAGGACCACTGTGACTGATGTGCAGCGGCGAGCGGACCTCACGGACGAGCAGCTTCTCCATCGGATGGGCTATGCGCAGGAGCTGCGGCGCAGACTGAGCGGCTTTACGAATTTCGCCATCTCATTCACGATTATTTCGATTCTGGCTGGCACCCTTACCTCTTATTACATCGGGTTCGCCAATGGCGGGCCGATCATCATGTCCTGGGGCTGGCCTTTCGTCGCCCTCATGTGCCTGTTCGTCGCTCTCGCCATGGCGGAGCTGGCCTCGGCGATGCCTACCGCGGGCGGCTTGTACTACTGGGCTTCCAAGCTTGGCACTCCCGCCTGGGGCTGGTTTACCGGATGGCTCAATATTGTCGGATTCACGATTGCGACGGCAGCTGTCGGATGGGGGGCCGCCGTTTTCGCGGTGGCGCTCGGCAACTTGTGGTTCCCCGGCGTGGTGCACACCACGAACGGCACGATCTTCTTGTTCTTTTCGGTAATCCTGGTCCTGGGCGGGATTATCAACAGCTTCGGCATCTCGCCGATCAGGATCCTGAACAATCTGTCAGCATGGTGGCATATGCTCGGTGTGGTCATCTTGGCCGTCGTGCTGCTGGCCGTCCCGACGCATCACCAGTCGTTCGCATTCGTATTCACTAAGACGATCAACGCGTCCGGCTTCGGCGGGCACGGATTCAGCTCGCTGCTGTTCTGGTTTGTCATCGGCCTGGGCCTGCTGCAAGCTCAGTACACTATCGGCGGTTACGACGCCTCCGCGCACATGAGCGAGGAGACCACCAGCGCCTCCCGCAGGGCCGCCCGCGGCGTCTGGACGTCGGTGGCGCTGTCCGGAATCTTCGGCTGGATCTTGCTGGTGGCGCTGACCTTCGCGGTCCCGAACGTGAAGGGCACGCTGAGCGCCGGGGCGTTCGACGTGCAGTACATCTGGCAGACATCGCTTGGCACGAAGTGGGCCGAGTTCTTGCTCTTCATCGTCGTCGCCGCGCAGTTCTTCTGTGACACCGCGAACATCACATCGTCCTCACGGATCATCTGGGCGCTGTCGCGGGACAAGGCCGTGCCGGGCCACCGCCTATGGCACCGCCTGAATAGGTACCGGGCACCGGTCTACGCGATCTGGCTCGTGGTGGTGTTCGACATCGTGTGGATGCTGCCGACCTTCGCGGACGCCACGATCGGATACCTCGTCGCCACGTCGATCACCGTGATCGCGCTCTACAGCGCCTACGCGCTGCCGATCTTCCTGCGGATGAGGCTGGGTAAGCGATTCCAGGCGGGCGCCTGGACGCTGGGCAAGCACTACCGCTGGATCGACTCGATCGCCCTCGCGTGGATCGTGATCATTGCGATCTTGTTCATCATGCCGGTCACGCCGACCGGTATCCCGTTCCATGCCGGCTTCACGTGGACGGTCGTGAACTACGCACCGCTGACCCTGATCGCGGCGCTCGCCCTCTTCGGCGGCTGGTGGCTGATCTCGGCCCGGCACTGGTTCCGGGGGCCGGTCCGGCAAGCGTCCTTCGAGGAGCTCGAGGCCGGCGATCCCGACTTGATCGCGGCCGCCGCTGATGCCGTCCCGCTCCCGCGCGACTCCGCGGCGCCCGAGCATGATCCCCGGCTCGGCTAGTGGCCTCATCCGCCGACGCGCATCGTATCGCCGCTGAGCTGTGGCCCGGCCCGGCCGTCGCCCTGGACGAGCTGCCGGGCGGCATCACCAACACCAACTACAAGGCCAGCACCCCAGACGGCACCTACGTCATCCGGCTCTTCGGCCAGGACGCGGAGCTGCTCGCGATCAACAGGGCACACGAGGAACAGGCCACCTTGATGGCCGCCAGGCTGGGCATCGGACCCGAGCTGATCCGGTCCGCGCCGCACGAGGGCTTCCTGGTGACCAGGTTCCTGCCTGGCAAGCTGGTCACGCCTGAGCAGATGCACTCGCCCGCGATGCTGGCCAGAGTGACTGAGACGCTCCGCTGCCTGCACCAGGGTCCAGCCATTGCTGGCACGATCGACCCGTTCGCCGTCGTCGACTTCTACCGGAACAACGCGGTCGCCCGGGGCAGCGACGCAGGCGCCGCGTACGGATGGGCCCGGCCGATCGCGGAAGAGATCAAGCAGGCAGTCGGCTTCGCGATGACGGCGCCGTGCCACGGCGATCTGCTGACCGCAAACTTCATCGATCTCGACGGCCGCCTGTACCTGGTCGACTGGGAGTACGCCGGCATGAGCGACCCGCGGTTCGACCTGGCGAACTTTTCGGTCAACCACGCGTTCAGCGCGGAAGAGGACCGGGAGCTAGTGCGCCTGTATTACGGGACGCCGGATGACCGCGCCGTGGCAGCCGTGCGGCTGCTGCGGTTTATGTCTGCGTTCCGCGAGGCGATGTGGTCCGTGCTGCAACAGGCAATCAGCGACCTCGACTTCGACTTCCGGGAGTACGCGGCCAGGCAGTTCACGCGGATGCGCGCGGCCGCATCAGGCGACGAGTTCCGCGCGGCAATGGACTTGCTGGAGACCGTGCCAGGAACCGCAGCCGGGCCGGCCCTAGGCGGGGTTGCAGGAGGCCAGGGCCAGCCATGAGCAACCCAGATTCCGATCTTGATGTTCTGATTATTGGCGCGGGTGTCGTCGGATCGGCCATTGCGTGCCGCCTCAGCGAGTTCGACGCCAAGGTCGCGGTCATCGACCGGCGGCATGACATCGCAGAGGAGGCCTCCAAGTCGAACAGCGGGATCGCTGCCTCGGGCTGGACGCTGCCGGCCGGCAGCCTGGAGGCACAGTTGGTCTGCGCGTCGAGCCCGCGCTGGGAGGATGTCTGCCGGCGGCTCGGCGTCCCGTTCCGGCGGTGCGGCACCGTCGCGATCGCTCGCACGGCGGAGGACGCCGAGCAGATACCCCAGCTGGTGCGCAACGCCGAGGCCAACGGCGTGAAGGTGCGCGCGCTGACCCCCGGCGAGGTGGTGGCTGTTGCCCCGCATGCGACTCCGGATTCGGCGGGCGGCGTGGAGGTGCCGGCGGAAGGAGTTATCGATTCGATCCGGCTGACGATCGGATACGGCGAGCTGGCGGCCGCCAATGGCGTGCACTTCTACTTCGCTGAGCCTCTGCTCGGCGCGACGACCGCGGGCGACGAGGTTGTGGAGGTCCGGACGCCCGGGATGGTGCTACGGCCGCGATTCGTGGTGAACGCGGCAGGCCTGGGCGCCGACACGGTGTCGCGTGCCCTGGGCTGCGAGGACTTTGAGATCATCGCGCGCCGCGGTGAGTGGCTGCTGCTCGATCGGGAGTTCGGGCGGAGGGTGCCGCGCATCCTAACCATGATGCCCACCGAGCGGACTCACGGCATCATGGTCATTCCGACCGCGCACGGGACGTGCCTGCTCGGGCCGACTGCCGAGGACCTGGACAACAAGCACGACCGGTCGACGAGCGCAGACGTGCTGGCAGGCGTGCTGCGGGAATGCCGGACGCTCATGCCGGGCATCGACGAGCGGTACGTCATCAAGAGCTTCTCCGGGCTGCGTCCGCATTCCGAGCGCACCTACCGGATCGAGCGGTCGGCCCTGAAGCCCAACGTGATCCAGGCGGCGGGCATCCGTTCCACCGGGGTGTCGGGGTCGCTTGGCATCGCCGATCACGTGCTTGAATTGCTGCATCAGGCTGGGTTGGACCGGCCGCCCAAGGCCTCGTTCGCGTCCGGCCTGGACGCCTTGCTGCCGTTCTCTGAAGCGCTGGACTGCCGGCTTGCGGCGGCCACCGCGCTCGGGCGGACGGTGGTCTGCGCGTGCGAGAAGGTGACCGCCGCGGAGATCCACCGTTCGCTGACCTCTCCGCTGCCTGCCCGCTCAATCTCGGGCATCGCCAAGCGGACCCACGCGACCTGGGGGCGCTGCCAGGGATCAGCATGCCTGTCCGGCGTGTCGTTCATCGCGTCGCTGTATCTCGGCGGACAGGCCTGGGAACTGCCGTTCGGTGAGCCGGGGTCGACGCTCGGCGTTGCGAGGGCTCGCAATGTCTAGCGTCGTCATAGCCGGGTCCGGCCAGCGCGGCCTGGCCTGCGCGGCCAAGCTGGCCGCCGCCGGCCTGGACGTCACTGTCGTGGAGCGGCTGCCGCATCCCGGCGGCCAGGAGCCGGAGCGGGAGGCCGGGCGGCTGGCCAGGGACGCCCGGCGGGCGGGCGCCCGCTTCGTCCTGGGGACGCTCGCGGTTCAGTACGACGGCGCTGGCATAGACGTTCTCGGGGTGGATGGCACCGGGTTTCTGCCATGCGACGCCCTCATCGTGGCAACGGGCTCGCGTCCCGCGACGAGGGCAGAACTGGGCATCACGGGTGACCGGTGCGCGGGCGTCGTGCCCGGGTCGGCGGCGCTGCATCTGACCCAGGCCGGGGTGCTGCTCGGGCATCGCCCGCTCATCGCCGGATCCGGTGCGTTCGCCATTCATTGCGCGCAGATGCAGCTGGCGGCAGGGGCGGCCGAGGTAACCATGACGTTTCCAGCCGGGATGACGGTTGCCGGAGAGGTGCCGGCGGAAGTGCGGTTGTTCGCCGGGTACCGGGTTGCCAGCGTGCACGGCTCTGCGCGGGTGGAGGTCGCGGTACTGCGCCCAGAGGTGGAGCACTCACAAGGCCACGGCAACGCAGGCGACGTGCTAGAAGACGGTCGGGACGAGGCGCAACGTGGCGGAGGGCCGTTTCGCATCACCGTCGATGCGCTGATCCTGGCGGCTGACATGCGGCCGATGCGCAACATCGAGGGCGCTATCAGCGAGCGCGGCGGCGTGTTCTTCTGCCAGCCCTGCGGCGAGGACCGGAGCGAGCAGGCGGCGCTGGCCGCGGCGACGGAGACCTGCAGGCATGTCCTGGCGGCACTGCGACCGGGCCGGGTCAGCATCCGAGGAGCAAGCACGAGATGAGGGGCAGTCAGATGCGTGTCCTATCCCCTGTTGGCACGTTCCCGGTCCGTCTCACCAGCGCGAGGATGAAGCCGGACGGCCCGGTCATCGAGGCGGCCATGGGCGCATGGCGCTCCGAGGTCAGGCTCGAGCCGGCTGATGCGCCGCTGCTGCTGGCAGCGGGCGCGGTGCTGGCAGCAGCGTTCGCGGCCGGGCGGATGACGTCTGGCCGGGCCCCGGCCCGGTGATACGGCATGCCCGTTGTCCCGCTGCGGGAGATACTCGCCGACGCGTTCGCGCGCCGCTACGGTGTCGCGGCCTTCAATATCGTCAACAACCTGACGATGCGCGCGGTGCTCGACGCCGCCGTCGCCATCCACGCGCCGGTGATCATCCAGACGTCGGTGAAGACGGTGCGCTGGGAGGGCGCGCCGATCCTGGCCGCCGCGTTCCGCGAGATGGCGGGCGCGGTTCCGGTGCCCGTCACGCTGCACCTGGACCATTGCCCGGATCGCACCATGATCAGCGGATGCATCGCCAGGGGCTGGAATTCGGTGCTCTTCGATGGCTCGGCCCTCACCGTCGAGGAGAACACTGCGCAAACCGCCGAGGTCGTTGCCGAGGCCCATGCCGCCGGGGCGGACGTGGAGGGTGAGCTGGAGGCCATCCGCCGCGTGGACGAAGGACCGGGCAAGGCCGACCAGCCGTATTCGGTCGACGTCGCGGTCTCGTTCATCCAGGCCACGGCCGTGGACTGCTTCGCGCCTGCCATCGGCAACGCGCACGGGCTCTATCAAAGCGAGCCGTCGCTGGACGCCGAGCGCGTGACCGCGATCGTCGACAAGGCGCCAGTCCCGATCGCGCTGCATGGCGGCACGGGCATGTCCCAGGCGCAGTTCGACGACCTGATCAGCCGGGGCTGCGCCAAGGTCAACATCTCGACCGCGCTCAAGATCGCTTACGTCGACGCGCACAAGGATTACCTGGGCCGTTTCCCCGACGGGTATGACCCGCCTGAGCTGTTCCGCTTCGTACATCGCGCCGTACATGACATGGCGCTCGACCACATCCGCCGGCTCGGCGGCGAGGGACGGGCGTGGTAGCGCTCATCGTCGACTGCGACGGCGTGCTGGCCGACACCGAGCGCGACGGCCACCTGCCGGCCTTCAATCAGACCTTCGCCGAGTTCGGGTTGCCGGTCCGCTGGTCCGAACAGGAGTACGGGCGCCGTCTGCAGACCGGTGGCGGCAAGGAGAGGATGCGCAGCCTGCTGACCCCCGAATTCACCCGAGCTGCCGGCCTGCCCGCCAGCGCCGAGGCGCAGGCTGAGCTCGTCCGGCGCTGGCATCGGCGCAAGACCGAGATCTTCACCGCGATGGTGCGGTCCGGAGCGATCGCGCCCCGCACCGGAGTTCGCCGGATCGCTCGCGCGGCCACCGCGGCGGGCTGGCAGCTGGCGGTGGCGTCGACCTCGGCTGTCGACTCGGTCCGGGCGGTGCTGGATGCGGCGGTTGGCCCCGACCTCGCAGCGCGCTTCTCGGTCTTCGCCGGCGACGTGGTGGCGCACAAGAAGCCCGCGCCCGATATCTACCTGCTGGCCCTCCGGGAACTCCGAATACCTGCCGCTGAAGCGGTGGTCATCGAGGACTCGCGGAATGGCCTGCTCGCGGCCGCGGGAGCGGGAGTTGGCTGCCTCATCACGCTGAGCACCTACACACAGCAGGAGAACATGACCGGCGCCGCGCTCGTCGTCTCGAGCCTCGGAGACCCGGGCAGCAACGACGTCACGGTCATTGCGAACAGGACCGGAACAGTTCCGGGCAAGTACATCACCCTGCCGAACATCGCCGCCTGCGCGCGCCTTCCCGGTCCCTTCGGCGCGCGGCAAACCGCGTAGCTGCTTCCGCTGCCACGCCGCCCGATCTGTGCGGCTCCGCCGGTCAGCCCGAGGCGGCAGCGCATGCAACGAGGTCGGCGTCGGCGACCAGCTCACCCGGCCCGCAGGCTCGGACACATCGGTCGGCACAGAACCGCGCGCAGGAAACTTGCTGCGAAATCTATAATAATCTGGTCTCGTTGGCTACGAGACCATATTGACTTGTGATGGCGGCTGAATACAGTAGTAGTTAGGAGTTCACGACAGGAGAGCGCCATGAGGTTCTTGGTCGTCAGCAGCCACGCCATCGACCGCTACCAGCAACGTGTTCGCCCCACATCCACCCGCCTCGAAGCACTGGCCGAGATACGGGCCATCGCCTCAAGGGCCAAGGCCCGGCCCCGGCCACGCTGGTGGACGCGGGTGGCTGGCGAGCGCCCAGGGTGCCGGTACCTCTACTGCGCCAGCAGGCCCGGGGTCTGCCTGGTCGTCAAGGACGGCGTCGTGTTGACGATCTTCAGCCGCCAGGTGTGCGCTCAATGGCGTGCGGGGCTGGGATGTTCCAGCAGCGCTCGCCATCTCGCGCCAGTTCCCGCAAACGGTGGAGCCACGGTCACGGCGCTGCCTGTGGATTGGCAGGCGGCATGACCACCGGCGGCGGCGGCATCCCGCGGCTACAGGAACTGTCTTATCTGGAGGTCACCGCGGGAGCAGTCCTCGACGAAGTGCCGTTCGAGGGGATTCGCCGCCTCCTTGTGGACCACATGATTGTCGTCAGCGAGGCGTCGCCGGGCACCGGCAATGTGGCTTCGCTGCGCAATGCCAAGGCCAACCCGAAGCGGTATGTCCGCAATGTGAGTGAGGCGCTCAAGGAGTTGATGCGTCTTGGGCTGGTGGAGAAGGCGGTCCTCCCCTCTTCGGCCGCCACCGCCCACCTGTACAAGGCGACGGAGTTCGCTCTCACGCCTGCGGGCAGGGAATGGGCCGAGCTTTGCAGGGGCGATCGCCGGGCCGCCTACGACGCTCTCCTTCGCATGCTGCTGCAGGCCCATCCCCAGTTCGGCGGCTACCTGGGCGTTGTCAGCCGCGGGATGACCGTCCCGCTGGCCCGCTGGGGCGAGCAGCCCCAACCCCGCAGTCGTCGGCGTTACGTCCGTTACCTGGCCGCTCGCGCGGCGGCTGCGACAGCGGAATGGCCTTGTGGCTGGAAGGCGGACGAGGAGGAGATCGCCTCGGCGATCGCCGCCTACGTTACGGCCATCGAGGACCGGGCCGCCGGCAAGGAGGTCGACGCCTTCCGCCGGAACCAGGACTTCGTGAACGCCTGCGAGGAAGCCATGGTCAGGCTCGCCTTCTCCAAGGCCGGCACACCGGTCGACTACATCTCCCACGAGATCCTGCGCCGCTGGACCCGCTTCCTCGGACTGGCAAATTTTTCCTACTATGTCCCGGATCCACCTCCCGGCCTGAGGTTGTGGCCCACCGCGGATCTCGAGATCGGCGGCGGCAACATCCACGCCACCCGCCGGACAGGGCCCGCATGGCGCGACCGGGTGCTTTTCCGGCTTCCCGAGGCCTACGAGCACGTCCGCCGGGACGACCCGACGCGGTCCCTATGGGTTCCGATCTACCGGGTCCGGGCCGCGGTCTGCTTCCACCTCCAGCTCCAGGATGAGGAGTTTGACCGAGCGCTGATCGAGCTCGGCCGGGGCGAGCGGGGCGAGACGTTGCCCTACCGCATCAACCTTGACCCGGCCCAGTACGGCAGTGTCCCTCCCTCGGAACGTCCCCTCCTCGTGGACACACGGGACGGGCCCCGCACCTACTACTCGATCAGCCTCGTTCCCAATCGGCCATCACCCATTACCACCTCCCACGAAAGGACGTTGCCATGAGCCCTGCTGGCATGAACAAGATCCTTTGGATCAAGAAACACTGGAACCTGAAGGAGAATCCCTTCCCCTCCGAGGCCATCGCCCGGCTAGGCGGCGAGGACCTCCGGGAGAACGGCCTCCTCTTTGACCCCCACGTCCAGGGGGACAAGGTCGAGGAAGCCGCCGAGAAGTTCGTGCTCGGCGCCGCCTACGGCGGCCTGAAGTTCGGGTTCTTGTGGTCGCTCGGCACCGGCATCCACGGCGACGCCCGCGGCTTCGGCAAGAGCTCCCTCATGCAGTACCTGGTCGAGGACGTCAACAAGGACTGGGGCCGCGACGTCTTCCTGCGCACCGGGCTCGACGAATCCGACGCCGACGAACACCCGATGTGCGCCGTGCTCGCCAGCTTCGACATGGCCAACGCCAGGTCGCTGAACGCTGTGTTCTTCACGGCAACCCAATACGCCTGCAGGTTCCGCGTGGACGACGCCACCCCGACCCTGGCCGAGCGTGTCTATGCCCGCCTGGTCGAGCAGGTCGGCAGCGAAGACCCCGCCGAGCTACGGCGCGCCATCGAGACCGTGCAGGAACGCCTCCGCGGCCGCACCCTCGGGCCGCCCGTCGCCCCGTTCCTGGAGTTGCTCTGCGAAGGCGATAGCTCCCGCATCGGCCGCTACCTCGAGAACGAAGTCAGCGAGGCGAAGCGCTCCCGCAGCGGCGCCTCCTACCTGGCCACTTTCCTCCTCATGGTGAAGGCAGCCGGCGTCAGGAACGTCCTGTTGTGCTGCGACCAGCTCGAGGACTTCGCCTCCACAACCACTAGTAAGCAGAAGCGGACCCTGGAGGTCGAGCGCTTCCGCGACTACCTGCTGGAGATCCAGCCGATGAGCGACATGCTCAGCGTCGTCGTGACGATGCACCCCCGGGCCACCCAGGCGATCGGTGACATGTGGCGCCTTGCCGACCTGCCCAGCTACGACCACGACCGGGAAGAGAACAGGCACCGTGTCGTAGTCCTGGAGCGGATCTCGTCGCCCGCCCACGCGAACCAGCTGGTCGCGAAGTACCTCGAGCGCTACCGCTCCGGCGACGCGCCCGCCGACCCGCTGTATCCGTTCACCGCCGACGCGGTGGAGGCGATCCGCACCCGATCAGACGGCAAGCCCCGCGACATCCTCCGCCGCGCCCACGCCCTCATCGAGCGCGGGAGCGAGGACAACTGGGACCTCATCGACGCGGCCAACGCCACCGCGGTGCTCGACTCTTTCACGCTCGCCGACGACGACGAGGATCTCCTCGCCACGACCCGGCCGGCCGCAGCGCGAAGCCCCTACAGCGCCGAGTAACGGCATGCTCACGTTCGCCGCGCTTTGCCGTGACCTTTTCCTACTCGCCCAGGATCCCCTGCCCGAAGCAGGTGCCATCCGCGGCATAGCATGGGAAAACCGCGTCGCCAACCACCTCACCTCGCGCGGCGTGCCCGTGGAGGCCATGCCCGGGGGCTGCAAGGTCTTCGGGCACGCCTCCTTGAGCGGGCTCACCCATCAGATCGACGGGACCATTGCCTGCCCCGACGCCCTGGTTATTGGTGAGTGGAAGGCACACCGCGGCGCGATCCCCAAGAACGAGCTCCTCCGGTTCAAGGCCGCGACCGACGACTACTACACCGCCGTGGCTGGTGACATCCCTGCCCGCCCGGTCATGCGGGTCTTCGGGGGTGCCGGGCGGGCCGGCAGGGAGCTGCGTGGCTATGCCGCGCTCCACGGGATCACCGTCATCGACCCGGAGCACTGGCCGTCGCCGCTGCTCGCCGCTGACCACCTCCGCTGGCCGCACCGGCGGCAGCCCATCCCGCCGCCCGGCGACCGCCGGGCCCTCGCCTGGCTGTCCCGGCCACTGCAACAAGTGTTGCAGCCTCTAGCGGGAGGCGCGTTCTTTGTCCCGCCCGCACCAACGGCTTCGAGGGTTGCGGCCGCCCTGGACCTTCAGGACCACTGGTCCGGGCGTCTTTGGGATGCTGCCGACGCAGATGATGGCTGGTTCGAGGGGCTGCGAGCAAGGACAGGGACCGCCGCATGATCTGGACCTGCAAGCAGTGCAAGGCCGAGCGGGGCCCCTGGGAGGATGAGTCTTGTCCCGTCCTAAGGGCGGAGCGAGGCTGGTGGCTGAACGTCCCCGATCTCGCGGTGCACGTACTCGAGCGGTCGGATACTCCGCTCACCATCTACGACATCAGACGGTCTATCCGACGGGACTTCGGCGTCGAGGTTAGCCAGGCCACCATCCAGGTCAGCGTTTCGGCCGACCGGCGCTTCTGCTGGGCCGGCAGAGGCCTCTACGGCCTTTACCGCCATGGCCTCATACCCGGTCCCCGATCGCTTGCGGGCATCGCGAGGATGTTCCTGTACAGCCACGGGCCCCTCAACCAAGCATCGTTGGAGTTTGTCATGAAGTACGCCGGCTACCGCTTTCAGTCGGCGTCACTCAATAGTGCACTGAACTATGGTGCTGATGTCTTCTGGTTCAACAGCGACGGCGGCTGGTACTGGGACACGGCCAGGACACCTGAGGCCGGTGAAGCGCTCAAGAGACTGGGCGTAGCTGCCGCGCAGGCGGAGTTCGAGCTTGTGGTAG
>Ga0207646_10005151_pt1 | contig 13846 bp, 9 predicted proteins | sample KBSK5502metaG_FD_184343 | JGI IMG/M metagenome (GOLD analysis project Ga0207646, IMG submission 184343) | Corn, switchgrass and miscanthus rhizosphere microbial communities from Kellogg Biological Station, Michigan, USA - KBS K5-50-2 metaG... | ecosystem: Host-associated > Plants > Roots >... | reverse complement strand
GATGCCGATATCGAGGACGAACATCACGCGCGTGAGCCTCTCGAAGCGCTCCGGGTTCGTCTGCATCATCCAGTAGACGACCACCGCATAGCCAAGGACGAACACGCCGAGAGCGACCAGGTATGCGGCGCCGATATTCGGGAAAAACGGGCCCAGGAAGAAGATCAGCCCGGCACCGCCGACGCGGGCCCAGTTGAACGTGTGCTCCAGGCGCTCGACCACGGCCGCTAAGTTAGCGCGTGCGCCGCGGGCTGGACCGGACCCGAGGAAGGCTGCGGCCGTTCGACGCGCGCGTTGCGCCGCTCTTCGTCGATCATTTCGATGAAGGAGTCGACGGCCCGCTCACGCCATTGCTTGCCCCGCTGTCGGACGAGCTCGGCGCGCACGATGTCCCAGGCGAGACCCTTTCGATACGGGCGGTCGGTCGTCATCGCGTCGTAGGTGTCCGCCACCGAGATCACCGACACCTCGATCGGCAGTTCGTCCCCCTTCAGGCCTCGCGGGTACCCGGCGCCGTCGTGGCGCTCGTGATGTGACAGCACGAGCTCGGCGCCTTCCCAGAATTCGGGCAGACGACGCAGGAGACGGTGTCCGATCTCGGCGTGCCTCCGCATCTCGCGCTGCTCCTCGTCAGTCAACGGTCCCGGTTTCAGCAGGACGAGGTCGTTCGTTCCGATCTTGCCGATGTCGTGGACACGCGCCGCGTCGCGGATCAGCTCGACCTGCGAGTACTCCAGGCGCAGGCGTCTCGCGAGCCGCTCCGCGAGGGCGGCGACGCGCTGTGAGTGGCCGTGCGTGTACGGATCGCGTAGGTCGATCAGGTCGGCGAGCTCGAGGATCGCGGACTTCGTCTGCTCGCGGACACGAGCGCTGTCGCGGACTGTGAACAGGACGATCGCCATGGGCACACCGAAGAGGACGAGAGTCCACGGCTGCGCCTGGGCCGCGATCGCGGCGAGCGAGCCGAGAACGAGGAGGGCCGCCTCGTACGGCAGGAGCCGACGGTGGAGGGTCCACCAGCCGGCGAGCGGATTGCGTCGCATCTGAAGCGCGACGACGAAGTCGACGAGCGTGCTGTTCACGAGGTACTTCGCGATCGCCGCCAGGCCGATCGCCCAGGGTTCACGGTCGACCTGCGCGCCGGGACCCGCGATAAGCAGGAACACCGTCCCAGCAGCCCCGGTCGAGAGCACCGCGGTCGCCGCGTTGAACCCGCGGTTGTACCAACGCTGGCGAACACCTCGGAAGTGCAGCGCGATGAGCGTGGTGACGCCCGCGAGGATCATCGCGTAGAACGGACCGAGGAGGAGAGCGGCGGCGAACGTCGCGGTGTCGTCGACTGTGATCTTCATCTTCACCGAGAGGTGGACCGGCCAGAGCTGTGCGACCGCCGCCATCGTCATGAGCACGGCGAAGAGGACCGTGTCCGTCGGTCGGAGATCTCCTCGGAACGCGGCGCTCGCGGGGAGGGCCGCGAGCGCCGTTCCGAGGACCGCGAGGATGTAGACCCGAAGAGGCCAGCGGAGACGCGACACGGGCTAGAGCCCGATGAGCGTGTACTTCACCTGGGTTGTCACGTTGGACGTGCCGTATGCCGTCGAGGTGAGCCAGAGATAGGTCCCGGTGACCTGCGTCTTTGTCTGGAACGAAGCCGTCGCGTTGATGGTCACCTTGACGATCACGGGCACGCCGAGCGACAGAAGCCCGGTCGCCGGCAGCACCGGGCTGATCTTCGCGGTGGTCGGGACATTCGCCGGCAGCGAGACCACTAGGGCGATCACGTTCGAAGGCACGAGCACCTCGTACGCGACGGCCCCTTTGAGGGTGCTGGTGTAGGTAGCCGGGAACCCGGTCGTGACGTCGACCAGTGCCCCATTGACCAGGAAGACCGGATCCGATTCGCACCACTGGACGCCGGCGTTTGCGTCAAGACCCAGGACCAATGTTGAGAGACCGAACGCGAACGCGAATGCGAGCCTAGCGAACGCGAGCCTACGAAGCCGCCCCATCTATCCACCCCATGCCCATTTGATCACGCGATTCAGTACGAAGTGAGTACGTTGTGAGGATGAGTCGAGCGAGCGAGCGATTCGTATCGCGGCAGTCGCAGGACACGTCAACAGACGGTCTGTCAACGAGTGGTAAACGATCGCGCTAGGCCGTCGGCGGAAGCGGATATCCGGCGAGCGCGGGCTCGCCACGAAGTCGGGCATAGCCAGGCTTGATACGCGCGTAGATGATCGCGACACGCTCGTCGTATCCGACGAATGCGCTCTTCATCGCGTTGATCGAAAGACGCTCCACGTCGTCGAGCGAGAGACCGACGACGCGCGACAGGCGCTGGAATTCATCGGAGAGCGCGACATTCGACATAAGGCGGTTATCGGTATTGACAGTGACACGAAAGCGCTGCGCGATGAAATGGCGGATCGGGTGTTCGGCGAGCGTCGGTACAGCGCCGGTGTCCACGTTCGATGAGGGACAGAGCTCGAGCGGGATCCGCTTGTCCCGGACGTACGCGGCGAGAGGGCCGAGCTTCACGACCTGGTCGTCGCTGATTGCCATGTCCTCGACGAGCCGCACCCCGTGACCGATCCGGTGCGCGCCGCAATACTGCAGCGCCTGCCAGATCGAGGGCGGCCCGAACGCCTCGCCGGCGTGGATCGTGATGGAGAAGTTCTCACGGCGGCAGAGCTGAAACGCCTCGAGGTGTGCCTTCGCTGGATGGCCCGCCTCCTCGCCGGCAATGTCAAAGCCGACGACGCCTCTTTCACGATTGGCCACCGCGAGCTCGGCCATCTCGAGCGAGTCGGTGCGGTCGCGCATGGCGCAGACGATCTGGCGCAGCGTGATGCGATGGTCGCGCTCGGCGCGCTCGAATCCACGCTCGACACTCTGCACGACGTGCTCGAGGTTGAGGCCCAGCGCGGTGTGGAAGACCGGCGCGTACCGGACCTCGGCGTAGACGATCCCATCGCGCGCCAGGTCCTCGCCGCACTCGTACGCGACACGCTCGATAGCCTCCTCGGTCTGCATGACGGCGATGGTGTGTGCGAAGCCGCGGAGATAGAGCGAAAGGGAACCGGACGCGGCGCTGGCGTGGAACCACCGGCCGAGCTCGTCGGCGTCGGTTGTGGGGAGACCGCGGTAGTCCTGCTCACGGGCGAGGTCGACGACCGTCGCGGGCCGTAGCCCGCCGTCGAGGTGGTCGTGGAGAAGCACCTTCGGCGCGGCGCGCAAGGTTTCCAGCGGAATCACGGCGTGACTTTACCGCGTGGTCCAGCGCGCGAGGAGAGTTGCGATGGATATCGCCGCGACCGCGAGCCAAAGAAGGCGCAGCGCCGACTCAGGCGCCTCGATGAGGCGTGCCGCATCGATGTCTTCAACGGTGCCGTCGCGATAGCGGACGGACCCGCTGACCTGCTCGGCCTTGCGCCGGATACGGCGCACCGGTGTCGAGAGTCGTCGCTGCGCGAGAGAAAGGAGCGATGCGCCGATCGCCGCCGCGGCAGTGGCGACGAGCGGCGCACCGTTCGCGAGCGCGCTTGCGACGACGGGGAATCCACCCCACGCAAGCGCGAAGCCGAGGTCGGAATGCACGATCGGCATCTCCAGCCCATACGAGATGACGAGCGCCGCTCCGACGGCGACGAGAACGAGGAACCACGGACCAAGCGTCGATGCTGCGATCACGCCGAGGGCCACCGCGCCGATCAACCCAAACGAGCCGATTGCAAGGAGGACGCTCGACGGAATTTGGGTGCCAAGAGGCCTTCCTTGAAGCTCGTCGAACGAGTGCGACGCAATGCCGACCGCGAGAAAGAACGCGATAAGCGAGCCGCCGACGATTCTCGGATCTGGCATCGGAGCCAACGCGGCGCCGAGCAGCACGTACGAGAGATGCCACGCGGTGTACGGCGGATGGAGCAACGTCCAGTAGTCGCGCCAGCTGCCGGGCCGGAGGGCATAGAAAGCCGCTGGCACCACCGAGGGCCCCCGCGCGGCGGGGAGGCGTCCGAGGCCGGGGGGACCCCGACGCGAAGAGAGGGTTTCGGTGGTGCCCGCGGCTTTCACGGCACTCATCAGCACTCCGGCCCCGAAGCTCATGCGCGAAACCTGGACATCGACAAGTCCCGCGTCACACCAGTAGCGCTCGACGACGGACGGCGAGTGCGCCGCGTCGAAGCGCTCGATGCTTCCCCTGAGGAATGCGCCGACGCTCGACCATCGCTCGGAGATCACGCGACCGACCGTGGGCAACCCGATCGTCGTGTAGACGCGCCATAGCGAACGAAGGAATGGATTTGTCGGCACGCCGAAGTCAAGCGCGACGACTCGGCCACCAGGTTTGACGACCCGCGCAAGCTCTCGGAGCACCGCCGCCGGATCGTCGACGTACCGAAGCAGGTACGTGAACGTCAAATGGTCGAAGGATTCGTCGGCGAAGGGCAGTGATTCAGCGCGGGCGCGGACGAGAGGGATGTGCCCGTTGCGAGCAGCCGCTGCGGAGAGCATGTCGCCACTTCGGTCGAGGCCGACGACATGGCACCCGTAGCGCTGACTGACCGCGCGCGCGACGAGCCCGGTCCCGGTCGCCACATCGAGCACGACATCACTGGGCTCCGCGCGAACCGAGTCCACGAGGCGCGCCCGCCAGCGCGCGTCCTGACCGAACGAGAGAATGGCCCCCGCCCGTTCGTATGTGGTCCCGATCCCGGTGAAGATGCGACGCGCATCGTCGGGCGGTGAGGAGGGCATCGCCCTCTATCTACGCACGCACCGCGCGGCGCGGATCGTCGCCGGGTGCGATGCGCCAGCCCGAGCGGTACGGCGCCCCGAAGACGATGTCGTCCGGCCGCACGGGCACGCGGTTGAGCTCTTTCCCGGTCGCGGCGCGGATCGCGGCCACGATCGCGGGCGTGCTTGAAATGGTCGGCGGCTCGCCAACCCCCTTGGCGCCATACGGCGCGTCTGGGTGCGGATGCTCGATGAGCTCCGTGACGACCGGCGGCATGTCGAGCATCGTCGGCAGCAGATAATCGGTGAACGACGCGTTGCGCACGAGACCGTCGCGGAGCTGCACCTCCTCCATCACCGCGAGCCCGAGGCCCTGCGCGATACCGCCTTCGATCTGACCCACGACGGCAACCTGGTTGATCGCCTTGCCGACATCCTGCGCCGTCGCGATCTGAACGACCTTCACGAGCCCTGTGTCGACATCGACGTCGACGACGGCGCGGTGCGCGGCGAAGAGAAAAGCGACGTGGCCTTGGTTCTGCGTCTTCGCATCGCGCGGCTCGGTGTCGCGATGCCGGTGCGTGACCGTCCGATCGATCGGCTCGTCGAGAAGAGCCGTCAGGTCGTCGGGTGAGCGTCCCGCGGTACGAGCACGCGCGAGGAGCTCGGCCTTCACCTCGCGACACGCCGCAAGGACCGCTCCGCCCGTCATCCACGTCTGCCGCGAGGCCGACGACGATCCCGACGAGCCGATAGTCGTGTCAGGCCGATCGACCTCGACGCGCTCGACGCCGAGCTCGGTCCGCGCGATCTGCGCGCAAACGGTCACGATCCCCTGCCCCACCTCCGCGGCGGCCGTGTGCACGTGCGCGATCGGACCTCTCGCGTCGCGAGCAAGCCGAACGCGCGCCGTAGAGAAGTCGTCGAAACCGTGCGAGTAGCAAACGTTCTTCATTCCGGCCGCATAGCCCACGCCACGCCGGACGCCTTCCCCGTGCGTGAGATTGCCGAGCCCTCCCGGCAACGCGATCGGGTCCGTCGGTATACGGCCGTCTGGCATCGCAACGTCGGCACATCGGCGTATGACGTCGGCAACGGGCGCACTCCCCTCCACCGGCTGACTTGTGATGATGCGATCGCCGTTGCGCAAAGCATTCCTTTCGCGGAGCACGACGGGGTCAACGTGGAGCGCGGCGGCGAGCTTGTCCATCTGCGCCTCGTACGCGAAGCACGACTGGACCGCGCCGAAGCCGCGCATCGCGCCGGTCGGCGGGTTGTTGGTGTATGCGCCGACCGCGTGAACCCGCGCGTTCGGGACGCGATATGGTCCTGCTCCGAAGCACGCCGCGTTCGCGACGACCGCGGGACTGGACGAGGCGTACGCACCGCCGTCGAGGACGATCGTGGCGCGCACGAACACGAGCTCGCCGTCCTTGGCTGCGCCGTGCGTGTACCAGAGCTTCGCGGGGTGACGGTGGACGTGCCCATAGAAGGACTCCTCACGTCCATACGTCATACGCACGGGGCGTTTTGTCGCGAGTGCGAGCAGGCACGTGTGGATTTGCAGCGTGACGTCCTCGCGCGCGCCGAACGCGCCGCCGACGCCGGCGAGCACCAGGTGCACCTTCGATTCGGGCAATCCCAGGCACGGCGCGATCTGACGCAGATCCTCGTGCAGCCACTGCGTCGCGACGTGCAGCTCCACGCCGCCGTCCTGTCGCGGGATGGCGAGGCCCGCCTCGGGTCCGAGCGCCGCCTGATCCTGCATCCCGAGCTCGTACTCGCCTTCGACGACGACGTCCGCCCGCGCATCGGGGTCGCCATGCTCGACGAGAACGTCCTCGATCACATTCCCTTTCTGATGAAGCTTCGCGGCGTTCGGCTGGAGCGCGGCGACGGGATCGGTGATCGCCGCAAGCGGCTCGTAGCGCACCGTGATCGCCCTGGCCGCCAGGCGCGCCTCCTCCACCGTGTCGGCCGCGACGATCGCGACCGGCTCGCCCACGTACCGGACTCTGCCGCTGGCGAGGACCGGCTGGTCCAGCTTCATGAGACCGAAGAGCGCGCGCGTCGGTAGCTCGTTCGCGGTGATGATCGCCTTCACACCGCTCATCTTCTTCGCGGCGGCCGTGTCGATCCCCGCGATACGCGCGTGCGGGTGCGGGCTCCGGAGCGTCGCGCCAAAGAGCATGCCCTCGCGACGGAGATCGCTGCCGTACTGGAATTCGCCTTTCACCTTGGGCGCGCTGTCGGGCCGCTCGACCGACTCGCCGATGCCGCCGCGGACCCTTGTGCGCGGTGCCCCTACGCCAACAGGGGTTCCTGCTCCCTTGGCCGTGCTCATCCGCGGTACGCGCCGGATGCGCGATCCACGGCTTCAAGGATCCTGCCGTAGCCAGTGCAGCGGCAAATGTTCCCGGAGAGCGCTTCGCGCACTTCTTGTTCGCTGGGCTCCGGGTTCCGTTTGAGGAGCGAGTACGTCGCGACGATCAGGCCCGGCGTGCAGAACCCGCACTGCACCGCACCTGCGTCGACGAACGCGCGCTGGATCGGATGAAGCTGGTCGCCGTCGGAGAGTGACTCGACCGTCTGAATGTTTCGCCCGGCCGCGGCGGCGCCGAGTACGAGGCACGCGCAGACAAGGTCGCCGTCCATCAGGACCGAGCACGAGCCACACTCGCCTTGCTCGCACGCGTTCTTGCTTCCGCCGAGACCGAGGCTCTCGCGAAGGACGGTGAGAAGGCTTTCATGGTCAGCCGCTTCGGCTTCGCGCTCGTCGCCGTTCACGGTGAGCTTGATCCTCATGGGATGGCCGCGACGCGTGTGAGCGCGCGCGCCCCCATGATCGCGAGCACGTGACGGCGGTATGCCGCCGTGCCACGGACGTCGTCGATCGGCTTCGCGGCGCCGGCCGCGAGTCGACCGAACTCCTGCGCCGCGGCCACGCTGGGCCGATGCGGCAGAGCCCAGCCGGCATCCTCGAATAATCCGGCCCCGAAGCGCTCGGCCTCGGTCGCGCGAATGATCGTCGGCCCACAGGAGCCGAGACCGACGCCGACCCGCCGACGCGCGCGGTCCACGATCAGCGCGAGCCCGGCGATCGAAATGGCCATCGCGTTCCGCGTCGCGGCGAACATGTAGGTCTGCGCCGCGCCGGCATCCTCCCATTCGGCGGCGACGATCAGCTCGTCCGGCCGTCGAACGGATTTCTTCGGACCCGTCATGAAGTCCGCGAAGGTCACACGGCGCTCGCCAGCCTTTGACCTGAGCACGATGGCCGCGTCGAGCGCGGCCAGGACCGGCAACGCATCTCCGGCCGGCGAGCACGTGCCGAGATTTCCGCCGATCGTCGCCGCGTTGCGGATCTGAGGCGACCCAATCGTTCGCGCGGCCTCCTGAAGGGCCACCGATCCCGCGTCCGTCTCGAGCATTTGCGTGTACGTGACGCCGGCGCCCATCCGCAGATGGCCATTCCGATCGATCGTCTTCAGCGCAGCAATGCGATCAATCGAGACGATGTGGCTGGGGCGCTGCCGTCCAAAGTTGATCTCGACGAGAAGGTCGGTGCCTCCGGCAAGAAGTGTGGCCTCGCGAACGGTGGAAAGGTGATCCAGTACCTCATCCACGTCGCGCGCGATATGGACGCTCACGGGCGGATTATCACTTCCGTGCTCGGGGAGCGGTCACTAGGATGGCTCCCTCGGGAGGGCGTGGAATTGGGCGGAGCGGCTGGCCTCGAGCGGGAGCTCGCGGAATCGCGGGCGCGCGAGGCCGCGCTCGCCGAAGTGCTGGGCGTCATGAGCCGGTCGCCGGTGGACCTACCGGCGGTGCTCGAGACGATCCTCAAATGGATCCTGGAGCTTGGCCCAGCGGACACAGCGTCGATCCTGCTGCGCCAGGGCGAGGTCTTCAGCGGAGTAGCCGAGATGGGCATGACGCCGCAGGAGGAAGAGCGCGGTAAGCAGTCGTGGGCGCGAGGTCAAGGTGCCATTCGACCGGGGGACCGGGCGACGCTGACCGGGCGCGTCGCTTCAGAGGGACGTACGGTCCAGATCCCAGACATCGCTCTCGACGAGGAGTACGACGCCACCGAGCGGGAGCACCTCGCTGGGCTAGAGCGGACGATGCTCGGCGTTCCGCTTCTCCGTGATCGTGAGGTCATCGGGGTCATCGTCGCGCGCCGTCGCGCGCCGCGCGCGTTCTCGCTACGCGAGATCGAGCTCCTTGAAGCGTTCGCGCGTCAGGCCGCGATCGCGATCGAGAACGTCCGATTGTCGACCGAGACGGGCGAAGCGCTCGAACGCCAAGTCGCGATCAGCCGAGTGCTCGACGCGATGAGTCAGACCTCCAGGGACATCACGATCGTGTTTCGAAGGATCATTGAGAACGCCGTATATCTCGGTAGAGCCGACAACGCGTCGATCTTCCGACTGGATGGCGACGTCTACCGACACGTCGCAAGCGCCACGAGCACAGGTCGATTCGCGGATGAAGCGGCCTTCGAACGGGGCGCCCGGATTGCCACGATGGGCGGCCCGGTCAAGGAGCGGGGCACGCTGGTCGGACGGGTTCTGATCGACGGGGCCAGCGTGCAGATCGCCGACATCTTGGCCGATCCTGAATACGACGCTCGACCGACGGAGTTCATGGCTGCGCTCTCCGGCCAGCAGACCCGAACAATCCTCGGTGTGCCGATCGTCCGTGGCATGACCCTGGCCGGCATCATCATCGCCCGCCGGAACGAGGTGCGACCGTTCAGTGATCGCGAGGTCGACCTTCTGGAGACGTTCGCGCGCCAAGCCGTCGTCGCCCTCGAAAACACTCGTCTGTTCAACGACACGAAGGCGAGCCTTGAGCGACAGACCGCAATCTCGGAGATCCTGCGCTCGATCGCGGCGTCGCCCACTGAGATCGAGCCAGTTCTCGAGGTGATCGCGGCGAGCGCGGTGCGGTACTGCGGGGCAGAGGACGCGACCGTGTTGCTGGCTCGCGACGGCAAACTGCATCCGCTCGCACATTTCGGCAGTCTTCCGCCCAGCAACGAGCCGAGCCCGATTGCCCTCTCTTCCGTCCCTGGGACCGCCGTCGTCGAGGGCCGCACTGTCCACATCCCCGATCTCTTTGCGCCGGCCTGGGATCGTTTCGAGCATGCGAGGCAGCGCTCCAAGGCGATGGGCGTCGACAACGGCGCGATTCTGGTCGCTCCGCTGAAACGCGAGGGTAAGTCCGTCGGGGCGATCCTCATTCGCAAGCGCGAATCCACTCCGTTCACAGACAGTCAGATCAGCCTGGTCGAGTCGTTCGCCGATCAGGCAGTGATCGCTGTCGAGAATGTCCGCCTTTTTAACGAGACCAGGGAGGCGCTCGAACAACAGACGGCACTCGGCGACGTGCTCCGGACGGTCAGCAGATCTATCTTCGACCTCGACGCCGTCCTGCAGACGATCGTGCAGCGCGCCGCCGCTCTTGTCGGTGCCGAGAGCACGAGCATCTACCGCCGCGACGCTGAGAATGCAGTCGCGGTGGCCCAGTTCGGGCCGCCGGCGTCGGCGTCCCTTCGGCCTGGCAGTCTGCTGCCGATCGACGACCGGACGCTGATCGGCCGCGCGCTCCTCAGCGGTAAACGGCAGTACGTGCCCGACGCGTCGCAGCATCGCGACCTGCCACAGGACGGTCCCCGAACAAGACTCATCGTCCCGTTCTTAAGGGATGGTGCAGCATTCGGAGCCCTCACCGCTTCGCGTAGAGAGGCGCTTCCATTCACGGAGCGCGAGATCGTCCTTCTCGAAACATTCGCAGACCAAGCGGCCATCGCCATCGAGAACGTCCGCCTTTTTAACGAGACCAAGGAGGCGCTCGACCAGCAGACCGCGACCAGCGAGATATTGAAGGTCATCGCGAGCTCCCCGACCGACGTCCAGCCGGTCCTCGACGCTATTGCCGAGAACGCTGCTCGCGTCTGCGGCGCGAGCGACGCGCACATCTATCGCGTCGACGGCGACATCCTCCGCGAGTGGGGCCACAAGGGTCCGATCGCGGGGCTCAGCCCGGGAGAGACACTCCCGCTGAGCCGCGACTCATTGATCGGGCGATGCATCGTCGATCGGCGCCTGATCCACATCGAGGACGCCGCCGAGCTCGACCCCGCGGAATACCCGATCAGCGTGGAGCTTCAGCGGCGCTGGGGCTACCGGACATCGCTCTCGGTCCCATTGATGCGCCAGGACGTTGCCATCGGCGGCATCGCCATCCGCCGCACGGAGGTCCAGCCTTTCACACCAAAGCAAATCGATCTGCTCCAGACCTTCGCCGACCAAGCGGTCATCGCAATAGAGAATGTCCGCCTCTTCAACGAGACGAAGGAAGCCCTGCATCAACAGACCGCGACAGCCCAGGTCCTCAAAACGATCAGCCGATCGGCGTTCGATCTCCAATCCGTCTTCAACGTCGTGGTGGAGAACGCGACGGATCTCTGCCGGGCCGAGTGGGGTTACCTGTTCCGCCGCGATGGGGAGACGTTCCATCTCATCGCGACCAGCGGTGGGGTCAAGGAGCTTGTCGACTACGAGTGGACGCACCCAACCACGATCACACGCAATACCCTGGTGGGTCGAACGGCGATCGAGCGGGCGCCGGTGCACATCCCCGATCTTTTCGCCGATCCGGAATACGAATGGCCGGTGAATCTCGAGTACGGAGTGCACACGGTCCTTGGCGTTCCCATCTTCAAGGACGGTGAGGTCGTCGGCGTCATCGGAGTGGCACGGATGCAGGTCAACCCATTCACCGATGACGACATCAGACTCATCGAGACGTTCGCCGATCAGGCTGCCATCGCGATCGAGAACGTCCGCCTCTTCAACGAGACTCAGGCGGCACTCGAACGTCAGACGGGGATAAGCGAGATCTTGAGCGTCATCAGCTCGCATCCCTCTGAGATACAGCCGGTGTTCGATGCCATCGTGGTCCGCGCGGCGGAGCTCTGCCACGCGGAAGACGCCGCTCTGACGCTCGTCGAGGGCAACACTATGCTCGACGTCGCCCACGTCGGTCCGATTCCCCTCGTCCTCGAGGGCACGCCTCGTTTCGAACTCACGCGCGGCTACGTCTCAGGTCGCGCGGTCCTCGACCGGACGGTCGTACACGTGCTGGACCTCAAGGATGCGCCCGAGTATCCGGAAGGCCGCGCGAACGCGCGCGAGACCGGGCACCGTACGACCCTCGCCGCGCCGCTACTCCGGAAAGGAGCCGCGATCGGCGCTCTGCTCATCCGGCGTGACGAGGTGAAGGCCTTCACACCTGGTGAGATCGACCTCATCGAGACCTTTGCGCGCCAAGCCGCTATCGCGATCGAGAATGTCCGGCTCTTCAACGAGACGAAGGAGTCGCTCGATCAACAAACCGCGGTCGCGGAAGTCCTCAAGACCATCAGCCGTTCCGCTTTCGACCTGCAGCCGGTGCTCGATGTCGTGCTCGAGAACGCAGCGCGGCTGGCGGGCGCGGCGATCGGCTGGCTCTCTCGCGTCGACGGCAAGCGCTTCCAGACGATCGCCTATACCTCGAGCTTCCCCGAGAACGTCAAGGCGGAGCTGATTCGGGAACGGGCGGCCGCCCACGTCGCCGCCGACTGGCGGCCGTTCGGTGCCGACAGCGGCGTCATGGGGACGGTCCTCGAGCACCGGGCCGTCGTCCACATCGCTGACGCGAAGGCCGATGCGGTGCTCGGAAAGTCTCGTGTGGTCCGCTTGACCGAAGTACGCACCGTGCTCGGTGTGCCAATGCTTCGCGAAGGGAACGCGATCGGCGCGATGGTCCTCGCCCGTTATGACGTGCGGCCGTTCAGCGAGCGCGAGATAGAGCTCGTCCAAACCTTCGCTGATCAGGCGGCTATAGCGATCGAGAACGTGCGCCTCTTCAACGAGATCCAGCAGAAGAGTGAGCTGCTCGAAGTGGCTAGCCGGCACAAGAGCGAGTTCCTCGCGAACATGTCGCACGAGCTCCGCACACCCCTCAATGCGATCATCGGCTTCTCCGAGGTGTTGCTCGAGAGGATGTTCGGTGACATCAACCCGAAGCAGGAGGAATACCTGCGCGACGTCCTCTCGTCGGGGCGGCATCTCCTGACTCTCATCAATGACATCCTCGATCTGTCAAAGATCGAGGCCGGCCGAATGGAGCTGGAGCGGGGAACATTCTCGCTGCGTGAGGCGCTCGAGAACGGCGTCACGATGGTTCGCGAGCGAGCCAGTCGGCATGAGATCCACCTGGGTCTTGAGGTCGGCGCGGCGCTCGACAGCGTGGCGGGCGACGAACGCAAGGTGAAACAGGTCATCTACAACCTGCTCTCCAACGCCGTGAAGTTCACCCCTGATGGCGGCCGCGTCGATGTGTCCGCGGCCCGCGAGGACGGCCACGTCCGCGTCGTGGTCCGCGATTCGGGCATCGGAATCGCGCCGGAAGACCAGCAGCGCATTTTTGAAGAATTCAGTCAGGTCGGCCGCGATCCCGAGCGCTCGCGCGAAGGCACCGGGCTCGGGCTCACCCTGTCGAAGCGCTTCGTCGAGCTCCATGGCGGCCGGATCACGGTCGAGAGTGCGCCTGGCAAGGGCAGCGCGTTCACGTTTACGCTGCCGCAGCCGTGAGCCGCATCGTCCTCGTCGAGGACAACGAGAAGAACATGAAGCTCGCGAGGGACCTCCTCGTGTACAAGGGCCACACCGTGTTCGAGGCCGTGACCGGGGAGGCCGCCGTCGAGACAACGACCAAAGAGCTCCCAGACCTCGTGCTGATGGACATCCAGCTGCCCGGTATCGACGGGATCGAGGCGTTGCGACAGATCCGCGCCACTGGTACGGCCGCACGGATTCCGGTTGTCGCGTTGACCGCGTCGGTGATGGCGAACGATCGCGAACGCTTCGACAAGGCCGGATTCGACGGATTCATCGCGAAGCCCATCGACATCAAGTCGTTCCCCAACGACGTCGCGGCATTCATCGCAAAGGGCCACGCGTGACCGAGGGGCGCGCCCGCGTACTCGCGGTCGACGACAAACCGGAGAACGTCCGCCTGCTCGAGGCGATCCTTGTCCCGGCGGGTTACGAGGTCGTGG
>Ga0207646_10005149_pt1 | contig 13848 bp, 16 predicted proteins | sample KBSK5502metaG_FD_184343 | JGI IMG/M metagenome (GOLD analysis project Ga0207646, IMG submission 184343) | Corn, switchgrass and miscanthus rhizosphere microbial communities from Kellogg Biological Station, Michigan, USA - KBS K5-50-2 metaG... | ecosystem: Host-associated > Plants > Roots >... | reverse complement strand
CGTGCGCATCACCGACCTCGGCGGGGGCCGCGACATCCCCGAGGCGACGACCCCCGATCTCGAGGCGAAGCTCGCCGGCTTGCAGAAGCCCCGCGGGTGGGGGCTCTTCCTCATCAAGAACATGGTCGACGACGTTCGCGTCACGAGCGACGAGCGACACCACACCGTCGAGCTCGTCATGAAGCTCGGAGGAGGGTCCGATGGCAGAGACAGTTGAGCGCGCGGTCGTGCGCCGGCGTGACGGCGTCACGGTGATCGACATGCCCGCCCACATCGACATCACCAGCGAGGCGGCCCTGGACACCGCGTATTCGGAGGTCAGCCCGAAGGGTGCGGTCCTCCTGAATTTCACCGGTACCGAGTACATCAACTCGAGCGGGATCGCGCTCATCGTCGGCATCCTCGCCCGCGCGCGGAAACAGAGCCGACCGATCGGAGCGTACGGGCTCAGCGACCACTACCGCGAGATCTTCGAAGTGACTCGACTTGCAGATTTCATGGGTCTCTACGGCGATGAGCAGACCGCAATCGCGGCGAAGCGATAAGGAGGACGGGGTGGCTCAACAGATGACAGAGACGAGCGTGCGACCGGTCGACAACGCGGCAAGCGTCATCGACATCCTTGGCGAGATCACCGCGAAGTCGGAACCGCAGCTGATGGAGGCCTACGCGCGAGCCAGCGGCGCGGAGACGCGTGTCGTCATCTTGAACTTCGCGCGGCTCGACTACATGAACAGCGGTGGGGTCGGGCTGCTGGTGACGATGCTCGTGCGCGCGAACCGGCAGAAGCAAAAGCTCTGCGCCTACGGGCTCAATGAGCACTACCGCCAGATCTTCGAGCTCACGCGCCTCGACGAGGCGATCGCGATCTATGACGACGAACCTGCCGCCGTCGCCGGAGCGAAGGCGAGCTAGGAAGGAAACGACGATGTCCGATCCGACAACAAAACACGACATTGCTACCGAGACCCCGCGCAGCGACGCAGGCCACTGGGCAAAGCCGGTACGAACGCTTACCTCGAAAGACGTTCCGGCCGGCGCGATAGACCTGAACGTCACCGGCCACCGAGTGGCAGGCGCCGGAACCGGTTTCGGCCGGCTGTGGCAGAAGTCGTTCTCCGTGCGGCTCGAAGGCGCGACCATCACGCCACGCGAGGTCATCCAGGTGTGGAAAGAGAACTTCGGTGACTTCTGGCCAAAGGGCCAGCGCATGTTCCTGCCTGCGACGGGCATCGCGCCCGGCGAGGTCGGGCTCATCAACGCGAAACCGATGCCTGGCGTGCCCTCCATGGCGACCGGCATCCTGGTGATCTACGCCGACGACGAATCCTTCAGCTTCATGTCGCCCGAAGGACACCCCTTCGCGGGTCCGCTGACCTTCAGCGCCGCGGACGATGGTGGCGTGACGGTCGTCAAGGTGGACGAGCTCACCCGCGCCAGCGATCCGTTCTGGGAGCTGACGATGATGATGCCGATCGGTCAGCGCATGCAGAACGACATCTGGCGCAAAACGCTGCGTAATGTCGCGAAGCATTTCGGCGTCGATGCCCAGGTCGAGGAGCGCATCGTGTGCGTCGATCGCCGCCGGCAGTGGTCCCAGGCGAAGAACATCTGGCAGAACGCGGCGATCCGGTCGACCTTCTACGCGATCGCAGCGCCGGTGAGAAAGTTGCGGCCCCGCCGCTGATCGGGCTCTAGCATCGTTGACGTGACCGTCCTCCAGACGACCGTCCGCCGCGACGAGGCGGCCGTCGCGAACCGCGAGACGATGCAGCGCCTCGTGACCGAGCTTCGCGAGCGGCTAGCGAAGGCGCGCCTTGGGGGACCTGACCGCGCGCGCGAGCGCCACACCAAGGCCGGCAAGCTTCTGCCTCGCGAACGCGTCGAGCGGCTCCTCGATCCGGGCACGGCGTTCCTCGAGCTGTCGCCGCTCGCGGCGTTCGGCATGTACGACGACGAGGCGCCCGGCGCCGGAATGATCACGGGTCTCGGGCGCGTCAGCGGGACGACGTGCGTGATCGTCGCCAACGATGCGACGGTGAAGGGCGGCTCGTACTACCCGCTCACGGTGAAGAAGCACCTCCGCGCGCAGGAGATCGCCCTCGAGAACCGGCTCCCCTGCCTCTACCTGGTCGACTCGGGCGGCGCATTCCTACCGCGGCAGGACGAGGTCTTCCCCGACCGCGAGCATTTCGGCCGGATCTTCTACAACCAGGCGCGGATGTCCTCGCTCGCGATCCCACAGATCGCGCTGGTCATGGGTTCCTCCACCGCGGGCGGCGCATACGTCCCCGCCATGAGCGACGAGACCGTCATCGTGAAAGGGCAGGGCACGATCTTCATCGGTGGGCCGCCGCTGGTGAAGGCCGCCACCGGTGTTGATGTCTCCGCCGAAGAGCTGGGCGGCGCCGACGTCCACGCGCGGGTGTCAGGCGTCGCGGATCATCTGGCGCTCGACGATCCGCACGCGATCGCGATCGCGCGGGAGATCGTCGCGCAGCTGGAGCGTCCCACCTATTGGGGTGTCGACGACAAGGTCGCGCCCGAGCCTCCCGGCCCACGACCCGACCACATGTATGCCTTGATCCCACAAGACATCCGAACGCAGTACGACGTCCACGAGGTCATTGCCCGGCTCGTCGACGGCTCGCGGTTTCACGAGTTCAAGGCGCTGTACGGCACGACCGTGGTGTGCGGCTTCGCCCGCATCGAGGGCTTCCGCGTCGGAATCGTCGCCAACAACGGAGTCCTGTTCAGCGAGTCGGCGCTCAAGGCCGCGCATTTCGTCGAGCTCTGCAATCAGCGCCGTCTGCCGCTGGTGTTCTTGCAGAACATTTCCGGGTTCATGGTCGGGCAGGAGTACGAGGCCGGCGGCATCGCGAAGGACGGAGCGAAGATGGTGACGGCGGTCGCGTGCAGCACCGTGCCGAAGTTCACGGTGATCATCGGCGGCAGCTTTGGCGCGGGGAACTACGGGATGAATGGGCGCGCGTACTCGCCGAGGCAGCTTTGGATGTGGCCGAACGCCCGCATCAGCGTCATGGGAGGCGAGCAGGCCGCGACGGTGCTCTCGATGGTCGGCACGTTCAAAGACGACGCCGAGAAGGACGCCTTCCGCGCACGCATCCGGGAGCAGTACGAGACCCAGGGATCGCCCTACTACTCGACAGCGCGCCTCTGGGACGACGGCATCATCGATCCGCTCGACACGCGTACGGTGCTGGCGCTCGGGCTTGCCGCGGCCAGGCACGCGCCGATCGAGGACGTGCGCTACGGCATCTTCCGCATGTGATTTAACGCGAGAGCTCGTCGAGCTTGGCGAGCAGCACATCCACGTCGAACGGCTTCGTGATGATCGCGTTCGCTCCGAGCAGGTCGGCCTCGGTCACGGCGTCTGCGTGAGCCGTTACCACGACAATCGGCGAGTCGGCGAAGCGCGCGCGAACCGATCTGATCCACTCGAGCGCGGTCTCGCGTCGGTAAGCCGTCAAGGGAAATAGATCGGTGACCACGATGTCCGCGCTCGTGTTCTCAGGGATAGCGGATAAGTCCGGAGCGATGAGCGTGTCGTACCCCGCATCGGTGAGGACGGTCTGGAGGAGATCGAGGATGACCTGATCGTCGTCGAGGACCAGGATTGTTGTCATTCGTGGCCTTCATAGGGTCGGCGTAACGAATTGGCAACTTGCGCGGGTGCTCAAGCGGCCACGTAATTGCAGTCCCTTATGGGCACGACCGATGCATAGAAAACGTCCCAAGAACGACCAGGTTGGTTGAGGTCCGAGCATGGAACCGACGACTCCCCAGGCAATAGACCCAGCGGCCGTCGCGACCGCGGAGCGGCAAACGTTATCGCCCGTCTCCGAACGGCGGATGCGGAGGCTCCTGGACGTGCTCTGCGACGGCACCCGTCTCAAGATCGTGCGGGCCCTCCGGGAGAACCAGCTCGCCGCGAGTGACCTCGCGCGGGTACTCGGCCGCAGCCGGTCCGCGACGAGTCAGCACCTCCGCGTGCTGCGCGAGGCCGACGTGGTCAGGCCGTCGCGAAACGGAAACGTAGTTCGGTACGAGCTGGCGAGCGATATCAACGCCGAGATTCTTCAGGACATCGGCCAGGCCTTCGATCGCCTGGAGCCAACCACCGCCTAGCTCGTTCCCTACTGCAGATCGCCCGGCAGATCGACGTCGTGGCGCCAGGCGCCGCTCGCGTCGGCTCGGCTCCAGACCGCTTCAGGCAATCCATCCGGTTCGAGACCGTCGACGAGCGCGCGGAGCCTGCGCTCGCCGCGCTCGAGAAGTGTCCGCGCGAGCAAGAGAGCCGGCGCGACCAACAGGACCGCGGGGAGCGGGCGCGGACCTTCGGCGTCGCGGAGGATTACCGCTCTTCCGCCGTTACCGGTCGCGCGCTCGGCCATGAGCGAAAGCAGCCGCGAGCTCACGCCGGGCATGTCCGCGGCGACCAGCACAGCGGACTCGCGGCGTACGTGTTCGAGTCCGACCCGCGTGCCCGCCAGTGGGCCTTCGTACTCGACATCGTCATGCGCGAACAAAACGCGATCCGCGCCATCCGGGAGTGGCAGCTCCGGCCCGTCGGGTGCGAGAACGATGACGACGTCGTCGCACGAACCGAGAAGCGCACGGAGCGGCCTGTGGAAGAGCGGCGCGCCGTCGACCGGCTCCAGGATCTTCGATCGACCGAATCGTCGGGAGGCCCCGCCCGCGAGAAGGATCCCGGACGGTCGGCTCACCCGCGCGAGATCTCGACCACCGCGTTGTAATCGGGGACGCCCGACACGGGGTCGCGCCGACCCGCGGTGATGAGGGCGTTCGCTTCCGGCCAGAACATCTGCACATTCCCTGCGCGGATCGGCGCGACATTTGCGCGCGCCCGAACCGTGGCACCGCTCTCCGAACGGACGACGAGCGGCTCGCCGTCGGACACCTCCAGGGCTCTCGCGTCGTCGGCCGAGAGGAACAACGCGTCGCGCGTGGCGCCGGTCAGCGGATCGCGATCCCGCCAGACCATGGAGTTGAACTGCTTTCCGCGTCGCGTGGAGAGGTGGTAGCGGCCGGCCGGAAGCGAGGAGGAAGTGGCCTGCGCATCCGAGAAATGCGCCCGGCCGTCTGTGGTCGGAAACCGCCAGCCCTCGCACAAGAGGCGTCCGCCCCACTGAAAGGAGTCGCCGCCGGCGCGCAGGCGTTCGATGCCCGCGTACGCCGGGACGATTGCCGCGATCTCCTCGCGGATCTCGCCGGCCGAGCCGAGGCCAAGCCTCTGCGCATGGTCGGGACGGACGCGGCGGCCGAGCTCCGCGAAGATCGCCCACTCGGCGCGGGCTTCACCCGGGCGCGGCCCAGAAATTTCGGGGCTGAGCACGACACGCCGCTCGGTCGTGGTCTCGGTGCCACCGCCGGGCTGCTCGTAGCGGGTCATCGCCGGCAGCAGGAGCACCTCGTCGCCCTCGACGAGCATCTGGGGCGAAACAACGATGTCCTGATGCACGCGTAGCGGCGCACGCTCGAGCGCGGTCCGTACTGAATCGGGATCGGGCAGCGTCTCGAGGAAGTTGCCGCCGCTCGACCAGAGCACGTCGATCTCGCCACGGCCGCTGGCCTCGACCATCTCGGCCGCGGTGAGGCCGGGCCGCGACGGAACAACGAAGCCATAGCGCTCGCTCAGCGCGCGGGCGTTCTCTGGGGTGACCGCGACGCCGCCAGGAAACGCGGTCGCGTAGGCGCCCATCTCGGCGCCGCCCTGCACGCCCGAGTGGCCGCGGATCGGCATGAGCCCCGCGCCGGGTCGACCCACGTTCCCGCGCGCCAACGCGAGATCGATGATCCCCTGGACACTCTCGGTCCCGCAGACATGCTGCGTGACGCCCATCGACCAGACGAGCACGGCCGAGCGCGCGTCGCGATAGATCTTCGCGAACGTGCGTAGGTCGTCGACGCTGCTTCCGGCGGCCGCGGCGAGATCGTCGAGCGACGTTGCCGCGAGAACGGCACGGAGCTCGTCAAAGCCGACGGCGTGCTCATGGACGAACGCCTGATCCACGCCGCCCTCGTCGATCAATATCTTCAGAATGCCGCGCACGAACGCGAGATCGCCGCCGGTGTGGATCGCGAAGAACGCGTCGGCCATCTTCGTGCCGAAGAGCGCGCTTTCGAGGCTCGAGGGCACCCAGTAGTGCTCGAGGCCAGGCTCGCGGAGCGGGTTCACGACCAGGACCTTGGTCCCGCGCTTTCGGGCGAGATACAAGTACTTCATGAAGACGGGCTGCGCATTCGCGACATCCGCGCCGAATAAAACGACGAGGTCGCTCTCGATCACGTCGCGATACGAGCACGTCGTCGCCGCGACGCCGATCGCCTTGCGAAGCGCGCCAGTCGACGGCGCGTGGCACACGCGAGCAGCGTTGTCGATGTTGTTCGTGCTGAGGTAGCGCGCGACCTTCTGAGCCGCGTAGTAGGTCTCGTTGGTAAGACCGCGAGCCGTCAGGTAGAAGGCGATCCGCTCGGGCGTGCTCGCGCGGATCCGCGAGGCCGCGAGGTCGAGGGCTTGGTCCCAGCTGATTCGACTGAACCCGGCCTCGCCGCGGCGACGCAGCATCGGGTACGGAAGCCGGCCGAGCGCGCGCAGCGCGCCTGACGAGCGCGGGAGGCGGGCGATGTCGCCGAGGACGGCCGGATCGAGCGCGCGTGCCGTGTTCAGCTTGAGGAGATCGAGCCGTGTCGTGCAGAGGTGCACGCCGTCCATGGTCCAGTCGTGGAAGCCGGCCACGCCAAGCGCGCAGCCGTCGCACACGCCCTTCGAAAGGATCCGCCATGCGTACGGGAGGTCGTGACGGTTGTCCCAGACGGTCCGGAGGATCTCGAGATAGTGATTCGGCTTCGTCCGGCCGATCCCGTAGGGAACGAGGCTGACCCAGAGGCGTGGCCGCAGCATCAGCCGAGTCTAGGTCGCGGAATTGGCGCTCCAGCGCGCACGTTGTGGGATGCGATGGACATCGCGGAGCTGCGGCACGAGAAGGACCACTACTTCGGTCACGCGCACGACTCGCCGCTCACCGTGGAGCAGCGCGACCGTTTCGAGGGCCTGCGTTACTTCCCGGAGGACGAGGCGTTCCGCTTCGTCGTCACGGTCGATCCCGAGGCCGCCGGCGCGGTCGAGGAGGTCGAGATGAGCGACGGATCGACCGACCACATGCCGCGCGCGGGGACCGTGCGCTTCGACGTCGGCGGCGAGCGCGTCGGCCTCATCGCGTTCGCGCAGGGCGACGGGCTCTTCATCCCATTCCGCGACGCGACGAGCGGGAAAGAGACGTACGGCGCCGGCCGCTACGTCGAGGCCGAGCCGCTGGGCGGCGGCCGCTTTGAGGTCGACTTCAACCGCGCCTATAACCCGTACTGCGCGTACAACGACGCGTGGCGCTGCCCGTTGCCTCCGCGCGAAAACTGGCTCTCCGTCCCAATCCGCGCCGGAGAGCTGTCCTTCCACTAGGTCCCGCCGTCTCATCGGCGCGCCGTCTAAAGTTCGCGACGTGCCATCGTGCTGCGATCCGAACGGCCTGAGCAACAGGTTCGGCGCCGAAGCCGCGGAGGCTGACGCACGCTCCTATCTACGCAGGGGTCTGGATAGCGACGAGCGCCGCGTGATCGCGTTCCTGAAGGAGCGCGGCGTCGCGGGCGCCACCGTCCTCGAGATCGGCGGGGGTGTGGGCGCCATGCAGGTCGACCTCCTTCAGGCAGGCGCCGCGCATGCGCACAACATCGAGATCTCACCGCACTACGAGAAGAGCGCCGGCGAGCTCGCGGCGCAAGCTGGTGTCACGGACCGTGTCGAGCGTGTCGTCGCGGATTTCGTGGCGGTCTCGGCAGCAGTGCCTGCGGCTGACGCGGTGATCATGCACAAGGTGGTCTGCTGTTACCCGGACATGCCCGGCCTTGTCCGCCCAGCGGCCGAACACACCCGGCGATGGCTGTTGCTGACGTTCCCCGCCGATCGATGGTGGATCCGCGCGGGACTGCGCGCGGCGAATCTGCTGCAGACCCTGGTTCGCTCCCGTTACCGGGTCTTCTTTCACGAGCCGCTCGAGATCAAGGCGGTTGCCGAGCGCACCGGTCTCCGTCCGGTCCTTGATAGGCGTGGCGTCTTCTGGCAGTTCCTGGCGTTGGAGCGCGCATGAGCGACGTGCGGCTCGCCGCGGACACTCGCGCCGTCGCGCGGCTGACGATCGCACGACCTCTGCGGAAGAACGCCTTCGACGCCGCGCTCGTCGCAGAGATCACCGCGGCGGTCGGACGGGTCGATCGCTCCACGCGTGCCGTCGTTCTCCAGAGCGAGGGCGACACGTTCTGCGCCGGAGCGGACATCGAATGGATGCGCGGTATGGCCGGGTACTCGCTCGACGAGAACATCGCCGACTCGAAGGCACTCGCGGCCATGTTTCGGGCGCTCTATGACCTCGAGATGCCGCTCATTGCGCGGGTGCAGGGCGCGGCGATCGGGGGCGGTGCCGGCCTGGTCGCGGTCGCGGACGTCGCCGTCGCGTCGACCGATGCGAGCTTCGCGTTCACCGAGGCCCGCCTCGGCATTCTCCCGGCCGTCGTATCTCCGTACGTGGTGCGGAAGATCGGACCGGCTCGCGCGACTGCGCTGTTCGTCACCGGATCGCGCATCGACGCGCAGCGCGCCCACGAGATCGGACTCGTCGAACGGCTCGTGGAGCCATCGGACCTTGACGCCGCTGTCGGCAGAGTGCTCGACGCGATCATCTCCGGCGGGCCGAAGGCCGTGAACGCGGCGAAGCGACTCGTCCGTGAGGTCGAGGGGAAACGCATCGACGAGATCGCCGACCTGACCGTGAAACGGATCGCGGAGATTCGCGTGAGTCACGAGGGACAGGAGGGCCTGCGCGCGTTCCTCGAACGGCGCGAGCCGCACTGGTGACGACGGTTCTCGTCGCGAACCGCGGCGAGATCGCGCGACGTATCTTCCGCACGGCCCGTCGTATGGGCATGCGCACGGTGGCCGTGTACTCGGACGCTGACGTGGGCCTCCCTTTCATCCGCGAGGCCGACGCCGCTGTCCGCATCGGACCTGCGCCCGCCGCTGAGTCGTACCTCGCCATCGATCGAGTGATCGAGGCCGCGCGCGAGGTGAAGGCCGACCTCGTCCATCCCGGTTACGGGTTCCTCGCTGAGCGTCCCGAGTTCGCGAGCGCCGTCGACGCGGCGGGGATGCGGTTCGTGGGACCGCCTCCGAGCGTGCTCGGGAGCCTCGGCGACAAGGCGGAGGCGAAGGCGATCGCCGAACGCGCGAAGGTCCCGGTCCTGCCGGGATATCGCGGCGAAGATCAGAGCGACGATGCCTTCATCAGAACGGCGCGCACCGTGGGCTACCCGGTGATGATCAAACCGGTCGGCGGTGGCGGCGGGATCGGGATGCAGACCGTCAAGGACGAGCCGCGGCTGCGGGACGCCCTTGCGCGCGCACGCCGCATCGCGACGTCCGCTTTCGGCGACGAGCGCCTCCTCCTCGAGCGGCTCGTCGAGCGACCACGCCACGTTGAGGTGCAGGTGCTCGCCGACGACAACGGCACCGTTATCGCTGTCGGCGACCGCGACTGCTCGGCTCAGCGGCGCCATCAGAAGATCGTCGAGGAAGCGCCCGCGCCGATGGCCGACTCCAAACAACGCGAGCGCATGGCCGCGGCGGCGATCGCGATCGCCCGGGAGGCCGGTTACCGGAACGCGGGCACGGTCGAGTTCGTGTTGGATGGGGACGGCCGCTTCTATTTCCTGGAGGTGAACGCTCGCCTGCAGGTCGAGCATCCGGTGACCGAGATGGTGTTCGGCATCGACCTCGTCGAGCAGCAGCTTCGCATCGCGCAGGGCGACCGAATCGATTTTCGTCTCGCGCGACCGGTCGGTCACGCCGTCGAGGCGCGCATCTACGCCGAGGATCCTGCCACGGGATTTCTGCCGTCGACGGGCCGGCTCGTGCACGTGCGCTGGCCGGACAGCGAAGGCGTGCGGGTCGACGCCGGCTACGAGGAAGGCGACGTCGTCACCCGGTACTACGACCCGCTGCTCGCCAAGGTCATCACGCGCGGCGATGAACGCAGCGCCGCGTTACGCGCGCTCGCGAGGGCGCTCGAGGAGACCGAGGTGCTCGGCGTCCGCACGAACATCGCGTTCCTTCGTGCGCTCGTCGCGCGTCTGAGCGAGAAGAACGTTCGTGTGGATACGGAGCTCGTCGAGCGCGAGCTCACCAGGCTCGTCCCCGAGTTCGCAGCGGCGCCGGACGAGGCGTACGCCGTCGCCGCCGCGGCGGTCGCGGCGAGCGCGCGTCGCCCGCACGATCCGTGGACCGCCACCGGTGCGTGGCGCATCGGCGAAGGAAGTGGAACGACGATCACTCTTCGCGAGGGAACGCAGGAGCGGGCCGTGCGTCTGGCGGGGAATGGTCCGTATACGCATGCCGGCCATAGCGTCGCTCCGGTCGATGAAGCGCACCGCTGGGTCATCGACGGCACTCCGGCTGCCGCCGCTGCGAGCGACGGCGTGGTCTGGACGAGTGTTGGTGGCGATGTGTGGGAACTCGAAACGACGCCACGCGAGCGCGAGGTGCAGCAGATCGCCGGCGGCGAGGTGGCGGCGCCCATGCCCGGGCTCGTGATCGCGGCCCAGGCGGTGGCCGATCGACACGTCCGTCGCGGCGATCTGCTGTTCGTGATCGAGGCGATGAAGATGGAGCTGCGCGTCGAGGCGCCCGCCGACGGAAGGGTCACGCGGGTCCTGGCGAGCGTCGGCCAGCAGGTCGAACGCGGGCAGCGGCTCGCCGAGTTCGAAGCAGCTCGCTAGCGGATGCCAGAGACCGACCGCCACGCCGCCCGCCTGGCGTTCAGCGAAGGCTGGCCCGTGATGGGGACGGTCCTCGTCGTCGGGACGACCTTTGGCGTCGTGGCCCGCCAATCGGGCCTCGAGCCGGTTCAGATCGCCGCGATGAGCCTTCTCATCTTCGCCGGCGCGTCCCAGTTCGCGATGGTGCGCCTCTTGTCGGAGGCGGCTCCGACTCCGATCGTTATCGCGAGCGTCCTTTTCATCAATCTGCGGCACTCGCTGATGGCCGCGTCGCTGCGATCGCAGCTCGAGGGGCTTCCGCTTTTCGGGCGCCTCGTCGCGGCGTTCGTCCTCACCGACGAGGCGTTCGCGATGGCGACGGGGCATTACCGCCGCGGCGGCCGCAGCCTCGCCTATTACTTCACATTCGCGATCTCCCTCTACGTGCTCTGGAACCTCGCGACGCTCGGCGGGATCGTCCTCGGCGATGCGATCGGCGATCCGCGCCGCTACGGCATCGACTTCGCGATCACCGCGACGTTCACCGGAATCGTCGTCCTCGCGATCCGGCACCGGGCGGAAGCCGTCATAGCGATCGTCGCGGGCTTGGTCGCGGGCGGCCTCGCTCTCGCGGGAGCGTCGACGATCGCGGTGATCACCGCGGGCGCGCTCGCTCCATTGATCGCGGTATTCACGCGACGATGATCTGGATCGCGATCTTCGGTTCCGCGGTCGCGACCTATCTGGTCAGGTCGCTGCCACTCGCCGTGAGCGTCCGAGGCCGGCTGCCGGCGGCTGCGTCGCGCTACGTCGACGCGCTGCCCGTCGCGATCATCGCCGCGCTCGTCGGGCCGGCCGTCGTCGCCCCGGCCGGCGCGCTCACACACGGCGCTGAGCCCATCGCCACGGCATTCGTGATCGCGACGGTCGCTTGGCGGCGGAGCCTGCTCGCAGGCGTGTTCGTCGGAGTCGTTTCCGTCGCGCTCCTGCGGTTGGTCTAGGACCAGCGGCCGCGGCGCACCACATCGGCGGCCGCTCGGTGCCCGCGTTTGAGAGATGGCGAGGGCCGGTCCGTTGGCTTCGGGTAACCGACGGCGACGACGCCCACTGCCGTGTACTCATCCGGGATACCGAACGTCGCGCGGAGCTTGGCCTGATCGAAGACGCCGAAGAGCACCGCGCCCAGTCCGGCATCGACGGCGGTGAGAAGCGCTAGGAGCGCGGCCATTCCGGTGTCGACGTCCCAGTACGGCACCGGCCACCGCTTCTCGTCCATGTCGGTCCAGCCCTTATCGCTCTCGGCGTAGCGCCGTAAGTACGACATCTTGTTGCTGAGGCACACGATGAGAAGCGGCGCCTTGAAGAGATCAGGCCAGCCCCAGTCCGCGCGGCGATCGTCGGGCCAGAGCTCGTCCCAGTAACGCGCAGCGTCGTTTCCCTCGAGCACGAGAAATCCCCAGCCCTGGCTGAAGCCGGCGGACGGCGCCTTCTGTACGTTCGCGACGATCCGCTCGACGATCTCGTGCGGGATCGGGCGATCCTCGAAGCTGCGAACCATCTTCCGCTTGCGAACGACGTCTTGAAATTCCATCAGGACCGCCGATAAACGCCGCGCTCGCGGTGAAGCAGTCGGGAGTCGACGAGGTAGCGCCGTAGGGTGGCGTGGTCGGAATGAATGTTCTGAAGAATGCGGTTGACCTCGTCTTCGCTGTACTCACGAGCGCGCTCAAAGGCTCCCACGACGTATGCAAGAAGAGCTTGGCGCCGGTCGTGCCCCGCCGGGATCGTCTCGAGACGGCCATTCCGGAAGAACGCGGCGAGCTCGGGCGGTCCGTCGAACGCGGCTCGCCGTACGTCGTTGCCTTTCGGTCGCTGCATCCATGCGACGATACCCGCCGTTCAATGTCAGACGCATCCGAAACATGGCACCACGGCTTGGTGGCCAGATGGTGGGCGGAGTTCAATACGGCGACGCCGATCGAGCTCGCGTTCTACCGGACCATCATCGAGCGGTACGGGCAGCCGGCACTCGACCTCGCGTGCGGAACGGGCCGGCTCCTCTTGCCTTTGCGGCGAGACGGGCTGGACGTGGACGGCTGCGACATATCGACCGACATGGTCGGGTTCTGTCGCGCGCAAGCCGCGCGCGAAGGACTCGCACCGGAGCTGTTCATTCAGGCGAGCAGCGAGCTACATCTGCCGCGTACCTATCGGACGATCTACATCTGCGACTCGTTCGGGATAGCCGGGAGCGCGGAGGCTCTACGGCGCTGCTATCACCATCTCGCGCCCGGTGGCGCCCTCGTTTTCAACGTCCACCTTCCGTACCAGGAAGCTGATCGCTGGAATTGCTGGCTACCAGAACATCGGCGTTCGTTGCCCGAGGCTTGGCCCGACACCGGCATGCGCAAGAGAGCGGCGAACGGGGATGAGATCGAGCTCCGTTCGCGCCGGCTCAACCTGGATCCGCTCGAGCAGGTCTGGACACGGGAGATCCGCGCGACCTTGTGGCGGAACAGCGAGGTTGTGAAGGAAGAGGTGCACGGATTGCGAGAACGGGCCTTCTTCCGAAATGAAGTCCTGCTCCTTCTTGCGCAAGCGGGGTTCGCCGACGTCGCGGTGAAAGGCGACTATGACGAGCGAGATGTCAAGGAGGACGACCTGATGCTCGTCTTCATCGCTCGCAAGTGAGCTTTCCAGGCGGAGGGCCGTCGGTACCGTGACGATCCACGCACCCGAACGCATCACGATCGTCGAGGTCGCGCCGCGCGACGGTCTTCAGGCCGAGGACCGCATTCTCTCGACCGATGCGAAGCTCGAGCTGCTCGAGCGGCTCGCCGACGCCGGCCACACCGCGATCGAGGCGACGAGCTTCGTCAGCCCGAAGGCCGTGCCGCAACTCGCCGACGCGGAAGATCTGATGACGTGCCTCAAACCACGCCCGGCGATCCGGTATATGGCGCTCGTCCCGAACGAGACCGGGCTCGACCGCGCGATGTCGTG